>Ga0222719_10000090_pt1 | contig 86578 bp, 74 predicted proteins | sample C33_34DmetaG_FD_165039 | JGI IMG/M metagenome (GOLD analysis project Ga0222719, IMG submission 165039) | Estuarine water microbial communities from San Francisco Bay, California, United States - C33_34D | ecosystem: Environmental > Aquatic > Marine > Unclassified | place: USA: California...
ATGAGTGGTGCCAATTTTTTTCTCCTCTTTTTGAGTGTGCTGGGTGCGATGTCGTATTTGACTGCAGTGTTGGGTCAATTTCCTCCCAAAACTACTTTTAAAGTGTTTGTGTTTGGTTTTGCCCTAGAACTTATATTATTGTTGATTAGTCTACTGCTATAAAGTGTGAAAATTCTGTGCAAATTGGAGCGCATAACCTATATTTGCATCCGATCGATGCCGAACTTTGATGAAAGACCAATTTGCTAAAATTTTCTTTTCCACACGTCTAACTGCCGTTCTTTTTATCCTGTATCCCACAGCAATGGCTTTTGGAACCTTTATTGAGAGTTGGTATAGTACAGATACCGCCAAAATTTGGATTTACAATGCGTGGTGGTTCGAGGTTTTAATGATCTTGATGGCTATCAATTTTGCGGGAAATATTTTTAAATATCGGTTACTTCGAAAGGAAAAATGGGCCGTCTTGTTACTTCATCTTTCTTTTTTACTCATTCTTCTAGGTGCTTTTATCACTCGTTATATCGGTTATGAAGGAGTCATGCCCATTCGTGAAGGAATGATTGAAAACGAAATGCTTACAGACAAAACCTATCTTACTGTTTATATAGATGGTGAAATTGAGGGCGAAGCGCGCAGAAAGAAATTGGAAGACGATCTTCTACTTTCCGAACATGTCAATAATGATTTTTCATGGACTAACAATTTTAACGGTCAGGAGTTTACCATAGCCTATGTAGATTTTATTGAAAACGCTACAGAAGGATTGGTTTTGGACGACACGGGAGAGCGCTACCTTAAAATTGTAGAAGCCGGAGACGGTAGCCGTCACGATCATTATATCAAAGAAGGGGATATTGCGAATATTCACAACATATTATTTACGCTCAACCGACCACAAGAGGGCGCCATCAATATTACCCTAAAAGACGGATTATACACCATCAATTCTCCTTTTTCAGGGCAGTTTATGCGAATGGCCGATCAGTTTCAAGGGGTTTTGGATGCAGAGACAGAAAGCCCTTTACAATTTCGCTCATTATATACCTTACCAAATTTCCAATTTGTAATCCCCGAGCCCGCCCTACGCGGAAAATTCGATATAGTAAAAGCTGATACCCAAGGGGAATCTGTTCAAAATGCCTTGCGTTTGGAAGTCCAATCTCAAGGGCAAAGCGAAATAGTAACCTTATTAGGCGGAAAAGGAATCAGTAACAATCCGAAAAAGGTATCCGTAGCAGGTCTGGACTTTTATTTACAGTTTGGTTCCCTTGCCATAGCATTACCATTTGCCATAAAACTCAACGACTTTATTGCAGAAAAATACCCAGGAACCGAAAAGAGTTACGCCTCTTTTATGAGTAAAGTACGTGTAGAAGACACCGAATCCTTTGACTATGATATTTATATGAACCATGTCTTGGACCACAAAGGCTACCGTTTTTTTCAAGCTTCTTTCAATCCAGATGAAAAAGGAACCATACTTTCTGTGAACCATGATTGGTGGGGAACCTACATTACTTATACAGGCTATATATTGTTGTATTTGAGTATGATCGGAATCTTTTTTATTGGAAAAACCCGTTTCCAGGACCTTTCAAAGGCATTAGATAAGATCAATCAAAAAAAGAAATCCCTTACCGCTTTCCTTCTCTTTTTTGCCTTACAGTCGGTAAGTTTACAAGCTCAAAATCCTGTTCATCAGCAACGTAGTGCCATCGATTTTGACTCCATCATCAATGCAGATGCCTTTTCGGAAGCTCATGCTCGTAAATTTGCAGAGTTGATCATTCAAGACTCTGGTGGGCGAATGAAGCCCGCTAATACGTTTTCTTCTGAATTGTTGCGTAAAGTGAGTAAAAGTGATACTTATCAAGGATTGAACTCGGATCAGGTATTGTTATCCATCATGAACAATCCTGCAGTTTGGTACAACGTTCCTTTGATCTATTTAAAACGAGGGAATGACAGTATTCGTAAACTCGCAGGTTTGGATGCAAAGGCAAAATACGCACCGTTATTATCCTTTTTTGACAATAAAGGAAACTATAAACTGGCAACTCCACTAGAAGAAGCCTATCGTGCGGCTGTACCCAATCAGTTTCAAAAAGATTTTATAGAACTAGACCGCAAAGTCAATCTGTTGTATTCTGCCTTAGAGGGCAAAGTTATGCGGATATTTCCCTTGCCCAATGATGTGAATAACAAATGGGTTTCCTATCCCGAATTAGCCGAGGCGAATTTTACAGGCAACGATTCCCTTTACGTCCGCAATATTTTGCCCTTATATTTCCAATCCCTCAGATTGGCTCAGCAAGATGGGGATTATACACAAGCAAATAATTTGCTGGAAAGTATTCATGGGTTTCAAAAAAAGTTTGGAGGGGAGGTTTTGCCCAACCAAGAGAAAGTTAGGGCAGAAATCGTTTACAATAAATACGATATTTTTAAGAAATTATTCAGTTGGTATATTTATGCAGGAACTCTGTTTTTTGCGGTATTAATTTTCCAAATTTTTAAATCGAATCGTTTTATTTCCTTTACCGTAAGAGCTTTTCAGGCTATTTTGGTAGTCTTGTTTCTTTTGCATACGGGTGGGCTTATTGCCCGTTGGTATATCTCGGGACACGCGCCTTGGAGCGATGCCTATGAATCGATGATATACGTGGCTTGGGCGACCCAATTTTTTGGCTTGGCTTTTGGGCGTAAATCGGCTTTGACGATGGCTTCCACAGCTTTTGTTGCTGGAATGATTTTGATGATTGCACATTGGAACTGGATGGATCCTGCCATTGCCAATTTGGTTCCCGTTTTAGACAGTTACTGGTTGATGATCCACGTAGCTGTGATTGTAGGAAGCTATGGACCCTTTGCTCTGGGTATGATCATTGGTGCTGTAGCCTTGATTTTGATGTTGGTTGCCAACCAAAAAAATAAAGAGAAAATCAAATTACAGATCAAAGAACTCACCATTATAAACGAGTTGGCACTTACGGTAGGTTTGATCATGTTGACCATCGGAAATTTCTTAGGAGGAATGTGGGCCAATGAAAGCTGGGGACGTTACTGGGGCTGGGACCCTAAGGAAACTTGGGCATTGATCAGCATTATGGTATACGCTTTTGTTATTCATATGCGTTTAATCCCAGGACTGCGAGGAACTTGGATTTTCAACCTGATGAGTGTAGTCGCTTTTGCGAGTATTTTGATGACTTACTTTGGAGTGAATTTCTATTTGGTCGGATTGCATTCTTATGCCAGTGGAGATAAAATTATAACACCAGATTTTGTGTATTACTCAGTGGTTTTCGTTGCACTTTTGGGGACAGTATCTTACTTTAGATCCAAAAGCCTTTATGGGAAATAAGCTGTGGCATAGTTTTTGAAAATTGCAAACACTAAAACCATTTGATGAATCATTTCCAAATAATCCCTTTAATTTTAATTTTTTTGAATTTTTCATGTGTGAAAAACACAGAAATGCTCCCTGAAGACGATCTTAGTGTTGAAGAAAAAAAGTGGCGCAGTCAGAATTTAGAAGATTATGAATTTACCTTACAAATCAGTTGTTTTTGTGTTTTGGAATATACCTATCCCAAACGAGTTGTCGTAAAAAACAACGAAGTATTTCAAGTAAATGAAACACCTATTGAAGAAATCAACGACCCCTCTATTCGAACCATTGACGGGTATTTTAGTTTTATCCGCGAAACACGAAAAGAGAAACCAGACGAGGAAGAGATTACTTTCGATCCTGAAATGGGGTATCCAACCACTATTTTTTTCGATATCAGCTATATGATAGCAGATGAGGAAATTAGATATTCGATTAGTAATCTGATTCCTTTAAAATAATTTAAAAGGAATAGATTTTTTTATTTTCATTTTTTTTTAATTTAGTAATTAGAGTAATTAGATTGGGCATCTAAAGAAGTTATTGTCCTCAAATCGAATACTATATCTACTACTTATGAAAAAAAAATGGTTAATCTATTCCATCCTTGGAATGATACTTTTAGGTCTTGGACTTTCTCTCATGGGAGAAGCCATCATTCACAAATCGAACAATGACATAGACTGGTTTTACTGGGGAACGGCAGCACTAGCAACTTTTAATGCTGGTATTGGGTTAGTTGGAGAAGCAATAGTACTAAAGGTTAGGCTAGGGATCTAGTTAAAAGCGGCGACAAAATCATCCTGATCACTTCCATTTTTGATTAGTGTAAATGCCTTGTCTATGGTGGATTCTACCTGATCTGTGGGAAATCCCAATCCAATCAGCAAACGTTTCATCAAGTCTTGCTCTGCCTCATCAGCAATATGATCTGCAAAGACCATTCGAGTTAAATCGTATAATCGTTCTAGACGTCGCTCTTTAGTGCTAGGTGGGTTAATAGGATGTTTATCAATATGTTTCATTATCTCTGTAACTTCATCTGCCTCAATTTCAAGATTAATTGCAGTTCGGTTGAGAAAGGCTTGTTCCTCCTCTGAGATAATTCCGTCTGCAAGTGCTATTCGTACTATGGCCGCAAAATGATCTCTATTTCGTGATTTAAACCCAGGAGTGTATAGGTCTGAATATGACATATTATTTTTTTTCACAAGATAAAAAATCGAATTGGCAAAGAGTTTAATTTTTAACTATAAATTTAACCTAAGAAATATTTTAATGAAACCGCTTTATATTTTAAAAAACAGATCGGATATAGGTGCTGGTACACGCGGCTCAGACATGGGGATTGATGCCCTTGAAATTGCCGCAATTAACTCGCAAAATGATTTTTTTAACAGACATCCATTTAAGGATATAAAAACACATAATGAAACGGTCTATGACAAGGTCAAAAACACGACTGCGAAAAGGATTAATTTTGTTTTAGAACAATGCCAGCGTGTAAAAAAGGCAACAAAATTAGCATTGGAAGCGGGCTCTTTTCCACTTATTCTTTCTGGAGATCATTCCTCAGCCTTAGGATCTTTGGCGGGAATAAAGGCTGCGTATCCTGATCATACTTTGGGAGTCGTTTGGATCGATGCTCATGCCGATTTACACACCCCTTTAAGCACCCCTTCTGGAAATGTCCACGGCATGCCCTTGGCGGCAGCTTTGGGTCACGATAACAGTACATATCAAATTAATACAGTAAGTAAAGAGACTTTAACTGACTGGGAACAAATGAAAAACTTGGGAACGGTTACACCCATAGTACAACCCGAACACCTCATTTATTTTGGGGTACGCGATACTGAAAAAGAAGAAGACGCACTCATGTCTGAAAAAGGAATTCGCAACTACCCAGTCCATGAAGTACGCCATAGAGGATTGGTCCAATGTGTCGAAGAAGCCTTGAGCCAATTGGCTCAAGTAGATTTAATTTATATCACTTTTGATGTGGATGCTCTGGATTGTGATTTGATTTCTCACGGAACAGGAACCCCGGTTTCTAAAGGGTTCGACCCCAAAGAGGTAATACAGCTTATTCAAGGAATACAAGCGAGCAATAAAGTTGTTGCATTGGAGGTTTCTGAAATCAATCCTTTGCTAGACGAAAAAGGCAATCGAATGGCAGAGACTGCCTTTAAAGTGATCGATGAGGTGTTTGGTTAATCAATATCAAGACGGATTCCCAAGGAGATGTTGTTTTGTAAATACGATTGATTCTTAAAAAGTGGCGAAAGATCAGCTTTGGCATAAAGTGTGAGTACTCTGGGAAGTGAAACATAGCAACTTACTCCATAGATCAGATCGTTAAAATTTAAATTATTTTCAATTTTTTCTTTAAAAACCCGTCCATTAGGACGTCTTCAGCATGGTGTAAGTCGCGAATGTAATACCTGCATACACTGAGCATTTTAGAGGCATATTTTTGATATAATTCCTCTTGAGCCCTTCGATTTTGCATTGAAGCACTTCGAATCAACTCGGATTCATTAGAATATAGGTTGCGAACTTTCAAGATTTTTTATGTTTCTCTATTTAAATAGATGCAAAAAGAATCATTGGGGTTACAATTAAAATGATTTTTTTTAAAATTTACTTCATCTTAGTAATTTCAAAAAGATAGCGAAAGTGATTTCTTTCTTTGACAGTACCCGTTTTAGTTCTTTTCTTTGCTTCTTTGTGCAAGTTATTTTGAAGCGCTTTTAAAGAGGCTTTTAAGCGCGGATTTAATTTCTTCTCTTCTGAAAGCATTTTAATGTGTTCCGCAAAACGAATTTGGAGTACCATTCTGGAGTCATCCAAAGGGGTTTTAGAATCGATTATACTAGAGTAAATTTCCTCTAGGAGCGCGTCGGGAGAAAGTCCCACCCCCTCGAGTGTCAATCCAGCAGAGAGCATCCTATTGAGCCTCACTACGCTTAAAATTTGATATAAGGCACTGTATTGAATGTTTTGCAATCGTTCCAAACCTCCCTCTTTTTTGATTTTTGAAATCAATTCAGGATCTACCAGCCAATTTTGTGTACTCCAAAGGTGTACGTCTAGAAAACTTAGAGCTTTTCGCTGTTCTGAAGCAGCAACATTTTTATAGGGAGTATTTTGTTGTCCTTTGAACATTAAGGTTTCATTTATTCCACCAATCATTTTGACCACATGATAGACATAACGTCTATATACTCCTAGAAGTTCATTGTACAATTCGTTCAAGTCCTCATAAGACTGTCCTTCAGAGGTTGTCCATTCTTCAAGATTTTGTGCTACTATTTTTAAATTTTTTAGTCCGTATTTACTTGCTTTTACTGGATCATCACCTATGTTTTCGGTTTGCGTATCAGGATCATTCCCCCCAGATCCGAACATAAAAATTGGATTCATACTTTTTTCATCTACCATTTTTTTCAAGGAAACTTTTTCCGTTTCAGAAGTTTCCCCGATGTAATAGCGATAGCCCCATTCGATGGCATAATCGTCGTAAGGGCCCAATTGACGTACAAAGCGGATGTTTTCATCACCTGGCTGAGCTATATAGTTGTACCGTGCATAGTCCATGATGGTGGTAGCAATTCCCATTTTTTGGGTAAAACTACCTGATCGAAGAGAATCTACAGAATAAGCAGCACTAGCTTTCATATTATGCGGAAGCCCAAGCGCATGACCGATTTCATGAGATATGACGCGGCGCATCATTTCTCCAATTTCTTCTTCAGAAGTATTTAGTGTTCTCGCTTTGGGATTGGCTGCTCCCGTTTCTAAGAGATAACGATTGCGGTAAGAACGCAAATGGTTGTGATACCAGATGATATCACTTTCAATAATTTCACCTGTACGTGGGTCTGACACACTAGGCCCTGTGGCATTTCTTGTAGTAGATGCAACATAGCGAACGGTAGAATAGCGCACATCTTCAGGGCTAAAATCAGGATCTTCTTCTGGACTTGGAGGATCTTTTGCAATTATCGCATTTTTAAATCCTGCCTTTTCAAAAACTTGCGCCCAATCCTCTATGCCTTGTTTAAAATAAGGGCGCCATTTGAGTGGCGTTGCGGGATCCAGATAATAGACAATTGGTTTTAGGGGTTCTACGAGTTCTCCCCGACTGTAAGCATCTTTATCCTTGGGTTCTAACCTCCATCTTCTGATAATTTCAATATTGTCTGATTTTAACGCCTCCGAGCTGTAATTGTATTTTCTCAAACTAAACCAGCCCACGCGAGAATCCGCATAACGCACTGGCATAGGGTTTTCAGGTAATAGAATGAGGGAATGGTTGACTTGAAAACTGAATGTTTGTGCGCGATTATTTCGGGGAGGTTTATTGGCGCTGTAGGTTAGGGTATGACGAATTTCTACATTATTGGGAAAACATTTGATGGTGTCAATAAAGCTGCGTTTGGGATCGACATTGCCGATACCAAATTGTTTTTTTTGTGAAGAGCGTAAAATATTAAATCCTGGAGAATCTGTTTTAAAGTAGCTACTCACATCAATTAAGAACCGATCGGTTTCTTTGTTTTTGATTGGAAAGGTTGCTAAAATTGGAGGGAAATTATTTTGTGATACACTTTGTGCTATAGGATCCTCTTGATCAGCAATATTGATATAGCTTTTTTGAGTGAGAACAATTTGAGATCCCTTTTTAGAAAAGTGAATGAGTTGTTCACTGGTTTTGGATCCTGCATTTTGATAAGCTTGAAAATTTGCAGGAAATTGAACAAAACGTGTGACCATTAGCAAATCCTTGTCCAATAAATCATTTCCAATTTCAAAATAAATTTCACCCTCTTTGTGATAAGAAATTAGTAAGCCCATCTGTTTTTTTAGGCCTTTTGTTAGGGAGTCAATCGATTTTTTATCATCCTCTTTTAACTTAGGCTTTTGTGCCATAGTGAGACTGTAGTTCAAAAAAAGAAATAATAGGAATAGGTGTGATGTTCGCATTTTGTTTTTTTTACAATATCAAAAAAAATGATAGATTTTAATTGTTTGAGCGCGAATAAAATGTAATTTGGAATTACTTTAATAAAATACTTATGAAATCATTGGTTCTCTCTTCATTGTGCGTGCTCTTATTTATTCCTTTTCAATCTGTAGAAGCTCAAAAACGAAAAAGTAACACAACTACCAAAGCAACTCCTGAGGTATCTTTAGATGCTTTTTCACTTCGTAACGTAGGCCCAGCCTTTCTATCAGGAAGGATTGCAGACATCAAAACCCATCCAGAAAACGAAAATGTATGGTATGTAGCTACGGGATCTTCTGGGGTTTGGAAAACCAACAACGCAGGAACCACATGGAATCCCATTTTTGACAAGCAATCTTCATATTCTACGGGATGTATTACATTGGATCCGTCCAATCCCGACATCGTATGGGTTGGGACAGGTGAAAACGTGGGAGGAAGACACGTGGCCTATGGAGATGGAGTATACCGAAGTGATGATGGAGGAAAGACATGGAAAAACAAAGGTTTGAAAACTTCGGAACATATCTCAGAGATCATTGTACATCCAGACAATTCTGACGTTGTATGGGTGGCAGCTCAAGGCCCTCTTTGGACCAAAGGTGGAGAACGGGGACTTTACAAAACGACCAATGGAGGTACTACGTGGAAGAAAGTTTTGGGGAATGACCAATGGACTGGGGTCACCGATATTATGATCGATCCTAGAAATCCACAGATTCTTTATGCAGCGACTTGGGATCGACACCGAACCGTGGCTGCGCTGATGGGCGGAGGGCCTGGAACCGCTATATACCGATCTGAAGATGGGGGCGATAATTGGACAAAACTCAGTAATGGCCTACCCAAATCTAATATGGGTAAAATCGGGCTTGCCATTTCGCCTCAAAACCCTGATGTTGTCTATGCGGCTATCGAATTGGACAGGAAATCTGGAGCCGTATATCGTTCTTCAAATCGAGGGGCATCGTGGGTTAAAATGTCTAATACAGTTTCAGGAGGAACAGGACCGCATTACTATCAAGAGCTTTTTGCCAGTCCGCACGAATTTGACCGTTTGTATTTGATGAATGTGCGTGTCCTTACATCAGGTGACGGTGGAAAAACATTTGTACAGTTAAAAGAAAGTGATAAACATTCTGACAACCATGCCATTGTATTTAAAAAAGACGATCCTAATTATATTATGTTAGGAACCGATGCAGGTATATATGAAACTTTTGACAATGCAGAAACATGGAGGTATATCAAAAACCTTCCTTTGACCCAATTCTACAAGGTTGCGGTAAACAATGCTGAGCCTTTTTACCATATTTTTGGAGGTACGCAAGATAACGGCTCTGCAGGTGGCCCCTCAGCCACGGATGAACGTGAAGGAATTGCAAATAAACACTGGTACAAAACACTCTTTGCGGATGGGCACCAATCGGCTACCGATCCCGTGTATAATGATATCATTTATGCAGAAACCCAACAAGGGGGGTTGTATCGTGTGGATTTGACTACAGGTGAACAAGTTTCCATTCAGCCTAAAGCCCGTCTAGGAGAACCCCACGAGCGTTTCAACTGGGATGCTCCAATTTTGGTTAGTCCACACAATCCTAAGCGTCTCTATTTTGCTTCATATCGCGTTTGGAAGTCAGAAAGTCGCGGAGATGACTGGGAACCCATCTCGGGAGATTTGACTCGAAACGAAAACCGTTTGGCACTTCCTATCATGGGACGTACACAAAGTTGGGATAATGCTTGGGATGTAGGAGCCATGTCCAACTACAATACCATTACTTCTCTAGCAGAATCACCTGTACAAGAGGGATTACTCTATGCAGGTACTGATGATGGTTTTATTCAAGTATCAGAAAATGGAGGAGATAGCTGGAGAAAAATTCCTGTCACTGCACTCGGATTGGCTCCGCGTACTTTTGTCAACGATATCAAAGCTGATTTATTCGATGCCAATACCGTCTATGTTGCCTTGGATAATCACAAAGAAGGGGACTTTAGTCCGTATTTGTTTAAAAGTACAGACCAAGGTAAAACCTGGAAATCCATCAGCGGGAATATACCAGATCGAACGTTGGTATGGAGAATGGTTCAAGATCCAGTAAAAAAGAATCTGCTTTTTGTTGGAACAGAATTCGGAATTTACACTTCTCTAAATGGGGGAGAAGAATGGCATAAACTAGGGGGTGCACCTACGATATCTTTCAGAGATCTGGTCATTCAAAAGCGTGAAAATGATTTGGTTGCTGCTTCTTTTGGACGCGGGTTTTTCATATTGGATGATTACAGTGCTTTACGAGAATTTACAGATGATAATCTGAAACAAAAAGCAAAACTCTTTACTCCACGAACTGCGAAATGGTTTGTTCCTAGAAGTAATATTGGCAATACAGGGGCTGATTATTATTTTGCAAAAAATCCCACCTATGGAGCGGTATTTACTTATCATTTGGCAGAAGATTACAAAACAGCCAAAGAACATCGCACAAAAAAAGAGGCTGATCTGAACAAGAAAAATGCAAACATTCCCTTTCCAGGATGGGATGCATTGGACGCAGAACGGGAGGAGCAAGCTGCTCAAGTTGTACTCAGTATTCAAGATAGTAAAGGCAATGTGATCAATAAAGTGAGTCAAAAAGCAAGTAAAGGAAGTCACCGTATTGCATGGAATTTCACTCACTTTAATCCTTATGCAGTTTCGGATCGTTCTTCGCAGACCAATCGGGGAGGTGCTTTGGCAAAGCCAGGTACTTATCAAGCTTCATTAGCTTTAATTCAAAACGGTAAAGTAACTCCCTTAGATGGACCTATTTCTTTTGAAATAAAAGCGATTCGTGAGGGTGTATTAAAAGGCATTGATACAGATGCCTATAACTCATATCTTGCTGAAGTTACCTCTGTATATAGTTCGATTGCTGCAGTTCAAGATGTATTGTCACAAAGTGTCAAAATGCATAAAGCGATGAAAATTGCTTTGAGTAGAGCGAAGATTCTTCCAGGCGCCATTGAAACTAAACTCGCCGAGTTAAATGCGGATTTGATTCGTATAAATAAAGGAATTTCAGGTAGCCCTTCTCGTAGTGAAGTAGGTGAGCGTAATCCTTCTGGAATTCGAAATTATTTGTCTACAGCTATGACTGGTTTGCAAAATTCATATGGCCCAACACCTTTACATGCCAAGAGTTTAGAAATAGCTAAAACCCTTTTGTCTGAGTTAAAAACCGAAGTCAAAACCATAAGTGAAACCCGAATTCCTGCGATAGAATCTGCTTTAAAAGCCGCAGGAGCTCCTTACATCATGGGGCAAGGAATAGAGTAAAAATTCGTTTAGATCGATTAAAAAAGGCTGCCAAGAGCAGCCTTTTTTTTAGGGGTTTTGGATGGGAAGACTTGGGCTTAGTTCAAAACACTCCAAAGAAAAATACTTGGTGGAAGCTAAAAGATGGTCAAAAATATCAGCCGAAATATGTTCGTAGTTCTTCCATTCTTTATCTATACTAAAAACATAAACCTCCAAAGGAATCCCTTGGGACGTTGGAGCTAATTGTCTGCACATTACAGTCATTTCTGAATTGATCATTGGGTGATTCTCAAGGTAGGCTTCAGTATAATAGCGGAACAAACCCAAATTGGTAAAGTTTCGTCCGTTGATCAATACATTCTTATTTACCTTCTTTGCTGCATTGGCAGTTTCAATTTCAGCACCTTTTTCTTTAACATATGAGGTTAAAAGTTCTATCTGCTCTATTTTTTTTAATTCTTCAGCTTCTAAAAAACGAATACTACTGACTTTTATAAGTAAGGATCGCTTGATCCTTCTTCCTGCAGATTCACTCATACCTCTCCAATTAATGAACGATTCCGAAATCAACTTGTAAGTAGGAATTGAGGTGATCGTTTTATCAAAGTTTTGAATTTGAACTGTAGAAAGACTTATGGATATGACATCACCATCAGCCTTATTTTGGGGCATACTGATCCAATCTCCAATCCGAACCGTATCATTTATTGCAATTTGTACACTAGCAACAAAACCTAAGATTGTATCTTTAAATACAAAGAGTAAAACTGCGGACAAAGCTCCTAGAGCAGTAACAAAATTCCATACGTCTTTACCTGTTAAGATGGATAAAATCAAAATACCCCCCATAAACCAAAGGAAAATCATTACAACTTGAAGATAGCTATCGAGGGGTTTATCTTTTAGTGCAGGTACGGTTTTGAGGTAATCGTTAATTGTTTTTAAAACACCCCGTACAAGAGAAATAAAAAAGATTACAAAGAGCGTCTCAAGAATAACCCTTGAGCCATTAAAAAGAAATTCGTAATGGGACTCAAATAAGTCGGGTATATACGCATAAAGAAAAAAGAGAAAAGGGATATAAGACAAGAGTCTGGGCACTTTATTTTGGAGTAACAAATCATCGAAAGAAGTTTTGGTTCTTCGCGAAACACGATTAAATACTCCGACAATAATTTTTCGAGATACCCAAAAAATCACCCAACCTATCAAAAGAATAAGGATAAATAACAGAAGTAATGTCAAGTTTTCTGTCCAAAATAAAGACAATCCCTTTGCTTCTAGAGCTTGAGAGATGTAAGTTTTTAAATTCAAAGAATTCATAGAATCTATTTTTGCTAAAATAACTTTTTATTAGAAAATTTCAATTTTTGTTTTGTAATGAGGTACAAGTTAAAGTGCCAAGGAATTATTTGAAGAAGAGGTGCTTAGATTCAGGTGTTAAATAGTTTTGCAGCACACTTTTCAATAGCCTTAACTAAAGTGTAGTAGTCTTCGGAACTACTTAAAGGATTCATCAATACTGTTCTCAGATAACGTTTATCATGGATTACACAGGAGGTAATATAAAATTCCCCAGAATTGATCAATTCATAGCGGAGGGCGAGTTGTTGTTGGTCATCAATTTGATCGGGTTTGTATTGAAAACACAAAATATTGGATTGAGGAGGGTAGGGGCAGTAAAAGTTTTGATTTGCATTTAAGATGGCGTATAGATCAAGGGCTTGTTGAAAGCTATTTTCAATAAATTTCACCATAGCACTTTCTCCTTCTAACGCAAAACTCCAAAAGAGTTTGGTTCCTAAAGCGGACTTGGTACATTCTACAGTAAATGGCATGGAATCCATACCAATGACCTCATTTTCATGAAAAACATAGCTTCCTTTTTGGTGAAAACTGTTCCACATTTGCTCTTGGTTTTTAAATAGAACTGCGGTACACAAAGCGGGTACTCTCAACATTTTATGTGCATCCCAAATCACAGAGTCGGCTTGTTGGATACCTTGGACTAATTTTTTGTATCGCTCAGAGAGCAGCGCTACCGCGCCATGGGCACCGTCAACATGAAACCAAAGTTGATTTTTTTTACAGAATGAAGCCATTTCTTCAAGTGGATCAAATAGACCCGTAGAGGTGGCACAGGCATTGGCAACGACAGCCATTACCCTTTTTCCTTCTTCTTTAGTTTTCTTATACACGTCTTCCAAAGCATCGGTAACTATGACTTCATTTTCATCCACAGGTACAGGAACAAATGCTTTTTTGCCCATTCCCATTATGGAAAGAGCCCTCATGATAGAGTAGTGGGAAGTGCTGGGGCCCATTACCACCAAATCTTTTGGACTGCCTTCTTCCCATGCCTCTGGGGCAATTGCTGCTCGAGCAGCAGAAAGTGCAGTCAAGTTTGCAATAGAACCTCCATGAGTCAAAATCCCACTACCGTTTTCAGTGATTCGTCTAAAATCACATAAATCTTTTCCTTTAAACCAACCCAACTGGCGCAACATCCAATGAATCATAAACCCCTCCAGAGTAGCTCCAGCTGGTCCCATTTCATACAATGAGCTGGGATTGTTTATGGTTCCGTGTATCCATTCAGGAATGCCAGACAAATCATGAGGAACTGCTACTTGATGCCCTAGATATTTGGGGTTTTTAAGATGATTGGTGTTTTGGAGATAGGTAGTAATAAATTCTTGAAGTTGTGTTGTGTTTTCGAAGCCCTTTTCAAAAATTGGTTTTACCATCAGCGCTTTTGCAATTTCTTCGGGTGTCTTTTGATTTAAAACGTCACTCGGTTCAGATAGACTTTCACGAATATAGTTTTCTAGCGCCGTAGCTACAATTTCATGAGTGGGACCAAAGGGCAATTTAGTTGCAGTTTGATTTCGTATGTTCATCTTCCGTAGTTTATTTTTTTAGTGATTTGGGATCGTATTTAAAAAAGAATCCCGCCCAAATTACTTTTGAAAGTGCATTGATATAAGGCATTAAAAGGATTAAGGTCCCACAGATTATAAAAAAAACACGCAGCAGATGGCCTGTCATTCCAAAAAACAAAAGAATCAAATAAACAGCAATGCTTATTGCTACACCTAGTCCATAGGACACGTACATAGAGCCATAAAAAAAACTCGGCTCAATTTTAAACCGTTGATTGCATTTTGGACAGCTTTCATTGACTTTATTGAACTTATTCAGTTGGTAAGGATGCGCTTCCAAAAGGTTTCCTTTTCTGCATTTCGGACACTTTAAAAAAAGTATAGCGAGGAGTTTTTTGATAATTTATTTTTTTCAAAAATACGCTTTTTTGTTTTTTTCATTTGATGAAAATAACGGCATTATTTCAATAAAATAAATCTTTCTTTTTTGGCTATGGACTTATTTTTTAGCGATACTTTGTTTTTTGGGCCTGAGCTAGTGCCGAAGTTGTCAAATGGTATTTGGTCAACATATTGGTGCGTTCCCAGTCTGGAATTTTTTGTTCTTTATAAAACTCAATAAAGCGTCGGGTAACTGCTCCAAAATGAGCTTCGTGACCTTCCCTTAAAGAATTTGGTATGACAATCTCCCAACGATCTCCTCTATTTTTAAAAAGAATCCCAGGATATTTTTTTGCTAATTCACCCATAGTGTTTTCGAATTCGAAAGCATCAAAACCTTCTTTGGGATTGATGTAGAGAGTTGGTGTAAAATTTTCTTGTGCAGTTTGAAGAATTTCTAAATCTGCTTTTGTCCCCCTCATTATCGAATAATGTGTGTCCCCTGTACCTTCGGGTGCTTTAAAATTCCACATCACTTCTACTTTGGCATGATGACCTTTTAGCGTATAGTGCATGGCTCCATTTGCATAAACAAAAAGACTATCATTTTGAATGTAAGGGTTAAGGTATTCTGGATATGTTGTCAACCCTGTTACCTTTTCAAAGTCTATGGAACTGAGAGCTGTAGTCCATCGTTGAGCCGTCTGCAACACTACCTCTTCGCGTTGAATGGCTTGTTCTGGGAAACATTCCCAAAAGGTAAGATCTACCAGATGTGCACTGACATCTACAAGACCTTCTCCTTGTTGTAAAGTATCAAAAAACCAAGCAGGACGAATCAAAGGAGTACCGGACACCTCTTTCGAATAGTGGTGTATAGAGGATTTTACGATAGCTGGTTTTTCAAGGCTTCCCTCAATCAAAGAACCAAAAACACCCTCTCGCTGAGCTAGTTCTTTTTGAAGCAGAGTAGTAATTTCAGAACGTTCCGTCATGATATCGTAAATCAATAATTTTTTTTCTGCAGCACGACGAAAGGCTGTTTCTAAGTTATCAAACTCTTGAGGATGAATTACCATGGGTTTGTCAGCAAGGACATGAAATCCGTTCTCTATGGCATCAAGGATATACTTTGTTTTTTTCTTGTTATTTCCTGAGAGTACTACAACACTTCCTGGTTTTTCTTCTAAAAATTTCTGATAAAAATCGTTTTGATCATATACGATGGTCTTCCATGCGGTCGGTTGATCCTTACGTTGATTGAAATTTTCTATTCGCTCAAGGTGCAAGTTGAGATCGGCACTTTTTGGTGCATACACATGAACTTCAGGGTTGATCTCAGGATACATGGTTTTTTGAACTAACGCTGCATGAAAGTGTCCTGGATCCAGTGTGATCCATCGAATTTGGTCCATTTTAGAACATGCGGTAACAAACAGCAATGAAAATAGTACAGTTATTCTTTTCATTTTAAAATTTGATATTTGAGGTCCCGTAGGGCGCTCTTTGTTTTCTTTGAAGCATTGCGTTGGCTTCCTTGTCATTTACAAAGCGTTCGTTCTCTGGATTCCATTCCAATTGACGAGGAAGTTTCATGGCAATATGACTAACCAAACATACTGTACAAGCACGGTGTCCAATTTCTACTGGAGAAATAGGTTCTTTACCACTTTTGATACACTCCAGCCAATTTCCGTGTTGTTCGTCGCTTTTATATAAGTGAATTTCATTTGGACCAATGACTGATTCCAAAAGTTTAGGATCACTAGCATCTAGTGATTTTACTCCGTTGTTTTCTGGAATGGGATCAGAGGCGGTGGCTCTATATGCTCCACGTGTTACAAAGATCCATCCTTCCTCTCCTTCGTAGCGAATTCCATTGGGGTAGCCACCACTGGTAAGCATAGTAATTCCATTTTCATATTCTGCTTTGACCAAGAAATCTCCGTGAACATCCCAACTTCCATTCTTTGGAAAATCAGCAATTGCTTCCACTCGGATGGGACCTGTATATTCGGTATTCATTCCCCAAGCAGCAGAATCAAAATGATGTTGTCCCCAACCTGTGATCATTCCAGCTCCAAATTGTTCTTTTCTTAACCACCCAGGACGACCATAACCTACCTTGGGGTGGACTAGCATTTCTGCATATTCCATTTCTGGAGTAGAGCCTAGCCAAGCGTCAAAATTTAATGCGGAAGGAATAGCTTCTGTTTGGGCAACAGGTCCTGAAGGATCTCCAGGAAGTCCTACTTTTACTGTATGCAATTTTCCAATTCTACCATTACGTACCAATTCTGCGGCATAACGAAATTGGGGGGAGGAGCGTTGCTGTGTACCTACTTGAAGAGTGATTTTTTGTTTTTGGACAATGTTACTGAGTAAGCGACCTTCTTCCACAGTCAATGAGGTGGGTTTTTGCAAATACACATGTTTTTTTGCTAATGCAGCCTCTATAGCGGGTTGTGCGTGCCAGTGGTCGGGAGTACTGATAATTACTGCATCGATATCTTTATGGGCAATAAGGTCTTGATAATTGTCAAACATTTTAGTATCTGATTTTTTACCCTTACCTCCGTAATACTGATCCACTAATTTTTTCCCGTCTTTCAATCGATTTTGATCTACATCACATACTGCAATCATTTGTGCACTGTCATACTGCATGGTACTTGGCATGTCGTGATCTCTTGCAATTCTACCACATCCAATTTGCCCCACTTGTATGCGATTACTCGGAGCATTTTTACCAAAAACAGAAGCAGGTACAATAGTTGGTAAGCTAGCTGCGATTGCAGTGGCTGATGTTTTTTTCAGAAAGGTTCGTCGATTGAGTTTATTTTTTTTCATGAGTTAAGGTTTAATTTTAATTTCTATCGGATGTGCAAACTGATCCCATTGATTTTCTGCAGCTTCAGGCTCTAATTTACCATCGTAAACAAGCAATTGATATTTTAAGGTGTAGGTTTTTCCTGGATTTAGGGTCCAGTCAGTTGTTTTAGTTGTGGCAAAGTTGACAAATAAATCTCCTCTATTGTATTGGTTTTCGGGCCAAACACGGAGCGGTTCGGGATGATTATAATTTTTAGGATGGGAGAGCATAAGTGCCCCTCCATATCCTTCATCAAGTTTTCCATCTACTATACACCAGCGCGCAGTACTGCCATCTGCATTTTTTCTAGTTTTTCCTTCAGAAGAAAGTACTCTGCTGTTCTGATTGTCCCATTCCTCTGTAGTACGCCAACCAAAACCCGCATAGCGGTATTGGATTATTGTAAAGGGTCGATCTGTAGCACATTTGTATTCAATTGTGATGTCTAATAAATACTGGTTTTGATCTATGGGAACTACTTTGATCTCTTGTGTTTCGTTGAGAGCGACTTTTTGAGTCCCGTTTTTCAAAACGACATGTTCATGCAACACCTTAAACGAGCTAAATACAGCTCCACTTTCCTTTTTTATTAATTTGGCAAATCGTACCGTTCCTTCTTCTTTAGCCAGATTCCAAAAATCTAAGGTATCTCCCTCAAAACGAGTATGGGTCCAAGGGTTCCATATTCCGTAGTGATGGTAATGGTCTTTGGGTTGTATTTGGGTCAATCGTTTTCCTTTTGGAGTATTTACAGGATGCAAAAAACCACTTCTTTTATAGGCAGGATTTACTCCATCAGGAGGGTTTTTTACTGCCATCTGATAGCCTATAATTTTGGTGTCATTTTGATAAATTTCGATTTGCCCTTTGTGTTCTCGTAGTTTAATCTCCTGATCTATCGTTGGGGCTTCCTTTAAAATCGAATAGACCGTGGGTTCTGCTTCAAGGATCCAATACACGGAATCTCCTTGTATTTGATAGGGTATTTCAAATTTTCCACGAGTATTTTTCCCCATTAAACGCAGGTTTTGATTTTGTAAATCTTTGGAAAGTTTCAAATATACCACTGCCTTATTTTGAAAAGAATACCCTTCGGGGAGTTGCAAATGAATTTCAGATTCCGCACATGAAAAAGCTAGAAAACCCAAAAACAAAATGAATACAAATCGAAAATGCATCCTTAAATGTAATTGATTATTTGTGAAAAATAGATTCATGTTAATTTTTGTTGAGGTCATTAAAAACCAAATTTATGAGGAAGCCATAAGGTTATTTGAGGGAAAAAGGTAATTAGACCCAATGCAAAAATCATCGCAATAAACAAGGGAAGTAGAGGTTTTATTACTTTCTCTATGCTGGTTTGAGCAATCCCGACTCCTACGAATAACACAGAGCCTACAGGAGGTGTACAAAGTCCGATGCATAAATTGACCACCATTATGATTCCAAATTGAACAGGATCGATTCCTATGGACTTAACCACGGGTAAAAAAATTGGAGTAAAAATTAATACAGCAGGAGTCATATCCATAAAGATGCCGATAAATAAGAGTATCAAATTGATCAGTAAAAGAATCACAATTTTGTTGTCGCTAATACTGAGTAAAAAGTCACTGAGATTTTGTGGAATATTTTCGTAAGACATGACCCAAGACATACTCATCGATGCTGCGATTAGTAGTAAGACTATTGCGCTTGTTTTTGAAGATTCCAAAAGGATTTTGGAAAGGTCTTTAATTTTAATTTCTTTATAAAACCAACCCAAAAGGAACGTGTACAAAACCGCAACTGCGGAAGCTTCTGTGGCTGTAAAAAAACCTGCCACAATTCCCCCGATGACAATAACGAGAAGCAACAAGCTGGGTATGGCATGAAAAAATGAGCTAATTACTTCTTTAAAACTACTTCTTTGGGAAATAGGGTACCCTTTTCGTTTTGCCCAAAGCGCTGCCACAATTATTAAAAATGAACCTGTCAATAATCCAGGAAGATACCCTGCTAGAAACAAAGCTGCAATTGAAACGCCTCCGCTGGCAAGAGAATAGACAATCAATACATTGCTAGGCGGAATCACCAGACCCATAGTTGCAGAGGTAATATTTACTGCTGCTCCGTATTCTTTATCGTAGCCTTCTTTTTCCATTTCAGGACCTAGAATACTTCCCATAGCCGATGCGGATGCCATTGCAGAGCCTGCTATAGCCCCCATCATCATAGCCGATATGATATTGATTAGTGCCAACCCTCCAGGAAGAGTGCCTACTAAGGTTTTAGCAAAACGAATTAGACGATGTGCTATGCCTCCATGGGTCATCAGCTGTCCTGAGAGGACAAAGAAGGGTATGGCCAATAAAGCAAAGCTGTCCAATCCTGTTGCCATTCGTTGTGCAATGGTTGTTACTGCAGCTAAACTAGGAAGACTAACAAGTAATGTGAAAAATGAAGAAAGTGCGATACTCCAAGCGACAGGAGTGCCCAAGCCGATAAATACGAAAAAACTTAAAACCAAAATACAAATTGCGAGGAGTTCCATATCTATTCTTTGTGTTGAGTGAGTTTATAAAAAAGAATCAATAGACCACTTATTGGAATAATGGCATAGACAATGGCTAATGGAATCTGAAGTGAAGGAGAATTCTGTTCGAGCTTATAAGTAATATAAACCAATCGCCCTCCACCAACAACCATTCCAAAAAGTGCAAAACTTAGAATTGAAATGCGTACGAAGAGATCAATTTTAGTGCGCTGAGAGTGTTTTAGTTTTTTAACAAAAAAATCAATAGCCACATGTTCCTGTTTTCCCGCCACATAAGCCGCACCTAAAATGCCTAACCAAATCATTAAATAACGTGCCAACTCGTCGGTAAACGCACTAGGACTAGAAGTAAAAAAACGCGTAAAAACTTGCCATAAGACATTAAAGACCATCACCCCTAAAATAAGAATGAGTACACGTTCCACAATTTGATCAACTTGTTGTCTAATTTGCTTCATTTCTAATGCGATCTATAAGATTGGCCATTTCAGGATCCTTTTTAAATTGTATGTAAAGTTCTTGTGTAGCTTCTTGAAAACGCTCTTTTTGAGGATAACTTACTTCTACACCTGCGTCAATTACTGCTTGTAAAGATTTATTTTCAGACTCTATCCAAAGGGCGCGTTGATAAGGAATGGATTGGTCAACTGCCGTTTGGAGCCATTCTTGTTCTTGTTTGTTTAAACGATTCCACAAATGGGTACTGACCAATAAAACGTCTGGAATCATAGTATGTTCGTCGATACTGTAGTACTTACAAACTTCATAATGCCGAGAAAGGTAAAAACTTGGCGGATTGTTTTCTGCACCATCTACAACACCTTGTTGTAGTGCTGTATAGAGTTCTCCCCAAGAAATGGGAGTAGGGGAGGCACCCAATTGTTTGACCATATCAAATGCAGAAACACTTTCCTGAACTCTAATTTTTAAACCTTTGAGGTCTTCAGGATCTTCTACAGGGCGTTCTTTGGTGTAAAAGCTTCGACTCCCAGAATCGTAAAAACCAACACCTTTCAACCAATACTCATCCCCTTCTTTGAGCAATTCTTTTCCTATAGATCCATCCAATACTCTAAAAAGGTGTGCTTTATCGTCAAATAAGAATGGAAGTCCAAAAATCTTGAGTTTGGGGGCAAAATTTTCCAATACAGCTCCAGAAACTTTGGTCATGTCTAAACTTCCAATTTGAAGAAGCTCTAGACATTCACGTTCACTTCCCAATTGCTGATTGGGATAAATTTGTAAACGCATTTTTCCTTGAGAGAGCTCTTTGAGGTAAGTATCGGTTTGGAGCATGGCCTGATGGACTGAATGGGTTACATCTAGTCCGTGTCCTAATCGAATAATGCGAACTGAAGAATCTGATTTACAACTTAGAAAAAAGGAAAATACTCCTAAAAGTGAGGTGAGAATTAAGCTCGATTTGTAAATCTTGGATTTCATTTAAAGTCAAAATAGTTTTTTGCATTGTAATAACAGATATCCGACACGATTTTTCCAATCCAAGGGAGGTCATTAGGTAAATGTCCCTTTTCAATATCATTGCCAAAAAGATTACAGAGTAATCTGCGGAAGTATTCGTGTCTTGGGAAGGACAAAAAACTACGAGAATCTGTGAGCATTCCCACAAAACAACTGATAATTCCCATATTAGAAAGGGTGTTGATTTGATTTGTCATTCCATCGATTTGATCCAAAAACCACCAGCCAGACCCCCATTGGACCTTTCCTTTGCTGCTTCCATCATTAAAATTTCCGATTAGGGTTGCCATAATTTCATTATCGGCTGGATTGAGGTTGTATAGTATGGTTTTGGGTAGTTGTTCTTTGAGATCCAATGCATTCAAAAATTTTGAAAGCGAAAGGGCAATGGGATATTGTCCAATGGAATCCCAACCTGTATCCGGACCCAATTTTTGAAACATACGACTATTGTTATTTCGCATGGCTCCCAAATGAAATTGTTGTACCCAACCCAATTTTTGGTAGGCTTTTCCTAAAAAGAGTAATAAGGCAGTTTGAAATTTTTCACTTTCAATTGTATCCAATTCTTTTTCCTCCCTTCTTTTTGCAAAAATCCGATCAATTTCCGATTGAGTTGCTTCTCGAAAAGGAATGTATTCCAATCCATGGTCAGACAATCTGCAGCCCAAAGTGTGAAAATGGTCTATACGCTCTTGGAGTGCTTCGCATAAATCATCAAAACTTTTGATTGGAATCTCCGTTTTGAGCTCTAGTAAATGAACATATTCATTAAAACCAGATGCATGAATTAAAATTGATTTGTCTGGTCTGAAGGTAGGGAGCATTTGCATGGTAATAGTATTATCAGCAAACGTTTTGTGATGTTCCAAAGTATCTAAAGGATCATCTGTGGTGCAAAGGGACTCAACCTTCATTTTTTTTAATAAAGATTGCGTACTGAAATCCTTTGAAGTTGTCAACGTATTGGTTTCTTGGAAGACTTCAATAGCGTTGCTTTCAGTGAGTAAAGCAGAGATCCCAAAATAGCGTTCTAACTCTAAATGTGTCCAATGGTACAAGGGATTTCGAATCATGTAGGGCACAGCAGAGGCGTATTGCACAAACTTTTCCTGATCTGATGCCGTTCCTGTAATGTATTTCTCATCTATCCCTAGGGTCCGTAAAGCACGCCATTTATAATGGTCTCCCTCAAGCCACAGTTGTGTAATGGAGTTGAAAACGGTGTTTTGTGCTATTGCTTTTGGAGAAAGATGGTTGTGGTAATCAATGATAGGTAACTCCTTTGCATACTCGTGATAGAGTCTTATAGATGACTTTGTTTCTAGCAGGAAATTACTGTGAATAAATGTATTATCAGATGGTGTTACTCCCATATAATTTTTTGGTTAAACTTTAGGTTCCCATCTTGGAGCGTATTCTCTTTTCCAATTTTGCATTACTTTATCATTGTTAATCACTTTACCAGTAGATGTGTCAATTTGAAGTGTTTCTTTTGCATCCTGAGCCATATTGGCCAAATGACACATCATGGTTGATATACTTGCATCTTTTATCTCTGCGGTCAAAGGTTTTCCATTTCTAATGGCTTCAAATAAATTGCCTACATGATTTACATCAAGTCCTCCCTGTCCTCTTGTATCAGTTGTTTGACTGATAGCATTTTCAAACTCTTCATGGATCAAATTTCCTCCGAGGTCGTAGCGTTTATAAAAATTACGATCCAGTTGAATTGTACCTTTACTTCCGTAAATGGTAACCCCGCGTCCGGGTCTTTTGGGTTGAATTAAGCCGCGACTATGCCCCGTCCAAGTAATAAACTTTCCTTTGGGATATTGGAATGTAACCTGTTGATTGTCTACAAATTCCCAATCATCTTGATAAGCATATTTACCTCCGAAAGAGGTTACACTTTCCGGGAGATCAACATCTAATGCCCATCGGCAAATATCAATCTCATGAGTACCGTTATTGTGGACTTCACCGGTCCCCCAATTTCGAAACCAATGCCAGTTGTAGGGATGAATATTATCTTTGTAAGGAGTCCTTGGGGCAGGTCCTTGCCATAATTCCCAGTCTAAGGTTCTAGGGACAGGCACTAGCTTTCCAATTCCTATTGATTCACGATTATTTGAATAGTAGGCTTCTCCTTTATAGACCTTACCAATTATTCCATTTCTAATATCAGTAACCGCGTGCATACTCGTAATGGCAGAGCGTTGTTGGTTGCCCATCTGTACTTTCAGACCATATTTTTTTTGCGCTGCGACTAGCAATTCGTTTTCGTAGGGATTGTGACTACAAGGCTTTTCAACATACACATGTTTCCCAGCTTGCATTGCCAGAATACTCATAGGTGTGTGCCAGTGTTCTGGTGAAGCAATAAAAACGGCATCGATATCTTTATTTTCTATCAATTTTCTAAAATCTTTTTCGACCTGAGGAACATACCCAATCTTTTCTTTACTCCACTTGTTGTGTTCGTCTAAAATGATGTCATCCACGTCACAGCTAAAGAGTATTTTCGCATTCTTTTGAAGATTAATTGCTGCTGCGTGCGCTTTTCCTCTACTTCGAACTCCTGCAATGGCGCAATAAATACGATCGTTTGCACCTAAAATATTTTTCCCAATCATAAAATTGGAATTTAGGGAGGCTGTTGCTACAACTCCCAAAGAGGTTTTTTTAATGAAATTTCTTCTTGTAGCCATAGTTTAAAATTCTCTGATTTTGATATTTTTAAAGGAAACTTCATCTCCGTGATCTTGTAAAAGAATAACTCCTTCAGGCCACTGACCAAATTGTTTCCATTTCTCATACTTACTTTTTTCTACCAAAGCTTCAAACATTTGACTGAAACGATCGAATTCTACCACCTTTACGTGATTCAACCAATGCGATACTTTACCTTCCTCTACAACGATTCGGGCATTATTCCAATTCCCAACTCCTTTAAAGTTTTTTCCTCGACCCACATTAGTTCTATTTTCTGCTCGAATCAAGTCATAAAGAGATCCAACAGTACGATTTCCATTTTTTCCTAACTTGGCGTCTTGGTGATTTGCATCATCTAGGAGTTGGTATTCCAAACCGATCGCAGAACCTTCTCCTTTATTTAATTCCGATTTTACGAAGTATTTAATGCCGCTATTGGCTCCTGGTGTGAGCTTAAAGTCTACGCTCAACTCAAAGTTTCTGAAACTTTGAGTTGTGATGATGTCTCCTCCATTTTGAGATTCTTCACCTCCCGATTTTTCAACAGTTAAGACACCATCTTTAATATTCCACCCCTGATCTGGGAAAACCATTTTTTTGACTCCTCGCCATCCCTTGGTTGTTTTTCCATCCCAAAGCAATCGGAAACCAAGACGTTTTTCTTCTTCGGTTAATTGATTTTCTAAATAACTGATTTGGGGAGCTTTGTTTGTCTCCATCATTCGATTCTTGTCTAAAGCTGTTGTCAAAATCCGAATATTTTTCCATTGTACTTTTTTTCCTTCATCTTCAGGACTTGAGATACTATGAACTTGAAATGCGATAAAACCTTTTGCAGTCATATCATCTACAAGGTTGGAAGCTTGTATTCCATTGACAAATGTTTTTAATGTATTTCCTATAGCTTCTATACGATAGGAATTCCACCTTCCATTTGTAAACGCATCTTGCCCTTTAGGATTACGAGTAAGGGGATACAGCCAGCCTCTTCGAGCCTCGTCATATATGCCACCTGCCCATTTTCTTGAACTGGTTTCAATTTCACATTGGTACCCATGGACTCTACCATCTAAGTAAGTTTTAATACTTTCACTTCGAAATTGTACCCCAGAGTTTAACCCATAATCGATAAGTACCTCAAATTCAAGAATAAAATCTTCATAGATTTTTTTAGTAGCTAAAAAACTATTTGGAGTATTGGATTTCGAAGTTCCAATTAATATGCCGTCTTCAATTGTGAAATCAGCTTTTCCGTTCAATTGAACAAAGTGGTCAAGTGTATTTCCCTCCAGTAAATTTTCCCATTGATTTTTTTGACCCACTACCTGAAAATGAGAATTCATAAAGAGAAAAAGTAGCAAGCCCAGTTTAGTTGTGATTCGTTTCAATTTGATTTGTTTTAAGTAAACAGTAATACCAACTCAATATAGCAAAAGTTTTTTGTTAAATTGCAGATATTAATTTGAGTAATTTACCTAATTCCATTAGCAAAATGTCAACAAGAAGATCCTTTATAAAGAAAAGCGCTGCAACTCTTGGTGCCCCTTTAATTTTGTCGAAACCAACTGTTTTTTCGCTTTTAGAAGCCACACCTTCAGATCAGTTAAATGTCGGAGTAATTGGTACAGGTAGTAGGGGACAAGGCTTGATGCGAATCCTCAATCAAATTGAAGGAATAAATTTGATGGCTATTTGCGATACACTTTCATTCCGTTTGGAAGAAGCTACTGCGATTGCTCCCAAAGCAAAGCAATATAATAATCACATTGAAATGCTTTCCAACAAAGATTTAGATGCGGTGATCATCAGTAGTCCATTGTATACCCATGCTACAATAGCCTCAGATGCCATTGATGCTTCTGTACATATTTACTGTGAAAAAACGATGGTAAAAGGAGATCAAGATACCTTGGATCTGGTAAATAAAGTAACAAGAAAACATACTAAAATTTTTCAAACAGGACATCAGTACCATAGCTCTCGATTATATTCTCATGTGGTAGAAATGATTCAAGCTGGGGAAATAGGTCAGGTCAGTGCAATCCAAGCCCAATGGAATCGAAATGGAAATTGGAGAAGACCCGTCCCTGACCCCAAGTTTGAACGTCAAATCAACTGGCGTATGTATCGCGAATATTCTTACGGATTGACAGCGGAACTGAGTTCTCATCAGATTGATTTTTGTAATTGGTTGCTTCAGGAAACCCCTGAAAAAGTCGCAGGTTTTGGTGGAATTGACTACTGGAAAGACGGTCGTGAAACCTATGACAATACCCATTTGATCTATACTTATCCTAAAGGAGTGAAGGCGACTTTTACCTGTCTTACGTCTAATGCAAAAGACGATTATCAAATTAAAGTGATGGGCGATAAAGGTACTGTAATCATTGACTATCAAAATGCATGGAAATATCCTGAAGGAAAATACAATAAGGTTATCTCAGATGTAGACGGTGTTTCTGGAGCTACCGCCAGTTGGACAGAGGGAAAAGGGAATCCAATCAACTATAACCACAAGGACCCTACTAGACAAGCCCTTGAAGACTTTAGAACTGCGATATTAAATAAGACCACTCCAATGTCAAATATTAAAACAGGAGCTGCTGTAGCCTTCGCTGTGGATATGGGAATTCGTGCTATGGATTCAGAGAAAGTAATTTCATGGGATTCCAAATACAATTTGTAAATCATGTTTGAACTAAATGACCGAGTGATAGTACTTACCGGATCCACCGGAGTTTTGGGAGGCTCTATAGCCAAGAGTCTTGCTAAAGAAAAATCAATAGTTATTGTATTGGGCAGAAACGAAGCCTTACTAAAATCACTGACTCTTGAATTAAATGTGTTTTCAGAATCAAACTACTTTGTTGTAGATGTTTTAAGCAAAGAAGCTCTAATCAAGGTCAAGGAAAAAATCATCCAAAAATGGGGGAGAGTAGATGCGCTTATCAATGCCGTAGGGGGTAACTTACCTGGAGCGGTAGTAGGAGAAGATCAATCCCTTTTTGATCTTGCTGAAGACGATTTTGATGAGGTAGTTGATCTCAATTTAAAAGGAACGCTTTTACCTTCTCTTGTTTTTGGCGAGGTCATGAAAGATCAAGGCAAAGGCTCGATTGTCAACTATTCATCTATGGCTGTCGATCGAACCATCACGAGGGTGGCGGGATACTCGGCCTCCAAGGCTGCTATGGAAAATTTCACCCGTTGGATGGCGGTGGAAATGGCTTTGCGCTATGGAGACGGTGTTCGTGTCAATGCAATTGCTCCAGGATTTTTTATTGGCAAGCAAAATAAAAAGTTATTGTTGAATGAGGACGGAAGTCTCACGGAACGAGGTGAAAAAATAATCCGAAACACCCCCATGAAACGTTTTGGTAAAGCAGAAGAACTTAGTGGTGCCATTCATTTTCTGTGTAGTGATAGTGCACGTTTTATAACTGGAATTGTACTTCCTGTAGATGGCGGTTTTAGTGCCTATAGCGGGGTTTAAAATCAATTTAAGATGATCGAGTCCTTCCGATGGTATGGCCCCAACGATGCAGTTTCACTGAGTGATATCCGACAAGCTGGAGCGGTAAATGTGGTCTCTGCTTTACATCACATTCCCAATGGAGCAGTATGGGAAATAGACGCAATAAAAAAGCATCAAGCTCTTATTCAAAAAGCAGGTTTATATTGGGGTGTGGTGGAGTCGGTACCTATTCATGAGGATATTAAACAACGTACGCATAATTTTAAAACCTATATTGAAAACTACAAAAGAACTCTCGAAAATTTAGCGATATGTGGGATTCATACTGTGTGTTATAATTTTATGCCTGTATTGGATTGGACACGGACTCATCTCTATAAACCCCTTGCTGATGGATCTACTGCTTTAGCTTTTGAAATTGATGCAATGCGCGCTTTCGACTTGTTTGTATTAGGACGTTCCCAAGCTCACGAAGAATATACCACTGAAGCAATTGCTGCGGCTCAAAGTTATTTTGATACACTGACAAAAGAGGAGATTGAGGCATTGACTAAAAGTATCATAGCAGGTTTGCCCGGTGCCGAAGAGGGCTACACCCTTGATCAGTTCATTCAGCGCATAGAAGCCTACAAACATTTATCAAAAAATGACCTACAGGAACATTTGATCTCTTTTCTTGAAGAATTGACGCCAACCTTAGAAAATGTTGAAGTGCGTATGTGTATCCATCCTGACGATCCTCCGCAGTCACTATTTGGTATTCCGAGGGTGGTCAGTACCGCTGAAGATTTGGAAGTCCTATTTGAGCGTGTACCTTCATTATACAACGGATTGACCTTTTGTACAGGTTCCTTTGGTGTACGAGCAGATAATGACCTTATTGCAATGTTTACTAAACACGCATCAAGAATTCATTTTTTACATTTTAGAAGTACTCAAAGGGATGGAAAAGGAAATTTTTACGAAGCCAATCATTTGGAGGGAGATGTAGATATGTATGCAATGGTAAAAGCTGCTTTGACAGAAGAAACTAAAAGAAAAAAATCAGGTAGAGCTGATTGGCAAATCCCCATGCGTCCTGATCATGGACATCAAATGTTGGACGATCTCAACAAAGTTACCAATCCTGGATATTCTGCAGTTGGAAGACTGCGTGGTTTGGCAGAACTTCGTGGGCTGGCACTTGGCATTTCAAGGACAGTTGAGTAATTAGTTAATCCTTTAAAATAAATTCAATTCCCCCTTGTAAGTGCTTTTGAAACCAAGGTAAAGCATAAAGATCTTTGCTGTGGCCCAAAGCGGTGTACCATTGGCGACCTCCTTCGAGTGTGTTGTACCAACTCAAAGGAGCCCGTTTCGGACGATAGGCATTACTATCGTTTTCTGAAACAGTAGATAAGTCGGCTTCTAAAAGTATTTTAAAACTTGGATTTACATTTTTAATAAAATAACATTCGTCATCCAAATCAAATGTTGGTGGCAAATGTTTTGTGGAAGAATGATTTTTTCTGTTGACTTTTATAGAAAAGGTTTGAAAAGGTGGGTGTCTTAAAAACGAACCTCCTATGAGTTTCCAAAACCAAGGCCACTTGCGCTCCGATCCGATGGCTGAGTGCAATCCGCCAAAGCCTTTTCCACTGGAACAGAAGTTTTGAAAGGCATCTCTTTGCTCTGCATTGTCAAAAGCTTCATTATTTGTATTGGCGAAAATCACAGCATCAAAATCCATAATATTTGGATTTAAGAAAATTTCAGGATTGTCAGTTATTGTAGTTTCTACCCCGAGTGATTGGCATATTTTTTCTAAGGTTGCAACACTTGTTGCTATATTTTCATGAACATAGCCTTCACCATTTTTAGTGTAGATTATTAGTTTTTTTCCTTTTACATTTTGATATTGTCCAAAACTTTGCAGAAGTCCAAGAAATAGAAAAAAAACTAATCCCAACTGAAATTGTTTATCTAAGGTTTTATTTATCATGAATATAAGTTTAGCTAAATTTAAAATGTGTAAACAAAAGGAACTCCAGCTTTTAAGTTCACTTTTATTCTTTGTTTGAGATAGATAAGTTCTTTTTGAGTATTGCGTTCCGCCAACAATTGAATTTTTTGCAAGCGGTTATTGTTCCACTCCATGTCTACTTTTATATTCCCTCTGGCTTTAAGTCCTTTAATTTTCCCATTACTCCAGTGGGTGGGTAGCGCAGGGAGTAATCGCAAGATGCCAATTTCATGGGATTGCACTAAACTTTCAGCTACCCCTGCTGTATATCCGAAATTTCCATCAATTTGAAAAGGAGGATGCGCGTCAAAAAGATTGGGAAAAATGGACTTTTGGAAAAGCAGTTCGATGTGTTCCTGTGCCATTGCTCCATCCATCAAGCGTGCGGCACAGTTGATAAGCCATGCTCGACTCCAACCTGTTCCAGCCCCCCCATTTTCCAAACGGTAATCCAACGTTTTACGCACCGCTTCAAACAATTTTGGAGTTTTCGACAAGCTAATTTGATCTCCTGGATGAAAACCATAGAGATGAGACATATGACGATGACCTGGTTCCAATTCTTCATACTCACGATCCCATTCTAAAATGCGTCCGTCTGAACCTAACTGAAATCCAGGGCGAAGTTGCTTTAATTGTTGAGTGATTTTGGCAACCCATTCAGAGTTTATTTTTAACAGATTCGCTGCTTGAAGATAATTGGTAAAAACTTCAGTGATCACTTGCTGATCCATTGCACTCCCTAGACAACTAGCTACTGGAATTCCTTGGGAATTGAGGTATCGGTTTTCAGGCGAGGTTGAGGGAGCAGAAATCAACATTCCATCTCTTCGGTCTTCTATGAGCCAGTCGCTATAAAAATGGGCCACAGCCTCTAATGCGGGAAACCCTCTAGTTTTTAAGAAATCAAAATCTTGTGTAAAAAGATAGTGTTGCCAATAGTGTTGAGCCATCCAACCTCCTGCTCCAAAGGAGGCACCCCAATAGGCAGTAGGGGCTCTAAGCCAAGTAGGAGCCCATAAATCTGTAGCGTGTGGTAAAAAGGAACCCCGAGCGCCAAAGTTTTTTTGTGCAGTTTCTCTACCGCTTTCCACTAACCGATCTACAAAGTCGAATAAAGGTTCGTTGAGCTCGTCAAGTTGGGTAAGATTGGCAAGCCAGTAATTCATTTGAAGATTAATATTGAGGTGATAATCGGCATTCCAAGGTGCATTGATGTGAGGATTCCACAACCCTTGTAAGTTTGCCGGGAGAGTCCCTTGTCGAGAAGAACCGATGAGTAAGTATCTGCCGTAATGAAATAGGGTTTCCTGAAGCTCTAGATCAATTGATCCTTGTTTTACAGCTTCCAAACGCGTATTGGTGGGTTGATTTTGAAGACTGTTGTCTGTGATCAAATCGAATTGTACTCGATTGAATAAGGATTGATGATCTTTGATGTGTCGTTCTTCTAAAAGTGTTAAATTTTTAGATCGCAAAGCTTCCAACTGTTGGAGGTTTTGTTTTTGATAGTCCTTGTGATAATATGAAGAATTGGAGACGAGATAGAGTTCCAATTCTTGAACTCCAGTTACAGTTATTGTTTTGTTAGAAGCATTTATAGTGCCTCCATTATGTTTTGTTTTAAGTCTTGTTTGAAAACGAATTCCTTCGTTGATCGGTGCGGGTTTTGAATTAAATTTACCTTTGCGTTGGGTAATTTCCCCCTCCATAATCAAATCCCCCTCTGTGATATAAGAAGTAACGGTTGGAATCCCTTCGTCTTGTGGTCTTTGTAGGGTTAGGGTTCCGTTTAGCCCTTTGGGATGAGCACTTTTTATAGCAATGACGATTACTTGGTCTGCAGCCGATGCAAACACGCTTTGTGAAACGGGATATCCGTCTGTTTTATAATGAGTTTCCGCGATTGCCTTATTGAGGTTTAAACTTCGCTTATAATCGGTTATACTGTCGTGATTGAAGTTTATAAATAAGTCTCCTAAGGTTTGGTGTGAGCGGATGAGGGTTTTATTAGAAAATTTTTCAACCAAAAGAGAATCCACTTTTTGAATTTCACCCAAAAAAAGTAAACTTCGAATTTCTTCTAAATCTTCTGGTGTTCCCTCGGGATGTGTCCAGTCCAAATCTTTAGGCCAGAGTGAGTCATCGTTCAATTGAATTCGCTCTTTTATGGGATCTCCAAATACCATAGCTCCTAAGCGACCATTTCCTAGGGGGAGTGCTTCCTCCCATTCAGATGCTGCTTGAGTGTACCATAATGTTTGGTCATTTTGATAGACGTTTTCTGTTTGCGTATCGCAACCCTTAAATGAGAAGGTTAGGAGAATGATCAACAATAGAATATATGCTCTCATAATCATTTAAATGTCGTGTTTAGGCACCAATTTAGCGGAAATAATTAGGAAATAGAATTTTAGTGGACAACTTTTCTTTTATTGGGAGGAATAATATTTTCAGAATAAATCACTATTTTTCTTTTAAAATATACTCATGAACCCAAAAACTATCGTGTGTTTTGGTGAAATTCTTTGGGATCTTTTTCCAGAAGGTAAAAGATTAGGAGGTGCACCGTTCAATGTAGCGAACTCTTTGAGAAATTTGGGTGTAGAGGTTCAATTCATAAGTAGTATTGGAAACGATTCCTTGGGAGAGGAAATTCTTGCTGAAGTGAGGATTCAAGGGATGTCAACCGACTACATACAACGGGATCCAAATCACAAAACAGGAACCGTTCATGTAAATTTGGACGACAAAGGTTCTGCACAATATAAAATTTCAAAAGATGCAGCCTGGGATTTTATTTTGGCCCATCCCACTACGATTGAATTGGTAGCCAACTCTAGCGCTTTTGTTTTTGGGAGCCTTATTGCCAGAGGGTTTTCTTTTAAAGCGTTAAATCGTTTTTTAGATGTAGCACAGTTTCGGGTTTTTGACCTAAACTTGCGTCCCCCTTTTTATAGTCAAGGTTTGCTGAATGATTTGATGCAAAAGGCAGAATTACTCAAGTTTAACGACGAAGAATTGTACCAAATAGCAGCTGCTTTGGACTCTCCATTCCATACTATAGATCAGCATATTGAGTTCATTGCAAAGCAAACCCAAACAGAAATCATCTGTGTCACCAAAGGAAAGTATGGTGCAGTCTTGTATTACAAAGGCGATTGGTTTTACAACTCTGGATATAAAATTGAGGTGCAAGATACGGTTGGAGCAGGTGATTCATTTTTGGCTATTTTGACTTACGGATTAATTGAAAAAAAATCGATTCAAGACACCTTAAACAGGGCCTGTGCCATGGGGGCACTTGTTGCGGGAAGTACTGGGGCTAACCCCAAAATTTCGGAATCCGACTTAATTGCATTTATAGACAATACAAAGTTGCATTAATTTTTGTTTTATCTTGGTAAATCAAATTTTCTACCATGAATAAAGTCATTTTCTTCTTATTTTATTTATTTGGACTCCAATGGGTAGCAGCACAGGAGTTTGAAGGGAGTGAATTACTGGATAAAGCCATCGCCTATCACGATCCACAATCCAAATGGAAAACGTTTAAAGGAGATTTTACAGTGACAATGGAAACTCCAAACCGCCCTTTGAGAAAAAGTAACATTAGGATAGACTTTCCAGCTTCCTTTTTTAAGCTTGAAGTTCAGCAACAGGGCAATACCTTAGTTTCTACCCTCGATAATGAAGCATGTCATTTAACGTTTAACGGGGCTACCGATTTTTCAGAATCCATCCAAAAGGAATACCGCTTTGACTGTGAACGTGCTAATTTTTATAAAAATTATTACACGTACCTCTATGGTCTTCCAATGAAACTCAAAAACCCTGGAACACTTATCAACTCAAAGGTAAACAAGGAACGGATAGATGGAAAGGCCTACTGGGTTTTGAAGGTGAATTACAGAGAGGAAGTAGGTACAGACACTTGGTATTTTTATTTTGATCAAAATACTTACGCACTAAAACGGTACCAATTTTATCATGATGAATCCAAAAATGACGGAGAATACATAGTGTTGGAGGGTGAGCTTGATATAAATGGTATCAAGATGCCAAAAAACAGAAGTTGGTATTATAATTCGAATGATCAATTTTTGGGAATTGATCGATTGACTAACTAACCATTAATTTAACTACTAAAGATGAAAATCAAATTGAAAAACTATTACCTGCTGATTGTCCTTACTACATGGGGTGCTTCAGCGCAAGAACCAGATAATCTGATAGGAAAGTGGGACTTGGAGGTTCAAATGAATGAAAAAATAGTCCCTTCCTGGCTAGAGGTAAAGCGATCTGGGGTCAGCACTTTAATTGGATATTTTGTAGAATATAATGGTAGTGCTCGTCCTATTTCAGAAGTCCAATTTCACAATGGGATTGTTGATTTTAGTATACCGCCACAATGGAATGGATTCAATGATTTGCATTTCACTGCCCAGCTTACTGAAGGGAGGTTAAAAGGAACAATATTGGGAAGTGATGGAAAAGCGTATCCATTTGAAGGAGAGAGAGCACCCAAATTGATTCGAAATAAAAAAGTGGTTTGGGGAAAACCAAGATCCATTTTTACTGGAAAAAATTTAAATGGTTGGCGTTCTTCGGATCCCAACCGAGAGAATCAATGGAATGCAGTAGATGGAGTCCTAAAAAACCCTCATTCTGGAGTGAACCTTATTACTGAGAAGGCCTTTGAAGACTTTAAGCTACATATAGAATTTCGTTATCCCAAGGGGAGTAATTCCGGGGTGTATCTTAGGGGGCGATATGAGGTTCAGATCGAAGATAATTATGGGAAAGAGCCAGGATCCACTTATTTTGGCGGGATATATGGTTTTTTGACACCCAACGAGATGGCAGCACTGCCCGCAGGGGAGTGGCAAAGTTACGACATCACATTAGTAGGTAGAAGGGTATCTGTTGTGGCCAATGGGAAGAAAATCATTACTGATCAAATCATTCCAGGAATCACAGGAGGTGCATTAGATAGTAAAGAGGGTATGCCTGGACCCATTATGTTGCAAGGAGACCATGGCTCTGTAGAATACAGAAACATTACCCTTCAGCTGCCCGAGAACTGATAGAGATGGAATCATCTACTTAAATCCATGGACCGACTGTTTTAAAAATCCTTTGGGCAGATGTTCATCATTTGGAAAGCCGAGTTCTATGGTGCCGCTATTTTCGGGTATGAAATGTGTTTTAAAAAGATAATCCCATAGACTAAGACTGATTCCAAAATTCACTCCTATTTTCTCTTTGGGTAGGGTATAGGCATGATGGTATAAATGCATGATAGGGTTGTTCAACAGATATTTTAGAGGTCCCCATGAGATCTTGACATTGGCGTGGTTTAGATGTCCAATGAGGATCGCAAAAAAATGAACGATGTAGGCCTGATCGGGTTCAAAACCTCCTAGGAGCATGACACCAAGGGTTTTAAAAGGCTTGTATAGGATGTTTTCCATCCAATGATACCGAAAATGAGCTGCAAATCCCATTTCCTTAACGCTGTGATGCACCTGATGAAATTGCCATAAAAAGGGAATTTTGTGCAGCAGTATGTGTGTTAGCCATTGAAGAAAATCAAGCAATACAAAAAAGATAAGAATTTGTACCCCAAAGGGCAATGATTTTAGATTTATGATTGTCAGACTGGTAAGCGTAATTCCTAAATTCTCAAAAAACAGTTCTAGCATACTATAGACTCCTTGGATCGCTATAGCAAACAAGAAAAAATTAAAAAACATATAAAAGGCATCTAGCCCAAAATCTTTTCTAAAAATACGCTGTTGTTTTCTCCAAGGAAACACGATTTCTAATCCCCAGACAAAAAGTGAAATGAATAAAAGTCCCCAAAAGTAATTTTGGTACCACGGCACTTCGAAAAGAACGGATTTAAGTGTCCAATTGAGCATGCCTTTAAATGAAGAAAAAAATGCAATAATATAGTCGTACATAGTACAAAAATACAAACGATAACTGGAACTCTTGTAATATAGGTTACATAGAGATTACAGGTTAAATCATTTTGTTTTTTCAATACCATAAGTCTCTTTGTAGTATTGAATAATAGGTGGGAATGGGCCGTATTTATGCTGTTTTGGGGAGAAGGAGTCTGTCCAAGGGCCGTAGGGTGTGGAAACTGGTTTTAATTTTTTGTCTGGATAGTCATCCGCAGTATTATTTTTATGAGGTCTGGAGAAACTATTGATATATCCCGCCACGTGATATGCTTCTTCATCGGTTAGTTTGGGGTTGTCCCAACGGGCTTGGAGATAGGGCATATTATTTTTAATAAACGCAGCAGCTGTAAGCACGCGATGCATCCCAGCACCATCGTTGAAGGAATCATTTCCCCAAAGCGGTGGATATTGATACCCTTTTTTAGGTTCGTTATATCGAATTCCCTGCCCTTCTGCACCATGACATAGGATACATTCTTTGGTGTAGATTGATTTTCCTTTGTTCAGATCAACCGCTACATCCGGAGGTTCAATTTTTGGATAACCTTTGATATTTTTTGTATTTAATTTGGGAAGACCTCCATCCAGCCAATTCATATAGGCAATCATCGCTTTCATTTGAGGTGCGTCTTTTGGAAATGCTTTTCCGTTCATACTGCGTTCCATGCACCCGTTGATGCGATCCGTTAAAGTTCCATTTTTATTTGCTCTACCCCCAAATTGAGGAAAACGATCTACAATACCAATCCATGAGGCAGCACCCGATAGGGTTCCTCCGTTGAGATGACAGTTGGTGCAAGATAAATTGTTTCCTGCAAAACGAAGATTAGGATCGTGCTGTAAAGGCCCCATGTGCAGTGAAGAGGCACTTAACAATAAATATCCCTGTTTGACTTCTTCAGAAACACTAGGGTTGTTTAGCACCATAATTTCGGAATCCCAATCGACTATTATTTCTTGAGGTGCTGGCTCCCAAAGCTTATCATAATAGATGACTCCAAAAAAGGTGAGGATCATCAATAAAAAAAGTCCTGTGACCAACACCAATAATCTCCGAATTAGCTTTTGAATAATTTCCATCAGGACATAAAAATTAAAATCCAATATACTATTTTATCTGCTTTGTAATGCAACCCGTATCACAAAGCGTTTTTGTAAGATTTGTTTTTGGGTTTTTCTATCTTTAGGCTTTCAATATACATTCTTAAACAAATTTTACTCCATTATGAAATCATATTTTTACTTTTTTCTGGCATTAATTTCAATAGGGTTCCTTCACGCTCAGGAATGGCAAACTCCAGTGATTAAGGGTTATGGAGAGGTGAAATACTTTAGTGAAGCCGCGGTTCAACCCGATACTTCCTTGTCATATGATTTACTTTTCGACATCAAAAGCGAGGCTACCAAAAGTGGAGTAAACAAGGGATTGTGGGTGATGGCACGGATGTTGAACTTACTTTCTGTGGCCGGAGTTCCTTCCGAAAAGGTTCATTTGGTAGCTTCTATCCACGGTTCTGCAACTTTTATAACCCTCAATGAAGAAGCCTACCATAAAAAATTTGGCCAACCAAATCCAAATGCAAGCCTGATTCGTCAGCTCAAAGAAAACGGTGTTGATCTATTTGTTTGTTCACAAGCTACTGCTGCCAGAAAGATCAATCCTGATGATCTTGATGTGCATATCACCCCAGCCTTGTCCGGGCTCAGTGTTTTGTCCAATTACCAGTTGAAAGGCTATGTCCTAATACCGAATTAAAAATTGAGTGGAACTCTAATGGTACCTTCATCGAAAATAGACTTTTCATTTATATTTTGACTGAAGTCCTTATTGCTGTCTAACTTCATCTGAAAAACGTGCAAGTTGACGAAAAGATTTACTAACAATATTGTCCATCTGACCTCATCTGTTGTCTCCTTCAGCAGAAGGAATTCTCTCACCATTTAGTGTAACAGAATTGAGCCCTGGAGCAAATCCTCTAATGATTATATCTCTCGCTTCTCCTTGGTCATACTGCATGGCTATACCACTAACTCTTTTTAAAGCATCTCCTATATTAGCATCAGGAAACTTACCAACCTGATCTGAGGAGACTACATTGGTAATATTAGCGTCATTTCGCTGTTTGTTTAAAGATTTTACAATTCCACTCTGAAATCCAGAAACAATCACTTCATCAAGTGCATTAATTTCTTGGATGAGTAGTTTTATTAGAACTTCATCTGAAGGTTCTATTGAAATAGATTGTGAATCAAATCCAATATAATTAATCTTTGCTTCAGTTGGACCGATTTGAGATTGTTGGCATTGGGGTAAAAGAAAAACCCTCCAAATGGGAGGGTAATGTAATTTTACCTCAATTTCTGAAAATTAATTAAAATTATATCTTTTTAATTGGCATATTTAATTTGAGTGAGCTAGCAATTCAAGTGTTCTAAGTTGAGAAATCAAAAAGTCAGCATATCTTAGAAATCCTAGATCTGTAAAATGAATAGCATCAACAGTTCCTTCATGATCAGAGTCAGCTAGTTTAGGTGTTTCAATTAAATAGATGTTTTTGTAGCCATTTTTAATCATCTTATCAAACTCTGCTTTTAAAGCATCGTCCATGGCTTTATTTTCACTTTTCGCTTTAGTGTTTAATAAGGCGATTGGTGATTTAAATAGGTCTACAAAAACAATTGGTGTGTTTGGATTCTTTTCTCGTAAGGTATTGACTAGCGGGATTGTCCTTTCGGTGATAAATTCTGGTTTGATCATATTGGGCATACACTCGATAATATAAAGAGAAGGTTCTACAGAGGAAATTATTTCAGCGATAGGCTGTTCCATTCGTCCATTACCACTGAATCCAAAATTAACAACATCGACATCTAACTTTCTAGACATGATGTTGGTGTGGACCATACCAGGTCGTGATGCACATCCACCTTGCGTAATACTCGTGCCATAAAATATGATAGGTTTTCTTGTATTTTTAGTTGGTTTTGTGATACTGCTTGTTGAATCTATACCAATCTCAATGTTTTTCACACCATCGTAAAGAGGAAGAAAAATTTTAAATTCTCTCATTTCTTCGTTCATATTTTCGATAAGTGTATACTCGTTAACTAAACCCTGAGGTCGACCAGTATTGATATACTGCCATTCTTGACCGTTTCTAAGGTATAAATCAACCCCTTTTATCCCAGTATCAGGCATATGATCCATTGAAAAGTTGTTCAAGACTTCCCATTTAACTTTCAGATTGGATGTATTTGTTGAAAATCGAATAGATAGGCCAGCAGAAGATTTTGACAAATCCCATACTGGAGTCCGCACAAGCTCTTTGTATGAGGCAGGAAGCCTGTCATAGGGACTTTCTTTAAGGTGCTCTGCAACAATTGTTCCTTCAATTAAAAAGTGTTCTTTTCCGTAAAATTTGGTTTGTTGTGTTTCTTGAGAAAAAATTGAATAAGAAACAATACTTAGTAAATAAAAGAGATTTTTCATATTGTGAATTTAACAAAAAGTAAATTTAATTTTTTGGAATTGCACTCATTCTTTTTTTGATTTAAAAAGCGAAAAATTTGTTTTAAGTGTATTTTTCATTGGCATAAAATGAGTTGAAATAACATACTTGAAGAGTCCAAGGAATTTCAATCTACTCAGGCTTTTTTGTTGAGGATTTGACGAGGTATTAGTATAGCTATTTATTTTATTGAATGTACTATTGGCTTGATGAACTCTGCCCACTTTTCATAACCTTTTTCATTGAGATGAACTCCATCAGTTGTATATTCTTTATTAATCAAGCCATCCTCATACACAAAAATGGAATGGAGATCTATAACCTTAAAATCTTTATTTTCAGAGGACTTAATAATTTCATTTACGGTATTTATACTTTCAATTAAATCTTCTTTTTCAGTTGGTAAAACAGTCTGAACATAAATTCTAGATTTAGGACTCCTCATTTTTAAGTAGTGAGTTATTTTAATAATATTTGTCCCAATATATTCTGGTGAGGGAATATCTGGTGAACCATTGTTCCAAATGTCATTTATTCCTATTAATAGGAAAATTGCTTTTACTTTGTAATGAATAATTTCTTCTAAACGAGCAAATACTCCATCGGTTACATCCCCCCCAATACCTCTATTTTTAATCTTTGGATAATCTAGCCTTTTAGACCAATTATTGCCTCCAGCAGTTATACTATTTCCTAAAAAAACAATATCATTTATTTCTAAAGGCTTTTTTTTGAATTGTTCAATTACTTTATTATAATTAGCCCTACCCCAATCTTCCTGATACCTAAATTCTAAACCTTCACTAGGGTATAAATACTCTAAGTTTGAATGAATTGATTGCGAAAAAGTTAAAAGTGAATTAAGAAAAACGAGTTGAATAATATACTTAATCATAATTTGAAAATAAAAAGGGGATTTGGATGCATGCAAATCCCCATATCAAAAAATAAAACTAACTAACTAACTATAATATATTATTTAGCAAACCACAATTTGGTTGTCATGTTATCAGGACCTTGTGCAGATATAGCAGTATTTACATTGGTGTTGTTTGAACTGTAAACACTTGTGCCATATCTTAATCTTTGTGCTTGTTTACCATTCATTTCACCAGCGAAACTGATAATATCGTTATTGTCAGAGGTTATAACCGCTGAAGCAGGATACCCGGTATCTCTAACGATAGCCCAACCTTCGTAGCCGGAGTAGCCGTACAAATACCGTACAGTAAAAAAATAAAAAATCCCTAAAACATTGATTTTATATGTAATAGGGATTATAAGAGTGGAGTCGGCGGGATTCGAACCCGCGTCCAAACAAGCGATCAAAAAGCTTTCTACAAGTTTAGATTTCGTTTAATTTTAGAATCTGTACTGACCGAAAACTGCCCATACAGACCTTAGCATCTTTATTGAAAAACACAGACGATGCTCCTGCATTTCGATGTTGACATTTATGGTGCCTCAAAAGGAATCGCCGTCAACAAGGGCTATTCAGAGACATCCAGCTTCCCGGCCTTGCCGGGACTTGGCATTAACATACTATAATTCTGTTAATTATGCAGCTAGAGCGTAGTTATTCTCGCCATTTAAAAAATGTGAATAATGAGATTAACGAGCTGTAATTCAGCGCTCGACTTGCTTACCCTTTCATGCGTCCTGCTGTCAAAACCAGTCGACCCCATGAGTTATCAATGAACTTTTTCAGATTGCAAATTTACAAATAATAAGCCAAAACATTTTCTAGCTTATTTTATTTTATACTATTGGTGCAAAAGTCGTTGAGAACCCACTATCTTTGCCGCGTTTAAAAATGCTATGGAACCCATCAAAAATATCGCAATTATTGCCCATGTAGATCATGGGAAAACTACATTGGTAGATAAAATACTTCACCATTGTAATCTTTTTCGATCCAACGAAACCACTGGCGAACTGATTTTAGACAATAATGATTTAGAGCGAGAACGTGGGATTACCATTTTATCCAAAAATGTTGCGGTAGAATACAAAGGAGTTAAAATTAATATTATTGACACTCCTGGTCACGCGGATTTTGGAGGTGAAGTGGAACGAGTTTTAAACATGGCAGACGGAGTCCTTTTGCTGGTTGATGCTTTTGAAGGCCCGATGCCTCAGACGCGTTTTGTATTAAAAAAAGCCATCGATCTTAAGTTGAAGCCCATTGTAGTTATCAATAAGGTAGACAAAGAAAACTGTACCCCAGATCAGGTTCATGAAGCTGTTTTTGATTTGATGTTTGAATTGGGTGCAGAAGAATGGCAGTTGGATTTTCCAACCGTTTATGGCTCTGCCAAAAACAATTGGATGAATATTGATTGGAAAAAAGAAACGGATTCAATTGCTCCACTTTTAGACATGGTTTTAGAACACGTTCCTAGTCCTGATATAGCAGAAGGGAACACCCAAATGTTAATTACTTCTTTGGATTTTTCATCGTTTACCGGTAGAATTGCAATAGGGCGCTTACAACGAGGACATTTAGCTTCAGGAATGCGAGTAAAATTGATTAAAAGAGACGGCTCTGAATTGCCTTCTCGGGTTAAAGAATTGCACCTTTTTGACGGCTTAGGAAGGAAGAAAGTGGAAGTTGTGAATGCAGGAGATATTTGTGCGGTAATTGGTCTAGAAGGATTTGAAATTGGAGATAGTATTGCTGATTTTGAAGCACCAGAGGCCTTACCCACTATCGCTATTGATGAGCCTACCATGAGTATGTTGTTCACGATCAATGATTCACCTTTTTTCGGAAAGGAAGGTAAATTTGTCACTTCCCGTCATATTCGAGAACGTTTAGAGAAAGAGCTGGAAAAAAACTTGGCCATGCGTTTGGAAACCACAGACAGTTCAGACAAGTTCATAGTGTATGGACGTGGTGTACTTCATTTATCTGTTCTCATTGAGACTATGCGTCGCGAGGGTTATGAATTGCAAATTGGTCAACCCCAAGTAATTATAAAAGAAATTGAAGGTGTTAAAACGGAGCCTCTAGAAGAACTCACCATTGATTTACCTGAAGAAGTTTCTGGAAAAGCTATTGAAATGGTGACTTTAAGAAAAGGGGAGATGTTGGCAATGAACCCCAAGGGAAGTCGAATGATTTGTGAATTTAGAATACCTTCACGAGGTATAATTGGACTTAGAAATCAATTACTTACTGCTACCGCTGGTGAGGCAATTATGAATCATCGTTTTATCGAATTCAGCCCTTATAAGGGTGAAATACCTGGCCGTATCAATGGTTCTCTAATTTCTATGGAAAAAGGAGCTGCGATACCTTATTCCTTAGATAAACTTCAGGAACGTGGTAAGTTTTTCGTAGCGCCAAACGAAGCAATCTATACAGGTCAAGTCATTGGAGAAAATAGTCGTCAGGATGATCTTGTTGTCAATGTTACGAAAACTAAAAAATTATCAAATGTGAGAGCCTCGGGTTCAGATGATAAAGTAAAATTGGCACCTCCTATTAAATTTTCACTGGAAGAAGCACTAGAATATATTCAAAAAGACGAGTATGTAGAAGTCACTCCCAGTTCGTTGAGAATCCGCAAAGTGGTTTTGGATGAAAACGAGCGAAAAAGACAAAAAGTCTAACTTATTTTTTACGAACTACTTCGTTTAAACTTCCTTGATCACATTGAAAAATTTTCCCAGGAAATTTGACAATCATATTGTAATCGTGAGTAGCCATAATAATGCTTATCCCTCCTTGGTGTAGCTTTTGAAACAATTGCATTATTTCTTGACTAGTTTCTGGGTCGAGGTTCCCCGTAGGTTCATCTGCGATAATCAGTTCAGGATGGTTCAGCAATGCTCTGGCAATGGCAACCCGTTGTTGTTCTCCTCCAGAAAGTTCAAAAGGAAACTTTTGATCACTCGAATTCACATTGACTAATTTTAAAACTTCAGTGACACGTTCTTTTATTTTTGTTTTTTCTTTCCAACCTGTAGCCTTTAACACAAAGGCAAGATTGTCAAATAACGTTCTATCAGGGAGGAGTTTAAAATCTTGAAAAACGACTCCAAGTTTTCTTCGTAACAGCGGAATTTGTTTGTCTTTAATTTGGGTAAGATCAAAGTCTAAGATACTTCCTTGTCCTGAACTGAGAGGAAGATCACCGTACAACACTTTTAAAAGACTACTTTTTCCTGACCCTGTTTTTCCGATAAGAAACACGAATTCGCCTGTAGCTACCTTAAAGTTCACATCAGTAAAGATGATGTTGTTTTCGTTTACGATAGTTGCGTTATTGAGGTTTATCATGAAAAAAGTTGTTATATAAGCATTGTGTTATAAAGGTAAATCTTTTGAATCAGTTCAGAATATTTTGTTGATAAATTATACGTTTCGATCTAGAAACACGTTCTTAAATCACAAGGAATAAATTATTTTTAATCCGACTATGCTCAGACATCGAAAACAGCTTACTTTTTACAGGATTTGTCTTTTACTCTTGCCTATTACAATTCAAGGGCAATTGTTCAATGAATTCAAAAATAGAGAACTAAGCGATCATTTTTTTGGGCTGAGTTATTTTCCTGCCTCTTGGCAATCCAGTGTTTTTGAGGAAGATCTCTACACTTCCAGTTCCTACCAACATGAAGTACAATTTAGCAAACTTTCCAATGCGTTACGACTCAATTATTCTGGAGCTGAAAAAATGTTGTCCCAGTTTAAAGAAGATTTTCCAAGTTCTATTGCAGCAAGAACAATTGATTTGGACGTAGCTAATTATTACTTTCAGAACGAAAAATATCGGTATGCTTTAAAATGGTATCAAAAAATTTCTGAAAATGAGGTTCCTAAAAAAGATCGGCCGCTATATAATTTTAACAAAGGATATACGCTTTTTTCTGCAAAGAATTACAAAAAGGCAAAACCCTATCTGGAAAAGGTAAAAGATCACAAAACCTATGAATCGGATGCGCACTATTTTCTAGGTCATATAGCGTATCAATTAGAGGATTTTGATAGTGCTCTTACCTCTTTTAGCAGTATTTCAAATCCAATTCAAAAGGAAAATCTACTCTACTTCCAGGCGGATATGAATTTTAGACTTGGACGATTTGATCAAGCCATTACCCTTTCTAAAGAGGCTCTGAAACAAGCAAATAATGAAGAGGCGTCAGAGCTTTCTAAAATAATTGGGGAAAGTTATTTTAACTTACAATCTTATTCAGATGCCATACCCTTTCTTGAAGCTTATGAGGGAAAAAAAGGAACTTGGGAGAACTCAGACTATTATCAGCTTGGTTATGCCTATTTCAAGCAGCAAAATTTTGATAAGGCAATTGGACAATTCAACAGAATCATTGGGAATAAGAATGAAATGGCGCAAAACGCTTACTATGCATTGGCAGAGTGTTATCTGAATACCAATCAAAAATCTGCTGCTTTAAATGCATTTAAAAGTGCTTCTGCAATGAATTTTAATCCGATAATTAAAGAAGATGCTTTTTTAAATTACGCAAAATTGAGCCATGAAATTGGGAACCCCTATGAGGCTTCCTCCAAAGTATTGGTTGCTTTTCTAGAGACTTACCCAAAGAATGAGCACGTAATACTTATTGAAAAACTATTGATTGAATCTTACACTAAAAGCAAAAATTATTCTGCAGCACTTGAGATTTTAGAAAACAATAGCGGATTTAAAAATAATGAAACCTTACAACGGGTGTTGATACTGAGTGCTATTCAGGAATATCAAAAAGGAAGTTATGCAAAAGCAAGTGCCCTATTTCAGCGTGGACTAAAATTAAAAGAAAATAAAACCTTAGAAGCCTTTGGATTGTATTGGTATGGGCGATCCGAGTACGAACGCAATCTATTTGATAATGCCCTTGATCTATTCAAACAATTTCGCTCACATCCAAAAAAAGAAAATGTGGAAGCAGCCATCCAGTTAAATTATGACCTAGGATATGTATATTTTAAACTAGGTGAATATCAAGATGCACTGCGGTCTTTTGAGGCTTTTAACGAAGAAAACAGTGCTTTGGATGTGTCATACCAGCGGGATACTTTTTTGAGAATGGGTGATTGTCAGTTTGCTTTAAAACAATACTGGCCCGCTATGGAACATTACAACACCTCCATTGCTTTTGCCCCTCGAAAGGGTGCATATGCAAGTTTTCAAAAAGCAATCAGCTATGGGTTTGTTGACCGGAATCCAAAAAAAATTGAAGCCCTAAATACTTTTATCCTCCAATATCCGAATGATCCTTTAGTAGATGACGTCCTCTTTGAACTAGCCTCAGCATACAGCAGTACATCAGATGCACAACAAGCGATTGATACTTATGATCGTTTACTTACTCGATTTGAAAACAGTCCTTATCTCGCCAAAGCAGCACTTAATAAAGGATTGATTTTATTTAATCAAGAAGATTACAAAACTTCAAAATCTGTTTTAGAGGAGGTTGCACTGACCTACCAACGCTATTCGGTAGGAGAGCAGGCCCTAAGAACCCTTAAAGAGATCGCAATAGAAGAGGGTACTGTAAATGCTTTTGCGCGGTGGGTTAAAGACCAGAAGTTGGATACATTTACAGATATTGAACTTGAAAAATCAGCTTTTAACGCAGCAGAACGACAGTTTTTAGAGGGAAACACTTCAGCAGCACTAAAACTTCTGGAGGAATACAAGCAAACTTATCCTGAGGGTGCTTTTAGTAAAGTAGCTACTTATTATTTGGCTGAAATTTATTTTGATAAAGAAAGACCTGAAGAAGCTTTGGTAGCCTATCAGTCCTTGTTGGAAGATCCTCAAGTATCCACCTATTCGGAAAAGGCTCTAACGCGAGTAATAATACTCTTAAAAAATAAGAATCTCGAAATTGAAGCAATTCCCTATATGGAGCAATTGGCTGTAGTTGCTTCTTTTGAAGAAAATAAAAAATTTGCGATGCTCAATTTGATGCAGGCGTACTATGCAAATCGACAGTTTAAAAGAGCATTAGAGACTGCTGAGGCTGTGTTAAATTTAAACGAAATTGAAGCGGTAGTAGAATGGGATGCTTTAAAGCTCAAAGCAAGATCTTCAATAGCTCTAGGAGATAGTCTCAATGCAGCAGATGCTTATCTTAAACTAGAAAAAGCACCCCAAGCCGCTGTTGTTGCTGAGGCGCTTTATTTTAGGGCAGAACGTATGCATCGTGAAAATGACTTTACAACCTCTAATGAGTTGATTGGTAAAATAGCTGAAAATTCAGGACAGTCGGGGGAGTGGAATGTCAAAGCATTACTGTTACTCGCTAAAAATTATTATGCTTTAAGCGATGCATTTCAGGCGGTCTTCGTTCTAGAAACCATTATTGAAAACTTTGATTCTTACCCTTTGATTGTCGAAGAGGCAGCGGAATTGATAGAGCAATATCGAGCCTCTTTGGGTGAAGAAAATCGTTCCATTACAAAAGATACAACTAATGAATAGGATTGGATTTTCTCTTTTACTTGCCCTTTTTGCTTTTGGATTGCTTACTGCGCAGAACGACGAAAAAGAATCTATTGGAACCCAAGAAGTATTGGTGGTAAAATCCTACACCCCAAGTTTGTCAGATGCTTTTAAGCTAAAATCTACCCCAAGATTAGCAGACAGTCTAGGTTCTATGGAAGAGGAATTGATGTACCAACTTAAAAAAGTACCAGTCATCTCTACATTTGAACCAAATAAAGCCTCGCCGTTAAAACTACAACAGCGTAAATCTACTACACCCTACAATACTTTTTTTAGTGGTGGTTCTGGAAATAAGAATCAATTGTATCTTAATGTTTCTAGTGTCATTGAGTTGGACCGTACGCAAAGGTTTGGGCTAAATTTTTATCGAGACGGTTTTGGTAGTAATATTGAAAACACCCTTTTGACAAGTACACAAAATTACACCCATTTGGGATTGCATCATAACCTGAGAAGTACCGATTACAATGCCAATACCCAATTGCAATTTCGAACCCATAAAAACAATTATTTCGGTTTATATAACACTGATTGGGATTCTTTGATACTAAACTCTGTAAATCCAGAAATTAAGAGAGATTACTTTAAAATTAGAACCCATTGGAATTGGTTTGAGGATGTGTTGAGAGGAATTACCTTTCAAGCAAACTTAACTTCTGATAACTTTAACACTTCAGAACAGCAATTGGGATTACAGACTGATCTTGAAGTTGATCTTGGGGGAGGTAAACTAAAATCAACGGTTCAGTTAAGTGGATTTCACACAAATTTTGAAAGCTCCTATTACGATGAAAATCCAGAAGAGTACACTCAAGGAAAAGGAGCCTTAGCTATTTATTGGCAGCATAATGGCAACGATTTGAAATTAAAAATTGGGGCAGGAGTGTCTTATCTTTTAGGAGATGCAAATTTGTCGAGTTCACTCTTTTATTATCCCCAACTTGAAATATACTATCAAAAAGCAAAAAATGTTCTGACTCCCTATTTGAAAGCAGAGGGTGGGGTTCATTTCAATACCTATCAGAGTTTGACTAAAATGAATCCTTACTTAGCGCCTACCACAGAATTGAAGCCTACCGTCAATCGCTATAATGCAAGCCTGGGAATACGATCTCAATTGGCCTCGGTATTGAATTTTGACATAGGATTCCTTTATGATCAAGTTGAAAACCTAAGTTATTACGAGCGTTTGCCCTTCGATGAAAAAAGTAAAAATCAAAGTTATCGGCTCTCAAATGCATTTGCTAATAAATATGCAAATTCTGATTTATTCGGATTTAATGCCTCCATTCGCATTGATTTAGCAAAAGATAACTTTGTGCGTTTTGAAACACGCTATCGTGTGTTCGAAACAAAAGAAAGTCAAGAACTGTGGAATATTCCTGCATTTGAGATGAACTGGGAAAGTCATTTTCAATTAAAAGACCGTTTCGCATTTTCTTTATTCGGAAATCTATGGGGAGATCGAAAAGCAGCTGTCCGTCCTATCTTTATTAATCAGGATTTGAATAGTGTACAAACTCTTTCAGAAAGTTTACCATTATTTATTAGCACATCTGCTCATTTGACTTATAAATTAACCGATCAGTTTGATGTTTTTGTAAAATCGAAAATTACCAGTTCACAGAATCACGGGAGATGGGCTTACTACCCTGAACCACCTTTGCTTCTTTTGGGGGGGGTTACGTATAAATTTGATTTTCAATACTAAAATAAAGTGGATTTAAAACCTGAAACAATTTTGTGAACCCCGACTGATTTTTACTACATTTGTGGGTCTTATTTTACAATGATTATTAATTTTTTAATTTATTAGTTCCGATATGAAAAGAATCTATATTTCTTTTTTTGGATTGTTGTTTACGATCATGATGAATTCCTGCCAAGATAAGGTAGATCTTATCGTATATAATGCAACGGTCTATACCATGAACGAAAATTTAGGTAATACTACTGCCTTTGTTGTCAATGATGGAAGATTTATAGCAGTAGGTGGAGAAGAACTTTTAGAAAAATATTCAGGAAGAAAATTAGACCTTCAAGGGCTTCCAGTATATCCAGGTTTTATAGATTCCCATTGTCATTTTATGAGTTTGGGTTTAAGTCTTCAGCAAGTGGACTTAAGAGGTACTCAAAGTTTTGAAGAAGTGATATCAAAAGTGAAAGATTTTGCTAAAAATAAAGATTTAAAGGCCATCGTAGGAAGGGGATGGGATCAAAACGATTGGGAAGAAAGAACTTTACCAGAAAAATCAGAACTAGACGATCTGTTTCCTGACATCCCTGTTGCGCTTAGACGTATAGATGGTCATGCATTATTAGTTAATCAAAAGGCTTTGGATTTAGCTGGAATTGATGAAACCACCGAAATTGCTGGAGGAACAATCATTAAAAAGAACGGAAAGCTTACAGGCGTGCTAGTAGATACTCCAATGCAGTTGGTTAATGCCATTCTACCAAAACCCTCTAAAGAAGATAAAATTAAGGCACTTCAAGAGGCTTCTAAAATTGGCTTTGAAAATGGTCTCACTACGGTATCGGTTGCAGGTATGGATAAAGAAGATATTTACCTGGTTGACAGCCTCCATAAGGCAGGTGCTTTGGAAATGCGGGTATATGCAATGATTTCGAACACAAAAGAAAATATGGATCATTTTCTTTCAGTTGGTCCCTTACAAACAGACAAACTAAATGTACGTTCTTTTAAAGTGTATGCTGATGGTGCATTAGGTTCTCGTGGGGCTGCATTAAAAGAACCTTACTCTGACTTGAAATCTCATAAAGGAGAATTTATTACGTCCAAAGACTCCCTTGAAAAATTGGCATATCGTTTGGCCACTTCACCCTTTCAGATGAATACACATGCTATAGGTGACGGTGCGAATAAAGCAGTGTTAGAAGCATATAAAAAGGCATTGGTCTTTTCGGATGACCCTAGATGGCGAGTAGAACATGCACAAATCATCGATACAGCCGACCTTAAACTATTTAATAGAAAAATCATTCCTTCTGTTCAGCCAACTCATGCTACAAGTGATATGTACTGGGCCGAGGATCGTTTGGGTGCTAGTCGTTTGGAAGGTGCCTATGCAAACAAAGCACTTTTGGAACAGTCGGGGAGAATCGCTCTAGGTACGGATTTTCCTGTTGAAGAAGTAAATCCATTTCTAACCTATTATGCGGCTGTGGCCCGTCAGGATACAAACGCATTCCCTGAAGGAGGATATCTACCGCAGAATAAGTTAAGTCGAATGGAAGCTTTGAATGGAATGACCCTCTGGGGCGCTTACGCGAATTTTGAGGAAGATATTAAAGGGTCTATCGAAGTGGGAAAAGTTGCTGACTTCATTATTCTTGATCGCGACATTGTTCGGGTTAATGAAAAAAGAATCCCAAAAGCCAGAATCGTAGCTACCATACTCGACGGAAATATTGTTTATAGCAACAGAATCAACTAGATGCTATTAATACCATTCAGGTTTCTTCACAAAAACAAGTGATTATTTTTGTATTTTAATTAAAATCACCTTTTTTAATTAATAAAATAAACTAAAATAGCATTACCGTATTATTTTATTATTATATAATTTAATTTTGGTTAAAAATTAGATTATGTGTGGAATTTTATGTGCCTTTGATTTAAAGCAAAATACTGATTCAATACGACCTCAAATTCTTGAGATGTCAAAAAAATTAAGACATCGGGGTCCCGATTGGAGTGGGATCTACGACGCACCCCATGCCGTTCTTTCTCATGAGCGTTTAGCGATTGTCGATCCCACCTCAGGAAAACAGCCCTTAATCAGTCCTAGTAAGAAATTGATTCTTGCTGCCAACGGTGAGATATATAATCATCGCCAGCTTCGATCAACCTGTGAATCTACGTATGAATTTCAAACAGAATCGGATTGTGAGATTATACTTGCGCTCTACGAAAAAGAAGGCAAGGAATTTGTTCATAAACTCAACGGAATTTTTGCTTTTGCGATTTACGATCAGGAGCAAGACTCCTATTTTATCGCTCGAGATCATATGGGTATCATTCCACTTTATATGGGCTGGGATGGTAATGGAACCTTTTACGTAGCTTCAGAATTAAAAGCTTTAGAGGGAGTATGTTCCAAAATCGAACTGTTTCCTCCAGGTCATTATCTTCAAAGCAGTGATGCGAAACCTGTAAAGTGGTATAACCCAGATTGGACTGAGTTTGATACTGTGAAAGACAATCCAACATCTATAGAAGACTTACACGATGCATTGGCAGACGCTGTTCATCGTCAATTGATGAGTGACGTTCCTTATGGCGTGTTACTTTCCGGAGGGTTAGATTCTTCCATCACTTCTGCATTGGCCAAAAAATTTGCAGCCAAACGCATTGAATCTGACGATACACAAGCGGCTTGGTGGCCTCAATTACATTCCTTTTCTGTTGGCTTGGAAGGTTCTCCTGATCTCGCTGCTGCACAAGAAGTAGCTAAACACATTGGAACTGTGCATCACGAAATTAAATTTACAATTCAAGAAGGTTTGGATGCGATAAGAGAAGTAATTTATCATTTAGAAACCTATGACATTACCACCATTCGTGCTTCAACGCCCATGTACCTTATGGCACGAGCCATCAAAGCCCTAGGGATCAAAATGGTGCTTTCTGGTGAAGGAGCAGATGAGCTTTTCGGAGGTTACCTTTATTTTCACAAAGCTCCCAACGCAAAAGAGTTTCACGAAGAGACGGTACGAAAACTAGATAAACTACACCAGTATGATTGTTTGAGGGCAAATAAATCTTTAGCGGCTTGGGGTATTGAAGGACGTGTTCCTTTTTTGGATAAAGAATTTATCGAAGTGGCCATGCGTCTCAATCCAAAAGATAAAATGATTACTTCAGAACGAATGGAAAAGTGGGTTTTGAGAAAGGCATTTGAATCCTATTTGCCAAAAAGTGTGGCCTGGAGGCAAAAGGAACAATTTTCTGACGGTGTAGGTTACAGTTGGATCGATACATTGAAGGAATTGGTTGCAAAAGAGGTTACTGATGAACAAATGGAAAATGCACACTTTCGATTTCCAGTGCAAACCCCACAAAATAAAGAAGAGTTTTATTACAGAACCATTTTTGAATCACATTTTCCTAGCGAAGCTGCTGCATTAAGTGTACCCTCAGTCCCATCAGTTGCGTGCAGTACCCCTGTTGCTTTAGCTTGGGACAAGGCATTTCAAGACCAAAATGATCCTAGTGGTCGAGCGGTAGCAAATGTGCATGAAAAAAGCTACGACTAAAAGTAAATTTAACAACTAAAAATAGACTTCTTTTGCACACTGTTGTGTTGATAACTTCCTCAATATTGACAAGGGTTTAGGGCATATTTGAGCGGTGAAACAATTATATTTGTTAGTCGGTGTTTTCACAGACTTCAAACAAGTAAATTATGAGCGAAGAAAATCAAAAAAATCAATATTCCGCGGACAGTATTCAGGCCTTAGAAGGTATGGAGCACGTTCGTAAGCGACCCTCGATGTATATTGGGGATGTCGGGACAAGAGGACTTCACCATCTGGTGTATGAAGTTGTGGATAACTCCATTGATGAAGCACTTGCAGGACATTGTGATCAAATTTCAGTGATCATTAATGAAGACAATTCAATTACAACTAAAGATAATGGCCGAGGAATTCCTGTAGGAATGCACAAAAAAGAAGGGGTTTCTGCTTTGGAGGTAGTGATGACAAAAATTGGTGCAGGGGGTAAGTTTGATAAAGATTCTTATAAGGTTTCAGGAGGACTTCACGGAGTTGGAGTTTCTTGTGTAAACGCGCTTTCTGAAAAACTTGTTGCTACAGTCCATCGCGAAGGCAAAATTTGGCAGCAGGAATACGCTAGAGGTAAAGCACTAGCTCCCGTTGCGATTATTGGTGAAAGTACTGAAACAAGCACTGAAGTGACTTTTAGTCCCGATCCTGAAATATTCAAGCAAACTCTAGAATACAATTACGAAACACTTTCGTTGCGTATGCGTGAACTGTCATACCTCAATAAGGGTATTAAAATTGTCATCACTGACAAAAGAAATAAAGATGATCAGGGGGAGTATGTTTCTGAAACTTTTCAATCTCAAGAAGGTCTTAAAGAGTTTATTCACTTCCTAGATGAAGCTCGCGAAGCCATAATAGGAGATGTCATAGCTATGGAAGGAGAAAAAAATGGAGTACCTGTTGAGGTGGCCATGATTTACAACACTTCTTTTTCAGAAAATTTACATTCTTATGTGAACAATATCAACACCCATGAGGGGGGTACGCACCTTTCTGGATTTAGAAGAGGTTTGACTACAACATTAAAAAAATATGCAGACAACTCTGGGTTACTGGATAAATTAAAATTTGAAATTGCGGGAGATGACTTTAGAGAAGGACTCACAGCCATTGTTTCTGTAAAGGTAGCCGAGCCTCAATTTGAAGGACAAACCAAAACAAAACTTGGGAATAGAGAGGTTACTTCAGCAGTATCTCAGGCCGTTTCCGAAATGCTTGAAAATTATCTGGAGGAAAACCCCAACGATGCAAAAACCATCGTACAAAAAGTGATTCTTGCAGCACAAGCACGACACGCCGCACGAAAAGCGCGAGAAATGGTTCAACGAAAAACCGTAATGAGTGGAGGGGGCCTTCCGGGAAAACTTTCTGATTGTTCTGAACAAGATCCTTCTTTATGTGAAGTCTTTCTAGTGGAGGGAGATTCTGCAGGAGGTACAGCTAAACAAGGTAGAGACCGGAATTTTCAAGCCATACTTCCCTTGCGTGGAAAAATATTGAATGTGGAAAAAGCCATGCAACATAAGGTCTTTGAAAATGAAGAAATTAGAAATATTTATACAGCTTTAGGGGTTACCATTGGGACAGAAGAAGACAGCAAGGCATTGAATGTTGATAAATTGCGGTACCATAAAATTGTGATCATGTGTGATGCAGATGTCGATGGAAGCCATATCTCAACGTTAATTTTGACTTTCTTCTTTCGATACATGAAAGAACTCATAGAGTCGGGCTATATATATATTGCAACCCCACCTTTATATCTGGTAAAAAAGGGTCAGAAAAAAGATTATGCGTGGGATGACAATCAGCGAGATCGACTATTACAAGAATATGGAACGGGTGCTTCTGTACAGCGCTATAAAGGTCTTGGTGAAATGAATGCAGAGCAATTATGGGACACTACTATGGATCCATCAGAGCGGACTTTGCGACAGGTTACTATAGATAACGGAGGAGAAGCAGACCGTGTATTTTCTATGTTAATGGGCGATGAGGTTCCCCCTCGAAGAGAATTTATTGAGAAAAATGCAATTTACGCCAACATTGATGTGTAATTTTGTGCTGCAAACAAATTAATTTAAACTTAGGAAATGAAAGTCACTATCGTAGGGGCAGGTAATGTAGGAGCCTCTTGTGCTGAGTATATCGCACAAAAACAAATTGCTAGTAAAGTAGTTCTATTAGACATAAAAGAAGGTTTTGCTGAAGGCAAAGCACTGGATTTATTTCAAACTGCGACAACACTCGGATTTAATACCTCCATCACCGGAGTTACCAACGATTATTCAGCAACTGCAGGAAGTGACGTTGTTGTAATTACTTCTGGGGTTCCTAGAAAGCCAGGAATGACTCGTGAAGAATTGATTGGAATCAATGCTGGAATTGTACAAAAGGTGTCTGAAAGTATTTTAAAGAATTCCCCTGAGGCTTTTATTGTTGTGGTATCCAATCCAATGGATACAATGACCTATTTAGCACTAAAAGCTACTGGACTTCCTAAAAATAGAATTATTGGTATGGGTGGAGCCTTAGATAGCTCGCGATTTAAAACCTATCTTTCTTTGGCTTTAGATAAACCCGTAAACGATATTCAGGGGATGGTAATTGGTGGTCATGGTGACACGACTATGATTCCCCTAACCCGTTTGGCAAGTTACAACGGAGCTCCAGTTTCTCAATATCTAGATACTCCAACCCTTGAAAAGGTAGCTGCAGACACTATGGTAGGCGGAGCTACTTTGACCAAGTTGTTAGGGACCTCCGCATGGTATGCTCCCGGAGCTTCTGTGGCATTTCTTGTGGATAGTATCTTAAACGATTATAAGCGTATGATACCTTGTTCTGTTCTTTTAGAGGGTGAATATGGTCTAAATGATCTGTGTATAGGGGTCCCTTGTATCATTGGTGCCCAAGGAATAGAATCTATTGTAGATGTCAATCTTAATGAAGAAGAGAAAGCTTTGTTAAATGCGAGTGCAGAGAAAGTTAGGGCTATGAATGCCGCTTTAAATGATATTCTATAGATAAAGTTCTGCAAATGAAATTCATTATTCTATAATAGAGTTGTCATTTCCTTGGTTTAATCCTATATTTGCTCGCCTTAATTGAGCTTTAATTTTTATTAAAATGCAAAATAATTCTTTGATAAGAGTTTTCGGTATTCTATTCGCTTTAGTAAGTATATACCAACTCTCTTTTACTTTTATAACAAGTAATGTTGAAAAACAAGCAGATCAATATGCAACTCAACTTATTTCTGAGGATGAACCTAACTATCTCGAACTGCGAGATCAGGAAGCAAATGCCTATCTAGATTCCATAGGAAATAATCCGCTTTATGGATTTACTACCTATCTCGATGCTAAAGAAAAAGAGCTCAACAAAGGGCTGGATTTAAAGGGAGGGATCAATGTAATTCTACAAATATCCATCCGTGATATCCTGAGTGGACTGGCGGAAAATTCGAGAAATCCAGTTTTCAATAAAGCCTTGGATGAGGCAGATATTCTGCAAAAGTCTTCAGACGAACCCTATATTGAATCTTTCTTTAAAGCATTTGATGCGGTAAAAAGTGGAGAAAAATTAGCTTCTCCTGATATTTTTGCAAACCGTACGTTGAGTGACGAGATCAACTTTGAGATGACCGATAAAGAAACACAAATTGTTGTTCGTAGAAAAATAGACGAATCGATTGTTTCTGCCTTTGAGGTCCTCCGTAAACGTATTGATAAGTTTGGGGTGACACAGCCTAATATCCAACGTCTAGGAACTTCGGGACGTATTTTAGTGGAATTGCCAGGCGCAAAAGATGTAGACCGAGTACAGAACTTATTACAAAGTACAGCTCAATTAGAATTTTGGGAGACGTATAAAAATGACGAATTTATTAGCTTTTTGATTGAAGCCAATACCTATTTAGGTACCCAATCTAAAGCAAAAGCTTCTTTAGAAAAAGATTCTGAAAAAGATGAAAGTTCTGAAATAGATGATTTATTAGCTGATGTAGCTACTCAAGATTCTATAGCTCCTACAAGCAATCCGATATTAGACCGAATTGTTGGACAAGGCTATCAAGGTGGCCCCGTTTTGGCACAATTTGCTTCACGAGACAGCGATTTAATTATGGGGTATCTCAATCAGCCTGATGTGCGTAAATTGTTACCTTCAGAGTACAGATACACTCGTTTTGCTTGGGGAAAACCTATATCTGATGGAAATGTGGTTGAGCTATATGCAATAAAATCTAATCGTGAGAATCAAGCTCCACTAAGTGGCGGAGTAGTTGTAGATGCGTTACAAACTTTTGATCAAGTGGGTAATCCGGCAGTCTCCATGCAAATGGATTCACGTGGGGCTCGTATTTGGGAAAATATGACAGGTAAGGCGTTTAAGGAGGCTAGCAATATTGCTATTGTTTTGGATAACATAGTATATTCAGCTCCTGGTGTATCGACTGGAGCAATTGCTGGTGGACGTTCCGAAATTGCAGGAAGCTTTACACTGAATGAGGCCATTGATTTGGCAAATGTATTAAGAGCAGGTAAATTGCCTGCTTCTGCAGAGATTATCCAATCCGAAATAGTTGGCCCTTCTTTGGGTAAAGAAGCCATTCAAGCAGGAATCTATTCTTTTATTATCGCCTTAATCATTGTTCTGGTTTGGATGATTTTCTACTATGGAAGTTCAGGAATTTTTGCAGATGTTGCTTTGATGTTAAACATATTATTAATTTTTGGAATTCTAGCAGGTCTAGGAGCGGTGCTTACTTTACCTGGAATCGCGGGTATTGTTTTGACCATAGGTATATCTGTAGATGCAAATGTTTTAATTTTTGAGCGTATACGTGAAGAGCTTAAAAAAGGGAAAGGAGTTAGAAAAGCCGTCGCAGATGGTTTTAACAATGCCTTATCTTCCATCTTAGATGCAAATATTACGACAGGACTTACCGCATTGATCCTTTTTGTTTTTGGAACAGGGCCCATCAAAGGCTTTGCAACAACATTATTGATTGGTATTGGAACTTCCCTTTTTACTGCAATTTTCATTACACGAATTCTAGTAGATTCAAGAAATGAGAAAGGAAAAGCGGTATCATTTTCAACTCCAGCAACAAAAAATTTATTTTCTAATATCAATATTTCCTTTTTGAAAAAGCGGAAATTTGCTTATGTTGTCTCAGCGTTTCTGATGTTGATTAGTTTGATTTCACTTGGCGTTAAGGGGCTGAACCAAGGAGTTGATTTCGTAGGAGGAAGGTCCTACACTGTTCGTTTCGAAAAAGCAATCAATCCAACTGAAATTAGTGCGTTACTCATGGATGAGTTTGGTAGTGCTGAAGCGAAAACTTTTGGTGAGGAAAATCAATTAAAAATAACCACAAAATACAAGGTAGACGTTGAAGGGATTGCAGTGGACGAAGAAATTCAAAATAAGCTATACTCGGCTTTACTTTCATATCTTCCCGATGGAATTACTTATGACGATTTTGTAAAAGGAAGTTCAGAAAAATCGATTGGAATTATGTCTTCCATTAAAGTGGGACCCACCATTGCGGATGATATTAAAAACAATTCGTTTTTGGCTGTTATTGGATCATTGATAGTTGTTTTCTTATACATTCTTTTGCGTTTTCAAAAGTGGCAATTCTCATTGGGTGCTGTAGCTGCTGTTTTCCACGATGTGTTAATAGTATTGGGAATCTTTTCTCTGACTTACACATTCATGCCTTTCAGTATGGAAATTAATCAGGCCTTTATTGCTGCAATTCTTACGGTAATAGGGTACTCACTTAACGATACTGTAGTAGTTTTCGACCGTATTAGAGAGTTTGTAAATGAACATACCAAATGGGATTTCGACGAAACCGTAAATAGCGCTTTGAACAGTACATTGAGCAGAACTCTAAACACATCCCTTACAACTTTACTTGTACTACTAGCCATTTTTATCTTCGGAGGAGAATCCATTCGAGGGTTTATGTTTGCTCTGATTATCGGTGTATTAGTAGGGACGTATTCTTCTGTATTTATTGCTACTCCTGTAATGTATGATACGCAAAAGAAAAAGGCACTCAATGCCGAAAGCAAATAAAAATTTAAAAGCACAATTAAAAAAGCCAAGTTGTATTACTTGGCTTTTTTATTAGATTAATTTTTGAGTGCTAATTTGATATGTTCCAAGTGATGTTCACAGTGCCAAGCATACAATAAAATTGTTGTACCGATGGGGTAAAATTTATTGCGTTCCGGATGGAAATAGGAACGTTTGAGTTGATCTTTGTCAAGGCTTTTTAAGAATACACACCATCTTTTATGTAAGGCGTCCAATAATTCCATACTATAAGAAATTTCGGTACTACTTGCATCGGGGAGGGCTGCCCACTCAGCTTCGTTATAATCTTTTTTATGAGGTTGGATTTCAAGCATAGCATGTTTCATTCTCATATAGCTATGCATATGACTGTCTGCCAAATGATGCACTATTTGCGAAATATTCCAGCCCCCAGGGCGATAACATTTGATAAAATCTTCTTCATTGCTTCCTGCTAAGGTGTTTTTTAATTGTTGAGAAAAATTTGCCAAGGTTTCCATGCCCGTATTAATTTGGTCAGAGCTAGGTTCATCAATCCATTTAAATTTTCCTATTGGGAATTGGAGTTGTTCGTCCATTGTGGTTAAAAAGTTTGGTAGTCGATTTGGTTACCTTTTTGCAACAAATGAAGGTCACTTAGTCCAGCTTGTATCTCAAGAACATATTGTGCAGGCTGAACGGAGGATATTCCTGTGAGGTCATTTGGAATCGCATTTTTGTGAATGTGAACAATCTCAAGTTGTTTATTCAAAAAAATAAGATCTAACGCAAGTGGTGTATTCTTCATGTAAAAATTTAAAATCTGTTCCTCATCGAAAATAAAAAGCATTCCTTTATCAACATCTAGATTAGTGCGATACATGAGCCCGGTTTGTCGTTCATACGGATTGTCTGCAATTTCGATCTCAAATGAAATTGTTTTGTTGTTTTCGGGTTGAGAAATAGACAGGGTACCTTCTGCTTTAAATTCAATAGTTTTTTCAACTGCTTTCACATTTTTTGATTCATTGCAAGCTGAAAGCTGCAGAAAAAACAACCCGAGTAAAAGGGAAGTTAAGGTCGTTTTCATTCTACTGCTTGATTTTGTTTTCTGAGCATTAAAAAAACACCTAAAAGTACGAAGGGAATGCTAAGCCATTGGCCTGTAGAGAGTAATCCAAGAATTTCCTCAAAACCTCCCTGACTTTCTTTGATAAATTCAATAACAAAACGAATGCTGAACATGCCTACAAAAAACAGACCTATTAGATATCCTTCACGATTTTTCTTTTCGGTTCGATATACCTGACGAAGGATAAAGAACAAAATAAGGTAACCCAATGCCTCATAGAGTTGGGCAGGATGTCTAGGAAGGGTTTCACCACGGTTTAAAAAAACCACTCCGAAGTTTGAATTACTGTATTTTCCTACAATTTCAGAATTAAAAAAATTTCCCAAACGTACAAAGCTAGCGCCTATCGCTACAGGAATTGTTACCCGATCTAAAAGCCAAAAGAGGGAACGTTCTTTAAATTTCAGTTTATACAAATAGAGTCCAATGAGGGTTCCTATGACTGCTCCATGACTTGCCAAACCTCTAAAACCTGTAAAAGTATATCCATTTGGTGTGTCTCGAATGGGCAATAAAATTTCTATCAGATGGTTCTGATAGTAATCCCAACTGTAAAAAAACACATCGCCTAGGCGAGCTCCAAGAAGAATGGAAAGTACCATGTAAACAAAGAGTGACTCGAGGTAGTCTAAAGAAATCTTCTCTTCATCAAAAATCTTTTTCATAAGATAATATCCCAGCCCAAAGGCAACAATAAACATTAAGCTGTAGTAATGAATTCCAAAGCTCCCTATTTTGAAGAGTGTTTCACTAGGTGCCCAGTCAATTTTTGTAAAGTACATGTGTGCAGGTTTATACTTGGTAAATGTAAATAAAATCAGAGGGATACGAAATAAATCCTTAGGGAATTGGATCATAACCTGAACCTCCCCAAGGATGACAACTGAAGAGGCGTTTTATTGCCAAGCCACCTCCTTTAAAAAGGCCATGTTTTTTTAAAGCCTCCAAAGCGTAATGAGAACAGCTAGGAGTATATCTGCAGGTAGGAGGGAGTAGGGGTGAGATAAAATTTTGATACCCTTTGATAAGAAGTAGAAACGGGAATATCAAAATTTTTTTCAAAAGAAAAGGCTTTTAATTGATCTTAAAGCTGCTTCCTTCCGGAGCATCATTAATTTGAATGTTTAAATTCGAGAGTGTATTCCGAATCAGATCCGAGGTTTCAAAATCTTTGGAAGCTCTTGCTTTATTCCTTATTTGTAATAACAATTCGAGTGTTCCTTCTAGTTGACTGTCATCCTTTGTTGTTTCTCTATCCGAAGAATTCAACCCCAATACATCATAAAAGAAAGCATCAAAGTGATTCTTTAAATCGTGAAGATCATTCGCATCTATTGCCTGTTTTTGATTTGCAACGGCATTGATGAATTTAACGGCATCAAATAAATGTGCGATTAGCAAAGGACTGTTAAAATCATCGTTCATTGCTTCATAACACCTTGCCACCCAGGACTTGAAATCAAATTCAGTAGTTGAGTTGGAAGGAGTAAGATTTTTTAAAGTTTGGAGTGCCTCTAGTAAACGATTGAACCCTTTTTCAGATGCTTCCAAAGCAGTTTCGCTAATGTCAACTATACTTCGATAATGTGCTTGAAGCATAAAAAAGCGAACAACCATTGGGGAAAAGGCTTTTTTAAAAACAGTATTTGAACCGCTAAACATTTCTTCAGGCAAGATGTTATTGCCAGTAGATTTGGCCATTTTTTTTCCGTTCAAAGTCAACATATTGGCATGAAGCCAATATTTTACAGGAGGGATTTTATTGATGGATTCTGCCTGAGCAATTTCACATTCGTGGTGTGGAAATTTTAAATCCATACCTCCTCCATGTATATCAAACTGATCACCCAAATATTTTCTACTCATAGCTGTACATTCCAAATGCCATCCAGGAAATCCATCACTCCAAGGTGAAGGCCAGCGCATAATGTGTACAGGTTCTGCTTTTTTCCACAGAGCAAAATCCTGAGGATTTTTTTTGTCACTTTGCCCCTCCAAGGTACGGGTGTTGTGAATCAGTTCCTCTATATTTCTGCCACTTAGTTTACCATAAGGAATGTCTTTATTGAATTTGAGAACATCAAAATAAACGGAACCATTTATTTCATAGGCATATCCTTTCGCTATTATTTCTTTGATCAATTCAATTTGCTCCACAATATGACCAGTTGCAGTGGGCTCAATGCTAGGGGGTAAGGCATTAAATTTAGCCATGATATTTCTGAAATCTACGGTATAGCGTTGCACCACCTCCATAGGTTCTATCGATTCGAGTCGCGCTTTTTTAGCAATACGGTCTTCCCCTTCGTCTGCATCGTTTTCCAGATGTCCTGCATCCGTAATATTCCTTACATAACGTACCTTGTACCCTAGGTGGTTTAGGTAGCGGTAAATCAAGTCAAATGAAATAAATGTCCTACAATTCCCTAAGTGAACCTTACTGTACACCGTAGGTCCACAAACGTACATTCCTACATGATCTGATACGAGAGATTTAAAAACTTCTTTTTCGCCTTTTAAAGAGTTATAGACGGATAGGGAGCTATTCATTAAAATCGGTATCTAGTTTGATATAATCTAAAAATTCACGTTTCTTATCTTCTGTTTGAAACACACCTCCGTATTCACTGGTTACTGTGCTACTTGAAATGTCACTAATTCCACGAGAATTTACACACAGATGTTTGGCGTCTATAACACAGGCCACATCTGGAGTTCCTAAAACTTTTTGTAATTCTTGAACAATTTGAAGGGTAAGGCGCTCTTGAACCTGAGGTCTTTTCGCATAATAATCTACGATGCGATTCATTTTAGAAAGACCAACAACCGATCCATTCGAAACATAAGCTACGTGAGCTTTTCCTACGATGGGAAGTAGGTGATGTTCGCAGGTAGAGTAGAGGGTAATATTTTTCTCCACGAGCATTTCTCCGTATTTATAGGAGTTTTTGAAGGTGGAAGCTTTGGGTTTTTTATTGGGGTGCAATCCTCCAAAGTTTTCTTTCACGTACATTTTCGCCACACGTAGGGGGGTTCCTTTGATACTGTCATCCATTAGGTCCATTCCTAAAGTCTCAAGAATCCCAAGAACATGTTCTTGAATGATAAGGATTTTCTCATCATCACTTTTTTCAAATGCATCAGAACGTAACGGGGTTTCAGCATTTGTAGAAAAATGGTCTTCGCCTGTGTCAGCAGTATTATCCGGGATTAGATTTTTAATTTTCATAAGCCTCAAAAGTGCCTACAAATATACTGATTTTAAAAAGGAAAATGATAGTGGGCTTACGTTCAAAGTTTGAAATTATAACTTATTGTGATTTGGGTTAGGTCTTTTCTTAAAGTATAGGGGTCTGTAAGCCCATTTGAAAAAAGATTAAACTGTTGATTTTGCTCAAATTGAATTAACGAAAAGTTTAAGTTGCTCGCTCCAAAATTAACACCAAAGCCCAAGGTGAGTGCCCTATCATCATTAGTCAAACTCGTTTGATTTTTGGTTCGGTAAAAATATCCGGCACGAAGGCTGAATGTTTTTAATCGATATTCCCCGCCTACTTTAAGTGTATTGACAGGTTGAAAGGTGTTGTTTACCTGAGTATTCAAAGAGTCTAAAAAGTCACTCCCACCATTTTGACTTAGAGTACTATTAGAAATATTTTGCATACTATATTCGACTGAAAAAAGTCCACTTTCATTCAATATATAGGCAAAACTAAAACTGGTTTTTGAAGGTATCCTCAATCGATATGGGGCATAGAAATTGGTTATTTCAGGAGCTACAGTCTCTTTAATTTCAAATCCATCTTCAAAATGATAGGCACTTAGATCTTGCTGGGTTTCATCTTGAATATCGATCCATTGAGGACTGTCGTATCCAAGTCCTAGACGAATGTTTTTCAATTTTAAGATACCTCCGAATTGCAAAGAAAATCCTTCTCCATAGCTAATAAGCGAATTGTTGAAATTGACATCATAGACAAAAGAATCTAGGTCATGACCTCCTTCGAAAAATTTTTGACTATTTCTAAATTCCAATCGGTGTTGATTGATATTTACTCCTAAATGAAGTGTATTATTATATAGTGCGCTAAAATTGAAACTCGTTTTTCTGTGGAATCCTTCATTAAGAAGGTCTAAGTCTTGCGTAACTTGATTAGAATTGATATTGGAAGCATATGAACGCTCGTTTGGATCAATACTCAAAGGATCAACGATATAAGATTGATATCCCAAAAACGCTTGTTGTGCTCCATAGCCTACTTCATCTCCTAGATAACGATACACTTCAGAAATAGTTTCGTCATTATAAAGTTGAATTTCATCAAAGGCTATCCCATTTGCATAGTAAAGAAAATAATCTTGAATCCCTGAGGTATTTGTTCCGCTAAGAAAAGCTTGTTGATCAAAAGTTGCAATTCTATTAATATTGATCGCAGCACTTATGCGAGACCAGGGACTTTCTTGATTTGTATTATTAAAGACAAAAACAGCACCAAATTGATCAAAGTAAAAATTTTCATCTTCTGTGGATTGTGTAGTTCCAGAAAAGATTCCTTTATTAGTTCGGGTTTGAAAATTGAGCGATCCTCCAATTTCTGTATTTAAAAAAACGGAGGAAGCCGCTGGATTATCACTAATTGCAGTCAAGTCACCACCCAAAGCTCCAAAAGCACCACCCATAGAAGTATACCGCGCAGATCCATTTAAACCTGAATTTGTGAGATATGAGATATCGTTTAAAGTTTGAGATGCTGAAAAATGTGACACAACAAGGGCTATACCCAAATAAATTAAGGAACGCATAAGATTCAAATGTTTAAGGGTTATTAATTTCTACGACCACTGCTTCTTGAAGAAGAGCTACTTCGACCAGAGGATCGACTGGAACTTCCTGAGCTGAAAGAAGATCGATTACTTCCTGAACTACTGGAGCGTCCATAAGACTGATTGTTATTGTAGGTTTTATTTGACCTAGTATAACTGGATTTTGTATTAGGTGTACTGTTATAACTTCTGGTTGCATTCTGTCCCCTATTGGACTGTTGAACTTGATTTGTATTACGGTTGTAAGTTCTAGCTGGAGTTTTCAAAACTCGAACGGGTCGGGTATTTTGAGCTTGAGTTGAAGTTCTATTCGGATTTCTAGCTGGAAGTCGATACTGCGCTTGTACTCTTCCAGTACTGCGAGAAACGTCTGTGCTTCCTTTGGTTATGTTGATATTTCCTTGACTTAAACCCAAATTTCTACTTCTTGAGACTACGCCTCCAATAGGACGAACATTACTTGGATTGACATTTCCACCAGAAGTGATCCCAGCACGATTTCTGTCGTATCCTACTATAGATCTTCTCCCTACAGAGTTTATGTCTCTGCCTAAATTGATTCGATTAAGCGTATTTTCGATATTCTGAGTTTTTCTTCTTGCTTCTTTTGCGTTTTGTCGAGATCGGGAATTATCATTGGGATAGGTTTTTTCACCACGTCCTGATTTGATTCTCGCAACGGTAGAACGGTAATCTCTATTGTTTCTCCAATTGTGATTGTTTCCGTAAAAATCATTAAAACGATTCCAGCGGTTATTCCGATAATTCCATGGGTTTCTATATCCAAATCCATAGGGATTATAGAATCCTCCATAATAGCTAAAGGGAGAATAAAAGGGGTCGAAACCTCCCCAAAAATCCGCATATCCACCATATGGATTCCAGAAGGGACGGTTGAAGAAAGGACTATAAAATCTTCCAAATCCAAAACGGTAGGGATTTCCGTAATAGTTATTCCAAAAAGGTGAAAAATTAAAGGCAAATCCAGAAAGTCCCCAAGAGAAGTTGGGTCGATTGTCGATCAAGACAATTTCGGTTTGCGAAGTCTGTCCACCCCATGGAATTTGAGAATAGGACTCTTCAACTACTACATTTTGTTGAGTGCCATTATAAGAATCGGTATCTGTAAAATAAATTTCATCTGCTGAAGGCTCAACATATCCATCTTCGGCTACACTTTGAAAGTATTGGGTGTAATAATCACTTTTTTTGCTAGCTTTTGGATTTTCATAACGAACGCTTGTTTGAGTGGCATAAATCCCATCAGAATCAAAATACGATGCGCCTTGAAAACTTCCACAACTCAGTACGAGCGATGCCATTAAAAAACCAAAAACTGTTGTTTTTATCCGAATGTACAATGATGTAGTTTTCATGAGCGTTGATTTTAGAAATAGGTGACAAAAGGTTAGCTTTGTAACCTAATAATTAATTCAATCAAATATAGGCAAATTCTGTGCCAAAAATTTTATGGCGAATAAATTAACCCCTCGAGATCAAGATTATTCTAAATGGTATAATGAAATAGTGGTTCAGGCGGATCTCGCTGAAAACTCTGCTGTTCGCGGTTGTATGGTTATCAAACCTTACGGCTATGCCATTTGGGAAAAAATGCAAGCTGAACTGGATAAAATGTTTAAAGCTACAGGGCACGAAAATGCCTATTTTCCTTTGTTTGTTCCCAAAAGTTTATTTGAAGCTGAAGAAAAAAATGCAGAAGGTTTTGCCAAAGAATGTGCTGTAGTAACTCATTATCGATTGAAAAATGATGAGGCAAGGCCCGGGAAACTCATGGTAGATCCTGAAGCGAAATTAGAAGAAGAACTTGTGGTTAGACCCACAAGTGAGGCAGTAATATGGAATACGTACAAAACCTGGATTCAATCATATCGCGACTTACCAATTCTAATTAACCAATGGGCTAATGTGGTTCGTTGGGAAATGAGAACTCGACTTTTCCTAAGAACAGCTGAATTTTTATGGCAAGAGGGGCATACAGCACATGCAACAAAACAGGAAGCACTAGAAGAAACAAAATTGATGAATCAGGTGTATACTGATTTTGTAGAAAATTTTATGGCCATTCCGGTTATTCAAGGAACTAAGACCGCTAGTGAACGTTTTGCTGGTGCGGAAGAAACATATTGCATAGAGGCATTGATGCAAGACGGTAAAGCACTTCAGGCAGGTACATCTCATTTTTTAGGACAAAATTTCGCAAAGGCATTTGATGTTAAATTTGCAACAGACACAGGGAAGCTAGATTTTGTTTGGGCTACTTCTTGGGGTGTTTCCACACGATTAATTGGCGCTTTGATTATGACCCACAGCGATGACAATGGCTTAGTATTGCCTCCCAATTTGGCACCTTACCAAGTGGTCATAGTTCCCATTTATAAAGGGGAAGATCAGCAAAAAGAAATTGCTCAAGTGGCGCAAAAGATCAAATCAAAATTAGAAGAAAAAAACATCCGAGTAAAATTTGACAACCGGGATAAGTTTAAGCCAGGATTTAAGTTTCATGAGTACGAATTGAAAGGAGTGCCTTTGCGAATTGCTATTGGTCCTAAAGATTTGGAGCACGAGCGGGTTGAAATAGCAAGACGTGATATTTTGACAAAAAGTAGTGTTTCTCAAGTTGAGATTGTGAACTATGTAGAAGAACAGCTTCAAGAGATGCAACAAGCATTGTTTGATAAAGCAAAGCGTTTCCGAGAGGAAAATATAACCAAAGTAGAAACCTTCGCTGAATTTCAAAGTGTTATAAAGGAAAAGGGAGGTTTTATATCAGCTCATTGGGATGGAACTCAAGAAAGTGAAGAAGCTATCAAGAAAACAACAAAGGCTACCATACGTTGTATACCATTGGATGCCAAAGAAGAGGTTGGAAGCTGTGTGTATTCTGGAAAGCCTTCCAAAATGCGAGTGCTTTTCGCCAAGGCATATTAATCAAAACTGGAGTGTACTTAATTTTGTTTTTTCTTTCTGGAATTCTAAGTAGTGTATTTCGGATTGTGCATCCCGATTGACAAAACCCGTAATGCTTACCGTCTTAATGTTTTTGTTTTTTTCTGAATAAACACTACTGTTGAGGGGTTGTACAAGTTTTTTGTGAAAGTTGAGTGTTCGATCAAATTTGTATAATTCTGGGAGATGTTTGTTAAAGATCCCTTGAAATGTTTGATTTTTTGTATCGGTATATAAACTGGAAGAAGCCCACAAAAATGGAGTAGAGGCGTTTAACTTATTCTCCTTAAAGTGGGAGCCATCCCAATGATAAGTAATGAGTTCGGTTATTGAATTTTTGAAATTAACCGTAATTAGCACAAACGGTGCATAATTCACCAAAGACTTTTTAGCAAGCTCGAAATTTTTATGAGATAACCATTCTAGAGCAAGTGTTCCTCTACTGGTTTTTTGCTTTAGATCTGGAAACTTTCCTTTGGCATTGAGCAAGCAGCAGACTTTTTTTTCATTTGGTGAAACTCCAAACCAAGTTCCATTACCTCTTAGATCTTTAGGATAAATTAATTGAACCCGATCCGAATTGTACAATTTTGGTGCGACCGAAGGACGATCAACTTGCTCATCGCGATTACTGATAAAGCTAAAGCCCTCCTTTAACGGTACATAACTTACGATGCACACTCTTTCCGATGTTTTTGAGTGGAAAAAGCTACCCCAAAATTGTCATCAATAAGATGATCGAGACCCTGCTCCATCAGTCCTATCTTTATTAGACTTTGATGATGAATACAATGGTCTAAACAATAGGCAAGCTCACGAAAAAAGGAACTTTGAATAGTATCCGAGCTTGGGAGTTGACTTTCTTCTCCAGAGCCAAGAAGGAGGGGGGTATCATCTTTTAAATGCAGTGTACTTAAATAATTCAAAATCGTTTCTATAGTTTGAATGCCAAAATTAGGATTTTCTTCAAGGTTCTTGTTTCGTTTTCTCAGATCATAGTTAACAAAACCACTTTCTTTTTGAGAAATACAGCATTGATAAAATTCTATAATGTGTCTAAAATGCTCTCCAATACTTGCCTTAGATAACACCTTGTTTTTATTTGTTAATTCAGAGGTGTTCATTTGACGCATTAGATTTTTTAGATCTGAGAGTACGATTTGATGGGGCTGGATGTTCATATTTCTTATTTAATGAATAATTTTTTTGTTCAACAACTGATGCGTACCTTTTAAAAACGCTAAAAGAGATTGAGTGGGACATTCTTTCTCTAATCTCTTCTGACTGAGATCATAGATGATTTTCATTTGAAAAAAGATGTCTCGATAGGCATTCCATATCGAGTAGTTGGGATCATAAATATGTATTGGCTCTGAGTTTACGCCATTGACTTCCATAATTTTAATTCCCTTTTGTTTTTTAAAGGCATCCATGTCTTTGATTTTAACATCAAAACGGCCATAGTCAAAACCAGGAATTTGTCTTGCACAAGTCACTGCCCACTGTAGCATATCATCTGAATAGTATTTTCGACCGTCCAAGAAGGTGGTTCCTCTGTTGTGGTTGCCGATAGGTTCTACCAAGAGGCTTTTGCCTTTAGGAACTATTGTTTCCCATTCTGTTTGAAAACGTTTCATTAAGATGGGTATTCGAGACTGTATTCTGGGATTTTTTTTGACCAGTTCCTCAAATCGGTCTTTTCCATTTCCTGTAATATGGCAGAATGATTTGATTCCAATGGAACTAATTTGTGGATTTCCTTTAAGATCCCAATAAAATAAAATTCCAAGTTCAATGGGGTATTTCACATACTCCTGAATTAAAAAAGAGACTTTAGAATGATTTGTGATGTAGTCTTTTAATTCAACTAATTTGTGGATCACTTCTACACCCTTACCCCGTTCTCCCATGTCAGGTTTTACAATAAAAGGGAGCTTGATATTTTTCTTTTTCAACTTTTTCTGTACAAAAGAGAATTTTTCTCCTGAACAGACCAACAAGGTTTTGGGAACCCATTGTTTAGGAATATTTTGAAGGGATGTATTTTTTGAACTCAAAAAAGCCCCACCAAAATTCATACTGGGATTTAATACTGAAAAATAAACCCATTTTCTTGATTTTAATGCCAAATAGAAGTAGTAAAAATAGGCGGGAATATAGAATAGCCAAAAGGGCCAAAATTCATAATGATATATGCGTATCCAAGTCGTTTTTTTCATATCACCGCTTTAAAACCTCTTTTTTGATTAAATCGTTCAAACTGTAGTTTTTTCTTTTGGTGAAGATGAAAAGGTGAATGATAATAAAAACAAAAGAAAGTACTGCCATAAAAAACAGTTGTCCTTTGTCTGAGTTTCCATCCCAGTACACCACGATTCCTACTGGAGTAAATAAATGGGCGCCTATGGCTCCTGCCAATACACCTAAACTTACAAAGGAAGCGATCACCTGAGTTTTGGGAATCAGGAGTGTAATCGCCACGATAAGCTCTACGATGCCCAATCCTATACGACCCCAGGGCTCCATACCCAATGTGCTAAAAATATGAACAGCTTCAGCATGTTCACCGAATTTGAAGTAAAGGGTTTGCAAAAGAATGATAGATACTATAATTCTTAATAAAATTGAAAATTTATTGGACATGGAGTGGGGGGATTGGGGTTAATCGTTATTTGTCAGTTTATTCCAATTTGAATCTGCTTTGGGTTTTAGATTTGTATTGTTTTTTAGCCATTTTTTTCGGGTATCTGTAAATGAATTTTTATAAAAAAGGTAGAGTTTACCATCCTCAAGAGTGTAGGCTTCTGGGTTAATGGATATGGTATCTCCATTTTTTCCCATAGCGTAGGCACACCACCCTCCATACTGTGGGAGGTACTTTTCAGGATGCGACTTGAATTCCTTTTGATTGGCTTCGTTTTTAAAGAAATAAACCGCTTCATTATGATTCACTTTATATTGGGAGCTGCCTTGGGCAACTTCATTTTGATGATATGAAACCACGTCATAGCCCGATACAGCAAGTTTTTCAGAAGTTAAGTTTTCTTGGGCTTGGAGAGATAGAAGTGTTCCAAAATTAAGAGCAAAGAGAAATAGTAGAGTAGTGGTATTAAGGGGAGTATTTTTCATGGGTATTGATTTATATAATGGGCATTACAAATGTATTTAATTTATCAAATATGAGGTGTTAACAGAATCCAAAATTAATCATACATCAAAAACAAAGATTTTTGTTTTGTGTAGTGCTTGTTTAATAATAATATTCCGTGTACATTTGCGCACGAAAAATATGGCCCGTTCGTCTATCGGTTAGGACGCCAGGTTTTCATCCTGGAAAGAGGGGTTCGACTCCCCTACGGGCTACGATATAAATTGTAATTATGGCAAATCATAAATCCGCATTAAAACGCATTCGTTCTAACAACAAAAAACGTTTATTAAATCGTTTTCAGCATAAAACGGCTCGTAATGCTATTAAGAAATTAAGAGAAACCACCAATAAGAAAGAAGCGAACAAATTGTTTCCTTCAGTAGCTTCATTGATTGATAAGCTCTCAAAAAAGAATATTATCCACGCCAACAAGGCAGGTAACTTAAAGTCGAAACTGGCAAAACACGTCGCATCGCTCTAAGAAGTACGAATTAATATTAAATAAAAAAGGCTCCAAAAGGAGCCTTTTTTTATGAATTGTAATGAATCCTATTAAGAATTCATTGAGATTAGGAACTCTTCGTTATTTTGAGTTCTGGTAAAGCGGTCATTGATAAACTCCATTGCCTCCACAGGATTCATGTCGGCTAGATATTTTCTCATGATCCACATACGTTTAATTGTATTTTCATCTAATAAGAGATCATCTCTACGAGTACTGGAAGAGACCAAATCGATAGCAGGGAAGATTCTACGGTTGGCTATACGGCGATCCAGTTGGAGTTCCATATTTCCTGTTCCTTTAAATTCTTCAAATATCACTTCGTCCATTTTAGATCCCGTTTCAGTAAGAGCTGTTGCGATGATGGATAAGGAGCCGCCGTTTTCAATATTCCTAGCAGCACCAAAGAAACGTTTGGGTTTGTGTAATGCATTGGCATCAACCCCACCACTTAAAATCTTACCGGATGCGGGTTGTACAGTATTGTACGCTCGAGCTAAACGGGTAATGGAGTCTAATAAAATCACAACATCGTGTCCGCATTCTACCAATCGTTTGGCTTTCTCTAGAACAATGTTCGCCACTTTTACATGTCGCTCTGCTGGTTCATCAAAAGTGGAAGCCACGACCTCTCCATCTACATTCCGCTGCATGTCGGTCACCTCTTCGGGTCGTTCATCGATGAGTAGAATCAACTGATACACTTCAGGATGATTAGCTGCAATGGCATTGGCAATGTCTTTAAGTAACATAGTTTTTCCAGTTTTGGGCTGGGAAACGATCATCCCTCGTTGTCCTTTTCCAATTGGACAGAACAAGTCCATAATTCTTGAAGAAATGGTGCTTTGCTTTTCAGCAAGGTTAAACTTTTCTTGAGGAAAAAGGGGAGTGAGGTGTTCAAAAGAGACCCGATCACGAACTACTTTGGGATCTAGTCCATTGATTTTATCTACTTTAATAAGTGGAAAATATTTTTCTCCTTCTTTAGGAGGACGAACCGATCCTAAGACAGTATCCCCGGTTTTGAGTCCAAATAAACGAATTTGAGATTGAGACACATAAACATCGTCTGGGGAAGAAAGGTAGTTGTAGTCCGAAGAACGCAAAAACCCATACCCCTCAGACATCATTTCTAAAACGCCTTCTGTTTGTACAATCCCGTCAAACTCAAAATCAGGTTGGCGGTAGCGGCTTTTATTGTCTCGGTTATGCTGATCACCATTTTTTCCGTTATTGTGTTTGTTTTTTTGGTTGGGGTTTACATTTTTTTTATGCGGGTTGTTATTCCCTTGTTGTTCTTTTTTATGTTTTGGTTCCCCTTGGTTTTCGTTTTTAACTTTGGGTTTAGTTTTTTGAACAGGAAGTACTTTAAGAGTAAACTTTTTTTCTGGGGCAGATTTAGGATTCTCTTTTACTATGTTGTCTGTTTTCTTTGTTTCTGGGACGTCTTCATCAGGTTTAGAAGCGATAAAGTCTACGATTTGATATATCAAATCCAACTTTTTAAGTCCTGCAATTCGTTTGACGCCAATTTTTTTGGCAATTTCTTGTAATTCGGGAAGTTTCTTTGTTTTAAGAGTAGCTATTTCGTACATGAAGTTTTTATGATTTTGTACTTTACATTTTTTGGTTTGTTTATGTAAAGTATTGAAGTATTGTAGAGTGGCAATATTACAAATTTTATTTAAAATACAAGCTTTTAAAAAAAACTTAATTTTGTAGAAAAAGCAAGCATGATTCAACGTATTCAGACCCTGTATTTACTTATTGTATTTCTTATGACAACGGTTTTATTGTATTATTCCCATCAGTGGGAACAGGCTTCATCGATGTTTGATTACAAAGTTTTTTTGTTGAGCCCTATACTTACATTGCTTACGATAGTACTTTTTAAGAAACGCACTATTCAAGTAATTTTGAGTGTATTATTAATCGCAATCCAACTGATTATTGTAGCCTATTATGTCTATTACCTCATGGAAGAGACTCGTTTTGAGTTAAGCTATTTTGCTGTAGTAATTTCTTTGGTGAGTATTTGTCTCCTTTTTTTAGCACGACGAGCCATTTTAAAAGATGAAGCTCTAGTCCGTTCGGTGGACCGTATTCGCTAGGGTTCCTCGTTGCCCAAGTTCGATAGCTTCTAAATTTTTTATTTCGCCTTCTTCTATTTCAAAGCGGAGTAGGGTTCTAAACTTGTGAAAGCCAGAGATGCCTACTGCACCTGGATTCATATGAAGATGCCCTAGATTTTTGTCATGCATCACTTTAAGAATATGGGAATGTCCACAGATAAATAGTTTGGGTTGATGTTTTTCAATCATTTTTTTAGCTGTAGGATTGTATCTGCCAGGATATCCTGCAATATGGGTAATCAATACCCTAACTCCTTCGCAGGTAAAGCTTAAAAATTCCTCTGTCCGAAGTCTTACCTGATGTCCATCGATATTCCCATATACGGCACGCAATGGTTTTAAAGAGCTCAGTGCATCCAAAACTTTTGTTGTACCCACATCACCCGCATGCCATATTTCGTCCGCTTGTGCTGCGTAGAAAGCTATTTTATCATCAAAATGACTGTGGGTATCTGAAAGTAATAGGATTTTTCTCAAAAAATGTATATTTAATATCCCAAATGTATGTATTTTAAAAAAAATTCAACTATGATTACTCCTCTGAAAACCATCATAAGTTCTTCTCGAGGACATAGTAAAATTGTATTTTATTTACATTTTTTGGTTTTTCAACTTGAAAAAGACCACACGCCTAGAAAACTTTTTTACAAAGCGTTGGATAGCGTGTATTTGAAAAAAAAGGGGTGGGGTTGGTGGATTTGGCTTGTATTCAATTTCTTTTTTATAGGAGTTTCATTCTATTTATATTTTTTTGAATCCAATAATATCTATAACGTTATTTCCTCATTTTTACTTTTATTGATGGTACTTTTAAGTTATGAGGAAAGAAAAAACAAACTAATTCAAGTTAAAAAACAAGGTCTGTCAATAGACGTTTTTAGATCTTCAAATATGGAAGAAATTGAAGAGGTGCTTCAGCAGTTGAAAGCAAGAATGAATGAAAATAGCACCCATAGCTCTTGAAAGGCATTTGAGAAATTGTAACAAAAAATATTTCAGACTATCTTTGCTTACTAAAGACAAAATGTGCGTTTTTTTCTTGAATTTTCTTATGCAGGTACCCAATACCACGGTTGGCAACGTCAAACTAATGCAATCTCCGTACAAGAAGTCATGGAAACAGCCTTGGAAACTTTAATAAAAACACCTATTTCTTTGGTAGCAGCTGGTCGAACAGACACAGGGGTTCATGCCCGTCAAATGTTTGCCCATTTTGATGCAGAGATGGAAAGTAGGGCACTTCAAAATTTAGTTTATCAACTCAATCAGTTTTTACCTCAAGATATTGCGATACATTCCCTTAAACAAGTTCAGCCTGAGGCTCACGCGCGTTTTGATGCTCTTTACAGAACATACAAATACCATATCGTCAAAGAAAAAACACCTTTTGGAAATGAATTCCATTATTTTATCAAGACACCTTTAGATCTTCAGGCGATGAAAGAAGGGGCAAAGCTCTTGTTGGATTATGAAGATTTTGAATGTTTTTCAAAGTCCCACACAGATGTAAAAACCTTTTTATGTAAGATTAGTCATGCGGAGTGGACCAATTCAGAAAAGGGTTATACCTTTACCATCACAGCTAATCGATTCTTGAGAAATATGGTGCGCGCCATTGTGGGTACCCTAGTTGAGATCGGACTGAAAAAGAAAAGTGTGAACGATTTGCATAATATTATAATGAATAAAAACCGATCTGAAGCAGGATACTCTGTGCCTGCGCAAGGTTTATTCCTTACCAAAGTTGAATACCCAAAATCAGTTTTTTTGTAGGTATGGCAAAAGTGAGTGGTAAAATCTTTGATCTAGACCTATTTGGAAAATTAATGGGTTTTATTAAACCCTTCAAAGCGACTTATTATTTTGTAATGATCGCTGCCATTTTACTTTCCCTGTTTTCTACATTAACACCTTATTTGCTGAAAGTCACTGTAGATAAATATATTACCCCAAAAGATTATCAGGGGATGGTGCTTTTTGTGAGCTTAATGTTTGTAACCCTAGTCCTAGAAGTGGTTTTCCAGTTTCTATTCGTATTCTATGCCAATTGGTTAGGACAAAAGGTAATTAAAGATCTGAGAATTAAATTATTTGATAAGATCATTCACTTTAAGATGGCGTATTTTGACAAAACCGCTGTAGGTCGTTTGGTAACAAGAGCTGTAAGTGATATTGAAACCATTGCAAGTATTTTTTCTCAAGGGTTGTTTATGATCATTGCAGATCTGTTAAAGATGATTTTAGTCATCGCCGTTATGTTATATGTGGACTGGCGCCTTTCACTTATCGTTTTTTCCGTTTTGCCAATAATCCTCTATGCCACTCGACTTTTTCAAAAGTCCATGAAAAAAGCCTTCGAGGAAGTGCGATTACAGGTCGCCAACCTCAATTCTTTTGTTCAAGAACGAATTAGTGGAATCAAAATAGTGCAACTATTTCACAGGGAAAAGATTGAGTATGAAAACTTTTTAGCGATCAATGAAAAGCATAAGAAAGCATGGCTGAAAACCGTTTGGTTCAATTCTATTTTCTTTCCAGTTGCTGAAATTTCTTCTTCAGTTACCATTGGTTTACTCGTTTGGTATGGAGGATTGAATGTGATTTCGGGTGGAGAGGTCTCTCTAGGAACAATTTTCCTCTTTATTCAAATGTCTCAAATGCTTTTCAGGCCTCTAAGGCAAATTGCGGATAAATTCAATTCCTTGCAAATGGGAATGGTTGCTGCCGATCGGATTTTTGGAATTTTGGAAACCGAAAGTAATATTGACGACAAAGGAACCTTTCGACCCTCCCTTTTACAAGGGGATATTCAGATTAAAAATTTAGAATTTTCCTATATTTCTGGAGAGCCTGTATTAAAAGACATTTCATTGGATATTAAATCCGGAGAAACCATTGCTATAGTGGGCGCGACAGGCGCAGGAAAGTCAACCATCATCAATTTGTTGTCACGATTTTATGAGTTAGACTCAGGAGACATTAGGATAGATAATACTTCCATCCGATCGTATGATTTAAAAACCCTCAGAAAACATGTCTCTGTAGTACTGCAAGATGTGTTTCTCTTTGCCGATAGTTTATACAATAATATTACCTTATTCAATCCTGAGATTACTCGAGATCAGGTGATCCAAGCTTCAAAAGCCATAGGAGTTCATGAGTTTATTGAATCGTTACCTGAAGGATACGATTACAACGTCAAAGAAAGGGGGGTGATGCTTTCCTCAGGACAAAGACAATTGATCGCCTTTTTAAGAGCTTATCTGTCAGATCCTACAATTTTGATTTTAGACGAGGCGACCTCTTCTGTAGATAGTTATACAGAAGAAATTATGCAACGGGCTATCGATAAATTAACGAAAGGTAAAACCTCTATAGTGATTGCACATCGTTTGGCTACGGTAAAAAATGCAGATCGAATCGTAGTGATGGATCAAGGGCGTATCGTGGAGATGGGTACTCATGAAGAATTGCTAAAGATAGAAGAAGGACATTACGCAAAGCTTTACGAAGTTCAGTTTGCTGAAACCCTGCCCATCTGATATCACTCTCCTAAATCTTGAATCAGTAATTCCCTTAGGGCTTCGGGAGTATCGATATCTATAAAAGTTCCATTTTTGACATAGACCACTTTTCCTGTCTGTTCTGAAATCACGATGACCAGTGCATCTGTTTTTTCTGAAATTCCTAGTGCGGCTCGATGTCTAAGACCGTAATGTGACGGGACTTGAGCGCGATCACTGAGTGGTAATATCACACGAGTGGCTACAATGGTATTGTTTTCTATTAAAATCGCACCGTCATGTAAAGGGCTATTTTTAAAAAATATCGTTTCCAATATTTGAGGATTCAAATTAATTTGAGTAAGGTTATTTTCATTTAAGGTAAAATCCAAGGAATTACTTCTCTGGAGCACAATGATAGCACCCGTTTTACTCTTAGACATATCAAAACAAGAGTCAATTAAAACCGTGAGGTTCAGTTTTGTGCTCTGACTTCTTTGATTTAGAAATTTGAAGTAACGCACCACGTTACGACGGTTTGTGAAATTGGTAGAACCAATTAAAAGCAGAAATTTTCTTATTTCCTGCTGGAAGACTACGATGAGGGCAAAAAACCCAACACTGATAAATTTACCTAACAAATTACTCAAGACGTCCATATTCAGCACATCCGTTAGTTTCCAAATAAGATAGATGATAACAATTCCAATAAAAATATTGATGGCGACTGTTCCACGTACCAATTTATAAAGATAGAATAGTAGGAAGGCTACTAGCAAGATGTCGATTACATCAACAAAGGAAAAGTCAATAAAATCTGTAATGTTCAAAGAGTGATGCTTTTGGTAAATTTATAAAAACTATTGGAGGGTTTCCCACAACTCAATACATTCTTTCGCAGGCTTAACATCATGGACCCTCAAAATACGAGCTCCACGTTCCAAAGCCCAAGCGTGGAGTGCAGTAGTTCCATTTAGTGCTTCTTCAGGAGTAGATCCAAGGGTTTTATAAATCATGGATTTTCTAGAAACCCCAACAATTATAGGACATTTGAGACTTTCGAAATGATTTAAATGTTGTAGTAAGGTAAAATTTTGTGCACTGCTTTTCCCAAAACCAAAGCCTGGATCTACAACTATATCGTGAATTCCAGCTGCTCGAGCTTTTTTAATCTGCTCGCTAAAAAAATAAGTAATTTCCTGAACAACATCTTTATATTCTGTTTTTTGCTGCATGGTTTCAGGAGTTCCTTTCATATGCATCATCACGTAGGGTACTTTATGAGCGCCTACCACAGCAAACATTTTTGAATCCAATTGCCCCCCAGAAATATCATTAATCATACTCACCCCTAAATCCAAGCTAATTTGTGCCACTTCACTGTGGTAGGTGTCAATCGAAAAATGAGTAGTTGGAAATTCTCGAATTAGCGCATTGAGATAGGGTAGCAAACGTTTTTTTTCCTCATCAACTTTAATCAAAGGGCTACCTGGCTTACTGCTGGCTACACCAATGTCAATAAAAAAAGCCCCTTCAGAGAGCATTTTTTCAGTGTGTTTCAATGCTTTATTCAGTGAATTGTTTTTTCCTCCATCGTAAAATGAATCTTCAGTAAGATTCAAAATACCCATAATCTTTGGATGTTTCAAATCAATCAGTTGTTCCCGAATACGAATCGGTTGAGATGTGATATTCTTTTTGATAACTTATGGTTGGGTTTAATGAATGATTTAAAAATATATTCGAAATTTATAGCAAATTTAATTGAAATGGAAGCTACCCAAAAGGAGTATCAGGAAATTGTTTCCCAATGCCGCTCTTTATTTGAAAAAAAAATGTCGGATTATGGAGCCGCATGGAGAATTCTCAGACTTCCATCTCTTACGGATCAAATCTTTATCAAAGCGCAGCGTATTCGAAGTTTACAAACCCAAAGCGAAAGGAAAGTGGACGAAGGAGAAGTGTCCGAGTTTATTGGAATTGTAAACTACAGTGTGATGGCGTTGATTCAGATTAAGTTGGGCGTTTCTGAACAAGTTGATTTGGATTTAAAAGAAGCATTAGTGCTGTATGATGAGCAAATACAAATTATTTATGAGTTGATGCTCAATAAAAACCATGACTACGGTGAGGCTTGGCGTGACATGCGTGTCAGTTCACTTACAGATTTGATTTTACAAAAACTTCTTCGTGTGAAACAAATTGAAGAAAATCAAGGAAAAACTTTGATAAGCGAAGGGATTGATGCCAATTACCATGACATGGTTAACTATGCCATTTTCGCACTCATTCATCTAAAGGATTAATGCTCTTTATCACGAGTAAAATAATCCAAGGTTTTCTAGCACTTTTCGGAGTTGCAAGTTTGGTTTTTTTTCTTTTTACTGTGCTTCCTGGGGATCCTGCCCAAATGATGTTGGATCAAAATGAAGACAGTGCACAATTAGAAGTAGTTAAAGCAAAATTTGGATTTGATCTACCTCTATATCAACAGTATTTTTATTATTTAAACGATCTTTCTCCTGTTTCTTTTCACCCAATTGACCTTCAATCATTTGCGCATTATAATGCAGCAACCTATGGAGGAGTTGTATTGTATAAAGGAACAGAAAATTTACTCTTACTTAAATACCCATATTTTCGTACTTCTTATCAAAAAAGAGGGAAGCCCATTTCTGAAATTTTGAAAGAAACGCTTCCAAATACTGCAGTTTTGGCTTTTTCCTCAATGCTCATAGCGATTATTCTTGGTGTGTTTTTGGGAATTTTGGCTACCTTATTTAAAGATCACTGGTTGGACAAAACTTTACTCATATTGAGTACTCTAGGCATGAGTGTTCCCTCGTTTTTTAGCGCGATTTTGTTTTCTTGGTTTTTCGGTTATGTATTAAATTCCGTTACCCATTTAAATATGACGGGAAGCCTCTATGAATTGGATGATTTTGGAGAATCTTATCAGATCGTCTGGAAAAATTTGATTTTGCCCTCTTTTGTGTTGGGAATTCGTCCCCTGGCTGTGATTACACAATTGATGCGTAGCAATCTATTGGAGGTACTTTCTCAGGACTACATAAGAACTGCTTACTCCAAAGGATTATCTAAATATCAAGTGATTTTTTATCACGCTCTAAAAAATGCACTCAATCCCGTGATAACTGCTGTTTCAGGTTGGTTTGCCTCCCTTTTGGCAGGTGCTATATTCGTAGAATATATTTTTGGATGGAAGGGACTTGGAAAAGAAATTGTAGAGGCGTTGAATCAACTGGATATTCCCGTAGTAATGGGCTCAGTTATTGTTATTGCCTTTCTCTTTATAATCATTAATATTGTGGTCGATTTATTATATAGTTATCTTGATCCAAGAATAAAAACCACCTAAGACATGAGAAATAAAATTGTAGCAGGAAATTGGAAAATGAACAATGATTCTGCTGAAACAGAGTTTTTACTAACTCAACTAAAATCTTTTAAAAAACCTGAGGACGTACGGGTTATGGTAGCCCCAGCTTTTACTCAGCTTTCTCAAAGCACTACTCTTTTAAAAGGAGAAGCCATTTCTGTGGTAGCTCAAAACATGAGTGCTGCTGTTTCTGGAGCTTACACTGGAGAAGTTTCTGCTTCTATGTTGAAAGGTGTCGGAATTCATACGGTAATTCTTGGGCATTCTGAAAGGCGTTCCCTTTTTCATGAAACCGATGCGTTGTTAGCAGAAAAAGTAAAATCGGCTTTGGACGCGGGTATGGAAGTGATTTTTTGTTTTGGTGAAGAACTCGACGAACGCCGGTCCAACACCCATTTTGAAGTTGTAGAAAGACAACTAAAAGTGGCACTTTTTGATCTCCCTGCTTCGGCTTGGAAACAAATCATTCTGGCATATGAACCTGTATGGGCGATCGGTACAGGAGAGACTGCCTCTCCTGCTCAGGCTCAAGAAATGCACGCATATATCCGAAGTCTAATTGCAGCAAATTATGACTCTACCATAGCCAATGCTGTTTCAATTCTTTACGGCGGTAGTGTTAAACCTAACAATGCTCAAGAAATTTTTGCTGGTGCAGACGTGGATGGAGGATTGATAGGTGGGGCATCTTTAAAAGCAGATGATTTTATGGATATTGTCAATGCTTTTTAAATGACCCAAACCTACATCGGATATTATTTTACTATTTCGCCCAAATCACCTTGGGATGAAATTTTACTTGCCCAGCTCCAAGACCTTCCTTTCGAAAGCTTTGAAATGTCTGACTCTGGATTAAATGCTTTTGTTCCTGAATCGGATCATTTTGATTCTTTTCTCTCCTCAATTCTATTGTTGAAAAATAAAGAAGTAGAAATTCAATATACGTTTCGTTCCATTGAACCTGTAAACTGGAATGCCAAATGGGAAGCGTTATTTCAGCCAGTAAAAATTAACTCAGAGTGTGTAATTCGAGCTGATTTTCATCCCTCTTTTGACAGTAAATACGAATTGATTATCAATCCTAAAATGAGTTTTGGAACCGGCCATCATCAAACGACCCATTTGATGTTGGAATTTGCATTGTCGCTAGATTTTAAAGACAAAAAGGTTCTCGATATGGGATGTGGCTCAGGAATACTAGCAATTTTGGCTTCAAAAATGGGAGCAAAAACAGTTGAAGCTATCGATCATGACCCTTGGTGTGTTGAAAACACAAAAGAAAACGTTGATGTTAACTATTGTAATAATATTGCCGTAAGTTTAGGCGACAAAATTAATAGAGAAGAACCTTTCTTTGACCTTATTTTTGCCAATATCAACCGAAATGTTCTTGTGGATCAGCTTCCTGCTTATGCAAAAGGATTGCTGCCGAAGGGAAATTTACTTCTGTCAGGATTTTATAAAGAAGATATCCCTATTTTAGAGGAAAGCTGCAGACGATTTGGTCTTCAAATCGAAGAAAGTAAACAAAAAGAATCTTGGTGTGCGCTACGATGTACTAATGAGTGAAGAATCTCCAAAAATTACTCCTCTTGAAATAGAGCAAGTAGATACACTTGAAAAAAAAGAACATGAAATCATTCTTTACAATGATGACGTCAATACTTTTGATCACGTTATTGAGTGTCTTGTGAAGATTTGTGAGCATTCCTATTTGCAAGCTGAACAATGTGCCTATATCGTTCATTACTCAGGAAAATGTAGTGTAAAAACAGGAGCTTTGGAAGAATTAATACCCAAATGTACTGCACTTTTAGAAGAAGGCTTAAGTGCCGAAGTTGTCTGATATTTTTAGATTTTTTTCTTTGCAAGAAATCAGCGACCTTTAGACAAATAAAAATGCGAGATGAAACTAATAAACTTTATACTTATCACACTAATGATTTCAACACTCAATGCTCAAGATCAAAAAAACAATGACCATACAATTTATCAATTTAAAGTGACTAGTTTAGAAGGAGAAGAATTTGATTTTAGCTCCCTACAAGGTAAAAAAATCATGATTGTCAATACAGCCTCAAAATGTGGCTTAACCCCTCAATACAAGCAACTACAAGCATTGTACGAAAAATACGGAGACAAAGATTTTGTAATTATTGGTTTCCCAGCAAATAACTTTTTATTTCAGGAACCTGGTACCGATGAAGAAATAGCTGTTTTTTGTGAAAAAAACTATGGAGTGACTTTTCCCATGATGAGTAAAATTTCGGTGAAAGGAAATAAAATGCATCCTATATATCAATTTTTAACCAGCGAATCTAAAAACGGTGTAATCAGTTCGAGTGTTTCTTGGAATTTTCAGAAGTATTTAATCAATCCGGATGGACGTTTGGCAAAAGTAATTTCTCCTAGAACTCTACCCGATGATCCAACCGTAATCTCATGGATCGAAAACTAAAATGAAGGAAAGCGCAGATTTTAAAACCTTATGTGTTCATGCTGGGCAGCTCAAAGACGAGCAATATGGAGGATCAATTTCACCCCTCTATATGTCTTCCTCATATGCGTTCAATGATGTTGAGATCAACCAATACCCAAGATATTTCAACACCCCCAACCAACGTGGCTTGGCCCAAAAAATTGCTGCTTTAGAAGGAGCAGAAGCAGGGATGATTTTTGGTTCGGGTATGGCGGCTATTAGTACGGCTTTATTGTCTCATTTGAAATCTGGGGATCATGTTGTATTTCAAGATGATCTCTATGGGGGTACTCGAAATTTTATCAAACACGAGTTTCCTAAATACGGAATCCAATACAGTTTTACATCAGGAATAAAAGCCTCTGATTTTGAAAATGAAATTCGAGATAATACACAGGGAATCTATATTGAGACACCCAGTAACCCCACCCTAAAGATTATTGATTTGGAGTCTATTAGTATGCTAGCTAAAAAAGCAGGTATATGGACTATGATTGATAATACGTTTGCAAGTCCGGTAAATCAAAACCCTATAGCTTTTGGTATTGATGTTGTTTTACACAGCGCAACGAAGTATTTGGGAGGTCACAGTGATATATGTGCCGGAGCGGTTTTGGGTTCCCAAGCCACAATCGATCGCGTTTTTGACTCCGCCAAGAATTTTGGTGGAAGTTTAAGCGATTATACAGTCTGGCTGTTAGAGCGGAGTATAAAAACACTTTTCCTAAGAGTACAAGCACAAAACCAGAATGCACAGTTACTCGCTGAATTCTTAAATAGTCAAGATTGGGTAGCGAAGGTTTATTACCCAGGACTGCCACAACATCCAGATCACGAAATTGCCAAAAAACAAATGAAGGGTTTTGGGGGAATGTTAACTTTTGATTTGGCTCCTAACTTGGATTGTAAACAATTCCTTTTGGGGTTAAAATTGATCAAACCAACTATGAGTTTAGCAGGAATTGAAAGTACTGCATTGAGTCCTCGATTGACTTCTCATGCGTTGTTGACCGAAGAGGAACGAATTGCACAAGGAATCAATTCTCAAACGATTCGTTTTTCAACGGGAATTGAAGCTATAGAAGATTTGAAAGCTGATCTATTACAATCTGTAAACCAACAAAGCTAATGAAAGTTGATCTACTTGCATTTGGTGCCCATCCCGATGATGTGGAATTAGGTTGTGCTGGAACTATAGCGCTATCTGTAGCTCAAGGGAAATCTGTAGCGATTATAGATTTAACCCAAGGAGAATTAGGTACCCGAGGATCGGTTGAGTTAAGAAAGAAAGAAGCCGCTGCTGCTGCTACAATTTTAGGGGTTCATCAGCGTGAAAATCTTGAATTTAAAGACGGATTTTTTGTCAATGATGAAGTACACCAGCGTCTCATCATATCAAAAATCAGACACTACCGGCCAAAAATCGTATTATGCAATGCCATAGCCGACCGACATATTGACCATGGAAAGGGGAATCGTTTGGTAAACGATTCTAGTTTTCTGAGTGGTTTGTCCAAGATCGAAACGTGGGACGAAGATGGAAAATTACAAGAAGCTTGGCGTCCAAATCTGATTTTGGAATATATCCAATGGAATGAAATTCAACCGGATATTATATTGAACATCACTGGATACCTCGAAAAGAAAATGGAGTCGGTTAGAGCCTATTCAAGCCAATTTTTTGATCCAAGTTCTCAGGAATCGAATACCCCTATTAGCAGTAAAAATTTTCTTGACAGTGTTCAGTATAGAGCTCAAAATTTTGGACGATTGATAGGAGCTGAAGCTGGGGAAGGGTTTACTTCCAGACAGCCTCTTTCCGTAGGAAATTTAGATGCTTTAATCCGTTAGTTATGTCACGCGTAATCAAGTGGGGCATTTTGGGTTTAGGAAAAATTGCACATAAATTTGTAAACGACTTGCAGCTAGTAGCTGACTGTGAGTTGGAAGCAGTAGCTTCCTCTAGTGCTTCTCGTGCCGCAGATTTTGCAGACCAATATGGGGCAGATCGATTTTACAGCAACTATGAGGATCTTTTCACCGACCCCAAAGTAGAGATTATTTATATCGCTTCATTAAACCAAGATCATTTTGCACATGCCCTTGCTGCAATGCAAAATAAAAAAGCGGTGCTATGTGAAAAACCACTTGCTATCAATCATAATCAAGTAGTGGAGTTGATCCGTTGTGCAAAGACACATAATACCTTTTTAATGGAAGGACTTTGGACACGTTTTAATCCAACTTTTGAACAACTTGAACAATGGATAGTTCAGGGTGAAATAGGTACTATGCGCTACCTCAACGCAACTTTTAGTTTTAATGGATTGGAATATGGAGTAGATTCTCGTCTCTTCAATCCATATAAGGGGGGAGGAAGTTTACTTGATATCGGTATATACCCATTATTCTTGGCTTATCAATTACTTGGAATGCCAAATTCTTTACAAGCTTCAGCGATTAAATTTGCTACGGGTGTAGATGTACAAACTGCTTTAATTTTGACCTATGACAAAGTGCAAGCCTTATTGTACTCCAGTTTTTCACATCACGAAGACATGAGAGCCACCATTTGCGGAGAAGCAGGAGAAATTTATTTGGATTCTCGTTGGCATGAAACAGGCAAGATCAATTTGGTAAAAGAAGGAAAGGGATTCTCTGAAGAATTTGAATTTCTGGGCAAAGGCTATTCTTACGAAATCCTAGAAGTGAATCAGTGTCTGAGAGAAGGCAAACTTGAGTCTTCCAAATGGTCTTTGCAAAACAGCTTGGATCTAATCAATCTCATGGATCAGGTGCGGGAGCAAATAGGAATGAAATTTCCAATGGAATAGAAAGTAATAGAATCTAAAAAATCTTGTTTGCTATTCAAAAAAAATTAAATTTGCACTTTTAAACGGTGGTTGTAGCTCAGTTGGTTAGAGCGCCTGATTGTGGTTCAGGAGGTCGTCGGTTCGAGACCGATCTTCCACCCGCTTTGTAAAAGGGATTGCAGAAATGCAGTCCCTTTTTTAGTAAAAATCTGCCCACAAATCTGCCCCTCAAATTCATTCAAATTCTCTAAAATGCTAAAAAGTGCTTCTTGAAAAGGAGTAAATTTGAGTATTCAAATCCAATCCAATAAACCACATTTTTAACCAGCAAGGGCATGGATCACCTTAATCTATGCTATTGCATAAACTTAAGAGAATGAATTTATCAAAAGATTACGCAGACTTCATCCAGCAATTTCAATGGAACTACTTCGCAACTTGTAGAACTCCTTACAGGATTCACACCATGACGGCAAGAAACTGGCTTACAAAGCTTCTACAGCGCTCTAACAAGGTAGAACAGGCATTCTTTGTATCAGAGAGAGACAAGGGAGATTACAACAACCTACACGTTCATATGCTTATTGGCACTAATACAGACATGACTTACCAAGAGGTGAAGTATGGAATGGGCAATGTATCAGTGGGAGACTATCAACCAATCTATGATAGTGAAGCAGTGTGTAAGTATGTAACCAAGCATATAGGAAAAGATGTGGACTATGACATTGTATTTAAAAGCTAAAAGTTTCTATCCAGCATTAATTTAAACACAGGGGCATGGGTTTTAGAAAACAGTTTTTCTATTGAAACATGGGGTTGGGATTTGATATGTAACCCATTCTCTGTACTTTAGGAGTATGAAAAAACTTATTCCTCTATTACCTCTGTTGATCTTGATGGTAGGATGTAAAAATGAAGTGTCTAAAACACATGATCAAGTAAGTCCTCCCAAAGAAGTTGTAGTTTTTTTTGAGACTTATAATAAACTATGGTCAGAAGGGAATTTTGAATATATAGCATCAGATATATATGACTTACCAATGACACTTTATTTACAAGACACTATTCGTTATTTGAAAAGTTCTGATGAAGTGAAAAATTTTCTCGCGAATACCTTTATTAATCTGGAAGCTAATCATTATGGATTTTCTAAAATTAATAAATGGGAAAATTACAGAGAAGATGGAAATTATATTATTGTTGAAATGAACTTTACTAGGTTCTTAAAGGATAGCACAATAATGGGTAATCAATTCAGAAAGGCTACCTATATT
>Ga0222719_10000091_pt1 | contig 85804 bp, 73 predicted proteins | sample C33_34DmetaG_FD_165039 | JGI IMG/M metagenome (GOLD analysis project Ga0222719, IMG submission 165039) | Estuarine water microbial communities from San Francisco Bay, California, United States - C33_34D | ecosystem: Environmental > Aquatic > Marine > Unclassified | place: USA: California...
GTGTGACAAATATTAGTTCTGAACCAACTGACTTTGCTTTAAATTCATCATTAACAAACTCTAATAAACCAGTTTGGGGAACATGCCCAACAGTATCATGTACAATCTCAGGAACACTTACATCAGCTGTTGGATCAGATTCACAAACCGTCTCAATGTCCACTGCTATAACAAGTATAGAGTACACTTTAACAACAACATGCTCAGATACGCTGAATGCTGCTATAGCATGGACTCCAAGCTCTCCTAATGGGGTTTCTATGAGTTTTAGTAACAATGTGGCTACGATATCAGGAACGCCAACAGGAACCGCTACAGGGACTTATAACTATACATTAACTGCAAGCAATACTGCTGGGACAGCTTCAGCTACTTTTAGTGGGTCAATTATAGTTAATTCACTACCAGCTACTGTAAGCTCAACAACATCCTCTACTTCAATCTATTTTGAAAATGGCACATGTAAATGTCCAAACGCTTCTGTAGGCGATACAGCTACAATTAGTGGAACATTATATACAGTAGTCGATGACTCTACAATTGCAGGGCAGATAGGTAATGGGAATGTAAATCTATGTACAACATTAGTGACAGATATGAGTCAGTTATTTAAGGATGACAACTCTTTTAATTCTAATATTAGTTTCTGGGACACTTCTAATGTTACTGACATGTCAGAAATGTTTAGTTATGCTACTTCATTTAATCAAGATATAAGCTCATGGATTACTTCAAGCACCGTTAACCTTCAAGGAATGTTTTACGGAGCCTCTGCATTTAATCAAAATATAGGGAACTGGGATACATCTTCGGTAACTGACATGAGTGAAATGTTTGCCAATGCATCCAATTTCAATAAGAACATAGGTGCTTGGAATACCTCTAAAGTAACAAACATGTATTTCATGTTTCATAATGCCGCATCGTTCAATCAAGATATAAGCTCGTGGGATACTTCCAATGTGACTGTTATGAGAAGTTTATTTGATGGAGCAACTTCATTTGATCAGGACATTAGTTCTTGGGATACTTCTTCAGTAACTAATATGTGGGGGCTATTTTTAAATACAACTTTCAATCAGGATATTGCAGATTGGGATACCTCCAATGTTACTGTAATGACAGAGATGTTTAAAGACGCTACTTCTTTCAATCAAGATTTATCCGAGTGGTGTGTGACAAATATTAGTTCTGAACCAACTGACTTTGCTTTAAATTCATCATTAACGAACTCTAATAAACCAGTTTGGGGAACATGCCCAGAGACATTCAGTATTGATGTTTCTGCCACAAGCAGCTCAGATTACACCCTTAGTGGTTCAGATAGAAATGGTAATGTATCTGGTAGCGATCCAAATTTAACATTTAGTGTAGGTGATACAATAAACTTTGTTGTTAATGCCTCTGGGCATCCGTTTTATTTAAAAACAGCTTCAGGTACAGGAACTGGAGACACAATAAGTGGTGTGACTAATAACGGATCAGATAGTGCAACTATATCATGGACTCCTACTTCTTCAGGAACTTATTATTACCAATGCTCTTTACATGGAGGAATGGTAGGAACTATAACTATACAGTAGGTTATTATTATTCCCCATCACACTACAAACTTACCCCAAACAACTCCCCCCTAAAACCACTTCACAGGAATCTTATCTTAAGGCAATAATATCAAAGGATTAGAGAGGATTTGGGTTGTATCCATTGGTGTAAAAGAAAAACCCTCTGTTTGGACGTTATCCTATGTTAGTGTAAGCCCAATAAATCAGTAAAAATTGAAGTGGTATTCTTAGCCAAAGAATCCAAGCAGATATTCCAAGACTATTGGCAGGGAAAAGCATATTTACATGGACCAATAAAAACACTAAAAGCATAGCTATAATTCCCCATAGAGCGAGACTTCTGGTTTGAGGAAATAGAACCCCTATGCCTAACAGAATTTCAGCAATACCACTAAGGTAAATGAGTAAATCGTGTGCTGGTAGGAACTTAGGCATAAAGGGTCTGTAAAAGCCTGTGTTGGTAAAATGAATGATGCCTAGCACAGTATAAAGAACTCCCATGAAGTAGATATGTAACATCTCGTACTGAAGATTTTTTAAATTTAATTTCCTAATTTATTTCTGATATGTTTGATAAACATTTTATTTGAAATAATACCTATATCTTGGTAAAGGGTTCATTATTGAAATATATTTCAGTAACAACTCCGCCAGCACTTATAACATATAATTCTTGAATACCGTAAGGACAATCATCTCCTGAATATAATAAACCATTAATAATTTCTAAAGTCCAACTTACGCCTGCAGAATTATTCCAATAAAATTGACCATTATTTGTTGTTATATTCACCTCATGCCATAAATTCTCAACAGGTTCTCTTCTATAATTACCCAATATGATTGAAGGATTAGATTCAAGACTTATTTTTTCTGGTGCTTTAAGTCCTTCCCTTAACGATGGTGAAGAATTAAGAAATCTTTTTCTTATTGATTCAGCATAATAATCAGACTCATATACTCCAATAAAATCTGATGGCCAAGTTGACCTATCAAACCACTGATGACCACTTTCCTCCAAACCAAACTCATTCCATTTTCTGAAAAGATGATGCATAAATTCGTGTTGAAACCATTGAGGCATATACGCCATAATTTCTATTTCATTGTAATCTCCAACACCCATATGCTCTGGTTTTCTTGTAAACCAAGCGTCATCTGAAATAAATACAGGCAAACCAGGACCATATAAGCCCATTCCTCCCGTAATAAAATCTCCTTGAATATCAAAATCTGAGCCATCGCCAGGCACACCTGAAGGAGCAATCACCCACCAAAAATCTGTTTCTTCAGATATAGACTCTGATACAGAATTTATCATATTATGAGTGTCTGGATAACTAAAAACATTGACACCATCATAATTGAAATTCACATTTGTGCAATTATCAATTTGCACAAAACTTAAATTTATTTCAAGTCCTCCAGTAATTGCTTTTACCCAATTTCTGAATAAAGCTGTTGAATTTTTGAGCAACTGAAAATCATTTTCTAAAATTTTAGGATTAACATTAAGATTAACTATTTCTTCATCTAAATTAGATGTTGTCGGTCTACTAACAACTGCACAAGGAGCAATAACTACAGTCATGTTAATTGTTCCATTTTTTTCTGGATTACCCAAAAAAATAATATCATCTAACATCCGTAAACCATAATAAGCTATTGGAGTACCAATGTTAAGTGAGCAATTTTTACAATTAGAAAATCCATGTGTATTATCCATCCATAACGATTCACTGTAGGGGATTTTATTAAAAACATTATCAACCATTAATTTAGCTTCTTCAAAATCACCAATTTGAATTTTATTAAAACCTAATATAAGTGCTTCAAGTGCTAAAATTTGATTTGAATTAAATGAATTTCTTCCACCATTTTCATTATAAAAATTTAATAGATTTTGAGACAAATCAAGACTTTTAAAAATAGCAGAAATCGTTTGATTACTATTTAAGTTTAATGTCACTAAAGCCTCTGTTGAATCACTTCCTTCCCATCCCACAAACTCATATCCTTCTGCTGGGGTTGCAGAAATGGTAACCTCAGTCCCTTCATCAAAGGTTCCTCCTTCTGTAGAAACAGACCCACCTTCTCCTGCAGTTACTGTTAGGGTAAATTGTGTTGGGGCTGAAGGCTCAGGCTCTGGAGTTGGCTCTTGAACTGTTTGAGGAGGGATAGTGTCCTCTTCTTCTGCAGAACAGCTGAAAAGGATTAAGAATGCTGTTATAGCGAAGGCTAAAGGGTAGAATAGTTTTTTCATATTTACAATATATAGCTAATTAATGGATTACATATCAAATCAAATCCCACTGTTTCAATAGAAAAACCGTTTTCTAAAACCCATGCCCCTGTGATTGGATTAATGCTGGATAGAAACTTTTAGCTTTTAAATACAATGTCATAGTCCACATCCTTTCCTATGTGCTTGGTTACATACTTGCATACTTCTTCACTATCATAGATTGGTTGATAGTCTCCTACTGATACATTACCTAATCCATGCTTTACTTCCTTATAGGACATGTCTGTATTTGTGCCAATAAGTATATGTACATGTTTGTTATTGTAATCTCCCTTGTCTCTCTCTGATACAAAGAACGCCTGTTCTACTTTATTTGAACGATAGAGAAGCTTTGTAAGCCAGTTTCTCACTGTCATGGTGTGAATCCTGTAAGGAGTTCTACAAGTTGCGAAGTAGTTCCATTGAAATTGCTGGATGAAGTCTGCGTAATCTTTTGATAAATTCATTCTCTTAAGTTTATGCAATAGCATAGATTAAGGTAGTCAATGCCCTTGCTGGTTAAAAATGTGGTTTATTGGATTGGATTTGAATACTCAAATTTACCGCAAATAAGGAATCAAAATCAGGGGTTTTTGTAGTTGAGGACTATTATTTGGGACCAATTTTGGGAACAAAAAAACAGCTTGAAGTAGAAAACTACTAAAAGCTGTTGTAAGTACTTGAAAATCAAGTAGTTGAGCTCCTCCTCTTGGGCTCGAACCAAGGACCCTCTGATTAACAGTCAGATGCTCTAACCAACTGAGCTAAGGAGGAAGGTTAATGAAAATTGAATAATTCAATTATCGAGATGCAAATATAAACGCATTTCAGTATTTCAAAAACAAATTATAAAAATAATTTTGTGGGGGAGCAATTGGTTTAGCTCATTTTTAAACCTTCGTGAGATTTGTACTCAAAACATTGCCTATTTTAGAACAAATTTAATAGCAGAAGACCTTAGTCTTATGAACGTGTATTTAGCAATTATTTTAAACATTTCATTACTTTCTTTTCCTATGGCTCAACAGTATGAAACGCAACAGTACAAAACCATAAAAACTTTAAAAAAAGCAGAGATTCGATACTATCCTTCCGTTATGAAAATCAAAGCCAATCGAGATGTGGGTTTTAATGTCTTGTTTGGATATATCTCTGGGAAGAACCATAAAAAACAAAATATAGCCATGACGACACCTGTGTACATGCAAAAAGACAAAGGACAAGAAGTGATGGAATTTGTACTTCCCAGCAGTTTTGATGTAGAAGACGCACCCAAACCTATATCCGAAAAAATTGAAGTGTATCAGTCTAAACCAGGATATTTTATTGCTTATGCTTTTGGGGGTTATGCGCTAGATTGGGTCACTCAAAGAGCTATAAAAACAGTAAAAAAAATTGCTGAATCAAACCAAGTTTCAATTGAGGGAGACCCTATCCTACTCGTTTACAATTCTCCTTATAAAGTCATTAATCGGAAAAATGAAATCTTATTTAAAATCGATTATAAGGAACCTCAAACAGAATAGTTTAACTAAACAGCGCTCGGTACAAATCATTTCCATTGGCATACAGAACCAATGCCATCAACAAAAGAAAACCGAACATTTGAGCGTATTCCATAAACTTGTCATTGGGTTTACGACCTGTGACTATTTCATAGCATAGAAACATCACGTGACCCCCATCTAATGCAGGAATAGGGAGTATATTCATAAAAGCTAGAATAATGGAAATCAGTGCTGTACTGGACCAAAAACCTTTCCAATTCCATTTACCAGGAAACATATTTCCAATGGCTCCAAAGCCACCCAATTGAGAAGCCCCTTTAGAGGTAAAAATATACTTAAACTGGGACACGTAGTCTCTAAGGGTCCAATATCCGTAGTCAAAGCCTTCTACAATGCTTTCACCTAGCGTTAAGGTCTCAAGTTTGAAAGAAAAAGCATCTACTTTTGGATAGACCCCTATAGTACCATCAGAAGCTGTCGTAATAGCTAACGTATCAATACTTCTATTGCGTTCATAAACCAATTGAAAGCTGTTTGGGGTTTCGGCCATGATATTTTTAAAGTCAGACCAATTAGTGATGGATGTTTCGCCAATATTCAAAATTTTATCTTCAGGCCTAAGCCCAGCGAGGTAGGCTGGTGTGTTAGGTATAACACTATCTATAACAGCAGGTATGACAGGGGTAAAAGGGAACATTTCTCCAGATTCAAACATTTGTGAACCAATATTTTCAGGAATATTCAAGGTAGTTTTATCCCCATTTTTACGTCTAATTGTCACCGTAGAAACATCGCGTAAAAGAAAATATTTATTGATTTCCATCACATTTTCTAATTCCTTTCCGTCAACTGTTAGGATCTGATCTCCCGTTTCAAAACCTAACTGAGCTACGACTGGAGAAGGCTCCATTCCTAAAGGTAATTCTTCTGACGCTAAGGTATATTTACCCCAAACAAACAGAATCATCATATAAATGAGAAATCCTAATATAAGGTTTACCGTAACTCCACCTAACATAATAATCAAACGTTGCCAAGCCGGTTTGGATCGAAACTCCCAAGGTTTTGGAGGTTGAAGCATCTGCTCTTTGTCCATACTTTCATCGATCATCCCAGAAATTTTCACATATCCCCCCAAAGGTAACCAGCCGATGCCATAGGTTGTTTCTCCGATTTTTTTCTTAAAAAGAGCGAATTTAACATCAAAAAACAAAAAGAATTTTTCCACTCGCGTTTTAAATATGCGGGCAGGAATAAAGTGACCCAATTCGTGGAGTACAATCAACAAAGACAGACTCATAAGTAACTGGATGGCTTTTACAACAAATGGACTCATATTCAATTTTTGATTCCAGCAAAAGTAGTACAATAGGGTGCATAATAAAAATGTCACCTCATATTTTAGTTACTTTTTAGACTTTCCATTTCTACATGGAGGGTAAAACTGCTAACTTTGCCAAAGTGTAGGGAAATATGAAGAATCTTTTTGACCGGTACAAATTTTTTTTAGGGATTTCATTAGGAGTTTCTGTGGCTATTTTAGCACTCTTTTACAATGCTCTTGCCCCTGAAAAACGACTCCCCATTTTTCAACCCGCTATGGTCAACTATGAACTAGTAGATAGTAGCTTACAACACATAAAAAAATATCATAAAATCGCCCCTTTTTCTTTGATCAATCAAAATGGAATAACCATTACTGAAAAAGCGTATGCTGATAAAATTTATGTAGCCGACTTTTTTTTTACGACCTGTCCCACAATTTGCCCCAAAATGACCGCCAATATGGGACTGATTCAAGATGCTATCAGAGAAGATCATCAAGTTCGACTTGTTTCCTTTAGCGTCACACCTAAAATTGATTCAGTAGCACAATTAAAAAAATACGCACTTGAAAAACAAGTAGATGATTCCATATGGAATTTACTTACAGGAGACAAAAAACAGATTTACGAACTTGCCAGAAAATCATACCTCGCAGTAAAAAATGATGGAGACGGGGGTCCTCACGATATGATTCATACCGAAAATTTTATACTGATAGATCCCGACAAACGCATCCGCGGATTTTATGATGGAACCGATACCGCAGCCATGAAAACCCTACTTTCTGATATCAAAATATTAAAAGACGAATATCCCATTCCCTAAATTTTTTAAATATCCCTTATTTTAAGTGGCTAATTTCCCTACTTTTGTTCTTTAAAATCATTCTAAATAATGATCCCATTGGATGAGCTCAAAATAGGTGAGCAAGCAGAGATTGAAACAATAGAAACGGACAAGCTTCCACTGAAACTAATTGAAATGGGCTGCTTGCCTGGTAGTTCCATCTCTCTGATTCAGAATGCGCCATTCAACGATCCCTTATATATTAAAATTGATGAATCCCATTTAGCAATCCGAAAGGAAACAGCTAAAGATATTTTTGTTCGTTTAATCGACTAGGATATGAGTAAATCCCTTAATATCGCTTTGTTGGGAAATCCAAATACAGGAAAGACTTCTGTGTTCAATGCATTGACAGGTTTGTCTCAAAAAGTAGGAAATTATCCAGGAATTACCGTAGAAAAAAAAGAGGGGATTTGTAAGTTAAACCGCACTACAAAAGGACATGTATTGGACCTCCCAGGGACGTATAGTCTTAATGCTTCCTCAATGGATGAAAGCGTGGTTATTGAATTGTTACTCAACAGAAAGAGCAAAGATTTTCCAGATGTTGCCGTGGTTGTGACCGATGTAGAAAACTTAAAGCGCAACCTGTTACTGTTTACTCAAGTAAAGGATTTAGGGATCCCCACTTTGCTAGTCATCAATATGGCAGATCAGATGAAACGCAAAGGAATAACTTTGGACATACCTGTTTTAGAAAAGGCTATAGACACCAAAATAGCTATGGTGAGTACTCGTGAAAACAAAGGCTTGCAGGAGCTTAAACAACTGATTATAAACTACAGAGAGTTATCTACAACAGCTACAATTTCAATTGACTCTATTGACGAGGAGTATTTTAAAAATCTTGAAAAAATATTCCCAAACCAGTCACTTTACAAACTGTGGCTAGTAATTACTCAAGATGTCAATTTTGCTAAAATTGACAGAAAACGGGTTTCAGACGCTACAGACTTTAAAACAGAGTCTCCTTCCAACCTCAAACGCCTTCAGCAAAAAGAAACCGTGAAGCGATACCAATTCATTAATAATGTGTTGAAGCAAGGACTAAGGGTAGATCGAGAAGCAGCTACCGATTTAAGAAGTCGTTTTGATCGTGTTTTGATTCACAAGTTTTGGGGGTATATCATATTCTTTGTGGTGTTAATGACTATATTCCAATCTATTTTTAGCTGGAGTAGTATTCCTCAAGATTTTATTGACAATAGTTTTGCTTCTTTGAGTCAAGTATTAGGTGAAAAACTTCCTGCGGGTGTTTTCACAGATCTTTTAACCCAAGGTATTGTCCCAGGATTGGGAGGAATAGTCATTTTTATTCCACAGATTGCTTTCCTGTTTTTCTTCATTTCAATACTCGAAGAAACGGGTTATATGAGTCGTGTGGTATTTTTGATGGATCGGGGTTTACGTCGTTTTGGGTTGAGTGGAAAAAGCGTGATTCCTCTTATCTCTGGGACGGCCTGTGCAATCCCTGCAGTCATGGCAACCCGTAATATTGAAAATTGGAAAGAACGCCTGATTACAATTTTGGTGACCCCTTTTACCACCTGTTCAGCACGATTGCCAGTCTATGCGATTCTCATCGCATTGGTGATTCCAGAAGATTCTGTTTTCGGACTGAGTTATAAAGGATTGATGTTGATGTTTTTATATCTCGTAGGATTTGGCACGGCACTTTTGGCGGCTTGGATTCTGAGTAAAACCTTAGACATTCAATCCAAAAGTTATTTTGTGGTAGAAATGCCAAATTATAAGTTGCCTTTACTGAAAAACGTAGGAATTACGGTTTGGGAAAAAACCCGAACTTTTGTTACCGAAGCTGGAAAAGTCATTTTAGCTATTTCTATTTTACTTTGGATCATGGCTTCTTATGGTCCAGGAAAAGACTTTAATCAAGCCGAGCAGATTGTACAAGAAAATTATCCCGAGCTCAACGAAACGGATTTGGAGATCAAAACCAATGCCTACAAATTAGAACATTCATACATTGGTATTTTAGGAAAAACCGTAGAACCTGTAATTTCACCCTTAGGTTACGATTGGAAAATAGGAATCGCATTGATTAGTTCTTTTGCTGCAAGGGAGGTTTTTGTAGGGACTCTAGCAACAATTTATAGTGTGGAGAGTGACTCAGAAGATACCATAAAAAACCGAATGGCGTCAGAGGTAAGAGCGGATGGAAGCCCACTTTTTAACTTTGCTAGTGGAGTTTCTTTAATGCTTTTTTATGCTTTTGCCATGCAATGTATGAGTACTCTAGCTGTAGTTCGAAAAGAAACTAACTCTTGGAAATGGCCCATGGTTCAGCTTTTTGGAATGACCCTGCTGGCGTATCTCGTAGCATTTTCAACCTATCAAATTCTTGCCTAATGGAGTGGATTCAGACTGTTTTGGTTGTTCTTTCTGGAATGAGTGCTTTGCTTTTTCTATTTCGTAAACTGGTGTTAAAGAAAAAAGTTAGAAATAATAACGGCTGTGACTCCAACTGTGGTTGTCACTAAATTTAATTAGCAGAAAAGCTATTAAGTTGATTTCGTTTGCCCTTATTTTATAAAATCCTATATCTTTAAAGGAACAAATTGAAATAAACTTAACAATGACAAATTCAAATAGACTGTTTTACGGTAGTTGTTTTGCTTTAATTACAACCGCCTTATCATTTAGTATCCGAGCAGGAATTTTGCCTCAACTTGGAGAAGAATTTCTTTTAGATGGACAACAACTAGGATTTATCAATTCTATGTGGTTTTTAGGTTTTCCCATTTCCATGATTTTAGGAGGACTTTTTTATCATACAATTGGTCCAAAAAGGATTATGCAATTTGCTTTTATAACACATACCCTGGGAATCATTTTTACCATCTATTCAGGAGGTTATACGGGACTACTACTCTCAACACTTCTCATTGGAATTGGAAATGGATGTACCGAAGCTGCTTGTAATCCGATGATTGCAGATGCTTATGAAGGTAAGAAAATGAATACACTGCTCAACCGCTTTCACATGTGGTTCCCTGGTGGAATTGTATTGGGGAGTTTGGCTTCCAAATTCATGACGGATGCGGCAATGGGATGGCAAGCACAAATTTGGATTATTATGATTCCTACGGTTATTTATGCATACCTATTTATGGGGCAAGAATTTCCAAAACCAAAAGTTCAGGCCGCTACTTCCATAGGAGAAAATTTAAAAGCAATGGCTTCTCCCATTTACATATTTATTTTGGTCTGTATGGCGCTCACCGCTATATCGGAATTTGGTCCCCAACAATGGACGAGTTTAATCATGGCCAATAGTGGTGCCCAGCCTATGGTCATCCTAGCTTTAATTACTGGATTGATGGCAGTAGGACGCTATTTTGGTGGCGATATAGTCCATCGTTTGGATCAAACGGGTGTGCTTTTGGGTTCTTCCGTTTTGGCAGCTATTGGAATCTTTTTATTCAGTACCCAAACCGGAGGAATGGTCTATGTTGCCGCTGTCTTTTTTGCTTTGGGCATATGTTATTTCTGGCCCAATATGATCGGCTTTGTAGCTGAAAAAATCCCTGCGAGTGGTGCTTTGGGAATGTCTATTGTAGGTGGAATGGGGATGTTTTCTTCGTCCATATTTCAACCCATTATCGGTTCTTGGATTGACAGTTCAAGGGAAGCAAAAAGTGCCTTGGGACTTACGGGAACAGAACTGGAATTAGCCGCTGGACAACAAACCTTGACCTATATGATTGCCTTTCCAGGAATTCTAATCATTTTATTTGCTGTACTCTATTTTTGGCAAAAAAGTAGTGTAAAAACAGCCAGCGCCTAAAATTTCATTGTAAACAAAAAAGCCACCCTAGAGGTGGCTTTTTTTATCTATTCATTAAGTTTTCTATTTCCTCTATTTCAATTGGAATATTTTTCATCAGATTTAAGGGGGCACCCGTTTTTTGTAGTACTACATCATCTTCTAAGCGTACACCGAAACCTTCTTCTGGGATATAAATTCCAGGCTCAACGGTAAATACCATATTGGTTTCCATGGGCAAGTGTAAAAGACCATAGTCATGCGTATTGAGCCCTAAGTGGTGAGCTGTCCCATGCATAAAGTATTTTTTATAGGCAGGTTTTTCTGAAGATTCATTCTGAACATCTGCCTTGTCTAAAAGCCCCAATTTTAAAAGTTCAGAAGTCATCAGTTTGCCAACTTCTACATGGAATTCTTTCCAAAGGGTACCGGGCACCAAAAGCTTTGTGGCTTCGTTTTTTACACGTAAAACAGCATTGTATACTTCTTTTTGACGTGGAGTATAAGTCCCCGATACCGGAAAGGTTCGGGTTAAATCAGCCGAATAATTTCCATATTCTGCGGCAACATCCATCAAAATCAAATCGCCAGCTTTACATTGTTGATTGTTTACGGTGTAGTGAAGCACATTTGCGTTGGCTCCAGATGCAATAATAGGTTCATAAGCAAAGCCTTTGGAACGGTTTCGTATAAATTCATGGAGCAACTCAGCCTCCAATTCATATTCCCAAACTCCAGGTTTTAAAAAAGATAAAACCCTACGAATTCCCTTTTCTGTGATATTGCAGGCTTTCTGTAATTGATCAATTTCTTCAAGGTCTTTTACCGAACGCAATTGTTGTAAAACAGGATTGCTTTTTCCTACACCGTGAGCAGGATAGTGTTTTTTACACCATTTGATAAACCGATCTTCTCTAGTTTCCGTTTCTACAGCTTGACGGTAATGTTCGTTGGTATTAAAATAAAATGTATCACACTGGGTGCTGAGTTCCTGAAAAACAGCCTTGAAATCTTCTAACCAGTACACGGTTGGGATACCACTCAATGCACTTACTTCTTCCTTGGTAAGTTTGGCACCTTCCCATACCGCAATATGAGCGTCAGTTTTTCTAACAAAAAGAATTTCTTTGTGTTTGGAATCTATTGCATCGGGAAACAATACCAAAATGCTTTCTTCTTGATCCACTCCTGTAAGATAAAAAATATCACGGTGTTGCTCAAAGGGAAGCACACTATCAGCACTTATTGGATAGATGTCATTTGAATTAAAAATCGCGAGACTCTTCGGTTTTAGATGACTCATAAACGCCTTTCGGGTTTTGCGGTAAAAGGAATTGGAGAGGGGTTGGTACTTCATACTTTGTTTTTTACGAAGATAAAGTTTTTTTTATCCTAATTTGTTTAAGCAAATAACCCTTTCACCATCAATTTTGCAACGAAAACTCAACAAAATTACAAAACCCATTTTTTCTTATTTGTAAAGCTTAAAAATTACAAAAAGCGGTTTGCTGCTAAGGGTTTATACCGTAATTTTGAAAAACAAATTGAAAACTTATGACTTTGACTGCTTCTTCAATTGGAAGGAAAGTTGCCATGGCACTTTCTGGAATTTTTCTTGTGCTGTTTTTGACCCAACACTTTAGCATCAATATGCTTTCGGTTTTTAGTGAATCGATGTTCAATCAGGTTTCTCATTTCATGGGAAATAACCCCATTGTGCAATTCGTTCTTCAGCCTATTCTGATTTTTGGAGTCCTCTTTCACTTTATCATGGGAATTGTTTTGGAACTTAAAAACTCCAAATCACGTACCGTAAAATATGCAAACTATAAAGGAAACGCGAACGCTTCATGGATGTCCCGCAACATGATTTATTCGGGAATTGTTATTTTATCTTTCCTGGTGTTGCATTTTTACGATTTTTGGGTTCCAGAAATGAACTACAAGTATGTGGAGGTGCTGCCACTCAATCCTGATCGCTACTTTGAGGAGTTGGTACACAAGTTTGAAAACCCTGTCCGTGTAGGGATCTACGCTCTTTCTTTTGTATTTTTATGTTTACACCTTCTTCACGGATTTGCCTCTTCTTTCCAGTCGGTTGGGATCAACAATAAGTATTCTAAAGTAATTAAATCGTTTACCACCGCGTTTGCGGTAGTGGTGCCTTTAGGCTTCGTTTTTATTGCATTATTTCATCATTTAACAGCATTTTAAAATGGCTAAATTAGATTCAAATATTCCAAAGGGACCTGTTGCGGACAAGTGGACCAACCACAAAGGTAAGATCAACCTAGTAAGTCCAGCTAATAAGCGTTTGATCGATGTGATTGTTGTGGGAACTGGACTGGCAGGAGCTTCCGCCTCTGCTACTCTTGCTGAACTGGGTTACAATGTAAAAACCTTTTGTTTTCAAGATTCTCCAAGACGCGCACATTCTATTGCTGCACAGGGAGGAATCAACGCCGCAAAAAATTATCAAGGAGATGGAGACTCGACTTATCGTTTGTTTTATGATACGATCAAAGGAGGAGACTACCGGTCTCGAGAGGCAAATGTTCATCGTTTAGCTGAAGTATCTACCAATATCATTGACCAGTGTGTTGCCCAAGGAGTTCCGTTTGCTAGAGATTATGGCGGACTTTTGGACAACCGTTCTTTTGGTGGCGTTTTGGTTTCTCGAACCTTTTACGCCAAAGGACAAACAGGACAGCAGCTACTCTTAGGTGCCTACTCTGCAATGAACCGTCAAATTGGTCGAGGAAAAATTAAAATGTACAACCGCCATGAGATGATGGATATTGTACTTGTAGATGGCAAGGCACGTGGAATTATTACAAGAAATTTAGTCGATGGAAAAATCGAACGTCATGGAGCCCATGCGGTAGTCATTGCTTCGGGGGGGTACGGAAATGTTTTCTTTCTTTCTACCAATGCAATGGGAAGTAATGTTTCTGCCTCTTGGAAAATCCATAAAAAGGGAGCCTACTTTGCAAACCCTTGTTTTACACAAATTCACCCCACTTGTATTCCAGTTTCAGGAGAGCACCAGTCCAAACTGACCTTGATGTCAGAATCTCTTCGAAATGACGGACGAATATGGGTGCCAAAAAAATTAGAAGATGCCAAAGCCATTCGTGAAGGAAAACTAAAACCCACAGCCCTCGCTGAGGAAGATCGAGATTACTATTTGGAAAGACGCTATCCTGCATTTGGAAATTTAGTGCCTCGTGATGTGGCTTCTCGTGCTGCAAAAGAAAGGTGTGATGCTGGTTTTGGAGTAAACAAAACAGGAGAAGCGGTGTATTTGGATTTTGCTTCATCCATCACTCGCTATGGAAAAGAGCAAGCACATGTAAAAGGCTTGGATGAAAACAATGCCGCATTAGTAAAAAAATTAGGACAAGACGTAGTCCGTTCTAAATACGGAAACTTGTTTCAGATGTATGAAAAAATTGTAGATCAAAATCCCTATGAAATGCCGATGATGATTTATCCTGCGGTTCACTATACCATGGGTGGGGTCTGGGTAGATTACAATTTAATGACCACTATTCCAGGATGTTACGCTATTGGTGAAGCTAATTTTTCAGACCATGGTGCCAACCGCCTAGGGGCTTCTGCACTCATGCAAGGTTTGGCAGATGGATATTTTGTTTTGCCCTACACCATTGGGGATTATCTCGCAGACGATATCCGTACAGGATCCATTGACACCCAACTTCCAGAATTTGAAAAAGCAGAAGCCGCTGTAAAAGCACAGATTGAAGGATTTTTAAGCAATAAAGGAAAAAACTCAGTGGACTATTATCACAGAAAATTGGGTAAAATCATGTGGGATAAATGTGGAATGTCGCGTAACGAAAAAGACCTCAAAGAAGCCATTAAAGAAATTCAAGAATTGCGTGAAGACTTTTATAAAAACGTCAATGTCCCAGGTAAAGCAGATGAATTTAATGAACAATTGGCAAAAGCAGGAAGGGTTGCCGACTTTTTAGAACTAGGCGAGTTGTTTGCCAAAGATGCCCTAGAACGAACCGAGTCTTGTGGAGGACATTTCCGCGAAGAATCTCAAACACCAGAAGGAGAAGCCCTTCGGGATGATGAAAACTTTACGTTTGTTTCTGCCTGGGAATACAAGGGAGCACCTGCAAAAGCAAAACTTCACAAAGAAGAATTAAACTACCAGGAAATTGAAGTAAAAACAAGATCATATAAGTAATTATTGAGCCATAAGGCACTCAGATGAAAAAAGTTCAAAATATAATTACACAAGAATTTAAAATGCTAAACGCGTTTAGCAAGTCAATAAGTAAAACTAACACGTACCTATTGGCTAAAAACAAATAAACTAGAAGTATGAATTTGACATTAAAAGTTTGGCGTCAAGCCAATCCACAAGCCAAAGGGAAAATGGAAACCTACAACATAAAAGAGGTTTCACCAGATATGTCTTTTTTAGAAATGATGGACGTGTTGAATGAGCAACTCATGGCACAAGAGATTGATCCCATCGCATTTGATCACGACTGCCGAGAAGGAATCTGTGGCATGTGCTCTATGTTTATCAATGGAGAAGCGCACGGCCCTGACCGTTTGGTAACGACTTGTCAGCTGCACATGAGAAAGTTTAAAGACGGAGATACAATTACGATTGAACCTTTCCGCGCCAAAGCATTTCCAGTAATCAAAGATTTAACAGTAGATCGTTCCTCTTTTGATCGAGTACAGCAAGCAGGAGGTTTCGTGTCTGTAAATACCTCGGGCAATACTCAGGATGCCAATGCAATTCCAATTGACAAACACGATGCAGACAAAGCATTTGACGCTGCTACTTGTATCGGTTGTGGAGCTTGTGTAGCTACGTGTAAAAATGCGTCTGCCATGTTGTTTGTCTCCGCGAAAGTGTCACAGTATGCGCTGCTTCCTCAAGGAAAAGTTGAAGCCACAGATCGTGTGTTGAATATGGTGAAACAAATGGACGAAGAAGGTTTTGGAAATTGTACCAATACTGGCGCTTGTGAGGTAGAGTGTCCCAAAGGGATTTCACTGGAAAACATCGCACGTATGAACCGAGAATATTTATCAGCCAGTTTGAAGGGCTAGTTTTACCAGTGTAACATGATGCCTCTTTCTGAATCCCAAAATGTCCCATTCTTGAAATCACTTTTTAGGAAATTATAAATGTTTTGTGCGGATTGTTCAGGGGATAGCCTGGCATTCTCAAGACTACTTTCCGTAATGTTTGTTTTTACCCAACCGGGATGAATTGAAGCAACTCTGATTTTTTTTTCAAGGCAATTTGATAAAATTTTTGTGTACATGTTCAAAGCACTCTTCGACATTCTATAAGCAACAGCATCTGTTTTTTCACAAACTTCAACTGACCCCATTTTCGACGAAATATTTAGTACCATTCCATTTTCTGGGATCAATTTAATAAGTGGTTCTGTGAAGAAAACAGTACCACTAACGTTTACATCAAACGTAGCATTTAAAAAATCCCGTTTGGGGTTTAGGGTATCTAAATCAGGGCCAATTCCAGCATTATTGATCAAAATATTAATTTTGTCAAATTTTGTAAAAATGTCCTGATGTGCATTTGTAATACTACGGGAATTGGAAAGATCTAGTGCTAAAGGGAAAAAATTTTTATGTTTGAAATCAAAATTTTGAGATCTGCTTGTACCTATAACAAAATAGCTTTTACTTAACATTTTTTGGGCTAACGCTTTGCCTATGCCTTTACTTGCGCCTGTAATTAAAACTATTTTTTTCATTTGATATGGGTTTTCCCAAATAGGGTATTAATAGAACGTTCTCCTAGATCAAGCTTAATAAAAAAGTAACCAAAAGAAAGAGAAAAATTGCCCCAAACAATTTTCGATTAGAAACAGCCATTTTTTTCTTGGAAAAAAGAACCATAATCAGAAAAGATAGTGAGATAAAAAGGGGCCAGACTGCAGTGGGAAGCCCCATTGCCAAACTCATTTGTTTTTCATCACTGCCTGCCCAGATTCCTTGAAAAATTGCTGCCCAACGGAAAAACGGCTGCAGAAAGCAAGAGAAGAAATCCAAAACTAGCACGATATTTTTTAAGTAACAAAAAGCCTACAAAACCTTGTAAAAAAGAAAATCCAACGCCACTCCCATAAATCACGATTTTTTGAATCTTTGTAAAAGGCATTGGTTCCGCTTGAAGAATAATTGTGTTTAATTTTAAGTTGAAATCAATCTCAAAAAAAAGGTAGGCTAATCCATGCGCACATTCATGCGTAAAATAGGTAAAACAAGGGAGCAACAGAAGACCTATAAATAAGTTGATCTGAGGTTTTATCATTAGTAAAAGATATAAGGAATTAGTTTATTCTAAATTTCAATATACTCGGATTCTCCTTTTGAAATTTCACCTGTAATCCATTCCCAATTCATTTTTAATCTAATTTTTTGGTTTTTTGTGTAAGAGACTTTTGCAACTGCTTTTAGCAATCCTCCATTAGTCACACATTGATATAAAAGGACAAGTTTTTCATTTTGTAAAAGGGCAATAATTTTACCATATCTTATTTGTCCTCCATGGTAATCTGCAGTGACTAAATCTTTCTCTTGTTTAAAAAAAAATATAGTTTCGGAACTCACTTTTCCTGTTTTGGAGTTTTGTACAAGTGAGAATTTTTTATTGTTAAAGTTTAGGTTCTTCATAAAGATTGACAGATTTGGAAACTTAAAAATAGCTAAAAAAACTATTCCTTAGATCAAGCGAAAAGAACTGAAATTTTCAATGACTTGAACGCATCCCAATTCCAGCAAAGTTTTTTCATCAAGCATCGTACTTACACCTATGACCTCCATGCCAGCAGCCTTAGCAGCTAGAACACCTGAGTGACTGTCTTCAAATGCCAAACAAGCTTCAGGAGCCACATTTAGTTTTTGTGCAGCGGTAAGAAATATCTCGGGATGGGGTTTGCCGTGTACTACTTGATGGCCACCTGTAGTTGAGTGGAAGAAAGAATGAAGTGCTAAGGCATTAAAAATAAAATCAATGTTATGTTGATCACCCATAGTAGCAATGCCCATGGGTAAATTTTGGGCTTGTATTTTTAAAAAATCGTGTAATCCTTCTAGGGCTTGTACATGCGGACGGTACATTTCTCGGTACAGTTCTTCTTTATGACTCCCCATACGAAAAAGTTCTTCTCGATCTGAAATTTGCGGAAATAGTCGCGACATAATTTCCACCAACGAGCCCTTGTGATATTTGCGATCAAAGGTTTCATAGTCCAACTCCAAATTATGAAGTTTAAAGAGGGCGATCCAAGACTGCTTGTGATAAGACATATTATCCACCAAAGTCCCGTCCATGTCAAAAATAAGTGCTTTATGGGAGGGCATTTACCACTTTTTGCATAAAAATCCCTACTTGACTGGGTTCTAGCCAACGGGTCACTACCACCACGTTTTGATCTGGAATAATAATGATAAAATTCCCACCAAAGCCAGCCGCATAAAATACGTTTTCGGGAACTCCTTCCCAATACCTACTAGTCCCTTTTTTATTAAGCCACCACATATAGCCATAATTCACCTGAGCGGGTGAGGACTGGGTTGCCATTTGTATCCATTTTTTGCTGATGAGTTGTTTTCCTCTCCAGTTTCCTTCATTCAAAAACAGTAGGCCAAAACGGGCATGGTCCTCTGTGCTTATGAACAGCCCACCTCCCGAATGTCCACCTCCAGATACGGATTGCATCCGATTGCCATCAAGTTCAATCCAAGAGTTTTTGTATCCATACCATCGCCATGTTGGACTGGCGCCTATTGGATCCATAATGTGCTCTTTTAAAACCTGTGGTAATGGTTTACGCCATGTATTCAGTAGGGAATATGCAAGCACATTGACTCGCACATCGTTGTATTCAAAATGTGTTCCAGGTGTGTGATAACGCCTGTTTTTCCAATCGTCTAGTCCACCTTCGCTTGGAGGTCGGTCTGCCCAGTCGTGACCCCCCCAGAGAGTTCCAGACCAATCCGAAGACTGGTTTAAAAGATGCTCCCAGCGGATTTGTTGGTTGTGAGCGCCGTCAAAAGTAGTGTCCCAAATCAAATCTACAACCCGATCTTGTGGTTGAAACATTCCTTTATCTACGGCAAGGCCCGCCACGGTGGAAAGGTAACTTTTTGTCACACTAAAGGTCATGTCCACTCTTTTGGTTTCTCCCCAAGAAGCAATAACATATCCATCTTTCAAAATTATTCCAGCAGGTCCTCCTCGCTTTTTGGTAGGTCCTAAAATCTTATGATAGGGTTCCTTTTCAAAGCCTTTTAAGATTGCAATGCGTAAATCCTTAGCTCCGCTGTATTCGTTTTCTAAGGCAAAGGTTATAGCAGCCTCTAAATCTTTACTTTTAATTTCGAATTGTTCTGGAGTCCTTTGCTCCCATGGTATGCTATGGGAAGCAGGAAAATAAGTTTGACCTAAGGCTAGGGTACTCATCAATAGACTGAGTATAGTAAAATTTACCGTTTTTTTCAATTGCCTAAATGGGTTTTCGATTACATTTAAAGGTAAATAATTTATCATATAAAATCCAATCTTTTTATTATGAACTCCAAGATGAAAGCAAAACTAAAGATTACCGCCCTGCAACTTCCTCTTTTTTGGGAGAATGCAGTTGAAAATAGAGCCTACATTGATCGGCATTTCAATGCTTTAAGTCCAGAAACAGATATCGTTCTACTTCCTGAGCTTTTTTCATCGGGATTTACAATGAATGTGCACTCAGTTTCAGAATCCATGGAAGGTACCACAATCCAATGGATGCAATCTTGGGCAACTCAACTGGATCTTGTTTTGGGGGGTAGTTTAGTAATCGAAGAAGAAGGAAAGTTTTTCAATCGCTTCGTAATGGTTGGACCAGAGGGGCTTTTGGCACATTACGACAAACGACACACCTTTACCTTGGCAGGAGAAGATAAAGCCTATACTTCAGGAACCAATTCGGGTTTGTTTGAATACAAGGGTTGGCAAATCTGTTTGCGAATTTGTTATGATTTACGTTTTCCCGTTTGGAATCGAAACACGACAGACTATGATCTATTGATTTTTGTAGCTAACTGGCCTTCTCCTAGAATTAACGCCTGGGATACCCTGCTTCAAGCGCGTGCTATTGAGAACATGAGTTTTGTAGTAGGAGTCAATCGTGTGGGAACGGATGAGAAAGGCTTGGATTACCCTGGGCATTCCGCAATTTACAACCCTCTTGGAAAGCTGATCACGGAAAAGATTTCTGCTAAAGAAGAAGCCCTTACTGCTGATTTGGACTATCTGGAACTTCAAGCACTCCGGAAGCAGTTGCGCTTTCTGGAAGATCGGGATAATTTTGACTTGTATTAAATGTTTCGTTCATGTCCCAATTTGCTCTTAAATCAATTTCTTTCCAATAATAGATTACATTTTCAGGTTGTATTTTTTGAAGATAATTTCCAGTGTCCCATTGTCGGTTTGCATTGGCGTCTTCGATGAGTCGTACGGTGTATTTTCCAGAATCTAGCAATTCAAAAGTGTAGTTGTTTCCTGGAATGGGACGGTCGTATCGGCGCACCACTTTTTTGTTATTGATCAACTCCAGAATATAGGGATGAGGAGAATTGTGTTGTAGTCGGAGATAAATATTACCATAGTCTTCAATTTTTTTTGTCGAAGTTTTAAAGACAAGTGTGTCATGGGTTTGGCCCCAAAAATCTTCTAAAGCATTTGGGTAGAGGGTAATTTGATACTGGTCACTAGGCAACACTTCAAAATCTACTTTGATCCGATCGTAGTTTTCAAGAATTTCCAACTTGGCATCTACGGGTAGAGTATCCTTGTTAGTTACTAAAATACGATCCGAATTGACACGTGTAATAGGAAGATTACTCGCCAATTCAAATTTATTTTTAAGTTTTAAGGTTCCTTTATTAAATTTCGTTATGACCAATGAATCTTTGATCGGTTCTTTTAAAAAAGCAGTTTTGATGCGAAGCGTATCTTGAATTTCTAACTCAAACTTAATGGAATCTAATGTAGCCCCTCGAAACCAATAGTTTAGGCTGTCTTTTTCTCTGTGTCGGGTTACCAATGATTTAAAACTATCGGGTACTTCGCTGATCATTTCAAATGATTCGTCCTCATAATCTCCGTAATATGCTAGTGCAATATGGTGTTCATTGATAAAATAGGGCGCATCCCAAGAAAAATTTGTTCGCTCTTTAAAAAGGCGTAGGTCAATTATAGAATCTTGAGGAAGTTCAATAAGTTGATCTACAAAACCAATTTTATCTACACTTTGATCAAAGAGGTAATTTCCAGCGAGGTCTTGCAGTGCGATAAGGTTGTATTTTCCTGCTCTCAAATTTTGAAATCGAAAAATCGTAGTGTCTAAAGTACTTGTTACATAAAGGGGTTTGGCAGAATAAATGGTAGAATCATTATACACGCTATCTACAGGATAAAGTTGTAACGAAACAAAGGATTCCGTCTCTTTTTCAAAAGCATCTGTCACCTTGCCTTTGATAAAAAGGGAGTCTATTGTAGCGCCTGTGGAAAGGGTATAAGTTAAAAAGGGAGTAGGATTGGATTCGTTAAAATCGACAATCGCTTCTCCAAAATTGAATGTATAGGTGGTATTTTCCATTAGGCTGTCTTTCAATTCCAAAGAAATCTTTTTGGAAGCTCCTGTAGTAGGATATACCTTATATTGTGTGGAATTTAAGGGAGGTGAAATGATAAGTTGTTTACTTACATCTTTTAATGTGACATATTCATCAAAAGTGAGTGTAAATCCTTCTTTATCGAAAAAGGTGGTGTTAAGTTTGGGGGAGGCATTTATTAAACGCGGAGGGATACTATCCCTTGGCCCTCCTGTGGGAGAGGCACGTTTTGCACACTGAACTGTAATCAAAAGAAGTAGTGTGAAAAGATAAAATGGAACCCGTAGTTTCATGCTCTTTTAAATTCCACACAAAATAACACAATATTCCCGTTACAACCTACAGGCAAGTGAAACGATACTCAATTTTAAAGGTTTCTTTTTCAAGAGGGCACTGGCACAAGCAGAGAGTGTCGCTCCTGTGGTAATGACATCGTCCACCAAAAGAAAATGTGTCATTTCTTGGGGTAGGGGCAGATGAGATTCAAATGCTTGATCTACCTCCCTCCAACGTTCTTCATAGCCAACTTGAGCCAAAGATTGGGTTTTTTTAATACGAATCAACGTCTTTTCCATTACTGGAATATTCAATTTTTCCGACAATGCACTGGCAATAATTGCGGCCTGGTTATACCCTCTTTTTCTCATTTTTGAGGGGTGTAGTGGAACAGGAATAATGCCATCAATCTTTTTCAGATAAGGACTTGCTAATATCGTATCTCCTAGCCAGTGACCGAGATAAATCCCGATATGAGGTTGTCCTAAATATTTAAATTGATGAATCATTTGTGCAACTTTTCCTTCTTTTTCAAAATAGAAAAGTGCGATAGCATTTTCTAAAGGAAAATTCAATTTTAATTTATTGTAGAGTGTATTTTTGTGTGTTTTATTAAAATGGGTTAAGGGGAGTTCAGTTTGGCAACTAAGGCATACCATTTTTTCATAAAAATTTAAATGACAAGTACAGCCCAAACAAACTCTAGGAAATAGCAGGTCTAAAAAGGAGTCCCATGTGTTTTTGAAAAGCATTTTTGAGGCATCTTTGTCCAATATTAAAAAGAACATTTAGAAATTCAAAGCCTTAAAGAGAAGGATGTGTTAAAGTTTATGGATAATTGAAAATTCAACCCTTTAATTTTTCTATTTTAGACAACCACCCAAAAATTGGAATAAATGAAAAAAGAATATTACAATCCTGAAGACTTAAAAAAATTTGGTGAAATTTCTAAATGGAATAAAGAATTGGGAGATCGATTTTTTGAATATTACAATAAAGTATTTGAAGAAGGAGCGCTTACCGCCAGAGAAAAATCATTGATTGCCCTTGCGGTAGCCCATGTGGTTCAATGTCCATATTGTATTGATGCCTACACTAAAGATGGTCTACAGCGGGGAATTGAAAATGAGGAAATGATGGAAGCCGTCCATGTAGGTGCGGCAATTAAAGGGGGTGCAGTTTTAGTGCACGGAGTACAGATGATGAATCGTCACGACCAATTGAGTATGTAATGGCTACAAAATCTTTAAAAGCAAGAAAGAGCGCACTATCAAACACAGAAAAGCAATTGGATGTATTGTCCAATAGTATTTTTAAGGCAGGGGTATTGCCTACTTTTAAGCAAAAATTGCACGCCCATCAAATTGAGGAAATTAAACCGAATGTATTACAAGTACTTCAAATCAATATGGGCTATATGTGCAATCAGGTGTGTGCTCATTGCCACGTAGATGCAGGACCTGACAGAAAAGAAATGATGTCTCGTCAAACCCTCCAACAGTGCCTTACCGTGATGCAAACAGAAAAGATAGAAACGGTAGATTTAACCGGAGGCGCCCCCGAAATGCATCCTGATTTCCGATGGTTTATTCAAGAAATTCGAACTCAAACCTCCGTTCAAGAAATCATTGTACGCTCCAACCTCACTATCCTCCTAGCTAATAAGAAATACTATGATTTGCCTGACTTTTTTGCCGAACATAGAGTGCATATAGTGTCTTCTTTACCTTTTTATAAACGCAATAAAACGGACCGCCAGAGGGGATCGGGGGTTTTTGACACTTCGATCAAAGCCCTCCAAAAACTCAATGCTACGGGTTATGGAAAACCCGATTCCAGCCTGATTTTAGATTTGGTATATAACCCCTCGGGCGCATTTTTACCTGGGGATCAAAAAGCACTAGAAGAAGATTTTAAAAAAGCCCTCTTAAACGATTTTGGAATTGAATTCAACCAACTTTTTGCACTTGCCAATTTACCCATCAGCCGGTTTTTGGACTATCTGATAGCCTCTGAAAACTTTGAAGAATACATGACCGCTCTTGTAGAAGCGTTTAATCCCGTGGCAGCAAAAAATGTAATGTGTACCAATACTCTTTCTGTGAGTTGGGAAGGCTATTTGTTCGACTGTGATTTCAATCAAATGTTGGACTTGAAAGTGGACACAGCGCATCCACACATAAGCCAATTTAATAGCCAGTTGTTGCAAAAAAGAAAGATTCAAATTTCCCAACATTGTTATGGTTGTACTGCTGGGGCGGGAAGCAGTTGTCAAGGAAGTATTGCTTAAAAATGAGGTGTAACAAGATTGAACTTAGTTTATGAATTTTCAAAAACAGTTAGAAGAAAGCCTTCAATTTGTTAGTGACAAAGGAATTCCAAATACAACTGTTGGAATTGTATTAGGCACAGGATTAGGCGCACTTGCTGAACAGCTTGATCTACAAATAGAGATTCCGTATAGTAAAATCCCACATTTTCCGAAGGCTACTATGGAATACCAAAAAGGACGTTTACTGTATGGAATGCTCCAAGGCCAACCCGTTTTAATGTTTCAGGGAAGATTCCACGCTTATGAAGGCTTATCATTTTTTGAAATCACTTATCCCATTCGATTAATGAACACCTTAGGAGTAAAAACCGTAATATTGAGTAATGCGGCAGGAGCACTGAACCTATCTTTTAAAAAAGCAGGGTTAATGTTGATTGAAGATCACATCAATTTGCAAGGAGGCTCACCTCTAGCTGAAAAGGGTATCGAAGCACTGGGAAATCGTTTTGTTGACATGTTGGAGCCTTATTCCAAGACACTCAATGAACAAGTTGTCCAAATTGCACAAGAATTGGACGAGGAGCTATATCGAGGGGTTTACACTTCTGTATTGGGTCCACAATTGGAAACCCGAGCGGAATATCGATTTTTAAAAATGATTGGTACTGATGCGGTGGGTATGTCCACTGTTCCAGAAGTGATAGTTGCCAACCAACTGGAAATGGATGTTGTGGCGTTTTCTGTAATAACAGATCTGTGTGATCCTGAAGATCTGAAGCCCATTGATATAGAAGATATTATGGCGGCTGCCAAGACTGCAGAAATGAAGCTGATTCGAATTGTAAAAGTCTTGATTTCCTCCCTGTAAATACTTTAGTACAATTCTTTCACAGAGCTCTTAAAAAAGAACAAAAAGAATTATTTTAGCGCCATGGCACAACAAGCAGATCAATTCAAGAAAGTAATTTCCCATGCCAAAGAGTATGGCTTTGTATTCCCTTCAAGCGAAATCTATGACGGCCTTAGTGCGGTTTATGATTACGGTCAAAATGGAGCTGCTTTAAAAAAGAACATTCGCGACTATTGGTGGAAAGCAATGGTGCAATTGAACGAAAATATTGTTGGAATTGATTCAGCCATTTTTATGCACCCTACCATTTGGAAGGCATCGGGCCACGTGGATGCATTTAATGATCCACTGATAGATAACAAGGTTTCCAAAAAGCGCTACCGAGCGGATGTATTGGTAGAAGATTACGTGGCTAAAATTGAAGCTAAAATAGAAAAGGAAGTAGCCAAGGCCGCAAAGCGATTTGGAGAGGCCTTTGATGAGGTTCAATTTAAATCCACCAACCCAAGAGTGTTGGAATATCAAAAAAAAGCAGATACCATATCAAAGCGTTTAGGGCAATCTTTGGAAAAAGAAGATTTATCTGATGTAAAAGCATTGATTGAAGAGTTGGAAATTTCTTGCCCAGAGTCAGGTTCTCGAGATTGGACCGAAGTGAAACAATTTAACCTTATGTTTGGCACCAAACTGGGAGCCTCTGCAGAATCTGCAATGGATTTGTACCTTCGACCGGAAACAGCGCAAGGAATTTTTGTCAATTTTTTAAATGTTCAAAAAACGGGTCGTATGAAACTTCCGTTTGGAATAGCTCAAACGGGAAAAGCCTTTAGAAATGAAATTGTAGCACGCCAATTCATCTTCAGAATGCGTGAATTTGAACAAATGGAAATGCAATTTTTTATTCCTCCAGGCACTCAAAAAGAATGGTATGCTCATTGGAAAGAAAATCGTCTAAAATGGCATCTGGCACTAGGGATGGGAGCAAACAACTACCGCTTCCATGATCATGAAAAATTGGCGCACTATGCCGATGCAGCTGCAGATATCGAGTTTCGTTTCCCTTTTGGATTCAAAGAACTAGAAGGAATACATTCGCGAACTGATTTTGATCTGGCCAGCCATGAAAAATATACAGGAAAAAAGCTTCAGTATTTCGATCCAGAACGCAATGAAAATTATGTACCATATGTAGTAGAAACCTCTATCGGTTTGGATCGTATGTTTTTAGCGGTGCTTTCTCATGCCCTGACTGAGGAAACGTTAGATGACGGAACCCTTCGTACTGTTTTAAAACTCCCTCCTGCCTTGGCACCTACAAAGGTGGCTGTATTGCCTTTGGTAAAAAAAGATGGATTACCAGAATATGCCCGCAAGATTGTCGCTGATTTAAAATGGAATTTGGAAACAGCATACGACGAAAAAGATGCAGTAGGTAGACGTTATCGAAGACAAGACGCATTAGGAACTCCCTACTGTGTCACTGTAGATCACCAAAGCTTAGAAGATCAAACAGTAACCCTTCGAGAACGAGATTCGATGCAGCAAGAACGCGTGGCTGTGGATGATCTAAAAAAGTTGATCGTAGATAAAGTAGCGCTTATTTCTTTACTCAAGAAACTTTAAAAACGTTTTCCAATAGAGACCCCTATTCTAGGGTATGCATTTACATATTGTTCGTTTAAAAAACGCCCTGCACCAGCAAAAATTTCTACGCTGTAGTTATTGTAATTGACAAATTTATAGCCTAAATCTAGTCCCAATGAAACCCCAATGTACTCCTGATGAACCAAACTTTCGTAATCGTAAAAAGGAACATCATCGTAAGTGTAGAATTCAGTTTCCCCACTATTGATTCCTGCAAAGAGTTCCGTGTAAAATCCTTTATTATTAGCGTTCTTTTTGCTTTGAAGATAAATACGATAAAAAGGAGCTATTTCGAATTTTTCATAACGATATCCTTCGGCGGTATCAAAATTGACAAAGCCATATACTCCATAGCTGGAATGGTCGTTGATAAATCGTTCATAGGTGATTCCTATAGCGGGCATAATCAAAAGTTCAAGCATATTGAGAGTAATCTCGTTTTTGGGGAGGGGTGGGTCTTGTTCTAAAACTAAATTTTGCTGTCCGTAGCTAAATGTGAAAACCAAAAGAACCAGTAGAAGAGAAAGGGTATTTTTCATGATTTTGATTTTTTAACTTTTATACCAAAATCTATACCACAACCCTTAATAATTTAATTTCTTTAACGAGGAGGATTTTTTATCTTCGTAAAAAAAGGATTTGAAATTACTTTCCTATAACGTCAATGGCATTAGAGCTGCACTAAAAAAGGGTTTTGCCCAGTGGCTGCAAGCAGCTAACCCCGATGTAATTTGCATCCAAGAAACCAAAGCATTGCAAGAACAAGTTGACACCACTTTTTTTGAAGATTTAGGGTATCACCACTATTGGTTTTCTGCTCAGAAAAAGGGGTATAGTGGTGTAGCTATTTTTTCCAAAAAACAACCTAAAAAAATAACATACGGAAGCGGAATAGATCACATGGATTTTGAAGGACGTATTCTCAGAGTGGATTTCGATGAGGTTTCTATCATGAGCCTTTATCTTCCATCTGGAACGAACGTGGCTCGTTTGGACTACAAATTCAAATTTATGGAGGAGTTTCAACGTTACATTGATGCCCTAAAAAAGGAAATCCCCAATTTAGTAATATGCGGAGATTACAATATTTGTCATGAGGCGATTGATATTCACGACCCTGTTCGCAACAAAACGGTTTCTGGGTTTCTCCCTGAAGAACGCAGTTGGCTAGACGGATTTTTAAAATCTGGTTTTATCGATTCGTTCCGCTATTTAAATCCTGAACCCCATCACTACAGTTGGTGGAGTTATCGTGCCAATGCTAGAAATAACAACAAAGGGTGGCGGATCGATTATGCCCTTGTAAGTGCCCCGCTGAAGGAAAGCATCAGCAGGTCTTTTTTATTACCTGAAGCGAAACATTCTGATCATTGCCCAGTCGGCTTAGAACTAATTTTTTGATATGAGATATTTTATTTTAGCGACCGTACTTTTGTGTTTTTCCAATTGTGTATCTACCAAAGTTTTTAACGATTTGGAATCGCGTTATGCTGCGATGGTAAAGCAACGCAATGCGTTGGAAAAATCTCAGGACTCACTTCAGCAATCTTGGGATCGATTGAATGCCAAGTGGGATGAAGCCACAGTCTATCTCAAACGGTCTAGAGATAGCGTTCAAAAAGGATTGCAAGAAATAAAAGCACTAGAGGAAGAGTTTGCCCTGCTGAAAGAAAATAGCGAACTTAAAATCCAAGAGCGTATTGCTGCAAACAACGCCCTACTCAGAGAAATTGCCCTTAAAGAAACTGAGCTTGAATCTCGGTCTGAGCGTGTGAATCAGTTGGAACAAATGATGGAAGAACAAAAGCAAGCTTTGAATGAACTCAAAGAACGTCTTTCGGATGCCCTGTTAAATTTTGAAGGCAAAGGACTTACTGTCGAACAACGCAACGGGAAAGTATACATCTCTATGGAAAATAAACTCCTCTTTAAATCTGGAAGATGGGATGTGGAAGCCCAAGGGAAACAAGCCATTCGACAACTCTCAAAAGTTTTAGAGGAAAATCCAGATATTGCAATCTTGATTGAAGGCCATACAGATAATGTTCCTTTTACGAGCAGGGGTACTATGGAATCCAATTGGGATTTATCCACCAAACGCGCTACCGCTGTGGTTGAAATCTTATTGGAAAACAACCAAATTTTACCCCAGAACCTCACTGCTGCAGGCCGGAGCGAATATGTACCTATTGCCCCAAATAATTCTGTAGAAGGACGGGCTGCCAACCGAAGAATTGAAGTAGTACTAAGTCCATCCTTAGATGAAATCACAGCATTGTTAGAAGCAAATAATTAAAAAATGGAATATAATTTAGTGCCAGAAACCGATATCAAGGTGAGTAAGATTTGTCTTGGAACCATGACCTGGGGAAGACAAAATACTGAAGCCGAAGGGCATGAACAAATGGATTATGCCTTAGCTCAAGGCGTGAACTTTTTTGATACAGCTGAACTTTACCCCATACCTCCACGTGCTGAAGAGCAAGGAGATACAGAGCGCATCATTGGGACATGGTTTAAAAAATCAGGAAATCGAGATCGGGTAATTTTAGCCTCAAAAATAGCTGGCCCAGCTGCGTTCACGCAACACATAAGAACAGAAAAAAACTATTCTAAAAAAACCATTGATGAGGCCGTGGAACAAAGTTTGAAGCGCTTGCAAACAGACTATATGGATTTATATCAAATCCACTGGCCCGAACGTCCTACCAATTTTTTCGGAAAACGAGGCTATACTTATCAACGTGGTGAAGTGTGGGAAGAAAATTTTGAGGAAATAGTAGACGCACTTCAAGAACATGTCAAAAAAGGGAACATACGTTATATCGGCTTGTCCAATGAAACCCCTTGGGGAACGATGCGATTTCTCAATACGGCTTCGGATGAACGCCCTCGAGTACGTACCATTCAAAACCCTTATTCCCTTCTAAACCGAACTTTTGAAGTTGGGAATGCAGAGGTTTGTCATCGAGAAAATATGGGATTATTAGCCTATTCTCCTCTTGCTTTTGGAGTGCTTTCAGGTAAATACCGTGGAGGAAAACAGCCTGAAAATGCAAGATTGACCCTTTTTCCTCATTACAATCGGTATAGTTCCGACCCTTGTAAAAAAGCTGTAGAAGCGTATCACGATTTAGCTGAAAAAAACGGATTGACCTTAACTCAATTGGCTCTTGCTTTTGTGAATGACCGACCCTTTGTTACCAGTAATATAATTGGGGCGACCAACCTGACGCAATTAAAAGAAAATATTGACACAGCCTCTATCAAATTGAGTAGCGAATTACTTGAAGCGATTAACGAAATTCATGAAGCGATACCTAATCCGTCTACCTGATTTCTAAGGAATAGCTTCGATCAACTTCTGCGTATAGGTTTTTTTTGGATTTTCATATAAGGCATCTGCCTCTTGGAGTTCGACCATACTTCCTTCTTGCATGACCATTATCCTATCGGACATGTATTTTACAACAGCAAGATCATGCGAAATAAAAAGATAACTTAACCCTAGCGCTTTTTTTAAATCATTTAAAAGGTTGAGTACTTGAGCTTGAACAGAGATATCTAGTGCGGCAACAGACTCATCACAGAGTAGCACCTTAGGACCAACCGCCAAGGCTCTAGCTATTACCACACGCTGGCGTTGACCTCCCGAAAGTTCATGTGGGTAGCGATGTGCAAACTCTGAAGTTAAACCTACTTGATCCAGAAGTTCCAATGCACGTTTGCGAACAGCGACCTTGTTTTTCGAATAGTGCACTAAAAGTACTTCTTCTAAAGTACTCCTTATCGTTTTGTAGGGGTGTAGTGCCGCATAAGGGTCTTGAAAAATAAACTGAATATCTTTTCGTAATTGCCCAACTTGAGATTTATTTTTTGGGTCAATTTTTACACCTTGCCAATAAAGTGCTCCCGAGGTGGCTGGATCTAAACAAACTAAGGTTTTGGCGAGTGTCGATTTTCCACATCCCGATTCTCCAACCAGACCCAATGTTTCCTGTGGATATAGTGAAAAGCTGATGGGTTTTACCGCTTGAAATCGAGAGGTGCTTCCCAACCCATTTTTCTTCACATAGCTTTTCTCAAGTTCTCTGACTTCAATAAGCGGAGTTTCGGAATAGATTTTCTTGAGTCGATTTTGACGCTTGATAGAGGAAATTTTTTTTGGGACAAAATCTCCATCGTAATAGTCTTTTAGTGTGGGAAGCCTTTCCAGACGCACTCCAACTTCTGGGCGGGCAAACAACAAGCCTTTGGTGTAGGGATGTTTTGGGTTTTTAAAAAGGAATTTTGAAGTCCCAGATTCCACAATACTTCCTTGATACATGACCAAAACCCGATCGGCGAGTTGTTTTACCAGTGCCAAATCATGGGATATGAATAAAACACTCATCTTGTATTTTTTTTGAAGGGATTTCAGTAGTTCGATGATTTCCTTTTGTACAGTTACATCTAACGCCGTTGTGGGTTCGTCTGCAATCAGTAGTTTGGGTTTGCAAAGTAAGGCCATGGCGATCATAATACGTTGTTTTTGTCCTCCACTCAGTTCGTGAGGATAAGATTTAAAAACACGTTTTGTCTCATACAGTTGAACTTCGTCAAGCACTTTTTTGACCAATTTCTCCCCTTCTCTGAAATTCATTTTACGATGAATTTGCAGTACCTCAAGCAATTGATTTCCACATTTTTGGGTAGGATTTAAACTGGACTGGGGTTCTTGAAATACCATCCCCAGTGTATTTCCTCTTCGTTTTTGCCACTCTTGAGGAGTTAAGGTTCTTAGATCTTGAGATTCGAAAGTAAGTTGTTCCGCATTAAGGGTTGCTTTTTTAGGTTGAAGCCCCATCAAGGTCAATGCAGTCATGGATTTACCACTCCCTGATTCCCCAACAATAGCTACTATTTCTTGTTGTTCTATTGTAAAAGATAAGGCTTTGAGTATGGGATGACCTCCAATGGAGAGTGAAGCATTTTGTACGCTTACAAGTGGTTTTTTTTCTGATTGCATTTACTCAAAGATACGCCATCTGATAAAAAACACTGTTTAAACACTTAATGTAATTTCTTTTTCAGAGAGCAATGGGGCATTCCGTAATTTGAGAATGATCTGAGCTACTGTGATGACATCTTTTTCACAATATTGTACAATTCTTTCAAGGTTTTTTTCTTTGTAATAAACTGTTGCAACTTGACTCCCATCAATATCATCTTTGGGTGAAGGAATGCCCAATACATGGGCCATGAGTTTTAGTGAAGTATAGTGTTTGTAATCTCCAAAACGCCATAGATGAAGTGTATCCAGGTGCGGTACTTCCCAAGGTTTTTTATTAAAAAGCGCTAAAGGTTTGGGGAGTTCAATGCCTTGAATTAGCATTCTCCGCGCAATAAAGGGGAAGTCAAATTCTTTAGCATTGTGGCCACAAAGCAAATGATAGCTCGAGCTAAAATAAGTATCCACTACAGACTTAAACTCTGTCAATAAATCGAATTCGTCACCGTAAAAACTTTTGAGTCTAAAGTCTCTAGGACTTTGTTGTGGTGTAAAATAACCCACAGAAATACAAATGATTTTACCAAACTCTGCCCAGATTCCCGCTTTTTCATAAAATTCCTTTGGAGTTTGTTCTTCTTTGCGTTGGTAAGCTGTTTTTTCTTCAAAGTAATTTTGTTCAATTTCAGGTACCGATTCAAACGATTCGTATAGAGGAACAGTCTCAATGTCGAGAAAAAGAATTTTATGGAGATTTAGTTTAGCCAGCATTTGGGTTAAGTTCTAAAGCAGCATCCATATACGTATAGATATCTGGGGTGAAGGGGTCTTCTTTCGAACCCTTAGGACCTTTGGTATGCCCCAGACGAACAAGAATTAAATTTTCTTCTGGGAATGTAATGACATATTGCCCCAAATGCCCACGCATCATAAAAACTTTATGTCCTTTGTACTCTTTTAACCACCAACTATAGCCATATTCTGGACTTTCTGGGAAGCGAGGTTGGATGGATTTTGTGACAAAAGTAGAGTCTAAAAGAACCTTCCCATTCCATTTTCCGTGATCCTTATAAAGTTTTGCAAGGCGGGCAAAATCTTTAGCATTAGAGGCGATGCAACAATAAGCTTTTTCGAGTCCTTTTTTGGCACTGTCCACTTGCCAAAAACTTTCATGCTCTGCCCCCATTGGGTTCCAAAGAGTTTCGTACAGGTAGTCTGTTAAATTTTTTCCTGTGGCTTTGGAAATGACCATTCCTAGAAGTTGGGTGGTACCACTTTTATAAATGAATTCTATCCCGGGGACTTCGTCTATGGGTTGAGTAAGGATAAGTTTCCCTAAATCTTCTACAAAATAGGCGGCCGTGGTTACTGATAATGGAGAATAGTAGGCCTCATCCCAACGCTGTCCTGATGCCATACTCGCAAGATCTCCTACAGTAACTAGGTCAGCATAAGGACCCTTTATTTCAGGGATAAAGTCGATCACTTTTTGATCCAAACTTTGAATGTATCCATCCATAATGGCTTTACCTAATAACGCTGAAACGAAACTTTTTGCAACAGAGAAGGAATTGCTTTTCGAATCAGAACCGTAATTGTCATAGTATTTTTCTAAATATACACTGTCGTTTTTAATCAACACAAAAGCTACAGTTTGGGTTTTTTTATGGAACGCTTCTAAATCTTCAGACAAGTTGACCTCATTGTAGTTTTTGTGTAAAGGCCATGCTTGTGGGTTTTCAGAAGCTGGTAGTATGTGATTATCAAAACGCGTATAATCAGAAAGAAAAGCAGTACTGTGCCCCGTAAAATAAATTTTTGAAACAGCACGTAACAAATAACTATAATCAGAGATATAAAGTACCCCAACCAATATAAGTAGTGTAAACCCTAAACTATAAAGTATTTTTTTCATTTGTTTTTTTTACAAATCTAATATTTTTTGGATGGGGTAGTCTTCGTGTTCTAGTAACTTCTGTTTTTTTTCTATTCCACCCGCATAGCCTGTTAGAGAACCTTTACTTCCGATAACTCGATGGCACGGTATGAGTATTAGAATCGGATTTTGACCCAGTGCAGCCCCTACGGCTCTTACAGCTTTGGGATTGCCATATTGTGTTGCTATTTGATGATATGTTCTTGTTTCTCCCGAGGGGATGGACCCAGTTAGGCTCCATATTTTCTTTTGAAATGGAGTACCCTCAGGATTTAATGGGATAGGAAATTTACTTTTAGGATCTGAAAAATAAAAGTTCAATGCATCTATAGTGTTTTGAATTATTTGTGGGATTTTATTTTGTGAAAAGGATGACTGGTTTGAAACAAATTGTAATTGTTTTAAAGCGGTAGAAGAAGCTGTAATTTTCATCCAACCTAGAGGACTTTCAAAGTAGTGCGTTTTATCCATAGTGAGTGAGGTTTTTTGATACCCTGATTAATTTATTAATATTTCATTAAAAACCTATATTAGTAAATTAAAATTTCTAATTAATAAAGCAATGGAAAACTTTAAATGGGAAGGGGTCATGCCCGCAATAACCACACAATTTGACGCTCAGGGCAATTTGGATTTAGAGGTATTTCAGCACAACTTGTCGCATCAAATAGGAGCGGGTGTACATGGAATCATTCTAGGAGGAACCCTTGGTGAAGCCAGCACTTTAACGGGCCAAGAAAAGCAACAACTTTTAACAACTACTTTAAAACAAGTAAAAGGCAAGATACCTGTCATCATGAACATCGCAGAACAGTCCACACATCGGGCGATTCAGGAGGCACAACAAGCCGAGGCCGGAGGGGCGAATGGACTGATGTTACTTCCCCCTATGCGATACAAAGCCACAGATGAGGAGACCGTAGCCTACTTTGCTGCTGTAGCCGATGCTACCCAATTACCCATTATGATTTACAACAATCCTGTAGATTATAAAATTGAAGTCACTTTAGAGATGTTTGCTGCCTTGGAACACCATAAAAATATTACTGCGGTTAAAGAATCTACTCGTGACGTAACCAATGTGACACGAATGATCAATCGCTTTGGGGAGCGTTTCAAAATTCTTTGTGGGGTGGACACCATTGCGATAGAAACCTTACTGATGGGTGCCAAGGGTTGGGTTGCAGGTTTGGTTGATGCTTTTCCAGAAGAAACCGTTGCGATTTACACTTATTGTAAAATTGGAGAAATAGAAAAAGCCCGATCTATTTTTAGGTGGTTCCTTCCTTTGTTAGAATTGGATATTTCTCCTCAGCTGGTTCAAAATATTAAATTATGTGAGGTGGCTACTGGCTTGGGAACGGGTCACGTTCGACCACCAAGACTCCCCCTTCACGGGAAAGAATTGGAACGGGTACAAGCGATTATAAAAACAGGTATTGAAAATCGTCCAAAGGATTTGGATTACAAAAAGTACTTATGATTAAAACACAGAATTTGTTAGCTGGCGTTTGGGAAGATAACCCCAAGGCGACAACCTTTCAATCGGTAAATCCAAAAACAAAGAAACCTCTTAAAATTCATTTTCAGGAGGCAAGTGATACTCAAGTGGATGAGGCCGTTACCCAAGCTGCAACAATTTTTGATTCGTATGCAGAGACTTCGTTAGAAAAACGAATCGAGTTTTTGAAAGCCATTCAAAAGGAATTGGAAACGGTTCGTTCTGAGATTTTACAAATATATCAAGAAGAGTCTGCTCTTCCTGAGGGGCGTGCGCAAGGGGAGTTTGATCGAACCCTCGGACAGATTCAGCTTTTTGTAGAACTGCTCGAAGCAGGCTCTTTTGTTCAAGCTACGATTCATACTACAGGGCCCGATTTGAGAAAAATGCTTCACCCTATTGGACCTGTAGGTGTGTTTGGAGCCAGTAATTTTCCTTTGGCTTTTTCTACCGCTGGTGGAGATACCATTTCAGCACTTGCTGCGGGTTGCCCCGTTATTGTAAAAGCACATCCCTATCATGCAGGCACAAGTGCTTTAGTTGCTGAAACAATTCATAACGCTCTTATTTCGTGTGGATTACCTGCAGAAGTATTTTCTCATTTGAATGGAACTTCTCATCGTGTTGGAATGAAATTAGTATGTCATCCCTCGTTGAAAGGAGTTGGTTTCACGGGGAGTTTTGCAGGTGGAAAAGCACTTTATGATTTGGCACAAAGTAGGGAAGAACCCATTCCTGTTTTTGCGGAAATGGGGAGTGTGAACCCTGTTTTTATTTCCGAAAAACGACTTGCTAAAGACCAAACACTTTCAGAAACTTTAGCACAATCGATCGCCTTAGGTGCAGGACAATTTTGTACCAATCCTGGTATAGTCTTGTTTTGTGATCCCCAAGGGAAAAGTAATCTTGTAGAGCATGTAAGTTCCCATTTGAATCTGATGAAACTCCCCCCTATGGTACATGCCCAAATCGAAAAAAATTATCTAGCACAATTGGAGAAACTAAGTCAAAATAAAGCTCTTCAAAGCCTTTTAAAATCAGAATTGAGTACAGCAGCGGTAGGCTTGGTTTCTGGAAAGGAATTAATGAATCATATGAACCTAACTGATGAGGTTTTTGGGCCTTTCAGCCTTTTCGTGCAATGTCACTCTGTGGAAGAAATGAAAACGATCGCAGAAAAAATTTCTGGGCAACTCACCGCCACAATTCTAGCTGAGAAAGAAGAGTATCCGAACTTAGGACCTTTAATACAAAAGTTAAAAAATAAAGTGGGTAGATTGCTTTTTCAAGGTGTCCCTACAGGGGTGGCAGTTACCCAAGCAATGCAACACGGAGGGCCGTATCCTGCCGCTACCGATGGACGTTTTACTTCTGTAGGAACAGATGCGATTTATCGCTGGCTGAGACCCATAGCCTTTCAAGATTGTCCTAATCAATTACTTCCCAAAGCCTTACAAAATGAAAATCCACTTTCTTTGATTAGAGCCATAGATGGAAAACCAACCAGGAAAGCGTTATGAATGCCGATGAACGAATTGTTTTTGATTGCGTAGATGCCTATACTGCAGGTAATCCCGTTCGCTTGGTCAAAGGACCCGCACCCGTTCTAAAGGGAGAAAATATGGGAGAAAAACGATTGCATTTTATAAAAGAGTATGACTGGATACGAACTGGTCTTATGTTTGAGCCCCACGGTCATGACATGATGAGTGGAAGTTTTTTTTACACTCCTCAAAATCAAGAAAACGATGTTGCTATATTGTTTATTGAAACCAGCGGATGTTTACCAATGTGTGGGCATGGTTTGATTGGCGCTTTGACTGTACTTTTGGAAGAGAAATTAATTACTCCAAAAAAGGAGGGTAAACTAAATGTGGAAACCCCAGCAGGATTGGTAGTGGCTTCTTATGAAAAGAAAGGATCCAAAGTGACTGGGGTAAAATTCACAAATGTTCCTGCATTTTTGGCGGCTTCCGATTTAGAAATCGAATGTCCTGAATTAGGGCGATTAAAAATTGATGTTTCCTATGGAGGGAATTTCTATGCCATCATAGACCTACAGGAAAACTTTGAAGGGATTGCTGCATATACCGCCGGAAAGCTGGTAGGCTGGAGTCGTGAGATTCGCCAGCAGATTAACACTAGATACAACTTTGAACATCCCTTGGATGAGAAAATAAGAGGCTGTAGTCATGTATTGTGGGCTGGAAAACCCACGCAGCAAGGCGCTACTGCAAGCAATGCCGTATTTTACGGAGACAAAGCAATTGACCGATCACCTTGTGGAACAGGGACTTCAGCACGAATGGCTCAGTGGTATGCAAAAGGGAAGTTAAAGGTGGGTGATTCCTTTGTGCATGAAAGTATCATCGGGTCTATTTTCACAGGTTGTGTAGAAGCTGAGTTGAGAGTCGGAAACCTAAAGGGAATCGTCCCCAGCATTGAAGGAAATGCACGTGTCATTGGATATAATCAACTTATTTTGGACCCTGAAGATCCTTATGTAAAAGGGTTTCAAGTCATTTGAGATGGCAAAAAAGAAAGTAATCATTATTGGAGGAGGAATTGTGGGTTTGTCTACTGCCTATTACCTTTTACAGGAAGGTCATGAAGTAAGTGTAATTGATAAAGGGAAGATCGTTTCGGGGGCTTCTCACGTCAATGCTGGATATTTGACACCTAGCCATATAGTACCTATGGCTGCTCCAGGAATGGTTAGTAAAGGAATTCGGTGGATGTTTGATGCATCTAGCCCATTTTATATTAAGCCTAGATTTGATTTGGATTTGATCCGTTGGGGACTAAAGTTTATGAAATCCTGTACTGCAGAGCATGTCCAACGTTCGATGAAATCCATTTTGGAAATTAATCTGTTTAGTAAGCAATTGTATCTGGAAATGCAACAAACCCAATTCTTGGACTTCCACTTGGAAACCAAAGGATTGCTGATGGCTTATAAGACTACTCATGCAGCAAAAGAGGAAGCAGAAGTAGTCCGTTGGGCAAAAGATTTGGGTATCACTGTAAATCATTATTCCAAAGAAGAGGTTTCAAAACTTCATAAGACCCCCATGGATATTGCCGGAGCATATTGGTATGAGAGTGACGCGCATAGCACACCAGAATTGTTTATGAAAAACTTAAAGGCATATCTGAGGGAAGAAGGAGTAGAATTTATTTTAGAAACTGAGGTTACTTCTTTTCAAAAAAAGGGAAAAAGCATTCAGGCAATACAAACAGACAGAGGTCTTTTTCAAGCGGATGAATATGTAATTGCTTCAGGAGCATGGTCAGAACAACTTTTAAAAGCATTGGGAATTCGTTTGTCGGTTCAAGCAGGAAAAGGGTATCGTATAAATCTTCACCAACCCACTGGTATTAATCTTCCCGCGATATTGTTGGAAGCAAAGGTGGCAGTAACTCCTATGAAAGGATTCACTCGTTTTGGGGGAACGATGGAACTTTCAGGAATCAATCAAAAGATCAACACCCGAAGGGTAGCCGCTATTGCCAAGGCAGCGAATGACTATTATCCTGAGGTGTATATTCCTCAATCATGTATTGATGAAGTTCAAAGCGGACTTCGACCTCTATCTCCCGATGGTCTTCCTTTTATTGGAAGGCATAGTGCAGTAGGAAATTTGGTGTTGGCCACAGGACATTCGATGATGGGTTGGAGTTTGGGTCCTGGTACAGGTAAATTGGTGACCGAACTTATTACAGGACAAGCTTCCAGTTTGGACTTAACCCCTTTTGCTCCAGAAAGAAATTAACTTCTCTTTAATAGTTTAGGAAAAGACCTCCTGAATAACTATTTCCATTGAAAATGATTTTGCCAAATAAAGGAGTTGTTGCAGCAAAAGAAACGCCCCAGTTAGTTCCCAGATTTATTGCGAACTCTCCACCTAGGGTAAAACTTTCGATATTATTGGCAAAGATCGCCCCATTGGCATTTGAGGCATCAAGTGTTCCATTGTACAAAGGCTTGATCCAGTGAAGACGACCCAGTACTAAAAGTTTTGAATTCCATAATTGGGTTCCTGTTTCTCCAAAACTGTGTAATTCATCCGAAAACCCACCAGACCGATTGTTAAAGCCAAGATAGCTTTTTAAGTAAAATGCTTGTTTTCCCAAGGAAAAGCTTTTTCCAAGATTGAGTTGTAGCTGTTGGTTAAATTCTCCGTCTCCTGTCTGATAACTTCCATCAAACCCAGCAACGTTTTTTCCAGAAGTAATACCTAGAAGTAAGGTACCTGAAAATGCCCACTTGCTTAAGGGAGTGATTTTAAATTCTACAGCTAAATTGATGTCCCCTATGCTGTTAAATTCTCTTCGGGGTTCGTATTCTTTTCCTGTAGTTTTAGAAATTTGGGCAAATTGGTAATTTTTTACAAAAAAAGGAATGTAAGTAATTAGGTTGACTTTATTTGAAAGCCCATAATGCGCAAAGAAACTTGAGATAAATAATCCTCGAGTGGCATTGGGATCTACACCACCTAAGTTTGTGAAGTGTTCGTCTGCCAATAAAGACCATGCCCCGAGTTTGTAATATCCCTTTCCTTTTTCTTTTAGCCATTGGGCTTTAGAAAAACTAAAGGTGAATATTAATACTATGAGGTATTTGAATTTCATCAATCGTAGATTTTAGCATGTCCCACTTTTACATTAAAAGGTTTGCACCAGTACAAAATATATTGATAGTCCATCAGTCCTACTTGAGAGGGTAGGATGTACTCGTGAGCTCCCTGAAAAACAGTTACAGGACCTAACTCTAAGGCTTGGGAAGTGGTATTATTGTTATTGGATAAATAAATGTAAAGTCCCGGCAAGGCTGTAGAGGCTTTATAATCACTACCCAAAGAAAGGATGAGTTGATCCCCTTCAATGGCTAAGGTGAAGCTTCCTTCAAGTTGGTAGCTACTGGTGGTTTCCACAATGCCTGTATAGGAAGTAACCATACTTACAGTTACGGGATCAACGACTTGGATTATATTGGTGTAAGAGATCAAGGTTTCGGAAACTATTGTGGAGACTGTCACACTTGCGGTGCCCGCTGAAAGTGCAGTAAGGTTACCGTTTTCATCTATTGAAAGTACTTCTAAATCCGAACTTTCCCAAAGTACTGAATTGGGTTGGACTTCTTCACCCAACGCGTTCGTAAATTGGAGCTCAAAAAGATACTCAGCACCTACTGTTATTTGAGCAATTCTATTACTAATTTGTAGGGTAGGGGTAACCGTCATAGTCAAGGTAGAACTCATAGTGTTCATTTCTGGGGGATCTGTTTCTTCTTCTTCTTCTTCTTCTGTCATGTCTTTGGGGATAAGAACCACGGTATTTTTGATTTCAAAGTTAATTTGATCTGAGAGTTCTTTACCTTCTTCTGAAGTAACTCGAACAGTTAGGGTTACAACGCCTTCTTTTTTTGGGATTACATTTCCAAGTGTATCAATTTCTAAAAGGTTAGGATCTGAACTTTCCCAACGCAGTTCAACCCCTGGTGTAGGTTCTCCAATGACATTAAAATAAAGCGCTTCAAATTGAAAATTAGTTCCTACAGTGAGAGAGGTCACAGGAGTCGTAATTCGGACTACTGGGGGCACATAATCTTCGATTATATCTATGCCTGTACACCCAATGAAGGCGGAGAAAAACAAAATTTGAATGAGGGTTTGAGGCTTCATGTCAAGGATTTGGGTCTTGACAAAATTACAATTTTAATTTGCCTACAATACTAATTTAGATTAGTTTAACAACTGCTTCTGCAAAGTAGCTTGCGATCAATGAAGCTCCAGCCCTCTTGAAGCTGAGTAATTGTTCTATCATAATTTGGTCATGATCTAGCCATCCTTTTTCGGCGGCGGCTTTTAGCATGGCATACTCCCCACTTACTTGATATGCGGCAATGGGTACAGCTACTTCTTCTCTTAGGTCTCTGATGATATCCAGATACGCTAAACCTGGTTTTACCATTACGATATCTGCACCTTCTTCAATATCACGTTGGGTTTCTATCAAGGCTTCTTTTCGATTTCTAAAATCCATTTGATAGGTTTTTTTGTCCCCAAATCCAGGTGCAGAATCTAATGCATCCCGAAAAGGACCGTAAAAACCAGAAGCGTATTTTGCGCTATAACTCATAATGACCGTATCGGTAAAGTTTGCTAGTTCTAGTTCTTCCCGTATTTTAAGAATTCTCCCATCCATCATATCACTAGGTGCAACTACGTCAGCCCCAGCATGAGCGTGAGATAATGCCATCTTGGAAAGTACCTTTATAGTAGAATCATTGACAATTTTCCCTGCTTCTACGATCCCATCATGACCATAAGAAGAATAAGGGTCTAGCGCTACATCCGTCATCACTACCATTTCTGGGGTAGCCTCTTTTACTGTTTTGATGGCTCGCTGCATAAGTCCCTCGGGATTGAGTGCCTCTGTCCCTAAATTATCTTTGAGTGCATCGGGCACTTTAACAAAAAGCAAAACCGATTTCAACCCCAAAGACCAGAGACTTTTTACGTGGGTTGAAAGTAAATCAATACTCATTCTATAGTACCCTGGCATAGACGGAATTTCTTCTTTGGTTTGAGTTCCTTCAATGACAAACAAGGGTACAATAAAGTCGTTGGGGGATAGACTGAATTCTTGCACCAAAGCCCTCAGGCTAGCGTTAGCTCGCAGTCTTCTATTTCGTTGAATGGGATACATAGATTTTTTGTTTTAAAGATTTTAGGTCTCCTCCTCAGTAAGGGATTGGGGTTCAATTTCCATTTCTACAGATAAGGGAGTCTCATCGTCTTCGACTATGATATCTTTTTTCTTGTCTTTTTTCATCGTGCCTAGTAGCATAACCAACATTGAACTCAAAATGACAATGAGAAGCATACGTTCATCAATAGGGCTTTCTTCAAAATTGATAAATGCAACCTCTTTGAGTTGAAGAAAAAGTAAAATACTAATTAATCCCCGAGGCGACATATAAACCAGTGGGCTGGGTTTTAGTTTTAAACTCGTTGCGGTAAAATAAACATATCGAAGTACAAACATGACCAAAAAAATAAGCAGTCCATTGATCAACGGCCCAGGACTTGTAAAGTCAGAAATTTGGATTGAAAAGCCAAAGAATAGAAAGAAAAAAGTACGAACTAAAAAAGTTGATTCTGCGGTGAGAATATGAAACTCGTGGAGCTCTTTTTCCGTTGTTTTCAGATCAAGGGTTTTTCTTAAAAAGGGTGGGAGAAGACTCTTCACGTTACTCAAAAAGGCACCAAAAATAAAGATGGTAACCAAAGCGGGAAGATGAAGTACTTTCCCAAAGGCATAGACCAAAATCAATAAAGCCAGAATCAAAAAGAATTTGACCTTGTGATCGATTTGTTGCATTAGTCGGAACAAAACATAGGTAATCACTAATGAAATGACAATCACTCCAATAATTTGAAGCACTAAGGATACCATGGGTTCTGGCCCCAAGAGAGGTTGTTGGGACTCCGATTGGCGCAGGGCATAATTAAAAATCATTATCCCCAAAATATCGGAAAACGTAGATTCATAGACCACAAATTCCCGTTGGAGTTGAAGCAGGCTAGAAGCCGAAGGAATTGCTACAGCACTACTGATAATCGCAAGAGGAATAGCAAAAAGCACAGCACTTACACCGTCCATTTCAAAAAAGCGTTGAAATAAAAATTGGAGCACATAGATATTACCAACAAGAATGACCAGTGCAGTAAAAAACCCTTTTACTATTAGAGGTAATTTTTCACGGGTAATTTCTAGTTCAATTGCACCTTCTAAGACAATTAAAATAAGGCCGATAGTACCCAAAACAGGTATAAGGTTGTCTAGAAATTCAAAATTGTCATACCCTGAAAAAGAGATGAGAAACCTAACGATGATTCCTGTCGCCATAAGCAGGATGACCGAAGGGAATTTAGTCTTTCGTGCAAAGGCATCAAATAAATAGGAGAAAATGATCAATAAAGGAAGTACAAATAAGATGTCTAGGGTATTCATGGCATTGCGTAATTAGTTATTTAAAGTACAAAATATTCTTTTTTCATTCACAGTAATGCTTTTTACACCCAGTTTCTCGGAGATTTTAATACCTCCAGAAGTGCAGCTTCCTCACTATCCTCTTCCGGATGATGGTCGTAGTGCCATTGGACTTTAGGAGGGAGGCTCATCAAAATACTTTCAATTCTTCCGTTGGTACGCAAACCAAAGAGGGTTCCTTTGTCATGTACCAAGTTGAATTCCACATAACGTCCCCTTCTGATCTCTTGCCATTTGCGTTGATCAGGAGTATAGTTTAGTTCTTTTCGTTTCTTCAAAATGGGGGTATAAGCCTCTAAAAAGGAATCTCCTACTGCAGTGACAAAATCATAACGATTTTTTAGGCTAAAAGAATCGTTTTCTTTGAGGTAATCAAAAAAAAGCCCACCAACTCCCCTTGCTTCTTTGCGGTGTGTATTAAAAAAATACGCATCACATTTTTGTTTAAAATCGGGATAAAAATCGGGATGAAACAAATCACATGTAGTTTTACAGGTCTGGTGAAAATGGCGAACATCTTCTTCAAAAAGGTAATATGGAGTGAGGTCTTGTCCACCGCCAAACCATTGGTCCACGATTTTTCCCTGCGTGTCATACATTTCAAAATAACGCCAATTGGCATGTACTGTAGGTGCCATAGGGTTCTTAGGATGAATCACGAGGCTCAGACCACAGGCAAAAAAATCGACCTCCTCTACGTTAAAATAAGCCTGCATACTTTTGGGAAGCGGCCCATGGACGGCAGAAATATTCACACCTCCTTTTTCAATTACACTTCCATTTTCAATCACCCGAGTACGTCCGCCTCCTCCTTCTGGTCGTTGCCACAAATCTTCTTTAAATTGCGCTTTACCATCAATCGCCTCAAGCGTCTGGGTAATGGTATCTTGCAAATTTTGGATGTATCTGTAAAAGAGATCTTTCATTGGGCTAAGGTTTAGTAGTATGATTTCACCGCATCGACAAAGGCTTTGGCATGATCCACAGGGATGTTGGGAAGAATTCCGTGCCCCAGGTTTACGATATAACGATCTTTTCCAAATTCATTGATCATTTTGTACACTGCTTCAGTAATTTCTGGTATGGGTGACAGTAATCGTGATGGATCAAAATTTCCCTGAAGTGTAATTTGTCCTCCAGAAAGATATCGTGCATTTCTTGCAGAGCAGGTCCAATCCACCCCCAGAGCAGAAGCTCCTGACTTTGCCATTTCATTAAGCGCAAACCAACAGCCCTTACCAAATACAATTACTGGAATTTCATCTTTGAGAGCGTGCACTATTTGTTGGATATAAGGCCAAGAGAAAAGTTGATAATCTTCAGGAGAAAGTAGTCCCCCCCAAGAGTCAAAAATTTGAACAGCATCCACTCCAGCGGCCACTTTTTCTTTCAAATATAGAATCGTAGTATCTGTAATTTTTTGGAGTAATGCATGTGCAGCCTCGGGTTGGCTGAAACAAAACGCTTTTGCCTTGTCAAAAGTTTTAGATCCTTGTCCTTGAACAGCATAACACAATAAGGTCCAGGGTGAACCCGCAAATCCGATTAGAGGGACCCGTTCATTCAGTTCAATTTTTGTCATCTTGACGGCCTCCATTACATAGCCCAAATGTTCGTGAATGTCAGGCACAATGGCTTGGTCTACATCTGCTTGGGACTTTATGGGATTTGGAATCCAAGGGCCGATACCATCTTTCATCTCCACGGGTATTTGCATGGCCTGTAATACAACTAAAATATCACTAAATAAAATAGCGGCATCAGGACCTATTTGGTCAATTGGCATGATGGTAATTTCTGTTGCGAGTTCTGGAGTTTGACAACGCGTAAAGAAGTCGTATTTGTTTTTGAGCGCCATAAAATCAGGAAGATATCTTCCCGCTTGACGCATCATCCACACTGGAGGACGCCTTACTGGCTCGCCTTTCAGTGCTCTTAAAAAAAGATCATTTTTTAGCATAATGTTGTGAGTAATAGTGGTGTATGGTTAATAAAAGGTGACTTTCACTAGGTTGTTTTGCAGTACTAAACTGTGGCGTATATTTTGCTAATTCCGAGGCGGTAGTAGTTCCAATACAAAACCCATGCATGTGGTCAGACCAGCTATTTTCCATAAAAAAACTGGTCACTGCCGAAGGACTAAAAAAGAGAACTCCGTCGAAATGCATTTGAAAGTGATGGGGGGTCAAGTTGGTTTGATATAATTCGTGTATAGCCAAAACAATCTTTTTTTGATGCAAAATGGTTTCGATTTCGGGTCTTCTTTGCTTTCCACAAAAAAACGAAAAAGAGTCATTTTCGTGATTTTTTGCTATAAATTGGGCTAAATCTGACGAATTCTGGCACATTTTTATCACTTTTTGACCTTTTTCTTCTAAAAGTGATTTTGTCTTTTCCCCTACACAAAAACAGTTTTTCCCCTGAATTTGTTTTTTTATTTCCACCGATTCAAAGGCGATATTAACTGCATTTTGACTAGTAAAAATTAGTATAGGTTGAACTTTAGATATACTTATGGGAAGCGATTCTATTTGGATAAAAGGATGTGAAATCAAAGACATTCCGTGTTGAATCAAGCGGTCTTTGAAATGGGGACTTATCTTTTTAGTTGTGAGAAGTCTCATTTCAGTTGACTTTTTATTTGTTGCATCAATTGGGCACCTCCATTTTCTAGGATATGAAGGGCGGCTTCTTTTCCTATGGCAGGACCTTGCTCTAAGGAAGTTTCTGTTTGATATTCTATGGCTTTTTTTCCATCTAGTGAAAACAAGCCACCTTGAAAATGCAACTTCTGCTCTTTGATAAAAGCATAAGCGCCAATGGGTGCGGTGCAACCTCCCTCTAGGGTGTTTAAGAAAGTACGTTCTACTTCAGCACAGAGTGAAGTTTCTTCACAATTCAGTTGTTGTACGACATTCGATAAAGCAGTATCTTTTTTTAAGGAAGCAACCCCGATTATGCCTTGAGCAGGAGCGGGGATCATCCAGTCCAATAGTGAAAAGTTTTCTTTCAATAGATCCATACGCACCAAACCCGCTTGTGCAAAAATGGCTCCTCCCCAAGAAGAAGCGTTCAGTTTTTCAAGCCGTTTTTGAAGGTTTCCTCTCAAGTTTTCTGTATTGTGCTGAGGGTATTTTCTGAGCCATTGGGCCTTGCGTCTTAAACTTCCTGTTCCGATGACTGTATTTTGATTCCAATCAAAAAAATCGGGATGATAAACCACTACGTCATGGGCGGGACCTCGTTTTAAACAGGCTGAGATTTTAATACCTTCGGGTAACTTTGTGGGGACATCTTTGAGACTGTGTACTGCGATATCAATGGTTTGGCTTAAAAGTGCACTGTCTAAGCTTTTGGTAAATATTCCCTGAATACCCATAGCGTAAAGGGGTTGGATCAAATCCTGATCGCCTCTACTTTCAATAGGAACAAGGATGCACGTTTCCCCTAGTTTTTCCAAATGCTTTTTGACTTGTGTAGCTTGCCATATTGCTAAAGCACTTTTTCGTGTTCCAATACGTATCATTTTTGTGGGAGTTTCTCAGATTCCAGCTGGAAAATTTCGGTAATCAGCTCTACGGTCTCCTCTGCTTGATGTGGATTTTCTCGTAAATAGGCTGCGATTTGACCTGTGATTTTTTGTGCAATTTGTTGCTTTCTTTGGAAACCAAAACAGTGGTTTACATAATTTTCAATCTCTTGTTTTTCTTTTTTTGAAAGAACAATTTTTTCTTTAAAAGCGTTGAGAGCTGGGATGTATTTTCTGTGTTTTAGCCAAACGATAAATTCAGATTTTATTTCTTCTAAAATCACTTCCGCTTTGGGGATGAATTTTTTACGCTTTTCAAAAGTGGCATCTGTAATTTGAGAAAGCTCATCCAGATGAACCACTTGTACATGATCCAATCCATGTACCTCAGAAGAAACATTTCTGGGTATGGAAAGATCTAGTATAAGCAAGGGTTTTGTGGTGTGGATTAAATCGGAAGTGATGGTTGGATTTTGGGCACCTGTAGCGACTATTAGCACATCACTTTCATGAATTGCAGATGTTAGTGCGCCATAAGGTTTTACATGTACTGGAAACTTTCCTGCAATCTTTTCTGCGCGTTCTTGGGTTCTGTTGATTAATACAATATGATCGTTTTGGGTGTGCTTTACAAGGTTTTCGCAAGTGTTCCTTCCTATTTTACCCAAACCGAATAGCAGTATATTCTTCTGTGAGATTGCTTCCACATTTTGAAGAATATATTGTACGGAAGCAAAGGCTACAGAAGTGGCACCACTGGAAATTTCCGTTTCTGTTTTGATGCGTTTACTGGCCTGAATCACAGCGTTGGTTAAACGCTCCATAGAACCCCCGGCAAGCCCCATTTTTTTTGAACGATAAAATCCTTTTTTGATTTGTCCAATTATTTCAAAGTCACCTAAAATTTGACTTTCAAGCCCTGTTCCTACTCGAAATAAATGATTGAAACCCACTTCATTTTGTAACGTATACCCTACTTGATTAAAAAAAGCAGTATCTCCATCTGAGTGATTACAAAGCAAGTTTACCAACTGTTCTGCATCTTTCACCCAGGCATAAAGCTCAGTCCTATTGCAAGTGTTAATGACCAATAAATCCTTGATATCAAGAGATTTGGCTTCTAGGAATAAGGCGTGGAGTTGAGAATCATTGAGACTAAAACGCCCCCGAAAATCGATGTTCGCTGTTTTGTAACTTACTCCAACCGCAAAGAAATGATGCACATCCATTCCAATAATCAATCTAAAATCTGGGACAAAAATAAGGGTCTGGATTTAGAAAAAATAACGCTAAAAAGTTTTAAAGTAGCACAGAAGGTTTTAAAACAAGGTTTTAATAAACTCATTAAAAAAGCTATTTTTGTTAAACTTTTCTTGTTTCTTCCAGAAAAGTATGCAATAGATGAATTATGAAAAATAACGATACAAGTTCTTTATTCCAAACAGAAATTGAAACAGGTTTTTTTGTGCTGCGATTCAAAAATGATGGGGAAGCCCCATTGCGGAAAGAACATGAGGTAAATCAAGATGTGATTCAGTTTCATTTTTGTTTAAAAGGACAAACGAATTTCACATTCAATGAAGGACGTTATACTTTTCAAGTTTTGGAAGACCATTCCATGTTACTATACAATCCTCAAAAAGCATTACCTATCGATGTTGAATTGGCACCCGATACTTGGATGGTAAGTGTTTTAATTTCTATCGCCAAGTTTCACTCCCTTTTTTCAGCAGATGCAAATCACATATCATTTTTAAGTTCAGAAAATAGTGCTAGAAAATATTATGACAATCTGCCTTTTACGTCTTCTATAGCCGTGGTATTAAGTCAAATATTGCAAGCAAAGGTTCACGACAGTATGAGGTCACTATATTTTAAGGGGAAAGTATATGAGCTTTTGAGTTTGTATTTCAACAAAAATGAAGATCCTTCGGTCGAACAATGCCCCTTCTTGATAGATGAGGAGAATGTTCAAAAAATCAGAAAAGCCAAAAAAATTATTCTTGAACGGATGACGGATCCACCCTCTTTGGAGGCACTTGCTCATGAGATAGGACTTTCCTTAAAAAAATTAAAAGAAGGCTTTAAACAAATTTATGGAGATACGGTTTTTGCCTATTTATTAGATCACAAAATGGAGGAGGCGAGAAGAATGCTGGACTCTCAAAAATATAATGTAAACGAGGTTGGACTAAAACTGGGTTACAGTACTGCAAGTCATTTTATTGCTGCCTTTAAAAAGAAATACGGAACTACTCCCAAGAAATATATAGGTTCAGTATCTTCGTAAAAAATTGAAAATGAAAGGAGTTTTGTTTGTCAATCTGGGCTCTCCAGACAGCACATCTACAAGTGACGTCAGGAACTATTTAGATGAATTTTTAATGGATGAAAGGGTGATTGATTTACCCAAATGGTTTCGGACCTTTTTGGTAAAAGGAATCATTTTGAAAACCCGTCCTAAAAAATCGGCAGAAGCCTATCAAAAAATTTGGTGGGACTCAGGTTCACCTTTAATTGTGCTCTCGGAACAACTCCAAGAGAAGGTTCAAAAAAAAGTCTCAGTTCCTGTGGCTTTAGCAATGCGCTATGGAAATCCTTCCATCAAAAAGGGAATGGAAGTTTTACAACACCAGGGAGTTACCGAAGTGCTTTTGATTCCCTTGTACCCCCAGTTTGCCATGGCCACAACAGAAACTATTTTGGTGCTTGCCGAGCAACTTAAAAAAGAATATTTCCCTGAAATGGAACTCACTTCATTACCCCCCTTTTACAATCACCCAGATTACATACGGGTGCTGGGTAACTCGATCCAAGAAGCACTTCAAGGAAAAGATTGGGAGCATTTATTGTTCTCCTACCACGGGGTTCCAGAGCGTCATATTCGTAAATCAGATATTACCAAATCACATTGCAAAATGGATGGAAAATGTTGTTTTACAGATTCTCCCGCCCATGCCTATTGTTACCGTCATCAGTGTGAAATGACTTCAGTAAAAGTTGCAGAGTATTTAGAATTAAAAGAAGGCACCTATTCGACAAGCTTTCAATCTCGGGTTTCCATACTTGGGTCTTGGTTAAAGCCCTATACAGATAAGACAGTGGCAAAATTTGCCAAAAACGGCACTCAAGAATTGGCAATTGCAACGCCAGCTTTTGTTTCGGATTGTCTGGAAACCTTAGAGGAAATCGGCATGGAAGCTGCGGAAGATTTTGAAGAAAAAGGAGGAAAACATTTACACGTAATTCCTTGTATTAATGATCGTGAAGAATGGGTGAATGTACTCAGTAGATGGATTGATGAATGGGCGCACAAGAAAAGTGCTGAATGACAAAATCATCTACGGAACTTTTAGGAAGCCTCCCAATACCAAAACTACTTATACAGCAGGCCATTCCAGCCTCTATCGGAATTTTGGTGATGTCCCTAAATATTTTAATTGATACTATTTTTGTAGGGCAATGGATTGGGTCCAATGCCATTGCAGCGATCAATGTAGTCTTACCAGTTTCTTTTTTTATTGCAGCATTGGGAATGTCTATTGGAATAGGAGGGGCTTCGATTATTTCACGAAGTTTAGGAGAGCAAAACAGTGCAAGAGCTTCCCATACCTTTGGAAATCAAATTACTTTGACTCTTGCCCTTACCGTTTTGGTAGTCCTTTTTGGTGTGGCTTTTGTTGATCAAATCATTCCCTTGTTTGGAGGGAAAGGAGCACTATTTTCTTACGCAAGAACCTACTATTTGATTGTGATGTACGGGGTCCCAGTATTAGCTTTTTGTATGATGGCCAACAATAGCATTAGAGCAGAAGGAAAGCCAAAAAATGCAATGTATGCGATGCTCCTTCCATCGGTATCGAATTTATTGTTGGATTATTTGTTTATTAAGGTTTTTGACTGGGGAATGACGGGTGCTGCATGGGCAACAACACTTTCCTACGGAGTTTGTGCCGCGTACATTATTTATTTTTTTGTTTTTGGAAATTCAGCACTAAAACCGAGCCTTAAGAATTTTTCTCTACAGCGAGATTTGGTACTCGAAATTGCCTCTTTAGGTTCGGTAACCTTGGTGAGACAGGCCATGGTGAGTATCACTGTGCTTTTGGTCAATAATATTTTATTTGCTTTTGGAGGTGAAGCATCGATAACCGTATATGCTATCATCAGTCGAATGTTAATGTTTGCAACCTTTCCTATTTTTGGGATAACCCAGGGGTTTCTACCTATTGCTGGATACAACTACGGTGCAAAGAATTGGGAGCGTGTGCGAAAGTCAATCAACATATCCATTTTTTATGCCACTGCCTTGGCTTCTCTTGTGTTTATCGTTATTTTCTTTTTTTCAGAATCGATACCTCAAATATTTTCCAATGATGTAGAAGTCTCGAAACAAGCACCTTTGGCTCTGCGTTATGTCTTTTTGGCGTTGCCCATTGTAGGGATTCAACTCATCGGTGCAGCGTATTTTCAAGCCATTGGCAAAGCCACCCCTGCCTTGTTACTTACCTTAAGTCGTCAGGGATTTTTCTTTATTCCGTTACTTTTTATACTTCCTCCTTATTTTGGAGTGACAGGCGTATGGATAGCATTTCCTATAGCAGATTTATTATCTACATTGGTTACTATTTATTTTTTAAATCGGGCTGTTCGCAAAGAGCTCGTTGAGAAGGATTAGATTTTCCCTAGGTTAGTTACGATTAAATTTTTACTTTTAATTTCTACTAAATAGATAATTTAATACAAAACGATTTATGAAAAACCTATATTACAGTGGACAATTGATATTTGTTGCTTTTATTTTATTATTTGCGGCCTTTCAGCCCTTAAATGCACAATCTAAAAGAAAGACTAAAAAGGTCACCCTTGCTTATCCAGAAAGCACTTATGAATCTCTGAAGTATCGCTCCATAGGCCCTTTTAGAGGAGGTCGTTCTGCTGCAGTCACAGGTGTCCCTGGTAAACCCAACTTGTTTTATTTTGGAGCAACAGGAGGTGGAGTTTGGAAGACTGAAGACGGAGGTCAGACATATGAAAATATTTCCGATGGTTATTTTGGAGGAAGCATTGGTTCTGTGGCTGTATCCAAAAGCGATCCTAATGTCATCTATGTCGGAGGTGGTGAAGTTACCGTACGAGGGAATGTTTCCTCAGGATATGGGATTTGGAAAACTGTAGATGCAGGAAAAACTTGGTCTTTCTCAGGTTTGCCTGATTCACGTCATGTCCCCAGAATTGTGATCGATCCTAACGATCACAATATTGTCTATGCTGCTGTTTTAGGGAATATCTATAAGCCTACCCCAGAGCGAGGAGTCTACAAAAGTAAAGATGGAGGAAAATCTTGGAGAAAAGTTTTGTTTTCCAACTCAGATGCTGGAGCCGTTGAATTGGTTATGGATCCTTCAAACCCTAGGGTACTTTATGCAGCTACATGGCGGGTGAACAGAACACCTTACAGTCTTAATAGTGGTGGAGAAGGGTCTGCCCTTTGGAAAAGTACAGATCAAGGAGAAAATTGGACTGAAATTAGTTTAAATGATGGTTTTGCCCATGGGACATTAGGGATCATCGGGGTTACTGTATCTCCCGTAAATCCCCAACGCGTATGGGCCATTGTTGAAAATAAAGAAGAAGGGGGGGTTTATCGTTCCGAAGACGGGGGTTCCACTTGGAATCATATTAACGACAGTAGAGCTTTGCGTCAACGCGCATGGTACTATTCAAAAATTTATGCGGACACACAAGATGAAGATATTGTTTATGTAATGAACGTATCTTATCATAAATCTAAAGATGGCGGGAAAACCTTTAAAAGTAACAATGCCCCTCATGGCGATCATCATGATTTGTGGATCGCTCCAGAAGATAATCAACGGATGATCATTGCCGATGACGGTGGCGCTCAAGTTTCTTATAATGGAGGAGCTACCTGGAGTACCTATTACAACCAGCCAACTGCCCAATTTTACAGAGTTACCACAGACAACTCTTTCCCTTATCGTATTTATGTTGCACAACAAGACAATTCTACGTTGAGGATAAATTATCGCTCTAGGGGAAGAGGTATTTCTGAAAATGATTGGGAGCCTACCGCTGGAGGTGAGTCGGCTCATATTGCTGTTGATCCATTAGACAATGATATTGTTTATGGGGGCAGTTATGGAGGTTTTCTAACTCGTGTCAATCATAAAAACAAGTCTGTAAGAGGAATCAATGTATGGCCAGACAATCCGATGGGATATGGTGCTGAAGGAATGAAATACCGTTTTCAATGGAACTTCCCCATTCATTTCAGCAAACACAATCCTAAAAAACTGTACACTTTTTCCAATCATGTTCACGTCTCGGAAAACGAAGGTCAAAGCTGGGAGATTATTAGTCCAGACCTGACCCGAAACGATCCTGAAAAACTAAAATCTTCAGGAGGACCCATAACGCAGGACAACACAGGAGTAGAATATTATTGCACCATTTTTGCGGCCAATGAGTCTCCCTTAGAAGAAGGGATGATGTGGGTAGGAAGTGATGATGGATTGTTACATTTGACCCGTGATGGAGGAAAAAACTGGGAGAATGTTACCCCTTCCATCATGCCGAAATGGTTAATGATTAACAGCATTGATCCTTCACCTTTTGATCCTGCAGTGTGTTATGTGGCTGGCACCTTATACAAGACAGGTGACTTCAAGCCCTACCTTTACAAAACTATGGATTATGGAAAAACATGGGAAAAAATTACTGATGGAATTCCTTCGGAACATTTTACCCGTGTACTTCGTGCCGATCCCGCCAAAAAAGGACTACTCTATGCGGGAACAGAAACAGGAATGTATATTTCTCATGACGATGGGGCATCTTGGAATCCTTTTCAGTTGAATCTTCCTATAGTACCGATTACTGATTTAACTCTTAAGGACAACAGTTTGATTGTGGCTACTCAAGGGCGCAGTATATGGATTTTAGATGACCTTACAGTACTTCATCAAATTGACCAAAATACAGTCAACCAACCCATGACTTTATTCAAGCCTAAGGACAGTTATCGTACCCAAGGGAGCGCTGGGAAACCTTCTCCTACACAAGGGATGAATTTACCCAACGGAGTCATTGTACATTTTAATATTCAAGATTTCGATTCTGAGAAAGATACCGTTGCACTTCATTTTAAAGAACAAGACGGAACGGTGATAAAAACGTATAGCACTGCCGATAAAGAAAATGAACTTGAGGTTGAAATGGGAGGAAATACCTTTGTTTGGAATACGCGTTATGAAGGTGCAGAGACATTGGAAGGAATGATTTTTTGGAGTGCTACCTTCTCTGGAGCAAAAGCAGTTCCAGGCACTTATAAGGTTGTCCTTGAAAAAAATGGAACCACTCTGGAGCAAGATTTCGAAATCTTACCAGACCCTACTGCAGAAGTTACGGTTGGGCAGATGAAACTTCAGTTTGATTTTGTAAATAAGGTTAACTCAACCGTGGATAAAGCGCATAAAGCAATTAAAGACATTCGAACAATTCGCAAAAAATTGGATGATTTTGAATCTAATTATGGGGATAATGAAGCGGTAAGCGAGCTTATCGAAAAAGCAAAAACACTAAACACTTCTTTATCAGATATTGAAAAAGCACTTTATCAAACCCAAAATAGAAGTAATCAAGATCCTCTCAATTTTCCCATCCGTTTGACGAATAAATTGGGGCATTTGAATCGATTGGTAACCAACAACGATTTTCCACCCACGGATCAAGATGAGGTTGTTCGCAAGGAATTGACCAAACAAGTAGAAGCACATTTAGCAGACTACAATACTTTGGTTACAAAAGATTTAGAACAATTTAATGAAGCGTTTTCAAAATTAAATTTAGACTATCTAACATTAAATTAAAACCTTTTGTATTATAACTATATTAAGGCTTTACATCTGATCTTTGTGATTACTTGGTTTGCAGGATTATTTTATGTTCCTAGGCTTTTTATCTATCATATAGAAGCCTCTAATAGGAGGAAGGAAGAAGCACAAATTCTTATCCCGCAGTTGAAAATAATGTCGAGAAGGTTATGGTATTTCATTACCTGGCCTTCTGCGATATTAGCTCTTTTATTTGCCGTATGGCTCTTGGTTTTGATGCCTTCATGGCTTGTACAAGGGTGGATGCATTTGAAGCTTACTTTTGTGTTTTTATTAATACTCTATCATTTGAAAACGCATCAGATATTTCTCAAGTTGCAAAAAGATGTCATCACATACAGCAGTCTTTTTATGAGGATCTGGAATGAAGGAGCAACCCTTCTGCTATTTGCAATTGTTTTTTTAGTGATTTTGAAAGACAGTTTGCATTGGATAGGGGGACTTCTGGGCTTATTCGGGTTGGGCTTCCTTCTGTTTCTAGGAATACGACTTTATAAAAAAACAAGAAAAGAAAAGTGATCAAACTCTTCAAAATTCCAAAACGTATTTCTTTTAGAACCCGACTTTTTTTGGTGATGATTGGAATGTTGGTCATTGCAGGATTGTTGATTTTGGGAACAACTACAATTCAATATGAATCACAGCGGGAGAATTATCATTTTGGACGTTTGACTCGAAAAGAAATTCAGATTCAACGCCATGTTGACTATCTGACTCAGAAGCATAATTTGATGAACCAACCGACACAGGTGTGGCAACTATACAAAGCAGATTTTGAACAAATAAATTCTATTCACAACATTCAATATTCATTGTTTACCCTAGAGGGAAAACCTTTGTTTATTTATCATTCTCCTTTAGAAGTGATTGCTAATAATTACAATTTAAGCAAGACCTTACTGGACAAAATAAATAACTCAGAGCAAGGGAGTTATATCGAACATTACCCTTCAGAGCTTGACAACTTTCATGCCTCTTATAGGGTTTTAAAAGATAATCTGAATAAACCTTATGCAATTTTGTTTTTCCCATATTTCGAAGACGTTTCTTTTTCGGAAAACGAATTGAACACCTTTATTCAAAACTTATACCAAATTTATATTTTGCTTTTAGTAGGTGTGATTTTGATTGCCTATTTTTTGTCAAAATTTGTCACACGTTCTCTAGAAACCATCAAGGTTCGTATGGGAGAGATGCGATTGGAAAAAAAGAATGAAAAAATTCACTTGAAAAATGCTACCCGCGAGATCGACAGCTTGGTAAACTCTTATAATAAAATGGTGGATGATTTGGAGGCCAGCGCAGAAAAACTCGCCAAGACGGAACGCCAACAAGCGTGGCAGGAAATGGCACGTCAAGTAGCTCATGAGATTAAAAATCCACTGACTCCCATGCGGCTTACCATACAGAGTTTTCAACATCAATACGACCCCAATGATCCAGATAATAAGAAAAAACTCAATGATTTTTCTAATTTGTTGATTCAACAAATAGACACAATGAGTGATGTAGCAGAAGCCTTTTCAAATTTTGCAACCTTACCGAAACCCAAAATGAAGGAATGTGATTTGGTTGAAATTACGCAAATGGCAGTCAATATTTTTGATCAAGAGCATATTGTTTTTTCTTCGGATAAGGCTCATAGCTATCACAAATTAGATCGTACGCAGTGGATTCGAGTGATTACAAATCTGGTGCAAAATGCACTACAATCGGTACCCTCGGGGAGAACTCCTCGAATTGGAGTTCAGTTAACTTCTGAGCCCAATCAAACTGTACTTTCTATAATGGACAACGGAAATGGAATCCCAATAGAAATCAAAGACAAAGTTTTTGAGCCTAAATTTACAACCAAAACTTCAGGAATGGGATTAGGCCTTGGGATTGTAAAGAATATTATCGAGTCCCACAACGGAACCATCCGATATGTATCTAAAAAAAACAAAGGAACCACATTCACCATTAGTATTCCAAAAGGCTAAAACTAATATTCTACTTCTTTTCTGATGGTTGTTTCTAAGTGCATTATCAAATCGTCATAACTTGAGACATCGATGGAGAGAGGACTATGAAATTTAAAAAACACCCTATTTGCTATGGGCATCGGGAAGTAGTTTTGTGCTGCAAATTTCCATGAATTTTTAATGCTTATAGGAACTACTTTGGCTTGTGGCATGCTTTTGAATAAAGCGATGAGTCCTGAACGATGAAATTTTTTCATCTCACCTTTTCTAGATCGGGTTCCTTCTGGGAAAATAATCACGGAATGGTCTTTTGCTGAGAGTCTTGCACCGAAGGATTCAATCCGTTCTAGTGCTTCTTTTGGTTTTTTGCGATCGATTAAAACAGAACCCCCATGTCGTAAATTGAAGGATACACTGGGAATGCCCTTACCCAATTCTTTTTTACTGACAAACTTGGCATGATAACCGCGCAATTCCCAGATTAAAGGAGGAATGTCATAGGTGCTTTGATGATTGGCAACAAAAATGACACTCCCTTGGTTCGGCAGAGGCATTTCATATTCAAATGTAATTCGAGTCCCTAAAAGAGCAAGACACCGTAGAATAAAATAATTTAAAATGTCAACACTTTTTTTGTGCGCTCCATACCCAAAAGCAGTTAAAGCCATCCATTGTATACCATGAAACAGCACCAGTATGCTTCCAAAACAAAAATAGAAGAGAAAACTAAGCGGATAACTACAATATTTCTTCATCCCCTTGCTTCAATTTGAGAGTAGAAATCTAACAGTGGTCGTTGTAGGCCGCTTTCAGGTTTTCAGCAATAAGTTCTGCAGGACGTCCTTCGATATGGTGCCTTTCTATCATATGCACCAATACACCGTCTTTAAACAAAGCAATACTAGGAGATGAGGGAGGAAAAGGAATCATCATGTCTCGAGCTGTTTTTGTAGCCTCGGCATCAACACCTGCAAACACAGTAGTTAGATGATCTGGTTTTTTTCCGTTTTGAAGGGAAAAATGCACACCAGGCCTTGCATTGGCAGCGGCACAACCGCAGATGGAATTCACCACTACCAGAGTAGTGCCTGATTTTGCCAAGGCGTTGGTGACGTCTTCTGAAGTAGCTAACTCCTCAAATCCAATTTGGGTCAACTCTTCGCGCATGGGTTTTACTAATTCAGCAGGATACATAGTATTTTATTTTTTTCAAAGATATAAATTAATGGATTCTCCTAAGGTTTTGCGGGACCAAATTTATTTGTCAACTTTGTATAAACTTTTCAGAAGAAAGCAATGATTAAATGGGTTGCAGCGTTTATGGGATTTTATTTGTTTCGAATTCCAGGTGCCTTATTAGGTTTTTTTATAGGAGGAATGATTGATCAGTTCAATGGGAGTAATCGTACCGTTTTTCAAACACGCTTTTCTGCCAACCCATCAGGAAGCCTCCAATTGAACCTCTTGGCTCTTGCCGCTACAGTAATTAAAGCCGATGGAGTAGTGAAGGGTGAAGAATTGCAGTTTGTAAGAAATTTTTTTATTTCAAATTACGGAAGCCAACAGTCCTCAGAAATATTTGAAACGTTTAATGAACAAATAAAAAAAGAAGTTCAAAATATTGCAGAGTTGGCACGTGTTTTTGTAGATCGAACACCTTACGAAACTCGACTCCAGGTTTTACATTTTTTATTTGGCGTGGCAAATGCAGATGGGAATGTTGCACAATCCGAACTAGACAAGATCAGTCAGATTGCTGTTGCATTGGGAATACGCTCTTCTAGTTTTGAAAGCATAAAAGCGATGTTTTTTCAAAACACGGACAGTGCCTATAAAATTTTGGAAATACCCACCACTGCATCTGATATGGAAGTTAAAAAAGCCTATAGGCAAATGGCAAAAAAGTACCATCCTGATAAATTGCAATCTCAAGATTCTGCTCTAGTCAAAGGAGCACAAGAAAAATTTCAAGAGGTCCAAAAAGCCTATGAATCAATTCAAAAAGAAAGAGGATTATGATGGAGACATTTTGGTTTTATATGAAGCTGGGTTTTTGGCATGTGATAGACTGGGAGGGGCTGGATCACTTCTATTTTATTATTACGCTGGCAATGCCCTTTGCGTTTAGACAAAGTAAAAAACTGTTGTGGTGGGTAACTCTTTTTACACTCGGACACACATTGTCTTTAATAGGGAATTTTTATGCGGAAATACCCTTCTCATCCTATTGGATCGAGTTGCTTATACCCATAACTATTGCCTTGAATGCGGTTACCTTATTTTTCCCCAAACAACACAGTCGCATTTTGAACAAATCCTATTTTTTTCCAATTACAACGGTAGTCTTTGGGGTCATTCACGGATTGGGTTTCGGAAGGTATTTTAAAATGTTAATTCCAGAAGGTGAGGTTGGTTTTTCACTTTTTTCTTTTGCTTTGGGGGTCGAGTTCGCCCAAATCGCAATTGTCATCGCGGTTCTTTTGACGAGTTTTATTATTGTTCAAATTTTTAAACAAACAAAAAGCAAATGGGAGTTTTTGGTCGGAGCAATGATCTTATCTCAAGCCTTGGGAATGATTTTTGAACGAATTTAAAATGATATTGAAACCGAAATGCTATCTTCGTGAAAATGGCACAAGACAAACAGCAAAAGTACGATAAAGCCTATTTGAAGATGGCAAAAACGTGGGGGCAACTTTCCTACTGCGACAGAAAAAAGGTCGGGGCGCTTATTGTTAAAGATCGTATGATTATCTCGGATGGATACAATGGAACTCCTTCTGGATTTGAAAATGTTTGTGAAGATGAGGATCATTTTACGAAATGGTATGTACTTCATGCAGAGGCCAATGCAATCTTAAAAGTTGCAAGTTCTACACAGTCCTGCAAAGGGGCCACTTTGTATATCACCCTTTCCCCTTGCAAAGAATGTAGCAAGTTGATTCACCAGTCGGGAATTGTACGAGTAGTTTATTCTCAAGCGTATAAAGACCAAACAGGATTGGATTTTTTGAAAAAAGCAGGAGTGACTTTGATGCACCTTCCTGAAGAAACTAAACAAGCGTGAAAAGAAATATAATTTATCTGTTTCTAATTGTAGTGCTGTCTGCAGCAATAGGATATCTCTTTGGATCCCATTTCAGTCCTCAAGTTAGCTTAGCTAATGCAAGCCACCCTAGTATTGCCAAATTAAATCGTTTGATGACCTACCTGACTCAGGATTATGTGGATAAAATCAATGCCGATAGTTTAGTAAGTACTGTTATTGAAGATATTGTAGATGAACTGGATCCACATTCGGTATATATACCTGCGGTGCAGAAAGAATCCTTAGCAGAGAGTATGCAAGGAAATTTTGAAGGCATAGGGGTGCAGTTTCGTATGATTCAAGACACCATTGCAGTAAGTAGAGTCTTGGAAGGAGGCCCAAGTGAAAGAGCGGGATTAAAATCAGGAGACCGTATTCTGATGGCAGATCAAGACACGCTATACTCTAAAGAATTACAAAATGATCAAATTGTAGGGAGGCTTAAGGGGAATTCTTCTACCCCAGTACGACTCACCGTATATCGAAAAAAACAAGATTCGATTTACACCTTCGACATTATACGTGGACCAGTTCCCTTGCCCAGTGTGAGTGGCGCTTATATGATCGATCAAAATACAGGATATATAAAGATCAATCGATTTTCTCAAACTACCTATGCTGAGTTTCAGACCTCTTTGATCGGGTTGGTAGAGCAAGAGATGAAAGATCTCATTTTAGATTTGAGGGGAAATCCGGGGGGCTATCTGCTTCCGGCTAAGCAAATTGCAGATGATTTTTTAGAAGCATCTAAACCAATTGTGATTGTGGAAGGCAATAACGGAAAAAGAGAACGCTCCATTTCTTCCTCCCAGGGGCTCTTTGAGAAGGGTAGGCTTTTTGTTTTAGTAGATGAAGACTCCGCCTCTGCAAGTGAGGTCATTGCAGGAGCTATTCAAGACAACGATCGCGGACTCATTATGGGTCGCCGTACTTTCGGTAAAGGTTTGGTGCAGCAACAACTACCCTTAGGACAAGGAGATCAAGTTCGGCTCACTACAGCACGATACTACACCCCTACCGGACGATCCATCCAAAGACCTTATGATTCCTCAAGTCGATCTGATTATTTTGCAGAGGTGCGCAATCGTTATCAAACGGGTGAGATGGATAACCCAGCAAAAATCCCTGTAAACGACAGTTTGATTTTTACTACCCCAAAAGGAAGGACGGTGTATGGGGGAGGTGGAATCACTCCTGATATTTACATTGCCAATTTGGATAGTCCTGAAGAGGCTTGGAACCGATATCTCATTGGCTCCAATTTGATTGATCTTTTTGTTTTTTTGGAGTTGGATAAACACCCCAAAAAATACAATTTCGAAAATGCACCTCAATTTTTTAATGAAGATCTACCCAATCCAGATGACTTTATCGCAGCATTTGAAGTGTTTTGTTCGGAGTACAAACTTCCTGTAAAGGTAACTTCAAAGAATAAAGCAAATATTCTAAACTCCATCAAAGCGTTTATAGCACTTCAGCGTTTTGGTGAAAATATGTATATCAGAATTGTCAATCAAACAGACCCTTTCATAGTTAGGGCTTTAGAAGAAATCGCGGAGCGTTAATTTATTTTTTTAGCTTCTGGGCAATTTTTTTTGAAAGCATCAAGATCACAAGCAACAAAAAAGAACTCGCTGAGGCCATTACTCCAATAACGGCCACACTGCTATTTCCACCCAATGGATTTTCCCAATCGATTTGAACCAGATTGAATATACACATGCCTACAGCAAGAATCATAAATAGAGGAAGTGCGATTTTCATAATTTTTTATCCAATTTAAATAAGTTGACCAATGTTTGTAGTAAAAAGTTTTACTGCAATCGCGAGAAGAATAACTCCAAAAACTTTTCGGATGATATTAATACCCGATTTTCCCAACTTTTTTCCGATGAACTTTGAGGACTTTAAAATTATATAGACGAAAAGAATATTAATCAGAATCGCGATAATAATATTGAGTACATGATATTCTGCGCGAAGAGAAAGAAGGGAAGTCATAGTTCCTGCTCCTGCAATCATCGGAAAAGCAAGCGGCACTATAGAGGCGGTTTCTGGAGCTTCGTCTCGAAACAGATTTACCCCTAGAATCATTTCTAATGCCAAAAAGAGTATGACCAAAGAACCCGCAACAGCAAATGAGTTTATATCAATTCCAATGAGTTTTAAAATTTCTTCTCCTAAAAACAAAAAACCAATCATGATCACAGCAGCGATCAGGGAGGCTTTTTCGGATTGGATATGTCCCACTTTTTCTCTCAATGAGATGACTAGAGGAATGTTGCCAATGATATCGATTACTGCAAACAGTATGACACTAGCCGTAAGAATTTCTTTAAGATTAAACACAGCTCAAATTTTTTTGCAAATCTAAGTCCATTCTTTGAATCCCCCCTTTTAAATTGTTTATTTTTAACAAAAAAAGAGCGTGATTTCAATAGAAAATACCCTAGTCTCAGAAGACCTAGTTTCCAAAGAATTTGTTTGTAATATATCCAAATGCAAAGGAGTGTGTTGTGTTGCCGGAGAAGCGGGAGCCCCTTTGGAAAAGGACGAAGTTGATTTTCTTCAGAAAAACTACTCCAAGATCAAACCCTATTTAAATGACAAAGGAACACAGGCTATTGAGGAGCAAGGTGTTTTTGTAAAAGGGCTGGATGGAGATTTTGAAACACCCCTAGTAAAGGGTGAAGAATGTGCCTACACGGTTTTTTCTAAAAATGGAACCGCTTCCTGCGGTATAGAAAAAGCCTATCAGCAAGGAGTTATTGACTTTCAAAAGCCCATTTCTTGTCATTTGTATCCTGTGCGGGTTCAGCAGTACGACAAAATGACTGCGGTAAACTACCATAGCTGGTCTATTTGTTCTGATGCCTGTAGCCTAGGAGATTCCTTAAAAATTCCAGTGTATCAGTTTGTCAAAAAAGCCCTGATTAGAAAATTTGGAAAAGCGTGGTACCAAGCTTTAGAAAATCACTCCAAAATGAGCTCTTAAGAACATCCTACTGTTCTAGGGGGTTAACACGTTTTTTTATCGATAAAATACTGTAAATCAATAAATTAAAATTCATTGATATTTGACGAAAAGGAGGAAAAAACCAAGATTTTGTTAAAAACTAAGCTCCATTGTGGAAAAGTTACTCTTTCAATTTCAACTACAATTTTGAATCTTTGTTAATCAAAATCAAATACTTTTTTAATCAAATTTAATACGTAAAAGATGGCAGCTGTAGAACCTATTCTCCAAGAAAATGAAAATCGATTTGTAATATTCCCCATTCAACACCACGATATTTGGGAATGGTACAAAAAAATGGAGGCTAGTTTTTGGACTGCAGAAGAAATTGATTTGCATCAAGATCTCACCGACTGGAATAACAAGCTAACCGAGGACGAAAAGTATTTTATCAAACATATCCTTGCTTTTTTTGCTGCATCCGACGGAATCGTCAATGAAAATCTAGCAGAAAATTTCGTCAATGAGGTACAATATTCCGAAGCAAAGTTTTTCTACGGATTTCAAATTATGATGGAAAATATCCATTCAGAAACCTACTCTTTATTGATTGATACTTATGTAAAAGACGACGCAGAGAAAGATCAACTCTTCAAGGCTATTGAAGTTTTTCCTGCCATCAAAAAGAAAGCCGATTGGGCATTGCGATGGATCGATTCGGATTCTTTTGCTGAGCGGCTCATTGCATTTGCGGCGGTAGAAGGGATTTTCTTTTCAGGAGCCTTTTGCTCAATCTATTGGCTGAAAAAACGAGGACTGATGCCCGGACTGACCTTTTCAAATGAATTGATTTCAAGAGACGAGGGTGTGCATTGTGATTTTGCAGTGCATCTGCACAACCACCACCTAGTCAATAAGGTGCCACCCGCACGAATTAGAGAAATCCTATTGGACGCACTCAATATCGAACGTGAGTTTATAACCGAGTCCCTACCCATCAGCCTGATCGGGATGAATGCGAAACTGATGACTCAATATTTAGAATTTGTTACCGATCGTCTTTTAGTGGAATTAGGTCTTGAAAAGGAATTCAATGTTGGCAATCCGTTTGACTTCATGGATATGATTTCACTACAAGGAAAAACCAATTTCTTTGAGAAGCGCGTAGGCGAATATCAAAAAGCAGGTGTCCTGAATAACGAAAAGAAAGATGAGAAAATCAGTTTTGATGCTGATTTTTAATTAAAAATCTTTGTTAAGTCCCCATTCTTCATAACCATTAAGAGAGTTTTAAAATTTAAAGAGTAAAATATGTTTGTAGTTAAAAGAGATGGCCGAAAGGAGCCCATCATGTTCGATAAAATCACCGCTAGAATTCGGAAATTAAATTATGGGCTCAATGCCCTGGTGGATCCAGTTCGTGTTGCCATGCGTGTGATTGAAGGGCTATACGATGGAGTAACCACCTCTGAGTTGGATAATCTTGCCGCAGAGATTGCCGCAACAATGACTACTACACATCCAGATTATGCAAAGCTAGCGGCCCGTATTTCCGTTTCCAATTTGCATAAAAACACAAAAAAATCCTTCTCAGAGACCATGGAGGATTTGTACAAATACGTCAATCCACGTACCGGTAAAAAAGCTCCTTTGCTTTCTGATGAAGTGCATGAAATCATCCAAAAAAATGCGGATCAATTAGATTCGAGTATCATTTACAATCGCGATTTTGGCTATGACTTCTTCGGTTTTAAAACGCTAGAACGTTCCTATTTGTTAAAATTAAACGGTAAAATAGTAGAACGTCCACAACACATGCTCATGCGGGTTTCAATTGGAATCCACCTAGACGATATCGAAGCAGCACTTGAGACCTATGAATTGATGTCCAAGCGCTATTTTACTCATGCTACTCCGACACTTTTTAATTCGGGTACACCCAAGCCACAAATGTCCTCTTGCTTTCTTTTGGCTATGAAAGATGACAGTATCGACGGCATCTATGACACCCTAAAACAGACGGCAAAGATCTCGCAATCTGCTGGGGGAATAGGCCTTTCGATACATAACATTAGAGCAACAGGATCCTACATCGCCGGGACGAACGGGACCTCTAATGGAATTGTTCCTATGCTACGTGTCTTTAATGATACCGCACGGTACGTGGATCAGGGTGGAGGAAAAAGAAAGGGATCGTTTGCGATTTATGTAGAACCTTGGCATGCAGATATTTTTGACTTTTTGGAATTAAAAAAGAACCACGGTAAAGAAGAAATGCGTGCTCGTGATTTGTTCTATGCCATGTGGACTCCCGATCTCTTCATGAAACGTGTAGAGGAAGATGCAGAGTGGACTCTGATGTGTCCCAACGAGTGTCCAAATCTCTATAATGTGCATGGAGAGGAGTTTGATAAATTATACCTTCAATACGAATCTGAAGGACGCGGAAGAAAAACCATCAAAGCAAGAGAGCTTTGGGAGAAAATCTTAGAATCTCAAATTGAGACAGGAACACCTTATATGCTTTACAAGGATTCCGCAAACCGAAAGTCCAATCAAAAGAATCTGGGAACTATCCGTTCTTCAAATCTTTGTACAGAAATTTTAGAATACACCTCAGCAGACGAAGTAGCCGTATGTAACTTGGCTTCCATCGCACTACCTATGTTTGTTAAAGACGGTGCATTTGATCATCAAGCCCTTTTTGACGTTACTGTCAGGGTTACGAAAAACCTGAATCGTGTAATAGACCGAAATTATTACCCGGTCAAGGAAGCGGAAAACTCTAACTTTAGACACCGTCCCATAGGTCTGGGCGTGCAAGGTTTAGCCGATGCTTTTATCTTATTGCGCTTGCCCTTTACTTCAGAAAAAGCAAAAGAACTCAATCAAGAAATATTTGAAACCCTATATTTTGCTGCGGTTACAGCTTCAGCAGAAGAAGCAAAAAACGAGGGTCCCTATGCATCTTACAAAGGTTCACCCATCTCTAAAGGAGAGTTCCAGCACAATCTTTGGGGTATCAAAGATGAAGAGCTTAGTGGACGTTGGGACTGGGTAGGTTTAAGAAAAACAGTGAAAAAATACGGCGTTCGAAATTCCCTCTTGGTTGCACCAATGCCTACTGCTAGTACTTCTCAAATTCTTGGAAACAATGAGTGTTTTGAGCCATACACATCCAATATTTATACCCGCCGCGTACTTTCGGGTGAATTTATCGTCGTGAACAAGCATCTGTTAGAAGATCTTGTAGAACGAGGCCTATGGAATGAGGATTTGAAGCAAGAACTGATGCGCAATAACGGTTCAATACAAAATATTGAAGTCATTCCAGAAGATATTAAAGAATTGTATCGTACCGTTTGGGAAATGAGTATGAAAGATATTATTGATATGTCTCGTCATAGAGGGTATTTTATCGATCAATCTCAATCGTTGAATCTTTTTATGGAAGGTGCTACCATGGCAAAACTAACCTCCATGCACTTTTACGGTTGGAAATCTGGACTCAAAACAGGAATGTATTATCTGAGAACAAAATCTGCGGTGGACGCCATTAAGTTTACACTGGACAATAAAGTAAAAGAAAATGTACCTGCGGTAGAAGCTACGGTAGCCTCCACCTCCTCTGTTACAAAACCAAAGGCAGGAGTCAATCCTGTACCCGTCGAACCGCTTTCCCCTCAGGAGTTAAAACAGATGCTTTCACAAGCCAGAGAAAGCGAGGACGACGATTGTTTGATGTGCGGATCATAAATTTTGTTTCTTAGAATAAAACTTAATCTAGGGGTAACGATACTTAACGTTAAGCTAACATAAGTGTTTCATTAACTAATTTTCTTTGCACAAACAATTAGTAATGAAACAAGTTATAGTAGTCTACGCACTGTTCTTTAGTGCCGTTATACAAATGCTAGGAGCACAGGAAATAAGTAATACCAAGTTTGGAAAGGGTATGATTAATTTCATCGCAAAAGACAGCTCTTTTAGTGTCAAATTCGCACCGCGTTTTCAAACCAGATATCAGAGTGAATGGGAATATAGTGGATTGAATTACACTCCCGCTTCTTATAACTTTTTGGTTCGTAGGGCACGTTTAAAATTTGACGGTTATGCTTTTTCACCAAAACTGATTTACAAAGTTGAGTTGGGTCTTTCCAATCGAGACATCTCAGGAGCTAACCCCTACAATAGAAACACGCCTCGGTACATACTTGATGCGGTTCTAAAATGGAAATTTTATAAAGACTTCGAGCTTTGGGCAGGACAAACTAAACTTCCAGGTAATATCGAGCGAGTAGTTTCTTCTGCTAATTTACAATTGATTGATCGATCCTTGTTGAACAGTAAATTTAATATCGATCGCGATATGGGTATTCAGTTAAGACACCAATCCAAGCTTGGTGGGTCGTGGATCAGTAGAGAAAAATTATCTCTTTCACAGGGAGAGGGAAGAAACATCACCGAAGGAAATTTAGGTGGGCTTCAATACACTGCTCGTTTAGAATTACTGCCTTTTGGAAAATTTGAATCTAAAGGGGACTATTCTCAAGGTGATTTAGCACGGGAAAAATCGATAAAAGCCATGTTCGGTTTTACCTACGATTACAATCAAAATGCTGTAAAAACAAGAAGCAATATGGGTTCCTATATGAACCAAACGGCAGGGGGGCTGTTTGAAACGGATATTAATACTGTCTTCTTGGATGGAGTTATAAAATACAACGGATTTGCACTTACAGGAGAGTATGCAAAAAGAACTGCAGACACCGTTGAAGCACTTGAAGCAGATGGAAAAACAAAAACAGGAAGGGTAGTCAACACAGGTTCTGCTGTGAACTTTCAGGGTAGTTATTTGTTTAAAAACAATGTAGAATTAACGGTACGCTATACCTCATTGGATTTTGAAACAATTACACGTTTATCAGATCTCAGACAACTCACCTATGGGATTTCAAAATACGTAGTTGGTCACAAATTGAAAGTACAAGCAGACCTTAGTTTTACAAATGCAAATGAGATGAAAGACAGTATTCTTTTTAGAACAGGTTTTGACCTTCATTTTTAATAATTTAATAACACGATATGCAGAAATAATCTGCATCTTTAAAAAAAATTAAGAACAAAGAAATGGACAATATATATTTATTAATGTTGGTTGCACTTGCAGTATTAGCTGTTCTAGATATTGTGGTAGGAGTGAGTAACGACGCAATAAATTTTTTAAATTCTGCAATAGGTTCTAAGGCAATTTCTTTAAGAACGATTATGATTGTCGCCAGTTTGGGGATTTTTATTGGGGCTGTTTTTTCAAGCGGAATGATGGAAGTAGCCCGTAAGGGAATATTCAACCCAGGCGAGTTTTATTTTGATGAGATCATGGTCATTTTTATGGCAGTAATTATTACGGATATTTTGCTACTCGATTTCTTTAACACCCTTGGTTTACCAACATCGACAACAGTATCTATAGTCTTCAACCTTTTGGGAGCTTCTGTGGTCATGTCTATCTTTAAAATTCTGGATTCAGACACACAGACTTTAGCAGACCTAGGCACTTATATCAATACGGACAAAGCCGTAACAATAATCAGTGGAATACTCTTATCTGTTCTCATTTCATTTTCTGTTGGAGCTTTTGTTCAGTGGCTCTCTAGAATAATTTTCACTTTTCAATTTGAAAAGAAAGTCAAAAATTTTGGGGCACTTTTTGGTGGTGTTGCCCTTACTTCTATTACCTATTTTATTTTTATCAAAGGACTAAAAGGGACACCCTACTACAGCGAAATGTCAGGATTTTTAAAAAGTAATGAACTAGTTCTTGTCTTTGTTTCATGGCTTGTATTAACTCTTTTTTCATATTTCTTTCAGAAAATTTCTCAAAAGAGCATTCTCATAGTAATTATTCTGGTTGGAACTTTTGGTCTTGCCTTGGCCTTTTCAGGAAATGATTTGGTCAATTTCATAGGAGTTTCTATGGCAGCCTATCATTCCTATGAAGCTTGGAGTGTTTCAGGGATTGATCCAAGTCTTTTCTCTATGGAGTCCTTAGATAAAAAAGTACCTGCGGAACCATTATTACTTTTTTTAGCTGGGGGGATAATGGTAGTTACGTTATGGTTTTCGAAAAAGGCTAAAACAGTAGCTGAAACAGAAATAGGGCTTTCCAGACAACACGACACCCATGAAAAATTCAAGCCCAATTTATTTTCTAGAGGAATCGTAAATGTTTTCTTTAGATCCTCCTCTCTTTTGAGCTCTATAATGCCTAAAGCGTTATGGGAAAAAATTGAAGAAAGTTTTGATAGAAAAGACACACTAATAATCAATAAAGATCAAAGTGTGGACGCCCCCGCTTTCGATATGATTCGCGCTTCTGTAAACCTTATGGTCGCAGGAATCTTGATTTCAGTAGCAACAGCAATGAAACTTCCGCTGTCAACTACCTATGTGACTTTTATGGTAGCAATGGGTACCTCTCTTGCAGACCGTGCTTGGGGTAGAGAAAGTGCTGTTTATCGTGTCGCAGGGGTTTTGAGTGTGATTGGAGGTTGGTTTTTAACGGCCATAGGCGCTTTTATTGCCTCTGGAATTGTGGTTTATCTCATACGTTGGAATAAAGCAACTATGATCCCTGTTTTATTGCTTTTAACTATTATGCTACTCATTCGCAACTTCCTTAGACACAAAAACAAATCCTCCCAAGTCAGTCATAAGGAATTAAAAATGTCTGAGAGTAGCACGGTACAAGGAATCATTTCTGAAAGTGCTGATAATATTGTTAATGTAGTTTCAAGAGCAAAAAAGATTTATGCTACGATTCTTAAGGGTCTTTCTACTCAAGATTCAGACGTCCTTAAAAAGAGTAAAAAAGGAGTAGCAAAACTCGATGAAGAGATTGAAGAACTACGCGACAATATTTTCTTCTTGATTAAAAATTTGGATGAAACCAGTGTAAGGGGAAGTAGTTTTTACATTTTAATTCTCGCCTATTTGACAGATATTGCCCAGTCACTTGAATTCATTTCTAAAAAGAGTTATAAGCATGTAAACAATCAACATCAAAAGTTAAAGTTCAAACAGTTCAAAGACTTAATGGAAATCGAAGACCGATTGAATATGATGTATGATGAGGTTGTGGAGATTTTTAACAGTAGAAAGTTTGAAAGAGTATCCTTGGTATTGGCTCAAAGAGAGGAAATCATCACGTTTATTTCTGAAAAGATAAATGCTCAGATAGATCGTACCCGTTCAGAAGAGTCCAGTCCAAAGAATACAACACTCTATTTCAATATTCTTTTAGAAACAAAAGATTTGGTGAATAATATTCTAAACCTTCTTGAAGAATACCATTCGAGCTTTAGAAAGTAGTAGAGATACTTTGGATGGTAAAACTTCTTGTTATTTTTAAAGAACTTCTCCTCATTTACTGTTGTAGATTAATAACTTTGTCTTATGAATTGGGAGGCATTACTTTCACTAAAACGCTATGGCGATACCAACAAAAGACTGAGAACAGAGCAAGACGATCTGCGTCTTGGCTTTGAAGTGGATTACGACCGGATTGTATTTTCCAATGCGTTTCGAAGTTTGCAGGACAAAACTCAGGTCATTCCCTTTTCCAAAACGGATTTTGTTCATACCCGTCTTACCCACAGTTTAGAAGTTTCTGTAGTAGGCAGAAGCCTAGGAAGAATGGCAGGTCGTGCAATTTTGGAAAAACACCCGCACCTTTCCGCTTCTTTGGGTTATCAAGCGAATGATTTTGGCGCCATCACCGCTGCTGCTGCTTTAGCCCACGATATTGGCAATCCTCCTTTTGGGCATAGTGGTGAAAAAGCCATAGGACATTTTTTTAAAACAGGAAGCGGAGCTGAATTTAAATCAAAACTAACGGCAGAACAATATCAGGACCTTTGTGATTTTGAAGGCAATGCGAACGGTCTTAAGATTCTATCAGAATCACGTCCTGGAACCCAAGGAGGGCTTCGTCTGAGTTATGCCACTTTGGGAGCTTTTGCCAAATATCCCAAAGCTAGTTTACCCCTGAAACCTACTCCCCATGTTGCAGATAAAAAATATGGCTTCTTCCAAGCTCAAAAATCTTTTTTTAATGAAGTGGCAGCAGAATTATCACTAACAGAAAAAGGTAAAGTACATCGTCATCCACTGACTTATTTAGTTGAGGCGGCAGATGATATTTGCTATACTATTATCGATTTTGAAGATGGAATCAATCTGGGATGGATTTCAGAGGATTACGCTTTGGAGTACCTGATCAATTTGGTTCGCGATCATATCGATTCAAAAAAATACGCACAACTGGCGTATAAACCCCAACGTTTGAGCTACCTGAGGGCTTTGGCCATTAACAGTTTAATTCAAGATGCCGTTCAGATTTTTATTGAAAATGAAGCTGCTATCCTCAAAGGGACGTTTGAGGTAAGCCTGTTAGATAAAAGCAAATACAAAGCGCAAATCGAAGACATTATTAGTTTGAGTGTGAAAAACATCTACCAATCCAAGGAAGTGGTTCAAAAAGAGGTGGTGGGTCACCGAGCCATTTCAATTTTACTGCAGCATTATTGTCATGCATCCGTTCGCAGTTTTGAAGAAAAAGCCAATACACACGACAAACTAATTCTTTCCTTAGTTCCCGAAGGTACTCCTATGGCAGGAGCCACCCTTTATGAAACTCTGCTCAACGCCAGTTGTTTTGTCGCCAGTTTATCCGATGGTAAAGCCTTGCGAATGGCGCAAGATATTGGAGGATAGTCCCATTTACTTTTTAATTCAGAACTCATTACCTTTGGCAAAAAATTGCACATGCGCTGGATCATTACTTTATTATTCTTAGCCGTTTTTCAATGGTATAGTTACCAAGCGGTCAAGACGATCGTTTCCAACCGATGGGTGCTTTTTGTTTATTTTTTATTTGTTGTACTTATAATAGGAAACCTTTTGTTCCATACGCTAGTATTGGAACGCACTTCCGCTCAGGAACCCAGATTGATGTATGCCATTGGCTTCTTTATCACCCTGTTTGCGTTTCAAGCTGTGGTTACCCTATTCCTTTTGGGTGAAGATATTTTAAGGCTACCCCAAGGCGCCTATGCTTATTTTACCAAAATGCCAGGACAAACTCAGTTTTTACCAGAGCGCAGAAAAATCATTTCACAAATTGCAGTGAGTCTGGCAGCCATTCCTTTTACGTCACTCTTATATGGAATGTATCGCGGAAAGTACAATTATAAAGTATTGGCTTACGAATTAAATTACGACGATCTACCTGATGCCTTTGAAGGATTTAAAATTGTTCAAATTTCAGACATTCATAGCGGCAGTTTTGACAATTCAGAAAAAGTACAACACGGTATAGATTTAGTTAATACTCAGCAAGCCGATGTAGTTTTATTTACTGGAGATTTAGTCAATAACAGAGCCGACGAGATTCATCCCTGGATGAAAACCTTTCAACAGATCAAATCAAAGCATGGTGTATATTCCGTTTTGGGAAATCACGATTACGGAGACTACACGCAATGGGAAAGTGCAGACGCAAAGAAAAAAAATCTGGATTCCCTTTGTGTAGCGCAAAAAGAAATGGGCTGGGATCTGTTGCGCAACGATTCGCGATTTATCGAAAAAGAAGGGCAGCGATTGGCACTGGTAGGAGTAGAAAATTGGGGTACAGGATTTAAACAAGCGGGAGATTTGGAAAAGGCACTCGAAAAGGTAGAAGCAGATGATTTTAAAATCTTAATGTCTCACGATCCTTCCCATTGGGAAGCACAGGTGTTGCCCCACCCATTTAACATACACCTTACCCTAAGCGGTCATACACATGGAATGCAATTTGGTATTGAAATTCCGGGATGGATCAAGTGGAGTCCCGTAAAATGGAGATACAAACAATGGGCTGGGATTTACGAGAACGCTAAGCAACGTTTAAATGTAAATAGAGGCTTTGGATATCTTGCTTATCCAGGTCGTGTAGGAATGTGGCCTGAGGTCAGTGTCATTACTTTAACAAAGACAAAAAGTAAGATTTAACCAATTTCTTTTACATTTGTCCTATAATTCGTATAGATAATGTCAAAATTTGGTGAATTATTAGACGAAAAAATTCCAATTCTGTTGGCTTTTTTCAGAAGTCAAGAAGCAGCAACACTAGACATGAATCCCGTATTGAAAGATGTAGCCGCTGCATTAGGAGATAAAGGGAAGGTGGTCAAAATTGACGTGGACAAAAACCAACAATTGTCAGAAGCACTTCGCGTAAAAGTACTTCCTACACTGATGATCTACAAGTTCAGCGAAATGGTTTGGCGTCAAAGTGGAGAACAAGATGCGAATACCCTGATTAGCTTGCTTCAGGATCATATAGATTAATCTATTCTTTAGTGCCGATACTGTCCAATTCCGAATTAAATCGGGCAACATTTTTATTGTATTGGTCCTCCAAGGTCTTGAAGAAAACCGAGTCGTCAAAGGAATTGATAAGTTGCAAGAAATAATTATACGAGGACCATTCTTGTTTAATGCGATCTTGAAGCTGCTCCTGATTGGAAGGAGAAAACTGGGCAAATAACTCCATACGTTCGCTGTATTGATTAGCAATTTTTGTGCTGAGGTTTTGGGCCAATTCGATTTCATCGATCAGGTAATAGCCTTCGACAACATCCACAAGACTGGTGTAAAATTCATAATCGCCATAGAGGTATTTAAAAGGAAGTGAGGCACCAATAAATTGATTTAAAGTAAGTGCCAGATTAGACTTTTCTCCATGTTTTAAATCGGCCTCCACAAGAACTCTATACCGTTCAATTTCTGTGATAATCTCCTCTCCCAGACCATATTGTGTATTTGTATCTAGAGAAGCAAAATATTCCAGACGATCTGCATATTTATAAGCGATTTTTTGGGATAAATCTCGGGCTTTTTCTTCCTCATCAATTCGGTAGTATCCGTCCACAAATGGAACGAGCAAACTGTAATAACCAAAATAGTCCAAGGGCATTTTTTCTATGGCCAAATCCATGATGATCTTCGCTTTATCGTATTTTTTTTCATTGATCAGCTGCTCTGCCAGACGAGCCATATTACTACGAAATGAGATGCTGTTTTTTCGGGTTTCAGGATCGTGGTAGATGTCTGTTCTTTCTGAATTTCCCCAGTCCCACTGCAACACAATGTCATACATCGAATCACTGTCAATTCGTCCCATGAGATAGGGGTTTTCCTTCCCTAAATCAGTTTCTATGGGCACTAATTTATATACCAATCCTTCTAGCTGAAGGTATTTTTTCATCCAGATATATTCAGCTTCCTCATAGCTTCCACCCGTAAAATATATGGGGCGTTCCCAGTCATTATTGGCCAAAATATCAAGCATCAACATTTGATTTTTGAGTAAGGCTGTTTCAGGTAAATCAATATCGATATAGGGCACTATTTTATCTGCATCTTCGGGTTTGACAATTCCACTTTTTAAAACATTTTCCTTGTTTACGGGAACACGTATTTTACGAGTAGGGTAAAAGACTCCTTCTTGCTGACTTTTGGGAAGCTGGTTTGGATCGCGGCCTGTTTTTTCCAAGTAGTCTTTTATTTTAGTCCGAGGATGGTCACTTGCAATCCAGTTCATCAGGTCTTTGATGTCCCATCGTACCGAATCCAAAACAGGTTGATACCGTATTACATCTCGAACTCCATAGGCATAAAGGTCGTGAGTCATTTGAGAGGGAATGGGATCACTTTCATAGGTTTTTCTTTTCATTTGGTCAATGTACCAGTCCGTACCCAACAGGCTGGAGTTAATGGTTCTTACATCGGTTCTGTATCCTTCAATATCTTGTGCATACCAAAGAGCAAACGTATCGTTGTCACCAATCGTAAAAATCATAGCCCCTTTGTCTTTTTGAATGGACTGGAGATATGCTCGGGAAAGCGACTGTGCAGTGTACCGATTGGAGCGATCGTGATCATCCCAATTCTGGAACGCCATCAGTAATGGAACCGCTATAAGGCATAGGACAACAACCAAGGGCGAAGCAATTTGACGCGAAAGAAACCGCTGAACACTTTGGATGAGACTCATACAACCTAGACCAATCCAAATGGTGAATACGTAAAAAGAACCCACCAAAGCGTAATCGCGTTCTCGAGGCTCGAAAGGACGCTCGTTGAGATAAACTTTTAGTGCGATTCCCGTAAAAAGAAAGAAAAGCATCAATACCCAAAACCGCTTGGGGTCTTGGGTATATAAAAAATACAATCCTATTAAGCCCAAGATAAACGGAAGAAAGAAATAGGTATTTCGCGCTTTGTTATTTAGTGCATCATCATGCAGATTTCCCTGATTGCCCAGTCGCAGTTCGTCAATAAAACGAATTCCGCTGATCCAGTTGCCGTCCAAAATATTGTATTCTCCTTGTTCGTCGTTTTGACGCCCCGTAAAGTTCCACATAAAATACCGTAAATACATGTAGCCAAATTGGTATTCAAAAAAGAATTTAAGATTAGAAAAGAAGGAGGGTTTTTCAATATCTAGGTAGGGACTAAAGGTTTTTAAAAACTCGTGAAATTGATTTCCATCTACTGAGCCTTCGGCCATATCTTCACGAAACTGGTCTATTCTACTTTTTAATTGTGGATTAGAGCGATAGGAAGGTTTGATGGAAAATTCTAGCGGTTCTGTGAAATTCATATAGTTTCCTGCATGTTCGCTACTCCATAGACGAGGAAGAAGACCATTGTGCGTACTATTGGAATTAAATCGGGCATCTTCCCAAAAATTCACAATTTTATAACGTCCTGTTTTATAATCCCGCTCGTATTTTGGTTTGTCATCTACATAGGGTTCATCAGGATCTTGTCCTGCATACATATCAGAAAACATAGGTCCGTAAAACAATTTGGTTTCAGGATATTGTTCTAAATTGTAATAAGCCAAAAGTAATCGTGCGTCAGAAGGAGAATTTTCATTAATTACCGTATTGGCATTGGCACGAATGGGAATCATGATCCAAGAAGAAAATCCTATCAAAACAAAAAGTACTGCAAGAATTCCAGTATTGAGATTGATTAGATTTTTCTTTTTTGTAAATTTTAAACTATAGTAAAATACGGCAATAATAGATACTGCAGCGAAGAGCGTTCCACTGTCAAAGGGAAGTCCTAAGGTATTGACAAAAAAGACCTCTGCCTTACCGAAAAAACCTAGGGTAGAGGGGAGTAATAATTTAAAGATGACCAATAAGATTGCTGTGGAGATGAGGTTGGCATAAATGAATCCTTTTACGGTTACTTTTTTGTAATTTTTAAAATAATAAAGCATTCCTAGTGCAGGGATAGTCAAGAGTCCCATAAAATGAACGCCAAAAGAAAGGCCAATTACAAAAGCGATCATCAATAACCAGCGGTCCCCTCTGGGGGTATTCATTTCTTTTTCCCAGCGCAAACCCATCCAAAACAGTACGGCTAAAATTAATGTGGCCATTGCATATACTTCTGTTTCTACAGCATTGAACCAAAAGCTGTCCGAAAAGCAAAGTGCCAAAGCTCCCACGGCAGCACTTCCAAAAAAACCGATACGGTCAGAAAGGGTGTCTAAGGTTTTAAAACTAGGGAGTTTTTGAAGTAATAAAGTAAGGGTCCAAAAAAGAAATAGAATAGCAAAGGCACTGGAAAATACAGACATGGAATTGACCATCAAGGCAACCTTATCTGGGCTGGATGCGAAAAGTGCAAAAAAAGCACCCATCATTTGAAAAAAAGGTGCCCCCGGGGGGTGGCCAATTTGAAGTTTGGCAGAAGTAGCGATGTATTCTCCAGCATCCCAAAAGCTTGCGGTGGGTTCTACCGTACTAACAAAGGTGAAAAGCGCTATAGCAAAAACAGTCCACCCCACACTTAGATTCCAAATTCGATAAGTTTTTTCACTCATTTTTTGTGATTCAATTTCCATTAACGAATGTAAGGATAAATCAAGGAAGAGAAAATCCTAAAATTAGAGTTTAACGTCCTTTTAATTCAAATGGCCTCAAAGAAACCTAGGGTTTTATTTTTTTTGACTTTATTCCACAAAAAATATTCTCCTTGCATTGTAATGTACACCTCAGGTTCTAAGGTTTGAACATAAGCTAGGGCGCAACCCAAGTTAAAAAAACCGTCTGAGGAGCTTCCAAATGCATAAGGAATCATAGCGCCTGTAAGTAGTATGGTTTTGTCTTTTATTTCAGCTTTTGCAAGAGCGGCAGCGGTTTGGGTCATACGGTCGGTACCGTGTGTAATTACAATATGTTTGCTCGAACTATTTTTACAAGCACTAATGATGTGTTCCAGATCCTTATTGGTCATCTCAAGACTGTCTAACATCATCAAAGTCTCCACTTTTATATTCAAATGGCATCTACTACGTTTGAGCATTTCGGGAAGATGCGTTTTTTCAAAAAACAAATTTCCCTCAATATAATTGTAACTCTTATCAAAAGTTCCTCCCGTAATAAAAATTTGAATTTCGTTTTGCATAGCTTGTAAATTGTAAAAATAAAAGTAGCAATTTTAGAAATGTAATTTTTAGTGAAAAGTTGGTGTAGAAAAAACTTTCGTGTAAATTTGCTGCGCTTTTGACAATAATTTCACAAGCAAACTGCCAAATGGCAGAAATAAAGTTTCTAACCTTCAAGAAACAACTTAATGGCCTATGGTGTAACTGGCAACACGTCTGATTTTGGTTCAGAAGAGTCTAGGTTCGAGCCCTAGTAGGCCAACACTAATTTAAAGGGAAGTCCGAACAGAACTTCCCTTTTTTTATTTTTCAAACCTCTTCGGCTCTGCCTTGTTTTTCTTTCTCTAGTCTTTAAGTAAGAATTTGGAATGTAATTTAATTAAAAGAATCAATTTATTATTTTTATACGCCGAATACATCAAAATTGGGAATATAACACGTACAAAATTCCTGTGCTAGATCAAGTCCATGACAAATTATATAATCAAAAATTGACAGATGAAAAATAGACACCTATTTATTTCTCTTTTTATAGTTCAAATTCTTACTGCGCAACACATTGACCCTCAATGGATGAAGGGTATAGCGCCCAGGAATATTGGCCCTGGAGGTATGAGTGGACGAGTGACTGCCATTGATGTTGTTACTAATGATAGGGATATTATGTATGTAGGTACAGCGTCTGGAGGTATTTGGAAATCTACCAGTGGGGGTGTACGTTGGGCGCCTATTTTTAACGATCAGCTCACAGCTTCTGTTGGTGCTTTAGCTGTACAACAGTCAAATCCCGATGTGATTTGGGTGGGAACTGGGGAAGGAAATCCAAGGAACAGCTTAAATGGAGGTTATGGGGTCTATCGTTCTTTAGACGCTGGTAAGACATGGGAGCTAATGGGGCTTGAAAAAACACGCCATATTCATCGCATCATCATTGATCCTACAAACCCAAATGTAGTTTATATAGCAGCGATAGGTTCCCCGTGGGGAGCACACCCCGAGCGTGGAATATATAAAACTACAGATGGAGGAGCGAGTTGGGACAAAATATTATTTGCAAATCCGTTAACTGGAGCGGCTGATTTAATTATGGATCCTTCGAACCCCAATAAATTAATAGCGGCCCTTTGGGAACATAAACGCGATCCTTGGTTTTTTAAATCTGGAGGAAAAGGTAGTGGGCTATATATCACGATCGATGGAGGAAAAAATTGGATTCAAAAAACAAGCAAAGACGGACTTCCCGAAGGAGAACTTGGACGAATTGGTCTTGCAATTGCACACAATAAACCTAACATCATATATGCTTTAGTTGAAGCCAAAAAGAATGCACTTTACAAATCCACAGATGGTGGAGACCGTTGGGTTAAAGTAAATGATAAAGCAGGTATAGGAAATCGCCCTTTTTACTATTCTGATCTTTTTGTAGATCCTGAAAATGAAAATAGACTTTATACTGTATTTACCTATGTCAATGTTTCTGAAGATGGAGGGAAAAGTTTTAAAGAATTGATGCCCGCCTACAATGCAAACAATGGAGTTCATCCAGATCACCATGCATGGTGGATTCACCCAGAAGATGGATCTTTTATGATCGATGGTAATGATGGGGGACTCAATATCACACGAGATGGGGGGGCCTCTTGGCGTTTTATAGGAAACATTCCCGTGGGTCAATTTTATCATATCAGTGTGGACAACGAATACCCCTATAATGTATATGGTGGGATGCAAGACAATGGTTCTTGGAGAGGGCCAGCCTATGTGTGGAAAGCCCAAGGAATTCGAAATTCCTACTGGCAAGAAATTGCCTTCGGAGATGGATTTGATGTAGTGCCGGATAAAGAAGATTCTCGTTTTGGATACGCAATGAGTCAGCAAGGAAATGTTTCTCGTTACGATTGGCAAACGGGCAATAATTATGGTGTCAAACCCACTCACCCAGATCCTGATATGATATTGAGATTTAATTGGAATGCTGCTATTGGACAAGATCCTTTTGACAATAGTACAGTCTATTTTGGAAGTCAATTTGTACACAAAAGCACCAACAAAGGCCTCACCTGGCAAGTGATCTCACCAGATTTAACAACCAACGATCCTGAAAAGCAAAAACAAAGTGAAAGCGGTGGTTTGACCCTAGATGCAACTGGAGCAGAAAATCATTGTACCTTACTGGTCATAGAACCTTCTGAGCTTCAAAAAGACTTATTGTGGACAGGTTCTGATGATGGGAGAGTTCACATCACGCAAGATGGAGGTGAGACTTGGCAAGAAGTTACAAAAAACCTAAAGCAGCTTCCAGAGGGGAGTTGGATTACACAAATCAAGGCATCCAATAAACAACCGGGGACAGCGCTCTTGGTAGCCAACGATTATCGCAGATTCAACTATACCCCTTATGTGTATAAAACCATAAATTATGGAAAATCTTGGGAGCGTATAGTAGATGAAAAAGATGTGTTTGGTTATGCCCTCAGTATAGTTGAAGATTTAGAAACGGATCGTTTGTTGTTTTTAGGTACGGATGATGGGTTGTATTATTCAACCAATACAGGAGAAAACTGGACTAAATTCGACCCTAAAGTCTTTCCCACTGTTTCTACAAAAGATTTGGTAATTCATCCTAGAGAACACGATTTAGTCATTGGAACTTTTGGAAGAGCAGCATGGGTAATGGACGATATTAGACCTCTAAGGGCGATTGCCAATAACCCTGAAATCACCTCGAAGCAATCCTATTTATTTGATCCTCCACATGCAATATTGGCAGAATATCAACAGCCCACAGGTTCTCGTTTTGGAGGAGATGCTTTGTTTAATGCCGAAAATAGAAAAGCGGGGAGTATGCTCACCTATTTTTATAAGGCTCAAAATGAAAATGAAAAAGACTCGTTGACCTTAAAAATTTATGACGGTGATCGACAAATTAGAACTTTAAAAAGAAAAGTACCCAAGAAAACAGGGTTTTATCGTTGGTATTGGTTTATGAATGAAAAAGGAGTAGATCGTCCCAGCCGATCCGCCCAAAAGCGAAAAAGTGAACCTGGAGGTGTCACAGTGAAACCAGGGACGTATAAAGTTGTTTTAGAAAGCAAAGAAGCAACCTCTGAAACTGAAGTCACAGTAATCACCGATCCGAGGATTGAGATTTCTCAAAAAGCAATTGAGGAACGTTATACTTATGCTAAACTAATTGAAGGGTACATAGAGAAAACCACGGCAGCGGTCAACCAACTCAAAGCTAGTAAAAAGACCTTGGATTTTTATAAAAATAAAATAGAGCAAAAGGATAAGGATACGTTCAAAGAACTTCTTGAAACGATAGCGGAACATTCCAAAAAAATAGAAATGCTTTTGGATGGTTTTATTGGAAAAGAAGATAAGCGTCAAGGTATTGTCAGAAATCCTGACAGCAGCGTTATAAGAAGAATTTCAAATGCCAGTCGTTACATAGGCTCACGTCCTTTCGGGATTACATCTACTGAAGAAAAACTTCTAGAGCATGTTCATAACGATCTTAAAACGGCTTTAGAAAAAACGAACGCCTTCTATGAAAAGAATTGGGAGAACCTTAAAGCTAAAATCGAAGAAGTTGCCCTTTCTGAATTTAAACCAATACAACGGTTTGAAATAGAGTAACAAGAACACGAGGTTTCACTTTGTAAAATATTATAACGGAATAATCAAAAGCCCAAAGCTTAAATTAAGGTAAGCTAATTGGAATCTAAAAGGGAAGTGTTTTGCCTCCCTTTTATTATTTAGTTACTATATTTACTAGATGATCAGTTTTTTTTCTGTTTTGACTTTATTTTTTTCATGGTCTACTGAAGATTGGAATACGTATTTTGAAAATAAAGAAATAGCGGTTTTGTATAAAGCTTCACTGTGTGAAGACATTCAAAATGGAGTTTCTTTTGAATATTATCTTATACAAGTAAAAAATAAGACTGATGAAACTTTAGTAGTCAACTTCTACCTGGGAAGTTTGGAAGAAAGGAGTGAAGAAAACAAAGTTGCTTTTGTTTTGAATCCGTTGGAAGTTAAAACAGGGAATTGTGACTATCAGCCCATCAAGTTAAGACTATTTCGGAGTGAAAGCTCAAAAAAGGCAAAGGGAAGTATCGTTCCATTTAATTTAAACACAATCTCTGCAGTTGAAGTTTATTAAGGCACTTTTTTTAGTATTGTTTTTTAATTTTTCTTACAGCCAGCAGGTACAGTTTACGGCTGTAACCTCTTCAACTTCTTGTAGTGGTACCCTTGTTGAATTTAACATTGAGTATATACCAAGTGAAACTAGTGTAACCGAATTTGATTTCAATGGAAATTCTCTTCCCCCCGGTTGGTCTTCCTCACCTTTTGAAGTAGCCCAGCCTTGTAATAATGATATTGGGCGTCCAAATGATAATACAAATTACTTTTGGGCTACAACGTTACAACCCAATGGTGTAAATCGAGGGAAAAGGTTTGTTCAAACATCACCAGTTGATGTCTCTCAAGGAGGTAGCTTGGAATTTTATATTAGGTATGGTGCAGATGATCCTGGACCTGATGGTTCTGGGAATTTACCTGCTGGAGTTACAGGTTGTGAAGATCCAGAAGGTTCTAACGAGGAGGTAAAACTCCAATATTCAATAAATGGGGGATCAAATTGGACTACTTTTTATGATGATTGGGATACTGATAGTGGAAAAAATAAGGCTTGGTATAATTGGGATTTTGCCGATATAGCTATCCCAAATGGTGCAAAATCAAATTCAACTATTTTTAGATGGTACCAGCCATCCAATGATGGTGATGTTTGGGACAATTTTGGTCTTGAAGATATAATTGTAAAAGCAATACCACCTCCAGCAAATTCATGGGATTTTGATTTTGGAAATGGTGATAGAGGTTTTTCAAACACAGCTACCAATTCATTAAAAGTTACAAAACTTTACCCTCCTAGTAATTCAGACACGGTTTATTCTGTTACAATTTCAGCCACATTAACTGACGGTCAAGTTTTTGGTGTTACAGAGAACATAACTGCTGATTTAAGTGATAATATTTCACCAGATGTGACACTACCTCCTGATCTTACTGTACCAGCAGATACAGGCAGTTGCACTGCTTTATTAGCGACTACTGGAACTGTTACTGCAACAGATAATTGTGCGATAAACTCGATTGAAAATGATAATCCTGAATTATTATTCCCAATTGGTGAAAATATTTTGACCTGGACAATTACGGATAGTTCAAGTAATACCAAGGTATTGACTCAAAAGATAACCGTGATCGATCAGGAGAACCCTTTGCTTGTTGTTCCTCCAGATATCATCTCACCTAATTGTGCGGTTGATATTGGTTTCGCATCTGCTAGGGATAATTGTGGAGGCTTAATCCCTATAAATAACGCACCAGAAGATTTTTCACTAGGGATTACTGCTGTAATTTGGCAAGTTACAGATGCCGCAGGAAATACGGTGTCTGCTACCCAACTTATTACGGTTTCTGATACTACAGCGCCACTAAATATTGCACCTGCAAGTATTACTACTACTACAGATGGTGACTCTTGTTTGGCAACAACAGTTGCTCTTGGCTTACCAATTTCTGGAGATAATTGTACTGTTGCGTCGGTTACCAATGACGCACCAGCTGGTTTTCCAACAGGAATAACCACAGTAACTTGGACTGTAATTGATACCGCTGGGAACCAAACATTGTCATATCAAACGGTTACTGTGAATGATGCTACACCACCCAATATAGTAGCCCCACCAGACATCGTTTCAAATTCTTGTGCCATCATATTAGGAAATCCTACGGTTACAGATAATTGTAATGTAACTTTTTCAAACGATGCGCCTTCTAGTTTTTCATCTGGAATCACAATTGTGACATGGACGGCGAGTGATACCTTTGGAAATACGGTAACTGCTACTCAATTGGTTTCCTTTTCTGATACCACCACACCCTCAATCTTAATTCAAGATGAAAATATTACGATCAATGCCGATATAGGTTCTTGTTTTGCTTCTGGAGTAGACTTAGGCTCAGTGATAACGAATGATGATTGTGGTATTTCTTCAGTGACCAATAATGCCCCACTTCAATTTCCGATTGGGACCACTCAAGTTATACATTCGGTGACAGATGTTTTTGGAAATTCAAATACAAGCATCCAAAATATAACAGTGCTTGATACTGAGATGCCCATTATTCGGGCAAATGATTTGGTGCTTTCTCTGGATAACAATGGTGAAATAACAATTCCCTATGAATTGATTGATAACGGGAGTACCGATAATTGTACCATTGAAACCTATAGTATAGTTTCTTTGAATTCTGATACTGTTTTTGCTGCCGAACAAGAGGCACCACAACAACCAGAAGATCTGGTAGAAGAAGCTGAAGCGTCTCCCCTTTCCAATAAGGGTAGTGCCTTTAAAGGAAAAATAGGTTCCACCAGTAAAATAGTATTAAGCTGTAGTGGCTTAGGTTCACAACAAATCATTTATTCAATTACGGATTCTTCAGGGAATACAGCTTCAACTACTGTAAACTTTACAATAACTGATGACTTGAATATATGTAGTTCACCAGGAAGTTCTTCAGGCGGAGATAGCTCAAGTGTAGATTCGGATGGGGATGGAATTGTAGATTCTTTGGACGTTTTTCCAGCCGATCCAACAGAATGGGCAGATACGGATGATGATGGTATAGGTAATAATATTGATGTAGATGATGATGGTGATGGATATTTAGATACAACCGAAATATTGGCGGGGACTGATCCACTTGACATCTCGAGTATTCCTTTGGATACTGATGGCGATGGTATTATTAATTTGCTTGATGAAGATGATGATAATGATGGGTTTAACGATTTACTCGAAAATGAAATAGGCACGAATCCCCTAGACAGTTTAAATTTCCCCTTAGATACTGATAAAGATTTTGAACTTGATTTTTATGATTTGGATGATGATAATGACGGGCAATCTGATTTAATTGAATTGCAATGTGGTTCTGATCCATTAAACAATTTGTCTACATCTAGCGATACAGATCTTGACGGAATTCCAAATTGTACAGATACTGATGATGACAATGATGGATTTGATGATTTAACTGAAATATCAGAAGGTTCAGACCCCTTAAATTCATTTGATTTTCCCATCCAAGATAAGGATGGTGATGGAGTTCCTGATACAACCCTCTCAGATAATGATGGTGATGGTATTCCAAATGCTTCTGATTCAGATATAAATGGAATCGGAATAATTGACAACAGTATTGATAGTGACGGAGATGGAATAATTGATTCATCAGATTCAGATATTGATGGAGATGGTATAATAGATAATGGACCAGATACTGATGGAGATGGTCAAAATGATTCTAGTGACAATGATATTGATGGCGATGGTATTCCAAATTGGGCAGATTCTGATGTTAATGGAGACGGAACAATTGATAATGGAATAGATTCAGATCAAGATGGTATAAATGACAGGTCAGATATAGATTTAAATGGAGATGGAATAATTGATAATGAAACAAATTTAGGTCAAGCTGGTTCAGGAAACATGAATTCAGTTGGATATTCTCAAAGTTTTAATGACAATTGTCCTGATATTCCAAACCCAGATCAATTAGATACAGATGAAGATGGACTTGGTGACTTATGTGATAACTGTATTACTGTCCAAAATGAAGATCAACTAGATGCTGATCAAGATGGCTGGGGAGATGTTTGTGATGTATGTCCAGATGATTATAACCCAGAACAGGAAGATTACGATATGGATTTATTAGGCGATATCTGTGATGAAGATGATGATAATGATGGGCAAACAGATGAAGATGAGATTGCTTGTGGATCAGATCCAAAAGATGAAAACTCTATTAGTCCTGATGTTGATGGAGATGGTATATTAGATTGTTTTGATTTAGATAATGACAATGATGGGATCGAGGATTTTATAGATCCTAATCCTCGTAGTTTTGATAAGATTTTGATAAATCAATTTATTTCTGATAATGGTGACGGAATAAATGACACTTGGAAACTAATCAAAATTGAAGATTACCCATACAGCGAAGTTAATATTTACACACGATCAGGGATTTTAATTTACAACAAGCGGAATTATCTTAACACCTGGCCGAGGGATTCCAATTCCGATGTGATTCCCGCGGGTAGTTATTACTACCGTATTGATCTTGATGGCAACAGCTCGATAGATTTTGAAGGATGGCTTTATTTAACAAGGTAATGATGAAAAGACTTTTATTCTTTATTGGTTTAGCTCTAGTGCC
>Ga0222719_10000092_pt1 | contig 85596 bp, 71 predicted proteins | sample C33_34DmetaG_FD_165039 | JGI IMG/M metagenome (GOLD analysis project Ga0222719, IMG submission 165039) | Estuarine water microbial communities from San Francisco Bay, California, United States - C33_34D | ecosystem: Environmental > Aquatic > Marine > Unclassified | place: USA: California...
TTTTTGCATCGGATCTTGCAACAAGACGGTTGCTACAAGATGAGATCGACGATTTATACATCGACTATACAATCGAAACAAATGCCGACGAGACTATACAGATAGACAACAGTGGAAATGACGTTCTGTTCACTGAAATCCTTCAACCAGAGACAACTAGCTCGAATGAGGAATCATCAACAACCACATCGGAATCGACAACAACGTCGTCTACACCGCAAGAAACGACTACATCCACGCCTGAGCCGACCACCACAACCACAACAAGCACGCCGGCGCCGACCACAACAACAACAACAAGCACACCCGAGCCGACCACAACCACAACAACAAGCACGCCGGCACCGACCACTACCACAACAACAAGCACGCCCGAGCCGACCACTACCACAACAACAAGCACGCCGGCGCCGACCACAACAACGACGACACCTGCAACAAGTACCACAACACCCACAAACGGTTCTGACGATTTCATTATAATCAGTATTGCAGCAGGTGCGACGGGTGTTCTATTGATTGGTGTGGTTGTTTTTGTTCTCCTACGACAGGCTGCTCGAAAGGCTGGCAACGCCGTCCGAGACACTACTGCTACCAAAACTACCCTCCCAGTAGTCTCTACTATCGACAACCTCCCGGTGATTCACCTCAAACTATTTTGAGGCTGTCGAAAGAGCGTATCCACGCACTCCGCTGGGGAGACGGGAAACCCCATTTGTGAGAGTATTGCAGCAAAGAAAGCGCCCAGGATTACGAAATACGGCCGCACCACATCGTTATCACTGAGCACTTGTACACCTTGTTGCATCGCAACACGGACGAAAATGATACTATTTCGCGTTATCTGAAAGAATGCTCGCGGTCGACAACTTTGCGACTGTAACACAGTTTTTGCCTCTTCAAACAAAGGCGACGGTGCACCTGACCAGAGCCGTTCGATGGAGTTCAACAATGAATCCCATCCCTGCAGTTTGAAGTTCAACAAGGAGTTCTGGTCCATCGATGCCTGGTACACAAAGCTCCAAGATGCGAATCCATTCATCAGATACAGGAAAAGAGACGGGCCCTCTCGCAGATCGACCGGGAAGTTGAAATGGAAACTAGCAGCAATCATCTGATAAAAAACAGAATCATTGAGACCATTGTCACCGCTTACAACGTTGCGTTGAAAGCAAAGGATATCGTCATAGTTTCGCACCCCCTTGAAATCTACAATCGAATTATCCTGGACAGTGAAGCGGCCGGTTACGGTATGAAATACCCGGTTCGTGCCGTAGAAATGTTCACTTTTGTCATTCTCTGCAACCTTGCGCAGTAGAACAGGAGATATATTCTGTATCGGCACTCGGAGATGCCCACATACGTTGTCCGTGGTCCACCTCACACGCTTACAGAATACCGAAAACTCGTACAGCACGCCTGAGTCGAGTACATCGACACCCAACGAAAGGCGATTTGCATGGCAGCATGCAGAATCGACTGCGTCGCCAAGCTGATTCAGTATACTTTCATTCGTACCCTCGGTAATATTGAGAAAGCATACGAACCGTTGTATTCGTACCCAGCCCCATGTCTCCATGTCGGGAAGGTGGGCGGAGTAAGTACCGAGAAATTGGAATTGCTTTAGTGGAGTTCACAGATAATAAAACGTATCTAAGAATGAAGAAACACACAACGATTCACTGCATTACTTAACTTTAGTCACATCCATTTAGTACGGAATAAATGAGTGTGTCTAATTTCAATCTCAGAAAGACATATGGGTGTTATGACAATGAAACATCTAAAAGTATATTATAAAAACACAACGATTCACTGCATTACTTAACTTTAGTCACATCCATTTAGTACTAGAGACATGAGTGTGTCTAATTTCAATCTCAGAAAGACATATGGGTGTTATGACAAAGAAAATCCTGAATGAGACTGAGAATTAAAATGAATATAATATGAAACAAAGAATACTATAATATAATACTATACTATACTATATAATATATATAAGGCAAAAAAGACCATATATATATATATAGTATATAGTATATATAGTATAGTATTATATTATAGTATATTATTATATTATAGTATTCTTTGTTTCATATTATATTCTTTTTAATTCTCAGTCTCATTCAGGATTTTCTTTGTCATAACACCCATATGTCTTTCTGGGATTGAAATTAGACACACTGATCTATCTAGTACTAAATGGATGTGACTAAAGTTAAGTAATGCGGTGAATCGTTGTGTTTTTATAATATACTTTTAGATGTTTCATTGTCATAACACCCATATGTCTTTCTGAGATTGAAATTAGACACACTCATTTCTTCCGTACTAAATGGATGTGACTAAAGTTAAGTGATGCAGCGAAACGTTGCGTAATCATTGTGACGGAATGTTGTACCAATCTTTATTGAAAAACTTTTGCGTATCGGCTTTTGAGACATACTCTTCGATATTAAAGAACGGGATTCCACTTCCAGCATATGTGTTGTGGTACCATCTTCTTGTGTTGCTTGTCTGGCGTATTATCGTCGATGAAGTCTTGTGTTACTTGTCTATATCATGCATCGTGTTTCCGTTTTCGTCACGATTCGGGTCTGTTACAACAGAATGAATCGTTTCAATGATATCATCCGCAGTTGTGTCCATGTCTTCTTCTTGCATCGCCATTGCTGCGTACTGGGGTGAATGGGTGCTTGCGTGGTCCGCTCTGTCTCCACTCGCTTGCATGGAATATTGCAGCATCAAAATGCTCAGTTTGATTTCCTCTAGCTTGGCGAGCATATCTTTCATTGTTTGATTCATTTGCTCGTCGTACGCCTCTTGCATTTTTTCTGGCTCTTCTTTATGCTTTTATGTGATGCTTGCTGCTCTCCGTACAATCTACACCCTTGATTCGGAATGAGTTCCCCGGCATCTGTGAAGTGTGTCTTTGTCCACTTCCGCATCGCATTAGTATTCACGTACTTGACGACGGCTAATACACTGTCCTCGTACGTCATTGGTGCTTGGAAACGTAGCGTCGTTGGTACATCGTAAAACAATTCACATGAGATACACTTGTCTGAAAATAACGCCCACCACCTCTTGAATTGTGATGCCACAAAGTCATCGATCCAGTAGAAATCGTTTTCCAACAATAGCCGATCGAGATCGGCCATAGTGTAAAAGTGATATGACCCGCACCTCGAGAACGGTGCATGCACAAACAGACTCCATAGAAAAGAATGCAGGTCGTCTTTGCCGCGTTGATATCTGACTTCCCGTCCAAACCGCTTGTGCAACCATTCTGTAAGCACCGAGTGTTTCCCGAATTGTTGGAGATGTGCTGCAGTCATCAGTTTGGGGACTGGGCGTTTTGTGAATTCCCCCTCTTCCCATTCCAGCAAGAGTTTGCTATGATCGATTATCTCGTGTAGGGGGTTCTTGTGAATTTCCAATCTCGTGTCAGACATCGGGAAAGGTGTTGAATTCTTTGGCGGGTGTCCGCGGTACATCTTTAAGGGGGCGTCTAAATATATGATAGGTGTCACAAAAACGCGATACTTTTGCATTGTAGTGTACATATGGCAACACCATGCCAATACTGAATTAACGGTCTGCATGCAAAAAGCTGGTCAGCCGGATGACCGGCAGTCTGAACCCTTTGCCACAGGGAAAGGGTCCGAAGATCTCTTGGTTCACCTCCGGGGAGGATCATCAAGAGACGAATCACCTCCGGAGAGGATCATCGGAATTGTGTTATACTACCATGACCGTATCTTGCACGAAAGCCTAATGTTACGATACGTATATATCCACAACAGTTCACCCCCAAAAAGCGATTGCAGGCCAATATTTTTTATCGTGTGATATTATTGATTACTCATTTTTTTTACTCTTTTTATTTTGTCAAGATCATACTCTAGTTTTTTCTTATAGATTTTTTGAGACGAATTACTCAACCCAACAGCGTCCTTATTTGGCCGAGTTCAGCTGCCTGACGAGAAAAGATCTTTGCATCTCACCGCCTGCCATGAACTCTGACATCTGTGCAAGCATGACTGAAATATCTGAAGCAACCACCGAAATGCCAACCGAGCTACCCTCGCGTCTCGACGACCCGATGCCACCCGGTATGCGGCTCACGAAGGAAAATGGGGCGGCAGCTTACGATGCTTTATGCGACGATGCGGTCGCCGACGCCTTCACCAAGATTACGCCGTGGCTGGATTCCCCGACGCTTATACGTTTGCTGGCGCACGCGTGGGTGGAAAATGCGGACGACTTGGTCAAGATCATTTTCCAGACCGGAAATGCGCGCAAGAATGAAGGAGGGAAGCGTGATAAGCCGCAGTTCGTCAAGAGCTACTTGTGGCTCATGCAACATTTCCCTGCAACGGCGCTGCGCAACTTTCATCTGATCCCCGACAACACGTGCCTGAAACACACGCTAGACATCCTCATGTTTACTTTTTACGGTGTTTACAAACGATCCGACTTTCTGTCTGCCCCTGAGAGAATGTACCAGTTGCAAGTTGCAGACCACAAACGGAAGCGCGAGGGAGAGTTTCGGAAAGACCGTAATGCCAGAAGACGACTGGGGGCGAAACGAATGCGGGAAAAGTTTGCACAGTCCAAGAACGTTCCGCTTGAGTCGTTGTTGCTACAAAGGGAGAGGACTGGGACAGCAATATGGACGCAACTCCCTGGGGTGGCGTATTTTCTGGTCGAACAACTGGCGCAGGCGAAAAGCCACCATCAAAACCACTGCATGCAACTGCAGAAGCATCCAACAAGTACAGAATGCAAAAATGGATTACACCTCAGCTTTCCGAGGAGTACAAAAACTTTGCCCAACTCCACGCAAATATGCATCCTAACCCTCCTGCAAATATTGAGAGGGAACTTCATTGTATGGGAAAAAGCGACTTGATCAAGGCTCATACAGAACCACACTTGATCATGAACAACCCCTACAGTGTTATGTACTGTGAGGTGGTGGATATGTTTACTTCAGGCATCCTTCAAGAGATACGGCGTTTTTACAACGAACGATTGGCAAGCGCAGACGGCGAGTCTTTGAAACAACGATGCCACTTTTATGATCGACACGCCGAGGAGATGAATACAATGTATCGCAACATGCTTCTGGAGGACTCCGAATCTGATGCAATGTCCGATATGTCAGATTCCGGGAGCCTTGCATCAAAGCCTGAAGATTCTTGCTTCGTTCCTTACGAGGCAACCATCAAGTTTCAAGGACTCTATGCAAAGTGGTTTCCCACCCGAAACGGCTTGCACGACAAAGCGTTGAAACTGAACAGTCGTATTTCGCACGCTATCGTGAAACAATTACAGAAACTGGGAACCGACGGTCGAAACATGGTGCTGGCATTTGATTTGCCTAGATGGAAAACACGTGGTGCAGTTGACATTCTTTTCGACAAGCTGTCCATAACTTCTGTGGGGCAACGCGAAATGGTACGTAGAATCATCCGAATCCTTAGAGAAGCCACTGATGTTACAGAGACGCTCATGAACAAATCATACGACCTGATCAATTATAAACGGGTACCTGCTTTGTGCATGGAAAAACATCGTAGAACGTTTGCAAAGCACGACAAAACCCGTTTCACAGATTTTATTGACAGCGCCAAGGATGCAGCTGAACGGGGCGACTCCTCAATCAAAGTAAACTCGTCCACACTGCTTCCACACCAAGTTGTCTACAGAGCAAGGAAGCTTTATCAAAAGATCGGGGATCTACGTCGCGGCGGGAATGCAACACCAGAGAATTCATCAGATGACGAAAGCTCACCACACGAAATGCTTACACTCACATCGGAACAGGAAGCGGAGATTCGAGAACATGAGCAGCAACTCGACGTGCTCAACCTTCAGTGGAACAGCATCGTGCAGGACTTCAGAAAGTTTCCCAAAGAGGCCCGAGTTCCTATGGTGGACGTCAGCGGATCCATGTTCTCTTGCAACACACCTACCGAGGATCAACCAGGAAACATCGGCGTCGCTTTGGCCCTTCTTCTTGTGGAAATGAACGAGGGACTGGGCCAGAACATTGAGGGAAAAGTCCTTGCGTTTGCCAGCAAACCAGAATGGGTTACGGTGTGGGAGCCGGAGCCTGGAAATCAGCTTCGCAACATCGGAGAAGTTGCATATCGTTTGAAGAACAATACGCAGTGTCAAGGTTACCACACGAATTTTGTTGAAGCGATACGACTTGCTGTTCAAGCTTCTGCCACATCAATCGTTTGTTTTTCCGACATGCGATTTGACAGTGCAACAGATAAAGAAGACGTTACACAATGGGACACTCACATGGAAAATCTCATTGCTGAAAATAATGGCACCTTGAACACAAACATAGTGTTTTGGAATTTGGACAACGATGAAATGTGCCAGCAGGTTGCTAGCAGCTCCTTTCAGGGTGTGATCCAGCTTGCAGGTTGGTCTGCGGCTCTGCTGAAGCATTTCATGCTCTCCGAATGGGAATTTTTCTCCACGAAGTTCTTTCTCAAAGAACTGCTCACCAAACACTACAAGGAACCTAGAGCAGACCCTTCGGATAAAGCACTACATACAGACATTCCAAGCTTACTAGAGCCGAACAGCAGCGGTTACTACTGCCCGACAGCGGTGGGATGCCGTTGGCGGTCAGAAACTAAATCTGGACGGAAATCATTGCCACCGACCCTTCCATAACGGCTGTGTGCACATCTCTTGTGATTGCTGCAGAAGACACGAGGTTGGTTAGCTGTCTGTGGTCACTGTGCACTTTGAGATCGGTGATTGATAGGGTGTAGGAGCACGCGTCCTTTTCTTCGTATAAGAAGCGCAGCACCACGTTGATATCCAGCTCCTCGTGTGACTGACGCAGTTCTAGTACGGCCGATTCTGGTACTTCTTGTGTTTGGTGTATAGTTGCGACAGCGTCGGCAGTATCTGGGACGATTTCTAGCTCGTTCGTATCTGTGTTTCTCGTCAAGAGTGGGATGTGGAACACGAATGCTTGGGCCAGATGGAAATGCAGGAATGATGCAACGTTGTCATCGTCGTGCTTCAATATGAGTCGTATTTCAAGTCTGCTTGCACTTCGGAGTGATGGTGATACGCGGCTCGAAAACAGCCGGAATTCTGGGCCGTTGGGTCCTAGTGTACAGCGCCCATCCTCTATGGGTGATACTCTTACGGGAGACATTAGAGTTCGGAAACGATGCCGTGTGCTACCGATAATGTCTATCCAAAATCTGAGATGGTTTTGTAGGAAATCACGGTCTAATTCTTCTTCGTTGCGCATAAAATCTATTGTAGCTTCTTCGTTTTCCCGCTCTGCCTCTTCTTTAATCCTCTTCAATGTTTCCTTGATTAGCTTGGTTGCTGTCGTGTCGTGCTTTATCATATTCACGTGAGCGGCCTTGGGCTCGTCTTCTGGAAACTCCTTGCGACATACCGGACACACCATCCTTCCACAGAGCCAGTACCACACAAGGTGTGGTGCGGAGAAACGATGCCCACACAGCAGCTGAACCCCTTTGAGGTTTGGATATAGGGGGTTGACTATAAGCCCCGGTGCCGCTTCCAAAACCGCCTTGTTAATTGGCTCCATTGCGATACTACACTCATCTGTGCACTTGTCCGCTAAAAATAAATGCCCACACGGAACCCTTTTTTCAGATGTATTGGTTACTATGAAGGTATGCTTTTTGACACGAATCTCACTGTATTCCCGTTTCATGATAAAGCATATTCTTGATCGTACGGGTGCGACTATATAACAGATCCGAGAAAAAGGTGAAAAGTATGCTCTCATCTTACGCAAATTGGGCGCTGGTTGTTTTCACCTCTTTCGTTTGGTCCTATTGGAATACTGTTTTTATCAAAACCTATAATGATAACATCCTTTTGCTCATTGTGATAACATCAGTTACTCTTCTTTATTTCATTCTTGATTGGTTTCGCACAACCCGGGTGACTAAAGGTCGTATTTTACACGCCTTCTTCATCATAAATACTCTGACTGCTTACTTTCTCTTCAAAGCAATCAATATACCTATGCCCGTTTATGTGCTAAATGTTGGCGTACTTGGCATCTTCCAGTCGCAAGTCGCAAAGACCTCCTCCATTTTCGCCGGTATGCTCTGTATCCTCACCACATTGATACTCTTGCTCATGCGCGACACCGGCCATATTCACCAGATCGAATCAAACATCTCGTGGTATTCCTTCGCATTTCTGACATTCATCCATTTGCACTTTTGCAACCTCGTTTTTTACTCCCGGCCTGTAAGGCCGTGCTTTTACTCCGTACCCCTTTTCCGGGCGCTTTACCACATCACTGCCCTGATGTTTTCTTTTTGGATTTTACCGAAATTTGTCACCAAAACGTTGCTTCTTTCATATCACGACCAACAGAATGGAACGTTTCTGCTCGTACTGTTTGCAGAGACACTCATCCTAGTCTCTTTGTACACACTCAAAGGTTTGAATGTGAGTACGGACCACCTGAACCTCATCACAACTACATGTAGTACCTTGGGCGTGTTTCTCTGTTTTCACTCACAGATGACCAACCTTGTCTTCCTTGCATCAATCTGTATCCTTATTGTCTTTGATTCCCAAACCGAGTGGTTGCAGGTTTTCTGACAAGCCTTGTAAGAAGGCGGAAATAGTGTTCCAGCACTGTATCCTCCTGATCTCCTTCCAGTTCGGTCCGCAGGAAACCCTTGTCGATATCCGCATCCATCCCCGGTGCGAATCCAATGTCGCTAATTACCTGCAGTCGCAGGAGCACCGAAGTCTTGATACGGAATCGAATGATTCTGAGCCTTTTTTTTGCGCACATGTCGCCCTCATTTTCGTATGCCGTCACAGCCTGTTCTATCATGTCGCGGAGTTCTTGTATTGTGCTTTCCCTCGCCACTACACCTTCCGTGGGGTTCCTTGCAGCCGCTGTGTTGGTTCGTGGTTGCGGTTGCTGAAATACGCATGAAGATGAGCTTGCAGCTGTCTGTGCGGGTGCTGCCGTTGACGACTGTGGAAGTCTGGGACCCGCCAGCATCACGTCCGCATAGTTTTGAGCAGCCACGGGGGTGTACACGCGTCTTGCCGGTGAATTCAAGAGCGCACTTGGCGCAGCGACTGCGTTCGACCTGAGCTTTCTCCCAGGAGTGGGTGGTGTCCGCGTGGGTGTACGTGGGGGGGAAAAATCTTGCGAATCGTCTGAATCCGAATCCATGCTGTAGAATGCCTACAGTTATGGATTCTTGGCAGCGGTGCCCGGTGTCGGCTTTCTTTGCCTCCAAAACGAGTCATAGATTTTTCATCGCTAAACCAGTAATACTTTCAGTGTCTTTTTTGGTATAGTTAAGTGATTTTTATTTTTATTTTTATTTTATTATAAACACTTGTACACCAACAATCTCAGACATGGACAGTGAGACCACGAAAGCGGAGCATCGCTTGCAGCTGTTCGCTTCTCATTACCCACTCTCCAAAGACGAGCTTCTCTCGTTTACGTCTCTTCTTGAACGTGAGAATTCTATGCAGTTGTTTGTACTCGCTAATCACCACGTAGATCTTCAGGGGGAACTCAGAGGCTTCAAATGCAGAGTACATGTCAACTCGGATAGCTCCAAGCTTCCACTCAATCGAGAGATGTTTTGGGGCTCTACCATGGTCGAGGTAACCCCTGGTAATCAAAGTTTTCATCCAGGCATGCTGCGTATCATAAACGAGAGGGACACTATCAAGCACAAAATGTTGAAACTGCTGCAAGAGATAGCTCAGAGCCCCGACGCGACCGCTAATCTACATACATGCAGCCCGGCGCCGGTGCTGCTCGCAGACACAACATTTAACGCCGATTACCGGGATACTCAACCGTGGGAACCAGACCTGCCGACGCATTTCGGTATTTATCACGCTTACGTGAAAAATACTCTCACGGGAATCCGGGAGCATAAACTTTACATTTTGTCGTTTGGTGGTACACGCAGGGCAAGCGAGCAATTCTACACGATGAGCCTTGACCTCGCTGGCAATTGTACGGCTTCCGAGTTATGCGAATCACATGAAGCCTGGTGGCTTCAGCTGGCAAATCGACGGTGTCGGCTCAAGTTTATACAAAAAATCTGCGAAATACTTGATTTGCCAATTGACGAAGTACCGGATAAGTACGCATTCATCAGGGAAGATAATATCCCCTGTGCCGTGACGGATACATGCTATCACTCCATGAGACTTACTGACGACCGCCGTTCTGTACTGTTACACTCGGATTCCATCGACACTCCTTCGGTCGTAAACGGTATGATCGTAAAACAAATCCCCTTGGAGGGGGTCTGGCTATTCCACGGTGAAACAGCACAGGGTGTCAGTCAGTCTTCGTTTGGTGTCGGCTTCGGAGATGAGTATGAAATTGGAAGTCTACCTGCGGGCACATTTAAGCTCACAAATACTACTGTAGAATGCAATTCGACCTATTCACGTACAGCCCCTTATCTTTTCTTTTTTGACCCTGTCACAGGTGAGGAGGTGGTTGCAGAATGTAACGATAAGTACGCACTGCTTGATGTTGAATTTTTAAAAAATTTGACAAAAAACAATGACTGGAAAAATTACCCGATTACTGAACTGATGCCACTCATAGTGGGAATTCAATACGAGGCTTGAGTGTCTATAAATCAAGCTACGACGTAACAATGTGGAATTAGTTATCTTTTTTTTACACGATCAGTGCTGATTTTTGGGGCAAGTGTCCCCATCTTCAGAAGACCAAGAGACTCTCGCATACGGGACAGCACACCAATTGCAGCACACGCTGTAGTGGAATGATACTGCTCGTCGTTGTCTGCATTTTCGTGTTTGTGGAGGTTTCTTTATTCACGTTCGTCAACCAAGTGCGTGACAGCAACTTTGTGGGAGACCCCTGCGACTGAGAAACATCTTTGCAAGACTACAAACCGTAAGTAGATTCAAAAAGTACAGGTACAACTAACGGGGCTTGAACCCGTGACCTTGGCGTCATAAGCGCCACGCTCTACCGACTGAGCTATAGTTGTAGCGGTCGACTGTATGTATCATAAAACTTCTTATTTTACGCTTCACACATTTTCTCTTTTCTCGGCTAGTACTATAAAAACTACCCTGTGTCGACCGTTGTGATATGCATACGGATGATGCATTTTGGTTGTGGTTTTCAGGTAGTTTGTTACTTGCATTTACCGTCGAGCGAATTTTGAATGCCTTCTTCACTTCGGTCATTTGGTTGGTCATTCCCAGAGCAGGTCTACAGAGATATGCAAGTTTGTCCGTAGTAAGAGAAGGTGTGTCAGGAATCATCGACTGCGTCGTTTCCATCTTTCCCGTCATAACAAGTATGTTTTCGCGTTGGTCGACCCTTCTTGTTTTGTTCTTTCTGATAATAATTGGAGTCGGCTTACAGTCACAGTCGAGCGTCATTCTGCTGAATTTTCACGCATTGTACAACAACCCAGTTTCCGTGTTATTGCGTGACTCGTTCATGGAATCCCTTCGCTTTGCAAAGATATTTTCGGATCCATTCGTCCTCATGTGGAATTTTTTCACTGTAATTGTGAAACGTTTTTTTATCGAAGTTATCCTACCCGTCACGAAAAATATGGACGTCGATATCCTGAATCTCGCGAGAGCCTTTTTCAACACGGGGAAATATTTTATGGTATCCATCATTTCGTATGTTACTCGTTTACGAGGCGAATGTGATGTCCGTACGGGACTCGACGCGGTTTACAATGCTACCTCGATTGGCGATAAAGTGTTGTGTTTTGTGCCTGGTACTAGGAACTTCGATCTCGTCAATCCCTTTGCAGAGCTCCGGGTTGTGGTAGCTTACATGCTTGTACTATCCCGTCGTGCCTGTGGTTTGATGTCTGTCCCCCTCGATGCCATCTCTTTGCCTTTCCTCGATAGCAACCTGGGATTGGCTGTTCACAACTTCGTAAACGCAATCCTTTACTGGTTCGTTTCCATGCCCCTCACGACCATACAGAGGTGTCAGGTTTCAAGAGACACCGGAACTGTTGGGTGGAAGGCGCTGCTCTTTTGCTTACCGGACGTGGCGCCGGGCTTTTCTTATTTGGTTGCGTCGATTCGTTACACCGGGCGACTGGTCGACAACACTCTCAATCTAATATGGCTTCTGATACTCAACACTCTGAATTTGAAGGCCCCAAAGTGTGCGGCAATCCCACTGTCGTTACAAAAGCCAACGTATGATGCCACCTTATTCGGAAATAATTTCACAAGGGTTGTTGGATTGAGCTCACACTCTTATGCACTCACGGACGGCTACAGTATCCTTTGGTCCTCTTTCGTCGGCCAGCCTACTAATATATACGCACCCTACGCGTGGCGATTGGAATCAACGGTCGATTTGCAGTTGGGACTTGCAGCCGTCAAATACTCATCCGACTTGGAGACGAGTTTGGACGTCACCGTCACTGGTTCGAGTTCCGATTCTATTATGGGATGCCGGTGTCGTGATGTGCAGGTTGAAACTGGCAGTGAAAGAACATATATGCAGATACAGTGCGCTATTGCTCGTCCCGAGCCCGCCAACACGAACGCGGAAGGTACCGTGCGCCCGTCTATGCAACCCGAGTACTTCAACGTTTCCTTCTTTCGACCAGAAACAGCTGAATATTACAAGTGTGTGGAGACGCAGATCGTCGTTGATTCGGCTAGATACCCGCTCTGGCGCCTCGGGCTCTACGAGGAAAGTGGGAAGGCCACTAGTCTCTATGATCCCTTGAACCCGCGGTCTCTGGACGATGGGACAGACCGTAATACAGAAATAGACGCCGTGGTATGGGTGAAACCACTCTGCTCCCTTGCAGGTGCTGACGACATCCGGTGTATAAAAAACTGGCCCGTAGCTGGAGACTGTTTCCCAGCTTGCTTGGCGGTACGTAAAACGGGTTCCATGCAGGACGGTTTGCTGCTACGAAATATAGACGACTGGGAGGAGGGCGCGCTGGTTCTGAACAGGGATTGTTCCGTAGACGTCACCACCGGGTCCGATGAGATTCAGTACTTTGAGCAAAACGGTGTGCCCCTTTACAACTATTCCGGTATGACCTGGTCTGTGCTGGACGTAGAGAATGGGAGGTTCTTCTTTAGGGGTTCGTGGGATCCTACTTCAAGCACGTGTCGATATCATCCTCAAGCTGACACATTTGTAAAGCGTGGGACTTCCTTGACTCGAGAGTCGGATGTAGAGAAGTACGATGTGATACGTTTAGAGCAGCAACCGTTTACAATGAGCGGGGAAGTCGCGCTGTTTGAGGGTAGAGACGCTGAAGGGAACTATGAAATCATCGTAAAACGTCTCTTTGGACAGCAGGGCACCGGATTCATTTCTTTGATCACGCTGCCAAACAAGCTCCCAGCACTTCCTCCGTGCGAAACACCTTCCGATTGCAATGATGATGCCGCGTATGCTCTGCGACAAGATCGGGCCACGATCCCTTATAGTACAAGTAGCGACAGAGATCCACATGGGGGTAACATAGCAGTCACAACTCGATATGGTGTGATTTACGCCGTCAATCCAGATTATTCCACCTTTCGAGCCTTCTTTGATTATTGCGAAGGAAAAAACTCGACGGACATGCAAATCATTGTCCTTAACTCGGTTGGCGGCCTGCGGTTATTCAAAGTTGCGGCATTCAGCCCACAGGGGCCAACCAAATCGACAGGCACGTATCGTGGCATTATCGATGGCTCATTCGCGGACATGCTGGATATTTCCAACTGTGGCCGTAGTCATCTTCTGGGTGTTGTCAGCATGGAAGTTATCGACGACCTGAACGTCGCCGTTACGGTCGCCTATGGAAATCCAGCAGTCTACGATAGGCGGCGTGGGGATGTCAATGCCTTACAACTCACGTACAAAGTCCTCTATCTCAACAGCGAAACCATGGCCACGCGTGAAACTGATTTGTGGCATGCCGAGGACAGTGTGGCTTCCTTATCGATTGGTCTGCTATGCCCGAGCCAGCGTGTTTTCCCAGAGTTCGGATCAGCGGCAGCTGAAACCATAGCTTCTCTTGTACTAATGGTCAAAGTGTTTTCCGAGGTCGTCATCACGTCGCCCGCGACGTTTCAACCTGGTGCGTATCTTGAACTGATCAGTCCGTCGGGGTCGCGGAGCCTGGGGCACAGTATGCTGATGGTCAACTCGGGATGGTATGATGTCGATCTGATTTTTGAAAGCTTGTCAAGAGCTCAATTTCTCTTTTGGAATACGTTCTCGAAACTCGGAGGTTTGTTTCCAGACGAGCCGTATATCAATCAATTTCTCAATGGCGTTTCTTTGCGGTATGAGTCGTACACCCCGCTCATCGTCGATTCGATGAAGTCATACCTTGGTTCGGCGGAACGCATGACCAAGACGATCGATTCCACTATGACCCAGATGTTACAGCGCGTAAGTGGCAAAATACCAATCATGTACACGGGGTTTTCGTCCGGTGCGGGGCTCGTGAAAATGGCACAGTTTGCAGCCCGAACTTCGAAACGCTGGATGCTGCAAGTTATCATGCCCACCATAGATGCTATAGCTGGTACCGGAACAGGCGCGACTGTCGCGAATTCGTTATGGCAGACTGTTTCGGACGGGTTTGAACGCGACTACATTCCCCTCATCTTGAATTCGGAGTTGAAGGCGTGCACTGGCGTCCAACTCATGTTGGGTTATGATTCACCGCCGGCACGACTCGCTGGCTCAATATGTGAATCAGTCGTGTACTTCAAAAAGGGCGCCATTCAAGTACTTCTCGCATTTTTCGTGGACATTCCACTGCTCCATTGCGTTTGTCAGGCCGACGGGAGACGCAGTTGGAAGACCCGGATCACAGAAAAGTGTGTTGAGACGGCCCCGTTGAATTATCGCGGTGAACTTAAAGGCCTGGTTGCAGGAGAATCAGAATTACAAGTAGTGTGTAACCAGATGTCGGGCCACGTTCAAAGAAAGTTTTTGGGTGCGATGGACCGCTTCCTCGAGAGCTCCTTCGCGTCAGTACGGATTGCTGGTGGGGCCATTGATTATATGCGGATTTTTTGGGATGACGGGGCTGGTAGTTGTTCAGATTTCGTGGAAGATGAGTCACTCACTACAATCATCCCGGATCCACCCGACTGGTGGCGAGCGTGCACTACAACGACAACCTGTCGGCGGAAGTGTCTTTCGAGCATCGAGTCGTTTGAAAACTCTCGAGCAGTCAACAACTTGCAGGCTGCAACGAGAAAGTTCACAAGTCAAAAGACTGTGGAGAGCAGGTACTTTTCCGAAGCGGATATCTCGAGCGGGAAAAACAAGCCACCCTTCGAGATCGAATTCATGAGTGAAATTTCCGATTGCACCATTACATGTGGGATCAGAAGGAGCCAACGCGGTGACCGCTGTGTGGCCGTGGGTGGAAAAACGAAAGAGGCATATTACATGGTCGCTGAATATTGTGTACCTTCTCGCGTAGATTCATTCGTATACCTACATACAAATTGGTCGGTAGCCAACTCGAATGCGTGGTCAATGGGCGCCAACGTCCTCGATGTGTCCTTTGGGTACCAGAATAAGGATCTTATGTGTCCGTTTCATTACGGGGCATTTTGTTCCCTCGTCGTTCTCTTCTTTGATCGTTTGTCTACGTATCGCGAGGATGGAAAGGAATACGTCATTGCAAGGTTTGACACGCCAGAGTTCGATAACATGGTCCCCGATTCGTTGACGGTTCTTGGGAACTCGCTCATTATAGTGACGGGGCGCTCCTTTCATGCAGACGCGGAACCAACGGAGATGGCGATATGTGTCAATACGCAAGAAGTCACTGAGTTTGGGCAGTTCTTGCCACGCCTCTGCAATGAGCAGAATGTGTTTGAAAAAGGTGAACCAAAGATAAATATCTGTGAATATTCGGTTACCATCGGGTGCCAAAAGCTGCTTCAAATACCGACGGTATCCGCTTTGGATCATGTCGAATTCAGGGAGTTTCAACAAAATGATATACAAACTGGCATACTGGCGGCATATGGGGAACGGTGGCCGCTTGCTTCCAATGCGATTGCATCGGCGGGTCTCTTGCAGTACTCTGTGGTCAGGTTAGTAGGGGGTGGTTACATTGAAGGTAAAGTGCCGCGAAGTCGTAACATCGTGGTCAGTAATTCGGTGACGAGGCTACAGCGCAATCAGGTATCGACCGGTGGTACCATGGATATCTTTGTGGCCAACCACCCGAAACGGAAACTTTATGGGTGGCTCTCTGTAATGCGACTTGACAACACAGGCAAGTCCATACAAACTACGAGTTCATCTCTACAGACGATAGATGTCGATCGGTTTGTCGGGTGTACATTGAAGGATTGTAGGGGGTGTCGGGATGAGACGACGAGAACACTCTGTTGGGCTGCACAGTCTTGTACACTGGTACGTTGTATGGGAACCGTTGTCAGCTTGGATCGCTTTCTTTGTGCCGGTGGAAAACTCTTTCTGTCCGATACGATGGAGCTCTTTTTGCAGGAGTGGCAAGCCATGTGGAATCTTTTGGTCGGCTTGCTGGTTGAAACAATTTCTTTATCAACTACCAAGGAACAGAGTAAACAAAACGTAAATCTTCTCTCCGACTCTTTTTTGAATCAAGTTTGTCTTATGAAGGACATCATTTACGATAGTGCGGCGTTTATAACAAGTATGATAAACACGAATATGAATCAAATCTCTGGTCTTGTGACAGTTGGAGCGACAGGACAAAGTATTTTTTACACCGGGTCGCGGGTACAGTCCATGGTGGACAGGATTGACGAACAACAGGCGCATGCTGAACGTACTCTTGTCATGGCAAGTATAACCAGGTTGCTGGGGAACATAGGGCTTGGTGCATTGTACCCTTTATTGATCGGGAATAAGGTCATGACTTGTCAGGGGAATGACCTGGTTGCAGTAATCAATTCAGCGGGGTTCAACATAACAATCTATGATGCATCAACAATGGAGCTATCCGATAATATTGTCGGGACATGTTTGTCTAACTATGAAATACAGGGTGTCGAATCTCCAGATACTGAGGAAGCTGTTCTGAGTGCAATTATCACCGATACGATCGCCTTCTTTGGGGGGATGCAATACACCCCGATCAAGCATCTATGGGACGGGGGGCTTTCGTACCTCATGTCCATTGTCCGTGGTTTTCAGGATGTCTTTGCAACCATATTCCCCAAGTACTGCCGCCTACCCGACCCCACCGCGAGCCTGCTGGGAACTTGTGCGTGCGGGGACAAGGCAGTCGAAATACCGCGCGTAAGGGCGGAAGAGGGTCTGGCAGACCACGCTTTTTGGTGCACAGGTATCCTACAACTGTCCAGTCCATTCGGAGAAGTGATGTACGTTTACAACCCATTCTCGTATAGTGACCTGCTCTCGTTCGTGGAGCAAGATGGAAGAATGGCGGAATACTTCACCTGTATCGAATCGAGTTCGAGCGCCGATTCAAGCTGTGGTGATTTGGAGCCAAATCTCGAGATATTCAAAGAACAGGGTGTCAGTATTTTATCTGTGTTGAGCCGCTGCAAACTGAACTACATGTCTAAACAATGGGACCCTGGTTCAAGTCTGATTTACAAATCCGACCTTTTGCCCAATTACCTTTTCTCCCAGAAGATGAATGTCAAGGCGGGAGAACAGGCTCAGGAGGATTACGAGCGATATTTGAAAACAGACAATGAATTCGGGCCCCATGCAAGCATTCACAACTGTATGCAAGAAGCAGTGCGCCAGAGAATGAGCAACCTGCCATGCTTGGAACAGAAAATTCGTTCCGTCTCAAAGGACTACTCTTCTTTCTTTTCGTACAGTGCTCCGGAGAATGATATCTCCGTTTTCCGTATTGCTGCGTGTGTAGGTTTTACAGGTCCTGCAGAGACACTGGAGGGGCAAGACAGTGAGTTTCATAATTGTAAAGATGAAAGTTCACTCACCAGCGATAGGACATGTTCGTTCCCCCCCTATCTATGGACCTCCCGGTCGCGCAACAATGTTCCTATCGCGACTCAGCATGCATACGGAAATTCCAATCGCGGTGAAAGAGAGGCGAGAGCCATGTCGAGTGTAGCGGCCATACGGGAAACGGTTCTTAAAGAGGTTAAAGGTATTATGGAGATGTGGGATGCGGACGTTTTGAACCTGGATCTGTTCACCTCGGAGGGGGATACTCTACACCAAGCTGCAGATTGCTTCATGCTTGGTCCATATGGTTCAGTAGAGTTGTTTCCAACCGACATCAACCGCGAAATCAATACGGTACTTTGGTCACGTGACAGCACTGGCGCTACACGGTCTTTCGACCTTCCCTGCACAGGTACAAAGTTGAATGGGCAAACGAAGCCCCCTTTCACGTGCGGGTCGCCGGCACGAAGACATATAATCCGAAAATTCGTTCAGCAATTTAAGGGGGGGTCGGAAGAAAGTACACTGAAAAACACGGTGAATACTTGGATCATCGAAACCTTTCAGATGGCGGAGAATATATTCAATGCCTCCCTCTCCAGTTTTGGATGTCAGTGCAAAAACGAGGAGCGCGCGGATTTTGAGTGCTGTGAAGGAGTTGAAAATCAGGAGGCGTTTTTAAACACCTTTAGGCAGATGTCCGATGAAGAGAGAGACTCGTATGTTCAAACACTACTCCCCAGTAAAATAAGAGATTTCAATTTCGATAGAGTTGACTCGTGGAATATTACTTTCGATATTGTGGATGATTTGTATGAATTCTTGAGTACCAAGGTATGGCTTCAAGACATGGAAAATATGTCTTCTCTTACCGAGGTCGAGCAAGAGGTTGCAAAGGGTGATGCCTACTTGCGAACGACCAAAACATTGTTTGCCTATGATGAGGTGATGGAGAGGGAGAATGTATCTGCGTTGGAGCTCTGTGTGGGCGCATTGTCGCAGACCATGTTTGCTATACCCGTCGTTGCGCAAAGTGGGGAGCCGACTACACTGAATACGATGCCGAAGTGGGACCCCGTAACAGCTACAGGTGATGAATATTTCTCGGCACTCGAATTGTGGTTGCAAGAGTTGTCGTCGGATAGTTTGAAGAAATCACCGCTTCACTGGTCACATCAGTTGAAACAAGTCCCGAGTACGTCGGGTGTCTGCAGTACAGCTGCACTGGAGGATATACCCTTGACGTTCGAAGAAAGTATTGAGTACTTCAATTCCTTGAAGTCAGATGCGACGGCAGACTTCTCCATGAGGACCTTGTCAGAGGTTTCGTTTGGATCGGTCCGTATTCCACCACCCAATGCCACCGTGCTGAATCTCCCCGACCCTCTCGCATGGACACTGGGGAATCTCACTTCAGCCTGTTTTTGTGGGTGGGACACCGTAACGGATACTTCGGGTCACAAGTGGTGTGAAATTCCGGAATCTGTCTGCGGAATTGCTGTTCAGGGAACCAAGGTGTATGAGGCCTGTGTTTTGAGGGCGGGGATGTACTGGCAACAGGGAGAAAACAGTGAGGTGGGACAAGTCGTGCAAGAGATGGGTCTGAGTAAGGAGGATTGTCCGTGGAACCGGGTGGACCCAGCTGCATGGGGTCTGATCGAAGAAGAGAGTATGAAACTCTATCTACAAGGCGGGGCCGATGGGAGCAGCGTCCAACTCAACGTGAAAGACATTCTCTATCATGGTCGCGGTGGTTTCCGATATATGAATACCAAGCAACTCGTTGAGCGTGGACGAGACAATCCTCTTACGCGGTATTTCAACCTGCAGAATTCAGCCGCAAGTATCGTACAGGTACACTGCGAGGCTGTCTTAGAAGCCAACCTCAATTCTGATGCGTGGAAGGATCGCTTTATCGCAGAATTCTTTCCAACGGTCCAACCCGTCCGTGAAAACCGGGTTCTGGCATACTGTCTTCGATACACAACAGAACTAGCTTTTCTGGCGGCTCTGGAAACCGTCTTTGACACTGACCACTTTGTAGTGGTTGATCAAATGAACACAGTAGACACGTATCGACGGCGGTGTTTGACGCAGGTAAAGTTGATGGGCTTCTGTCATCTGAGAGGTGTTTTCGATAGCATTGCTTCGTCGAGTGGGTACCATCGCGATGAGGCGTGTACATTATTTGCGAACTTGGTCGGGTATCCCTCGAATGGAGCGGTGCACGTTGTCGGCGAGAATTGCTTAGTTTTGCACCAGTGCGAGGGGTGTTCGACTACTGTGTACGATCCCTGCAACTCTGGTCTATGCTACGAGGGAAAAGACCTGTCGTTTGCGACCGTACTAGCCGACTCTGACCCACTTGATCTCTCCCCTCTCTTGACTGAACGGGCCAAAGCTATGACCCTGCATTGGTCGCCTCCTTCGGATCCACACTGGAGTTTCAATCTTTCAGCCAGGCAGCGGGTTTCGGATGCCGCATTCGGGCATCACATCGGTCTCGAAATCGACAAGTTGTGGCATAAGTATGTTCTTGGTGTATCTACGACCGATGGGTTACCCAACTTCGGTGACACAGATGCCTTCTGGGGAACTCAAGAAGGGAAACGCGAAGATGACAGCCGTGCCTTTTGCGGAGGTGCCTCCGACTGGTTTCCAACCGACTGGGAACACCCGGTCGGATATCATGTCAGTACGCAGTGTTCAAATACCGCGTGGCGAACCTTTGCAAATCATTTCATTTACAATACACAGTCGGAAACGCTGGAATACAGCCACGCTACTCAAAGAACTAATCTCGCGACACACGCTGGTGGCAGCGGACTATGCAGATTGAACACATACGATACACCGGTTCGGGAGCAGCATAACGTCCGGTTTTGCACGCGGCTCTTGCGGAACGAAAGGGTCGACTATTCCGTTCCTCTTTTGGAAGATGTTGGCACAGGCGACGTTGAAGAAATGTTCGATGCTGAATCCTGTTCACAAAGTCCGTATGATGTCCCGTGGGCGCCTGGTAGTCGCACAGACGCTAGATTTACGACCTCGGCTCTTCTGACCTCGTGGCCGACGACTGCTGGTAACGTTTGGCCGTCCGAATTCCTGGACTTGGGACTCGCGAATCGCTCCGGGCCGTATGAATGGGCGCATGAAGATGGTGTATGTGGAATGCCCCCTGTGTTTGTTTGTGTCTCCAATGATGATTGTATGCAGAACGTCTTGAACACCGGTGAAAGCATTACGTTGGAAATGCAGTGCTTGAGTGGTGTATGTCATGTTGTAGCTGATTCGGAGAGCTCTGAATCCTTTATTCAGTGCACTGCGCATCATCACTGCGACGAAGAGCTACTCTGTTCGGGAGAGGGGAAATGTGTTATGCCATTGGTGGAACTTGCTAACCTAGGGGACGAGGAGGTTGAATTCTCCATGTACTCGGATGCCTGTGACGAAAATACAACAGAAAAGGTAGATATGCGTGGGAAAAGTCCCTGGGGTAGGATCCATTCTCTTTTGCGAACCTACGGTTTGTGCTCCTACCGCGCGTGGTATAGTTATCGCACAGTGGTTAAACGATGCCAGTCCGACGATGCAGTCTGTACGCTGGATCAGGATAGCTCGTGGGTCGATACACTCAATACCCCGCAGACGATATACCAAACTACCTCTGACGGTCTCTTGTATCAAGATGCGCATGCCTGTGATCGCGAATACTCATATTCTCAGGGGACCCGTATGTGTAGGCCGGTGAAAAAGGAGGGTGTGGAGAAAAACTTTTTTATTGTCGACGATGTGCGAGCCAAGGTCAACTCGGCAGATATTCGATACTCGTCGCTTTACGAAACCTACTACCATGATGACAGTTCCGGTCGACTCAAACTTCAATTGGGTACTATGACAGAAGGCTTGGAAAATAAAGCCTTTGGATTTATCGATATACACAGAAACTGGACCGATATGGAACTAGTGCCGTGTAATACAGTGAAGCAATGCTCAGAGCCCCCCTTCGAGATTCGTGGCAGAAATGGGATTGTACGATTGGTTTGTCCAGGAAATCAGGATAATTGCCGACCTTACGAGTTGAACGACGCTATAGAGTGTGGATCGTTTGGTTTCTTGACTAACATTGACAGCGAGGAGACTATGTGTACAGTCGACCTCTCCATACTTCCGATGTACCACATCCTCTGCGGGAGCACAAGTAATATAACAGCTAATTGTGTCACGTGGAATGATAACCAGAAGAATACTAAATGTTCGAAGCTTACGAAAGAGTACCCATCCGGTATCTCCACTGTTGAACGTGGGCAAATACAAACGATTTTGGAGGAGATGATTCAGGGGGTATGGAATGGAAGTTTTTTCTCGCTACACGAATACGACGAAAAAAGCAGATGTGGGCACTATGTGTACTCATGGTTGGAGTCTACAGCACCAAACGAGCCAGATAATATCAAGTACCCCGTTGAAGACGGTGGCATCTTGCATTCTCTGAGCACATTATATTTTTTCACTACCTTTAGTCATTATGAAATTCCACCGTCGTTTTGGCTGAAGTGTGTTTTTTTATCTGATATTCGGCTCTCGGCGACCTCGCAGACCAATTGCGATGCTTGGCTCACAGTCGGTAGCAGCGACGGGTCTGCATTGCATGTTAATCAGACCATTACTTTCAAAGATTGGCTCATACGAAAGGTGCCACTTATCGATATGCAACGTGTATTCGAATCGGATGCAATCGACGACGAATACCAATATGTGAAAACAAGATTTTTACAATCACTGGGAAGAGTAAACGAAACCTTAAGTGAACAATACGCATCCTGCTACACCGAGCGGCGGTGGAAACACAAGTTACCGTCTAATGGATGTGAGGACGATGACGACAAACAAAAACTGAAACTTATGGTCTACAGGACGTTGCAACAGGGTGTGCTACCAATGCAGAGCGAACTGCAACCACAATGCTGTAAGAAATTGGGGTGTGTGCCGTCGACATACGGTGAAAACCTTACCCGCGGAATTCCACCTAAATTCAGGAATAATTTTATGGTCGATGTGTACAATACGATAAGGGATATGTTTTCAATGGACCTTGTTGACTTCAATGAAAACGTCTTGAACGAAAATGTGAAGATTCTCGATCTCGATGGTACCGTCGAAGTCCCGATCTTGATGCAGCCATGGCTAGATGATAGCACAAAGTTTGACAACATGAGACGGAGGGTCAAAGTGCAACTGATAGGAATGGACAGGTGGAGAACAATAGAATCAGACGAGTGCACACCCAATGTGTATACTTTCGACACACCATCCTACCAATCGGATGTGGATACCAGTCGAGGTTGTATTTACGATGATGCTGGTGAGAAGGATCCTGGTTCATTCAACATAGACACGGACTCAAGAAACAGGGATGCAAATATTAAGTTTTGGCGATATAAAGACCAATCATTACCGGAACCGTCCGCACAAATACCAGTGTGCTCCACTCCAGAAGATCAAGTCATAGATGATAATGATCTTGGACAACCGTGTTTTCTCCGACGGGTGAACAATAATGGTATACAATCCTACATGTCATACCACCAAACTTTCACGTGCAGCGAGGTCGACACCGCGGTCGGTTGCCGTGCAGCAGGCACTAAAATTAGAAACCCACATCCAGAACGTGTCTGTTTTCACCAGGGAAGCAGCTGTACTGCTCCTGACTATGACGCTAGTGACCCAGCTAGAAAGAGGTATTATGGAATTGTAAAATGGGATCTACCACCAGGTGTAAAAATACGTTTCTACCGGAGACCACGGTCCGGGGGGGACAATTGGCCCTTCGGACGAAACCCTGCATACCTTCGACCCCACGAAAAGCTCTATGATAAGGACGTTTTCGTGGACAGGGTGTATGCTGAACGAGTGAAGCAGCAGTTGTACGGGCGTCTTGGTAACGTCTATCAAGGAGCTTTTGAAACGTATACGAGCACATCCGAAACGATACCAAGGAGAAGACTGTTGAGTTTCAATGACTCGGAAGAGAGTACACCCAGATCGGCGAGGAAATTATTAGAGGTGGCCTCTGAAAAAATTTCCGGAGATTGTCCATATAAACCTACTATCAGTAACTTGTATAGGTGTAATCTTGACAAGATGAAAAAAGATTTGAAGACGGAATCTTTGTTCGAAGAAGAAAGCGGCATTGCACCACCTGATTGGTTTGCGTCAAGTTTATATTCAGATTCGGATCGCAAATTGCTGATGAATAGGCTCATGAATCATCCATTGGATTGGTGGTTTTGTGGGTTGGGCCACGTTTCACTCGATGATGTTTATAAGCTACAGTACAACAAAAAGGATAACGTCGACCTGCGCCATCCTGTCTACGTCGAGGACGCAAACATTCCGCAACGTGGAGGCAGTGGGGGTTGGTTCAGTTCGGCCTATAAGAAATTGCGCTGCGAGCGCGATGCAAGTACATGTAGTGCACTAGGTTATTTAAAAATCAAAACCAGTTCCGGTGGTGACGTTTGGGTACGGCAGTATGCGTGGAAAGACAAAAGCAATTACGACCACTGGCGCCCGTCATGTGTCCGTTGCAAAAACGACGAGGTCAAGATTCCCTTAATATGGAATATTAGGGTGGGCGCGATAGATTATAACCAACCGGGATGCTATGCATGCCCTCCCGGTATGGATGCGCAGCCTTGGCAGTCGTGTCCAACTACATCGATGGCTGATGAAGGGCATGAAGATTGTTGTAAATGTCCTGATGGGATGGTACGAGGCTCAGCTTTCGGGCCAAAATGTCTGAATCCGCCACCCACTGTTGGGCCTTCCACAACACCGAAGCCAGAGCCATTCACGTTCCGGGTTCCCAGCATAGAGCGTATGCCCTATGATCCACCACCGTACCTCCCGTGGGAATTCTTCTATGACCCGGAGAATTCAGATATTACATATCAGAAAGGCTTTACGATGTTGACATCATACCTCAGTGAACAACCTGCCAAGAAATATCCCCCATGGTACAATTGTTTTGTCGAAGGTGAAAACTCGAGTGGAATTGAAACTTTACTAGATTGGACGGAAAGGGAATTCCAAGTGGGTACGAGTTTGTATGGTGATTTCGAAAACTGGTGGAATTCACAGCCTCCCCGCGGCGGTGAACCAGAGAACGCATCGCACACAGGAAAACTCGAATATATTGCACAAAATTATCACAGAAAGGGGTTTCAAGACAGGTGGTTTGACTATGGTCAACCAGCGCTCGCGTCATCAGTGGCCGGAAGTGAGCTGCAGAATATAGAGGTCTTACGGTCACCGGACAACTACTGGGCATTTTCTTTGGAATTGTATGATGGTTTCAAGTGTGGAAATGCATCATGTGATAATGGAAAGAAAGCTATCGAGATCCGCAGGGGGTTTTACTACTGTGGTACGTGCCGAAAAATGCCGCCATATAATCGGTATTGTAACGGTACACACGAATGTCGCTTTTACATTCCAATCGAGAAGCTACTCAACGCAACTACATCAACGCCGGAATGGCAGAGAGTATCGTATTCAAAGATAAAGGAGGAACATTCTGATGGCTTTACGTTCTCGGACTCCATAGCATTGGCGTTGCACCTCTCCATGATAGACTATCGGCAGGAGTGGCTGGAAGAGCGGCATGATTTCTTGCTACGTACCAGGTCAACGTTTCTTACAGAACAACCGCTGTATAGTATAGATTCGGCAACGGCGTGGGGTATGAAACTACCCGGTCCTGAAGATGCCATCAGCTGGGAGCGGAATCAGGGGAAGTATAATGATAATACGGGCGAACTCGATATAGAAGAATGTTTGTCGGACACTGAGTTTGCCACCCGAAATCGCATCACCTACTGGGCATGTCAAAACGACCACAAGATGAATGCCTTGAAAAAAATCGTGGATGAGCTTTACAACAAGACTGGGGTCCCTTTGATAAAACCACAGTACTCTATGGTACTCCCCCTCTCTGCTATTCAACTGAGGACGGCACGCACGGTCTTTTCATGGGCACAGGAAAAACGGACTGGAAAGGAAAAGTTTATCTCTTACCTTTTGAACAGCGAACGACGGTGTCACGAAGCGAATGCGCTGAACTCGGTCTGTCGAGTTGGAGCAGGTCGCTTAGAGTTGTTTAACCCGTGGATGGGGGGTGACATTTCCCTGAGAAATGGCTGCGATATTGCACCCGACACATTTCCTGAACTCATTTCAACAAGATGTCTGAACGAGGGGGAATGTCCAACGGAAGACACAAATACACCATTTTATCGATACCAGGTGCCCGGGTGTAGAGAGCAGGACGGCGAGTTGGCCCGTCGACTTGTTGACAGAGGAATCTGTGGCATTCGTCCGTTAGAGAATCAGAAGCAGTGTAATCACAAGCAAGGTATTCTCGGTGGTGGCAAAGGAAGCCCACACACGAACCTCTACGATTACTCCAACGTGGTTCCTTTCGACGGCACAGACATCGGTGGTGTGTTTACCATCCCGCGCCGTCTGTTCTACTCGCAGAGGGAGTTTCTCGAATCCGTGGGCATTTCAAAACGAACGTTTCATGTCCACGAAATGGATATCGGCTCCCATTTCGTGTTTGCGTTGCAAGATGAATTGTTGAAACTCGTGGACGTCGTTCTGTCAGGAAGTGCGTCCACTGTGGAAGATCGTGAGAAAGAGGCCATGGTCATATCACGATTCAAAAAGCATCTGCACAATTTGGATTGGATGGAGTGGGATGAAGTGGCAGAGGACAGGTACGCCCGTGAGGTTGAACCGGATTTACCCACGAGCTCTCGCCGCCACTGGGCATGTCCTATCAAGCAACGAACTTACCTTTCGGGTATGAACGATACGTTCCGGCCCCTCATGCCGAACCCACGACGAGCACAAATAATGTTTGAAGGCCACCACGGTGGATACAGGTCCAGCACGGTGCAGAAGCTCGGCGAACACGCGAGTGTTTACAAGTCCGATGTTGTGACACCAAATGGAAACTGCTTCTGTATTCACGCGGATGACTGTACGAGTACTATCTTTGACGAGTCTCCGTGCATGTTTATTGATACCTTCCAATCCCTCATGGACTCAAAGTGGCGCTCAAGCACATCGCGTACATACACCACGTGCAAGAAGCAATATGATTGGCCTTTTACGGGGGGTAAATTGCGAGATGGTACTTTTGTGTCGTCAGCTTCTACAGATGAGCATTCCTGTTATCTCCTCGATAGGTTGCACGATTTCAAATACCGATACAAAACAGTGGATGCAATGCAAAACAGCGATGCAGAGAGTAACTTGCGTTCTGGCGATTGTCGTACAGCACGCGCATCTGGCACTCCGGACAGTACGTGGAATCCCGCGGAGGTCCGACGCTGTTCGCAATGCCAACCAAGGCCTTCTTTCACAGCCGGTGGGCAGTTCATCACCAGCGAGACGAGTTTTGGCATACCGTACAGAATATCCTCGTCCCGTATCATCGCCGAGGAACTTAAGTCAAAACTGAGGCATGGTATTTGTGGCAGTAATGAGCAATGCGAACAATATTTGAGCCTCCTCAACGTTAGTCTGTTCGTGCCGGACCGTTTTTGGGACGCTTTCTGGAATGATTCGGAGGCGCTTTTGGAATCCGATGTCCTGTACCGCAAACGTAACATCACGTCAATCTACGACAAACTAGAGATGGCCGAGACAGACCTCTCAATTGAAGACGACCTATGGGATATTCCGTGGATATACTGCGATAAAATCATCCCCCAATGTAGCGAGCACTGTACCGCCGAAAACAATTGTGTTACTTTATGCGATACAAATGACACTGTGGGTTCCTGCATTGGTTCCATGAATCGGGAGACTTGGTTTGACCCCAAGCAACGACGACAGAGTTGCCTGGCCCAAATCTCGGAGGCTGGAAACTCAAAACCATCGACGTTTTCAATGAGTATTTGTAACATCGACGGAAACACAGATGCCTTCTGTAAAGTAATCGCAAATGCCAGACGAAAAATCTTCCAGCTTAACTGCGAAATAAGTGGAATCTGCAACACAGAGGCATTTTTCTACACACCTAGTGTCTTCTCTATTGCTAACGGTGAATTCGTGCGCGATACTGTCGAGTCGTTCTACTTGAAAATGGATGAGGATTCGTGCCCACAACGCGATAACGAATCCATGGCAATCCGGGAGTCCAATGCAGATCTCGTTTATAAATGCCCAGCAACCGCCATGCAGACGCTATACAATCTCCTGGACTCTTTGAGGGCGATCATTGAACTTCTTATTCGCATCATGTACTACACAAGTCTCATGTTTCTCAACATGATACGCCTGATTTTCCTCGGCGCGGATCCCAGTGAACGCGCCGCAGCTTCCTTCGAAGTCTCGAAGTTTTTTGCATTACTCATCGATGCAGCCGGTGACCTCCTTAAAGAATTTGCCGAAATGTTGATTGAAATGATTCTCGAGAATTCTGAATTTGGTCCCATATTGATGCGCATTATTGAAGTGATGTGTGCAATCATCCACGAATGGCAAAAGTTCATGTTGAAAACAGTCTTGTGTGCGCTCGTACAGGCCGGAATCGAAATATTGCGGGGCCTCTCGTTTTTGTTTAATGTGGACGATGCATTAGAATGGATGTACTCGATGAAAAGGGAAACTTGCTACGCACAGCCGATCGACTGTAATTTCACCGATCCTTTTAGCGGTGACTTCAGGCCACCCGATTCGCTACCCGTCGCTACACGTTGTTGGAGCTCCTATGTAAGCAGGTATGGTGATGGTGAAAATTCGCTCTCTTGTAGCGCGGCAGACACATGCTATGTCAAGGACCTTGCCGCCTTTGACGATGACATACTCCCCGGCTCGTTTACCGCTGGTTTACATGTATGCGATGATTGCCCAACACCCACAGATGCCACCGAGTCGAGATTTGGTTGTGATTTGTTCACACGGAGCTGCAAGTGTGGCGTACGTAATATCCGCAAGACGACCTGTATCAACAACTATGATTGCTCGGTGGCAGCAGACGGCACATGTCAGATTCTTGATAGCTTACTGAACGCGGACCCATTTGGAATCTTGAGTTGTAGCGCCTGTACTGGTCAGAAAGTGTGTCTCGTCGACCCCATGTCCAATGGGGTAGGCTATTGTGCATGCAGTCGCGAGCATATTGCACCGCTCAGCTGCCTTGAAGGAGAAATTGGAGAGACGTACCAGACGGCTGCCGGTACGATGTGCTACGCGGCGGTAGAGATGGCAGTGCGCGAAGAAATTTGGGAAGGGGTCTCACCCAAGATCAGTGCATACAAACTTGCCCTCTCTCGATGCGACCTACTAAACCCTTCCGCGCGGCTGTGTACGCATGTGGAGTCTGCAGAGGGTGAAACGGGCTACTACGTGGTAGGCTCAAAGACAGTGAGCCAGGGTCGCCGGCTGTTGTCGGACGATTCCTTGATCCAGCGATTCGATTTCGCACTCCCACCGCAAGCGCTCGACGAAGCGGAAGCCAGAGAGGGCTGGGAATCAGTTCAGAGTGAAATATGCCGCTTCGTGCCTCTCCTGCGAGAAAACAATGCATCCTTGGGTATATCTGACCGATACCACCTGCGGCACTGCATCCGTTGGAGAGCGATCGCATTCGAGGTTTTGACGCAGCTGGATTTGCAAAACAAAATCCCCGATACCTTTTTGCTGGGCCTGCATGACTTTTCAGTGGATATTTTGAGCCACCCTTCGAGAATCGCACTCCTCACAGTGAACCCATCTATACTCCTTTTGAGTTTCCTACACTCGGAAATGATGACACCGGTGCGCTCTATGCTGCGGTCCCTCCGACAATTCGTTGCCCACATGTCAGTGGAAATACAAGGTGCCCGGCTGCATGTAGAGACCTCCAACGTGAGCTTTGAAACGAACATGTCCCGAAGCCAAATACAACAAACACTGTACGCAATCGGTGTCGGGAAATCCGTCGCAAGCTACTTCGTAAATAACCCATGGTGGACACGAACGTGGAATACAAACGCGACATTGCAACAAACTGCCGCGGAGTTTAACAAGAGCGCGAACAATATAACCCAGTACTTTATTCGATCACTCCACACTGTCCCCGTCTTCAGTAGTAATCATCACCGGAAACTCTTGCAGACAAGCGATTTTGTACAACGCCTGGAAGACGTGTCTGACTTTAGTAAGGAGATTGCCCTCGGAAACGGGGACTTGCAGATCTTGGGGACCGCTGCCGCCACTGCCTACACGCAAGGACCTTCCACGTGGCCAAGTGAATTCAAGTATTGGGAGCAGGACAGTGCGTGTGCCTTGGTCAGCAACTTTGCAGAGCTGGTGTCGAAATCAGGCACTATCGCGGCTAGGTCAATGAAAAACATCAGCGACACCGAGATTAATGTTTCCTATGATATCATCGATGCCCTCGCAACAGTCCTCTCGGCCCCTGCACAGCAACTTTCAGACATGCAGCGTATCGCCGAAACGAAAAACAAGCTTCCGTGGTACCTGCAGTCTATCGTTACGTGGGGTGAACAGCTCGGGCTGGACTTTGGATACTTTGCGAGGTTACTTTCCAAGGCTCCAAACATGCTTTATGACCTTGTCTCTTGTGACATTGAAGCAGTCATCCTCTGTCAGAAACACCAGTACAGTCTCGTAACATCTTCAATAGTAGCAACAATCATCCTGTCCGTGGTCGGAGTTTTATCCTCGTTGGTGGGTCTTCCAACAATACCACTCGTCTTTTCAGTCATCAGCTTCTGGTCGATCGTGATGTATGTCAGTTTCGGGTACTCGCCTATGTGCTTCCCGTTGGTACCACAGTGTGCCGCCACGTCGCTCATTAAAGACATGGAGCGGCTCCTTCCCACCCGATTTGAGATCCCGCCTGCACTTGTCACATGTAATCTCGACCAAGCAACCACACCCCCACCCAATTGTATTGCGGAGTGTGAAAACGAACCGTTTGGATTCCGGGATTTCTACGATAATATTGTCTTCAGTGTCTGCCAAGCTTCCTTACCTCTTTGTGCTAGACTTGAGTCGTGGATCTTTCAATACCAAAATCTACTTACAGATGCGTTCGGAAACGATTTCGTCGAAGCACTTTCACATTCTGTATTGCGGTCCACTGTGATCTTGCGTGGAGATACAAATATAATCACTGCATCGTCGTGGTGCAATGTGATGACGTTCTACAAAGCTCTACCGGTCTTACTGTTGGCAACCGTGGGACTGTCTATCGTGCCAGTTTTCATAGGGATTCTTTTTAGGATATTCGCTGTATGGGTTCGGGTGGGCATAGCTTCGTTTCAGATGACACACATTGAGTCATAGTTTTTTTTCTTAGAAAATAAACCAAATGGACCGCACGATTCTTCCCTGCCTTCTTACAGGTCCCCCACACTATTAATGGAGTTGTTTTCTTTCTTAATTGCTGCTTTATTGATCGTCTTCGAAGAGAATACTCGCCGAGAGTCTTCCAAGCACTGGATTCCCCGTATTGTTTCCTTTTTGGAGTAGTACGGCAATAAAGAGTATAAACCCTTGAACTTTTGTAAGTTCGTCATCACTCTTTCTAAACTTCCTCCTTTGAGACTTCGTACCTCCGAGTGGGTAATAGAGCCATCTTATTATTCCGCCATTTTCTCTTCTTCCAGTACCCGAAAAAGACCCTGAGGGATCTATCATCCCAAAAAAATCATCAAGACCCGACGCCGAGTTCAAAGTCTTTATAATATCATCCAGATAGGTCATTGTTGGCCCTACATGTTCGTTTCCCTCAAACCCGATACCAACGTTTCCGAAATTTCCAGTAATTTCTGGAGGTTTTTTTAAGGTGTTATCCGTTTCTCGATAAACTAAATATTTGGATGCCAGACATGACAATTCGAGGAAAGCTCGTATACCATGGATGGTTATTGTTGTTGTACTGCCCTCACTGACAAACATCTTTTCTGTTAAGCTTTCGAGTGCCGAAGACCACATTCCAGAAATTATCATGTTTAAAAGTCGAAGTTGATATCCCTTTTCCGATTCAGTATTTTCACCCTCGAATAAACCATTGAGTATGTCTTTTGCCTTTTTACGATCCTTTTCTATTTGTCCGTAGCTCTTTTTTTCATATGGGTCAGTTGTACAGGAAATAATTTCATAAATGGGCCACCTTGCGAAAAAGCCTTCGACCTCGTCCTTTGCAATTGATGTTGGTCTTCCTACTTCACTAACAAAATTTAACAAATTTTGTTTTGTTCTTGGGAACCTGGAACTTATTTCAGGACGTATTGCATTAGTTGTAGTAATCTGAACAATTTTGCTTATTAATTTTTTTAAACTATTTTCTTTCAAGTTCCACCTCACGTATAATAACCCGTTCTCAGACGTAACCAAAATTGATTCCAGAGTTGGTAAGATGAGGTTATTATCAACATTCCCATCCTTTCTGAATTCAATTTTTTTATGCTCTTCAAAGAACGGCTGTAACTCTCCGCCGTTGACTCTAAATTTCGCAATATTTTTGCATACATCTTCATTACAAAATGAACTATTTTGTCTGTTGTAGTGGTTCAAACAAAGACCTCGTTTCCCCTTATGATATTTTACACATTCGATGGCTCTTTGCAATAGCTTGATGTATCCTTTATTTTCCTTCACGTCGTTATATTCATTGAAAAACGCGAGAAAGAACAAGACTCTTGAAAAACCAAGTATGTAATGACGGAATAGGCACTGCAGTAAAGAATGATGAAACAATCTCAATGAATAACGATTATCATCAACCACCCCTTGAGGAATATCTGGTTTGTTTTGCACTTCCGTTGTGGAGAACCTGGCAAATTTCTTGGGCATCACAGACCTGGTGTCCGTGTATAACTTCCTGTGTATGGCTACTAACGACTTCGGCGGTATTTCCATCTGGAAAGTATCTTTGAGTGTCTCAAAACTCCTACAAGCCGTGTAATTTTCTTGTGTGAACATTAACATTGCCATCTCAAAACTCCTCTTATTCACGTCATCTTGCTCATTGTGAGATACTTCTTGTTGGTTAGCAGATTCGTCTCTTTTAAAATAGGTTTGTAATTTCTCGATCCATGTCTCGTGATTTTCCAATCCTTTGTTGTCTACTAGGTGTGAATAAGGTTGTATTATAACCTCTGGTTGAAAAGTTTGTGGCTTTACATCGGTGTCAACATCATAGTAATCCAGCGTGAGTAATTGTCTTAAAAAAGTTGCGGGCAAGTACGTATCTTTCGTCGGAACGTCTTTTGACCAATGCACTGCAGCCTCTTTCTTGCTGAGCACATCTTGAACAAATGTATCTTTGTATGTGTAACCCGTCGACATGTCTATTGGTCTATTCCTCATGACCACGTATAGACTATTACATCGTTCAAGTTGCTCTTTCAGACGGTCAAAGTTCATATGTTGGGTTGGGTTAGTGGGGTGGGTGCTTAAATATATCTAAATGATTAATATGGGAGGTACCTTAGAAGGGTAGCTATTCACAATTCGTCGATCAGCAATGCCTTCACTCCCCTGCACAATAAATTCTTCTTGATTGAGACGCTGTATTTGAAATTTCGCTGTATCCGTCGACTCCATAATCAAGTTGTAGTAATTTACAATATTGCGAAGAATCTTGGCAGAAATACGCCTACAGGTCTGCGATGTGATGCATTGAGTCTCACAAAATACAAGTACAAAGATGCGACGTGTGTGTGTGTGGGCGGGGGCTACCGAATAAATTGAAATTTCGACGCCCGGACATGCAGCAAATAATGCTGCAGCAAACAACGACGTCGCTATCGTCTTGCCGAAACGTCGTGGGGTAGAGATCAAAACCTCCTGTGGGAGTGTCTTAAAGTTGTAAGTTTCGAGAATTCGTTTGTGATTTCTTTCAAACGTCCCCGGTGGTTCCAGTTTGAAAAAAACTCTCGCTACACTCTTAAAAAATGCTTCATGGAACAATCTTTGGTGATAACTTCTGTTCCACCCTTTCTCGTCGAGGATTTCAAGGTACGTATGGAGTAACTTCATGAAATGGAACGCATCTTTGCTCCGTTCGCCTGTGCTCGAAAGAAGCATTCTTTGTTTTGTAGCGGGTATATGTTGCTGGGCTGCTGTAATGAAAGAATCGTGTTTCTTCACGCTATTTCGCTGCAAACGCCACTTCACAGCATACTCGTGCAAGCCATCGGAATAGTTGCGAATACGGTACGGCATATCGTGAAAGCTGTGAAACGAATTCATTTTATATTACTTTATAAAATCTTTACAGGATACCGTTTCTATACCAGCACCAGGGCTGACACAGCATAGTCCATTGCCTGGTCGAGCGGAAATGTGTCAACAGAGCAGAATGTGTTCAGCTGTTTTGTAGCGAGTGCAGTAAGTATTTTGGCGGACAACATATGACACTGCCCGTCAATCATTTTCACAGACGGCATACGATGTTGGTCGTCAACATACGACACTGGGCTAAATTTATGGTGCACTCTATGGACCGTAGCTTCTGGCAATTTGCCGTTTGCCTTTATCCGGTCGAACGTTTCCTCTGATACATTCTTCATCTCTTTGATGTATGCTTCGGTCGTCATTTGCATGTAGCGACGGATGTACGGACAGACTTCCGCAATAAGGGCATGGCTGTTGATTCCTTCTGGTTTTATTCTTGTCGGAAGAAGCCCCGTCCAGTTCTTTCCGGTTGTGTTGCACTTGATGGAGAACACCATGACGTTTTGAACGAATCGGCGCCGACGGCGTCCGCTCTGTATCGTGGTACCGTCCGACAGAGTAACATTTGTTAGCTTCTCGTTGTAAAAATTGATAACATTCTGGTCTGCTATTGACACTATGGGGGTTCTCGGGCATATGTATTTATAGGTGGCGTGCTCAAGACTCAGCGGGGTCCGCCTGTACATGCACAGTACGCCATTGAGATGCGATAAATTTCGGTTGTTTTCTGCCCCCTGTGTAATCTTGAAGTGAAAGTCGACAGTTTGTTTCTGCCCGAGGGCCCGACATGCAATTATCAACGAGTCTGGTTCTGACGTCTTATGGAAAAAAATATAATTACTTATCCGACCTTTGCACAAACGATCTGTAAAAAAATCGTTGGTATCCAGGCAGACATCCCGCACATCGGTAGTACAGGCTACAGGTGCGGGGATTTGTACATCCGAGCGTATCTGTGCCCGCAGGCGTGACAGTATCTTCTCACTGGAGTAAAGGGGGCTTTTCTGAAATGCCATGGCGCAGTTTGAGGAATAAAGAGACAGAACTTATATAATCGACTACCTTCTTATATATTTGATACATTCACGTAGATGTCACGGAACAGTAACGGGCAGCCATCATGTGTAACGCAGAGCGCGATGTCGTTTTGGATTTGGATGCGTCACAGATGGGACCCCAGTCTCCGACGTGCGACTGCGCAACTGCTGGCCGGCGATTCTCTTGAGAACGCGAGGGAAAAGATTGAATCTACACTGTGTGAATATATTGCCGATGAGAAGAGCTTACAGGAAGAGTTTGGTCTTGCCGTTGCGAGAATCCAGCAAATATCAAACGAAAAAATCAAAAACAGGGAGATCAAGAGTTTAGCACCCAAGCTTTCCAAGCTAAAAAGGGTGCAAATGCAGATTCAGTCGCTCTCAAATCAAATTAACGTCATTGAACGTCAAATCGATTCGTTTCGTACAGAGGTGGTGCAAACGGATCTTTTGACTAGCCTGCGAGATAGTATTGCCGTGTTGAAAGAAACGTCGCGTGACCAGGCGCAAACAAAATGCGTCGATGAGGTTTTAGACGACATGGACGAGGTACTGAGTAAACAACAGAATTTCAACGAGAGCCTTACCATGCCCTTCCAGACAAATACAATGTCGGAACCCGAAGACGCCGATCTAATGACAGAGTTGTTTTCGATGTTCAATGATGAAGGCGGTCCCGGCCCACCCAGTGAAAAAATACATGTACCAATGGCGAAGTGGCCGGAAAAGGAGTCAGAAAAAATGAACCAGCCAACACTTATAGAGGAGGTTATTAGTAAACAAGTGGTAGAAGAAGTACCTAGTGACGAACCCGAGAACCAACGTCAAGAGGTACTAGAATAGTAACTATATAATTATTATTAAATGCGCCGAAATTGTGACACTGTACGTTTTGTGACGGGATTCGGGACTAATCAAAAGGACAGACCCCCTCGCCTGTACCACAGAGAAAACTATCAAGCATGCCTGACACGGTGCTCGATGTGCAAAAAGTTCACAATGAGTGGGTCGTCTTGCTCGAGGATGAGAGGCTTCTGGTAGTTGACGAAGATTTCAAAAAGGTCTACTTTGATATCAAGGACATGGGACAGCCCAACCAGCTGGACCGCTCTGGGCCGTGTTATGCCGACCGTGTAGATGACAACGAACAGGAATGGACGTATCTCGTGACGCTTTCAAGAAGACCGCAGTACTCAAAGTACAAACCTTACGTGTTGGTGACTGAGAATTCCGAACAGAACAGGCATCTTGCAATCTTTGATACACGTAACCGCAAAATGGTTCTCCACGAGAAGATGAGGGCTGATACTGCGGAGGAAGATGCGTTATTGGTACGCCCGTATCAAGGCAGCATCGTGTCACCAAAGACTGAAACCGTTCTTCGTGCATTGGCACCCAGCAGCAGCGTAGAAGCTCCGATCATTCTCGAAATTGCTATGTCAAAGTATCACAACTTTCCCCGAATCCTGTCCATCAAGCACAAAGTTATCGGGGGATTCTTTTCCTGGAGATGGCACAAATTACACTTCAACAATTTGCAAAATTTATACAGGCCCTATGTTATGATTGAGCGAGAGGGGCTCTATGATGGTAACGAGGAAGAAGAGCAGTTCATCCTCATCGATAAGCTGGTTGTGCCATTTCCGCGTGGGCGTGTGATGGGACTCGTGTTCAACATCGCTGTACAGAATGATGAACAATGGGACGTTACGCAGTCCCAGCACATCAACATGTCGCCTTATTGTGGCGAATTGTGCAAGGCAAAGCTACACGACGACGGCGGGCGAAAAAAAACACGCGACTTCTTTGTAACCGATATGGTCATACACCACGATTATACGCGTGACCTCATTACTTCAGAGTCTCATGATACAGACTATTACAACAAAGCTGTCTGTTGCTTCATAGGGGGCAGTCAAGGGATTATCTACGTTGCTGATTTGACGCTATGGAAGCTCATTCCACCATTCTACATTGCCGTAATGATGGTGGAAAATATCACATTTGATTTATTGTGCTACAACTCCCGTAAATCCATACTGATCGCAAGAGGTACTCACGAGAACGGTCGTGTACGTTGGTATCTATTCAATATGCATGGCATTTTGAAACGAATTTTTTCGTTGTTCGCCACCTGGAACATGGAAATACCACCCGGATGCACAGAGGAGTCGATTGATGCTCTCAAGGTGCGTGCAGAGCGAGATTTAGTACAGTACATGGTCGTCCCAAGCAACGTTTTTGATTTCGGCCCCGGCGTCGTTCGTTGCTACATGGATTCACAGTGCTTGGCTGTACAAATCACGACGCGACACTCATGTAAAACAATCACCTACGCGAAAGGGAGTTTTCTCGAGAAGATAGTACGTATGATGAAGGCGGAAGTCAACAAGCGTTCACCGGATTGTAAAATCTCACGGATACTCACCGAAGAGTTGATTCTCGAGATTCTCTTCTTCGTGTCACGAGATGCGACGTTTTGTGATCGCTGGGAGCAATTGCATTCCCCGGCGTTGCAGTATGATAGCGCATGCTAACCAAAAAGAGCATATGCACCGGAAATCTTAAAGATTACCTTGCAAGTTTTGAAATCAAAATGCGGACGGAGGGAATTTAAGTTGAGAAAATTTTCAGTAAAGAAAAGGAAGAGCTGTTATTACCCCCAACTTCCACCACCGGTTGCTCTACAACCGCGGGGCGCGAAAGAGCGTCTACAATTCGTCTCGTTTTTGTGGAAAGTTGATCCCGTTCTTGCGTGCTTAGCTGTGGCAGAAAAACACCAGCCTCTTGCTCATACCACTCCCTCTTTTTGCCTGTAGAGGCGTTTCTACGTTCTGTACGCGGCTGTACTGTCGCATTCAGGTCCACAAATTCCGCCTCCTCAGCGTCGTTGTCCTTATACCCAAACATCTCGTTGTCTAGATTCGCGAGCCGTTCACGGAGGTTGTTTGCTATCCGTTCATAGTATGACCGGTGCCACGGGATTGTGTATTCCGAATGATCTTTTTGGGCTATTTGGAAATCTTTGTAGATAGTTGGGTTTTTGGTGAGTAGGTTGTGCATATTGGCCGCCGAAATGTTTAATTGCATCCACACATCGTTCGACTTCCTGTTTGCGGCAGGGGCAGACGCCCGCATGGAAAACTGCCTTAATAACTTGTGGCCTGTGAAAATATTGAAGATATTACTATACCGTGGGTGTCTTCTCAAATAGCACGTAAGAAACTCCACCTCTTCGTCCTTGACCTTGTCCCTCAAATGCGGATGCGTCAAAACATCGACCATTGCTTCCGCATATGCTGCTATTGCAAGTGCGGAAAACGACCGTTTCTGGTTCAATTCAAAAATCAAGTTCAAGCTTTGTGCGATTTTCACGGTCAGATGTAAGATATAGTTTTGTTGCGTAAACTTGTAAATATCCTTTTTACCATCCTCCGTACTAGAGAAACCACTATCCTCGAAAAGTTTGTTCCCTCGATCAGAACGTTTCCATGTTTCGGTTTCAGAAATAGTCGTTTCATTTCCAGACCCGTCTTTGTCATTCGACTTTGGGGGAGGGGTATCTTCAGGGAAAGCAAAAACCCGTTTCAGGTTCCACGTGGTGTAAGGAATCATGACACCCCACAATATCTTTTTGAGTTCTTTTACATCGTCCTCAGACACACTCTGTGCTGTATCGTTCATTTCCGTTTTCAATATGAATGTATTCAAATCGAGGCCAGACACACCACTCAAAATAGCAGCGGCGTGGCGATCATGTTTGTGTGCCGCGGTAAATACGTCGTTGTTATCATCTACATTTTTCCAAAAAGTATCGATCTGGGCAAGCGTATTTTGATTTGGCGCTATCCTGATTTGGTCGGGGTCACTTGGCAATACCATGATTTCCAAATTTAAAGATGTGGAACCTATATAGTGTGATTTCTTCTGATTCATAAGAAGAGGTACTAGTGATACATGTTTACCTGGCTACATAATATCATGCATAGCTCATTATATTCAATGGTGCAAACGGTGACAAAATGTTTTCTATTCCTAGTGGTTATCTCTTGGGTCGCTTACATGGGGGTTACATTCTTCGACCTGTACTCTACCCGCATACACTACTTGACGAATGCGAGAAAACAGGACGAGTGGCTCATACATAAGTGCAACGAGCCCGAGTTTGCAGTGCATGTCTCCCATATGAGCCTGTGTGAAGGTGTTTTTTCCCGCGCTGACAGGAACATCCGTTTCGCGGCCCTGTCTTGGACATATGAACAGCTCACATATTGTGGGTCATACGGCTGCGTGGAACTGTTCATTTACATTTTAGAGAGGCTCAGCATGAGTTGGCTGTCACTCGCGTTCCTTGCCGTTTTCTTATTCATAGTGATTCGTTACACGTATCGCTACATCACCCCCTGGTACCAACAGCATCAGCGTACACAGTATCTCGCCCAAATTTGTGTTCCGCAACAGATCGAGAACGAGGAGACTAACAATGCAGGGCTGTATCATCGGCCACCCCATGCAATAACATGGGCCCAGCAACGACATAGCTCGGGTTCCCAAATCTACGGTGGTTCGCATAATAGTGATCCAGTAAACCTTTTATGAGAGCAATTTTCCTTTTATTTTTTCTTTAGTGGGTGAACCCACCTCCACCCCGCCACTCACTAAAGAAGTGACCGCGAGATGAGGATATCACTCTGCGTGTAGGGCTTGCTGGACGAAATCGCACGCCCAATGATACGGTTCCTGTCGCCGAAACACGGCGCCCAAACACTCATCTCGTGGTACGGCTTGATGCCAAAGAGGTGCTTCTTGTTGGATGTATGGGGGTGATGGCGGCTTGGCATCCCAAGGCGTCCACGGTCGTGGAACTTCTTCAACATCTTCGTGTGCTGTGATAAGGACTGTCCGGGCTTGAGTTCATGTCCAAGTACAACGTCAAAGCATTCCTTGTCATTGTCCTCAGGTGTTTTGTGGTGCATGCAATATAACGCGAATTTAACGGGACAAAAGTCGCGTGGCTGCTGTGGATTCCCTGCATCATCCCCTTTCACCATCTCAAGCTCACCATCATTACCTTTTTTTCGTATTATAACTTCGTTTCGTTGGGGTTGAGGATTGTCATCTGTTCGCAGACACCTCCAAAACGTTTCCAACAACTCGAGCGACTTTCCGTGTTCGTCATATAGATGCTCCTCCCATCCTTGTATATACACACTGACAAGGTCGTTGCAGTTGATTTCCCATGGTCCGGTCGCCAAAGTCGACCTTGTCCCACCAACCTGTGCCGTACACACCGTGTCTCCGACTTCACCGGAAGCTTCTGCGTCGCCAACGGTAATGCCAACCGGTCGCATATTTGGGATCATTTTTAACATCTCCATAGGTATCTTAGACTTTTCATGAGAATGTATAGCGTTCGCCAGAATACTGAGGTGTTCAGAAGTTAGGTAGCATGGCGTATGCACGTTGTACAGAATGAATACAACGTATTCTTTTTTCATATTTCCCAGTGTACTGGTTACCAGAGGATACGCCTGATGTTTATTCCACTTGAGCCCACCACCATGAAAGATATTCGAGCCGACACTCATTACGATTTCATCTTTCTGTATACGATAAGAATCTCTCTTTGTTACGAGGTCCTGCTCCCCACCTTCTGTAGTCGCAAAGGTCCGTAAAAAGTCTGTCCCAGCTCTCACTTGCTGATTGATGCGACCACCATGGTCGACCTGCCCAATGTTCATCCTTTAAAAGAGGCGAGAGCCCGCTACTTATATACTTGACGAAAAGCCAAAATAGAACGTTACAGTTCACGTGTATGAAAAGTGGATCGCATAAAGGATTTCGCCGTGGACGGAATGGTCGATGTCGGCATGAATATAGAGGCGGACGCATTTGCCATTGAATTGTATACCTGGAAGAGGTTGCAAATCGCCTCCGAGTGTTCCGGTTCAAATATCGTGATTTCGTTGTAAATGTAAACCGTGGCAGTGCACGTCAACACGAAGAAAAGACATACAAAGGCCAGCATCACACGAAATGCAACGAGATCGGAGCTTATGAGGGCCGACTGAATAGTTACCAAAACTCCCATGTGGCCCATTTGCTGTTCACAACAAACTTTCAGGTGTGGATACTCAATCAACAGATAGGAAGTAAAGTCATTAGTCCACCTACCCACCGATGTAACTTGCAACACCCCGTTCATTTTCTGCGAGATGGTCCACCCCTCCTGCCCATCGCTGTCCAATATTTCCTTGATCCTGCGCTTGAGCGTTTCGACCTCCATTTTTTTGAACTCTTTGGGTTTATTATTATATACGTACAAAATCTCTACTTTTCAAAATTCGTCCATGAGAATTTATTTATTCTTGGCATACCTTACAATGGTTTCATGCTTGACGCTTCCCATCAAAGACAATTCGTATCCAGACTTGGTGATCGATGACACTGTGCGTATCAGTTGGACCAGCGGTTTTGCAATAGAGATGTTTCTCACATGCAACTACATAAGGTTTTCCCGTTTTGGTATTCGGTGTATTCCACACGAGAAGGCGTCAGCTGCGATAAGCGGGTTTCTACCTTGTTCAGAAACAAACGTGTCGCTCTGCAACCAGCCTTCCATACGCTACAACTTCAACCTCTTTTTCCCTATGACAAAAGTCAGGGTCCGAGGCACTGAAAGTGGCCGCTGTCAGGCGGGGCAAAATAGAGTACTCGATGACGTTTACAATGACTTATCATTATGTGATCTCGAGGAAAACATAGACGTGGTCTATAACCCCCAAGAAAATCTGATATACTGGAGCAAATATCAAAAAAGTACGCCGGTATTGGAAATTATTGCATCCGTTCTGATCATCATCATGACAATCCTTGCCTGTGAAAGTCTCATCCAAGAGGACACAAAATTGCGAGATAATACAATCATCTGTTTTGTCTCATTCGGATGCGCCATCTTGATGCTCATGGACGTGGACGGGCGTAAGTTCACCGCATTAACCTGGGAAGACAACCTATTCTACTGGTTTTCGGTACTGTACATATCGTTCGGCATTCTCACCTGGTCGGTTGTGATCCTTGAAAAGAATGCCAATCTTTTCCCCTCGAGTCAGCGATATGGCATAAATATCAGTGTCGCAAATGTGCAGCTTCTCAGCAGTATTATGCTTGCGGGGCCCGATAACCCGTACAGTATTGCCTTTTTCCTAGTGTACTTGTTTCGGTTTCTGTGTAAGATCCGGGAATGGGAATCGAAACGCAACTCCGATGGATTTCAAATTGCGGAAGAATGGTCCCTTTTTTCGAATCTTATTCTCTTGGCCGATCTACTGTTTTGTGCTGCCACATTTCAATTGTGTGTCTGTAATCAATTTTTTACCAAATCAGACGTCTACCTGTACACTATTGGTCTATACAGCATTGCAGAAACGACTTCGTACCTCTATCTCAAGAATCCGTAGCCGTAAGTAGTCCGTATGCGTTGCAATATTTCAACGTATCGACCTTCCTTTTGAGGTAAGATAGTTGGTGCAGTTTGCTTTCGTTTCCAGGTACTTGCATTCGGAGATCATTACACCGGCTACAATACGAGTTGAACACGTCATGAAACTTCAAGTTATCAAGCAACATACATTCTTTTTCGAGACTGCTTGCATCAATCAAGACAGAACAATAACTTTTAGGCACGGACATGCAGCCCGAACACGAGTAACACTCATAGTGGCTCGAAGTATCCATGTCTTTGAATTTTCGAAAAGCGTCACATGAGAACCATAAATTGCCCGATTCAAAAAAAAAAAATGTTGAAGATTTTAAAAAAGATATACGCAACTTCTTTCTTTTACGGGCCTATGATGTTGTGTCACAAGGCGCATATCGTAGATACCTACTACGGGAGAAGGATTTACAAGAAAAATGGGCGATCAACATGCACCAGTCATTTTCCCGTATCAGTACCGAAATAAAACAGATCTTGAAATACATCAGTATCTCCAAAACCCGTGGGAAGCTGAACGTGTCTACGCTACTGCAGAAAATTTCGGTTTCCACGGACGCACCGGAATTGTGTATCAATGCAGTGTGTCGATGCTACCTCACGTCGGTTGTGATTTTTACCGGGGTAAAAATTTCGGGCAAATCGGACATGGCCCCGAGTCTCGTTGTGCACCGTCGCTTTGAAAAGTTTTGCTGGTGCTTTTGGTTCTTGGCTAAAGTGGATTCCGTTTTAAAGTTAATCATCAAAGAAAATTATACCAAGCCCGAAAATATTTCAGTGACGGATCTGATTCAACGAATTTTCCAGGACGATTCGCTTGTGATACAAAATCTGACAGAGTACTGCTTCGATGCACTGCAATACGTGCATAATAGTCTAAAAGTTCTTCTTGATATGACACCGTGCTCCGAATTTTTCGTCTGAATTTGAATACATAAACTTAATAAATAACTCCAAAACGAATATAAAGACTACACACGCACAAATTCCGAAATACCAAAATGGAAAATAATGTAGTGATGGATGCCGCAATTCCACCGCCATTGAACTATGATACATCTCTCATCGTACTGGTGGAACGTGAACCGACGTTTATCACATGTCAGAATATCATGAACAGTCTTTGTCTGGGAAAGGGGGTTCAATGTTCTATTCGATTTTCCAAACCTTCAAAGAACTTTGAAATGTTTTTTTCCCAGTATTTTGTTTCGATACTGAACAGCGTATTGAAATATAAGTTGTTTTGTGGGTTCTTACCATTCACATTGAAGAAACTTCCCAACTCTGGCAACACCATCCCCGTTCTCTTGCCAATCGGTTCGTTCAGTTGGCATACGGAGCTCGTTCCCGTAAAAGATAAAAACAAGAAAGTGAATCGGACGTTTGATATCAACACCATCGCGCGGTACTACTGCAATCCTAACAGTACACTGGGAATCGGCCCCGAGGACGTTTACATTGTAAATTTGGTCGAGCCAACATACTCATTCCAATCAAGAAATACTGTCGGACAAATTCTCTTCAGCCCTTTGTTCGCAGTGGTAAAGAAGTATATAGAGCTTGAAGTTGCCCGAGAACAGGTCTCGTACGCGAATGATTGGAACTGTACCGCAAGATTAGTAACATGCAATAAGCCACCACAGCGGCTAAATGAGGCGCCTGGTTACTCCAACATACCTTTCGGAGCTAACAAATTCGAACAGGCGCAAATGGAAGAGGGGTTTTTCTCGTATGAGAATCAGAAAATCCGTTGGAATAACGTCAGCGATATGGCGCGCAACGCGCTGGAAAGGAATGATTTCCATTCCGGTTCAAGACATGTCCCATCTTCTTACCATCTACCTATGCACCATGACCTTACCAATGTCCCACACCTGCAACCCATTGTGAATATGAAAGAGTTGGAGGATTCATTTCATCAGGCAGTCGCAAACATATTTTGTGTACCCATGCAGTTGCTAGGTGCAGATCATGGGAAAATATCACAGATAGATTCAAATACCCTCCCACTTATCTCGGAGCTAATGGCTACAAGTTGTCGTGACCTAAGTTCCCTACACTACAAATGTTTGCTTGCAATGTACACGGCAATTTATCAACCAAAATCACTCGTCTATGATCGATCCATTCGATTCAAATTCGATGTTCAAAATCTTTATAGCGATGAGATGAAGGAACGTGAAGACGAACTCATAAAATTGCAACACCCCGTAAAACCCAGTGCAGTGAAGAAGAGTAAGAAGTGAAAATTGTGTAATTTGACTTCAACGTCTATAAGTGGGTGTTCGTAGATGACAATAAAATGTTGGATAACACATTCAATACCCCCACCCCAAATTTTAAAAACTCACTCTTCTGCCCGTCCCCAAAGTTCACGGAAGCGCCTACACAACAAAAGACCGAAGAATTTCATGATAATCCACAGATACACTGCCTGATACAGCAGTGGGACTTCAAACTTGTCCTAGGCCTTGCAGCATTGATGTTGCTGGCGTTTTCGTTCTCAAGAGAACCCCAACATGAATTCGGGATCTTTCTGGTATCCACGATTTTAATTCTTGTACATATCTCGTTGTATATGTATGAGAATAAAGTCTGGTATGGCGGGTTCTTCGTGATCGTGTTGTCGCTTTTATCGGTCTTCGTGGGTGCATATTTCACGTTATCCACAAAATTGAAACACGCCGTATTTATTACATGTCATTCCTTTTTCCACCACGCAGTTGCTCTTATGATTGGCAAAAAAAAGCTACACGTCGTCGTTTCCTTCTCAACAGTTTGCATCTTATCATTTGCAACACTCTTTCTCAATTTTTCCTTGGATTGGACACTGCAGCGTGTTCTCTTCCTTGCCGCATGGTTCTTGCTATTTCCAGTAATTGTGAACTCCGTCTTCGCCAGTGGCAACGATGTAAGACTGAGTCTGGTAAGAAAGAGAAAGTGATTATGCGCCGTCAAGTGGTATTCTATTGGGTACTGAATAGTTTAAAATCAAGTTCATCACGTCCTTGTGTAATTCCCCAAATAGACATCCCGGTGATGATGCAAACCCAATGCCAATGGCGTCAAGTTTCGCAATCACTTTTTGCTTGAATATCACAAGTGTATGAGGGTCGTCGATAAGGTCCACAACACAGATCTCCTTTCGCGTCATTTTGCTCTTCACAGTGTAAAAGGGATCGGCACCATATTCAAGCAATTCTTCGGCAATCCATGGTCGTTCCAGGATACTCGTATTTCTTAAACAGCACATCAAAATAGATTGCCTATTCCCATCAAGTGCGTTTGCATCCGCACCCGACGAAAGCAGGTCTGACACCGTCGCCCGCATATCAAAACCACAGTCGAGTAACGCCATGTGTAAAGCTGTACAACGCGAATTAAACGTCTTCATATTGACCGAGGCCTTATTGTGCAACAAGTAAGATACCATAATGTTCCCAAACTCAAGGTTCACAGCTTTATGAAGAGGGGTTTTCCCCATGTATCTCGCATTCACAAGCGACGGGTAAAACAGAAAAATCGCATCGAGGCAGTCATATCGACTAGCCATTGTGAATACATGCACATGGTACGGTAAGTGTGTAAGAGCATGTTGCTTATTCCAAAATATCTTTGCCAGTTTCAATGGGTGTATGAAAAGTCCCCCCGTGGATCTGAAAACCATGTGCATGGATATGCTTACATCCATGTCTTCCGTGCCGGATTTTACTAGGTGGTGAGTGTTTTCATACAAATATTGAAAAAAAAATCTTTTTTATCAATCCATAGATTGCTTACTGTACAGCCCACCAGCCTCTCTCAGAAACTCTTCTAGTTGTTCACTGTCGTACTGCTCATCTGAAGACGTATGCGGAACCAATGGGGTCTTTGGTAAAAGTATTGTTTTTTCCATAGTACCCGGAAAAAGCCTGTATACAACGCAGCACCCAAGCAAGCCCGTTGCCATCAAAAACGCGTGAAAATTAGAAAATAGAAGAAGCGAGGAAAAACGTACAATGCAATGGTGAAATGAGTATACGTTCGTATACGTCAAATATTTGTAGTCAACTCTGAAGATCCAAATCAAAGAAAAAAAAACAAAAACCCAAGTCTTGAAATTTTCTTCCCATATCGTACGGGTGTCGTCAAAAGAAGAATTGCTTACCAAAAGAAAACAGATGGAGTTCAGGGTCAAAAGGAGAATGGAAAGTATCCTCGATTTGTTCATGTTGCATATTGATTCCGTGTGGTTCGCATATGGAATCAATAGAGCCTTACAGTTGTAATGCATGGATTGACTGATTTCAAACAATTTATCAATAAAGACTATCGTGAATCCGTTTAGCGAGGCCCAACAGAAAAAAACGATAGAAATTACATATGGGTTGGATATTCGCATCAGTGGTGCTTCATCCGCCTTCGTATTTTGTATCCTAATGTCTTGTATCAGGAAGCTAGAGGCAATGAATGCCAGCGCACATGTACTGTCGAATATGCTATCAGGCAAAGTCTCAGACTTTACATACAGAGCAGCATAAATGACGGTATATCGTTCAGAAAGTGACAAAAACTCAAGTCCGTGGTGGAGGAATAACAAGATAAGTGTACCCAGGATCATGGACATTGCTGGCTGAAAAGTTCTCACGAGCGTCAAATCCACCTTAACTTCTTCCATCTATCCGCTGTGAATAGTCTTTTCATATATAACTGAATTTAAACCACATTGTAAATGCACAGCGTCATACCACAACAAACTATAGCCGATTATAATCTTTATGTGATGCTCTTTTTCGTCTTCTTGGTACACTCGGTCATTACGTATCTCCTCTTCAGATTCGAGCGTTTCATTGAAGAGTTTTTTGGCATTCAGGAAGCATGTCCCCAGATCGTTGACACAGAAGGAAAAGGCCGTACACAGTATACGAGGAATCAAACAGAGAAATTCACAATGAGAACTGATTTATTGCTCTCTTGAAAATCAAATGCCTTTTCTAGTCATGAGAACCACCTCAGCATGAATCTCTGCAAGGTTCTTGCGCAATACTTCAATTTCACTGTTGAGTAAAGCAATTTGATCCGTTTGCGACGATATACACTGTGAGAGCTCGTTGATCCTCCTGTCTTTGGCATGAACTGCTTCCTGTAGATCTTTCATTTTATTTCTCTGCTTCTCGCGGCTCAGTCGTGCTGAAATGCGGTTTTTCTTCTTCCTCTCTTCACTCTTCGTCTGTTTCGTTTGTTGTTGTACGAAATTGTTGACTGTATTGTATTCTACCGGGTATGGTTGGCATGAAGCTTGTATGTAGTTGTTCGATGCAATACTATGCTGGTAAGTTTGAAGTAACACTTCGGAGCTCGTCCATAGATCCCCCAAAAAATCCGTGTCAGACATGGCATAGGATGACGTTGATACACATCACCTTGTTGAGAATTCCGATAAAGGTACAGTGAAAAACAGTGACGTCATTTTTATCAAGTGTTTTTTTGTTTTTTTTTACATGGTTCATTTTCATCGTCAATAAAATCGTCCTCCACTTCTTGTATCTTTTCTAAACCCACATTAAAGTCCACCGGAGCGCCACAAGTAGCACCATCCATTTGACGGTACAACTGTATTGTACCACACTGACGAAGCAGACAAAAATGAGACACGGGAAGCCAGTAGATCTCCTGGATGTGAACCTCTACCTTGTGCGTGTTGATCAATCTGAGCAGGTCGTTTTTTAAAGTTTTGAAAGACGAGGAGTCCACAACATCATAGTGTGCAGTTACTTTTCTTACCCTATCTTCCCAATCACATAAGCTGGCGTAATCATCAACACATGCCTCCAACATCAATTCTGATTCGCAGCTACTCATCCCATGTTTTACAAAATGCATCTCACGTAAATATTTGGAAGTTGCCAGAATTTCATTTCCCCTCTTCCAATACTTTTCTCGCACACCGGATGTCCTTGGCATATCTCGCGTTGCTCATAAAATATGGTTGACCCATCGTTTTCCATAGTGCATACGACAGGTTTTTCGTCACATTTCTAGATTTCAAAAGAATGTTCAGTTGCGCCAATGTGGCACATGTTTGTAGTACAATAGGTGGACAGATGGACCTCAAAACCACATTGTCTTCTCTCATGATAGATTTACAAATTCGGATAGAAGTTCTCATTTCCGGGGAACGGTACGAATGGTGCCCCGGGAATAAAATGCTGAGTATGAAGCGGTCAATCGTGAGCAACACTTTCCTGCTTGACGCTTGTCGTCGAACCCACGAATCACATAAAACACAGAGAAAAAAGGACGATAAGTTTCCACTGACATCGGTTAAATACTTGAACAAAAACGGTGTCGCCTGCGCCTGGGTTGCCAAGAAATCGTGAAGACTTCCCGTAGCAAGAACATAACAATCTTCCCCGTGTTTAGAGAAGCAGAGCTGGCAAACTTTCACACCAGACATGCGTAAACGACAATACACGGCGCTTGCAAAGAACAATATGGAAGATGATTTCGGTACTGATGTATCGGCACTTTGGCGATCATTTATGCCCTTTGTTGATACCATTGAAAAAAACAAAGATGAAACACAAAACGTTTCGATTATGGGGATTATCCACTTGGATCTCCCATATCCTGTAATTCACAATCTCGTCGTGACATGTCAGCTACAATTATCATCCCGACCCGTGGATCTTCAATACGTCTATAAATCCCTACCAAATGCTTTCTACGATCGAAGTCGCTTTGCAGCCACAACGATCCGAAGTTCAAACCCTGTATCGACTGCGTTGCTCTTTTCTTCGGGGAAGGTGGTGTTGACAGGGGCAAAAGGTTTCAAGGAAAGTTGTCTGGCCGCCTTGCAAATTTCAATACTACTCCAGAAGTACTTGGCTGTTCAGTGTCAAGTAATCGACGCTGTGGTTCAAAACGTGGTTGCTCACGTAGAGTGCTGCCCCCCGCAAAACGGCAAACGTCGCAAAACTTTGAATATTATCAAGTTTTATGAAGAACATAGCCCATACTGCACATTTCAAAAAAATCTATTCCCCGGGCTTATTTTCCGCCCACCTGAAAGTCCAATCGTTCTCCTATGTTTCAATTCAGGCCGGTGTGTAATAACAGGGGGCAAAAATGAAGCTGATATCCTCTTTGGCTTCTGTAAATTATGGTCGACGGTAAAAAGTTACATCGAATAGCAAACGTTGCCGTGTGTGAAATTATTCTTCAAACGTCGAGGATTCCGAGCAAGTTACGCGCGTGGTTGCCAATCGTTTCTTTCATTGTCCGCGGTGAAAGTTCACAGTCCAAATCAGAGACGATGCATTTCGAAACTTCTTTTGCATTGTCGATGATTTCAGTGTACCTGGACTCAAGGGTCTTGCTAGAAGATGCAAAATGAGTAGAAAGACCTTTTGTCAACTCTTCACGGATGCTTCGCAACTTTTCCTCTTGATCTTGCATCTTCAATTCCAAAGTTGCAATTTGTTTCGAATATGCGCTTTTGATTTCAGTCAGTTGACTTTCACGGTGTTTTTGTTTATTTTGCAATGCATGCTCCCTGGGCTTGGGCATTCCGGAGTGGGGGGGGTATTTCGCAATGGGTGTCTTTTCAAATAGTATTTTTTTTCTGTTAAAAATCAAAAAAATGTGTGGGCACTCTTGAGTGAGTCGGTAAAGGAGATTGGTGGTCAAAATTTTAAATTGAGTGAGATATAAAAAATAAATACTTATGAGTACAAAAGAGTATTTTGTCTTGACTACAAATGCAGCGCAAGGTCCGCGTGTGTTTTTACCAGCCAAAAGGTGCAAACGAACCATGGTTAAACATACTGGCAGCTCAAATTGGCAAATGGGGTACAGGCTATTATGTCAGTCACGTCGAGATTCAATTTGAAGACGAGCGATCTTGTAGCATTTTTGGCGGTGAGACGGTTTTCTTTCGCCGGCGATCTTATTCAAATCCACACTACCTCGTGAAAAGCTTCACAGTAGACGCAGGAAACTATGAAAAAATGTATACATACTGCGCGGAAATGGAAGGGCAGGTGGCATTCAGTGATTTGAAGATGTTTTGCTCGCCATACATGGGTTTGTTCTGTGATCACGATGCCACATTCTGTTCTGAATTAATAACGAGAATTCTACAGAGAGGCCAAGTTGATATCGTAAAAGGACTCAATGCATCACGATGTACACCAGCATCGCTATTAAAAAGAATGAATAGATGTGAAACATTATGCTTTGATAGCACGCCACACAAAATATCGCAATTTACATCACAAATTCATTACAGAACATGACTACTTAATGCCAAAACTCATGGTTGCTGTTGAGAGCATTGCGGAGGCGTCTGTTGACATCGTCGCCACCATCTTTCAATACACTACCATAGCCAGGCCTGGACAGCCCGCGAGAACGTGAAGGATAATCGGGCCTGTGGTTATATCGCAAGTCGACCTCGTCCCTATCATCCCGCAGTGTACTACCAAGGCCAGACCCGGTCGACCCACGAGGACGTGGAGCAAAATCGGACCTCAAGTCAGGATCCCCAGTGCCGTAAGACCGCATTGAGTAGCTGCTAGGATGGGAAGTATATAATGGACGATCATCTAGACGCTTCTCAAGGTTGTACAATTGCCGTGAAAGCCGCAGGTAGTCTTTACTCGGAATCGTGGACTCCGTTGGGAGTGTCGGATTCGTCGACACGCCGTAAGGATTATTTGTAGGGACTTGCGTATGAAGTATTTGCTGCTGGGGTGCAGGCTGTGTCGCAATCGCAGCGTTCACTCCGGCTTTGAAATCCACAATAGGAATGTGATGGGTCTCGTAGTGCAACGGCGTGTTGTAAGTGGTGGGCATCGTAGATGCCATGTTGGGGTCATTGTTTGTGGGAGTTGCGACAGGAGATTGGACCAAGACGGTGGGTACCTGCTGAACACCCATCGCGGACGCGAGATGCATGTTCGACATGACATGAGCAGGAAGAGCAGCCGTATTGGGTGTTGACATCGGACGGGGTGCGCGAGACATTTTCTCAGACACGACAAATAAAGCTCCTTAAATATGAAAACACACGAAAGTCTCAACACGATCCATGGTGAATAAAGGTAATCATCATGCTCAGCGAAATCAGTAGCAGCGAGATGGAAAACGTAATTGCGAATACCTCATGAAAAGTTTTGCTGTACAAACTACCCGTTGCCATGACTTTCAGGGAACCCTGAGGTGGATGGTTATATATACAATTACACCCCCCCACGGGAAAACATGCTTACTAAAAACCACGTACAGCTATGGTTCGATTCCGAGGCGAGATTTTCAGCTACCATTCAAGACAGCAGTGCAGAGGACGTACCGCTAATGACACTGAAGGTAAAGAGGATCCAACCACGCACATATAAGAAAGCAAGGGAGGATTTCAGCGAGTATGCGTCCTCTCTTTTGAATGACCGATACACTGGAGAACACCTCATCATTGAGCCGGGTTCAATTGTTCACTTATCCAAAACTTTTCCGAAATTTAATTCATCTTCTAATCAATGGGAGTGTAAACCAGAGGATCTCGTCGTTGCGCGAGTGGAGTCTTACTTTTACAAGACACCCACATCACACGTACCACTGAGAAGTGGAATACTCAAAGTTTTCGGACTCACTACAGAAATATAGATACAATCTCAGAAACCATATATAAGGTGGACTTCAGCACCGATTCCAGACATGTCTGCTGTTGAGCAAACTACTGATCAAATGAACGGGGACACTGCTGCACTTCTTCAAAAGATGGCAGACCAGGCAAAGCAAATCCAGGACCTTACGAATATGGTGGAGAAGGAAAGGGAACTCACCGGCAAGCTTACAGAGAAGAATCGCACCGAGATGAAGCAGATGTTCGACACAGTCTTAAAGGCCTGGGTCGAGGAAATGGATGCCGGTGAGACGGCAAAGCAGCAGTTCAAACAGGGCCTCGAAAAGCTATCCGAGCAAGGAGATACCTCAAATGGAATTTGGCAAGTGTGTTGCGCCGCATCGGAGCGCTCGTCAAAGGATCGTGCAAACGCCGCGGAAAAGGAACGTATGTACCAGGAAATTGTCGAAGAGAACAACAAGTTGCAGAAGCAGATTCGAGGAGATTTCAACACCGAATCTGCACGTATAGGCGAAAAGCGCCTCGCGGAAGCCGACCCACATCCGGGTGGTGGGACACGGGATCGCGATATCTGGACTGAGTTTGGAAGCTACATGCGAGGGTTTGATACGCAGTCTTTCATACCGACTTAGTTGTGTTTTATAAAATGTTTCAAATAAGATGCGTAAGCTGTACAGGGGCAACACTTGGCATCTGCAACCCCTTACCCGAGCGCACCGCAGAACAACCCTGCATTGAATGTCCTAGATGCCCATTGCCCCGAACTGTCTTAGTCACAACACCATTCCCGAATGTCTTATAGGACCCCTCAAAAAAGAAAGCATTGCAATGGCTATCACATTGGTTCGCAGCATGACCCGCCGTCTGACGGAAAGCATGAAGAAGTGTCCAGTTGGGGCAGAGATTTGTATATTTCTCCAGCATGTTGGTGTTCGAGTATTCATCATCGCCCACTTGATTCTCGTCTGCAGCCTTAACCTTATCCTGCCACTCAATCATTTCCGGCTTAAAGGTGGAGTATATGTTTTCTGGGTCGGCATGAAGACCCGCAGTGTTTCCTTGCAAACTCGACGGCCCTTGAAGACATACCGGGTCAAGCATACTCGGCGTAATCGTGTTCTTCTTGTCGACAAAGGCCATACATATCAAGCTAGCAGTCTGCATACCAAAGGCTTCGTCCAGACTCTGGACCTTCGATTTCCAATTCTCAAACTGCTGGGATGTCGCAATATTGCCTTCGTCAACTTCGTAATAATTCTGCAACTTTGTATTACCACCGCCAGTATAGGACGAAAATGCAATATCGAACAGACGCATAGCTCCTTTTGGATTCGTGATTACTGGTTTGCAATGGTACTTGAATGACATCCCCCCTGAAAAATTGAATGATAAAATTTCAGTAAAATGTCTGAGCAATGGGGGTGGGCTGGGGCTGGGGTATGGTGGGGGATACGCACATTTGCCGTACTGGGCATCATCATAACAAGAAACCTCACTCTGGCCGTAGAATGATGCACCGAGGTTTTGCAACCCACCGTTTCCAAGTACCGCACAATGCATCTCATGCTCCCAGCAGGGCCGCAAAATCACGAACGTGATGTTGCTGTTTCCTTGTAGCTCCCTCAAATGCCCTTCATCGACGGCCGCCGCTCGAAGCAAGGCAGCAAATGTCAACGGCACATCGCAATCCCGATTTTGGTCATACAAAGAGATGACTGGCGTATTCAACGCACCCTGCAGCAAGTCTTGGTTCACGTGCACTGTATAATACTCTCCGACGCGAACACGCCTCACGAAAGGATCACGCGGTGCAGCCCCCGTCTCCATGGCGAATGATCTCGTATTGATGATTTGAATACCACGGTAGCTCGGTAGCTCCATGCCTGCATTGAGTCGCTCTTGTCCGACCGGTCCCTGTGTCAGTGCATTGGTGCGCGGCTCGGTCATGTTGAGCTGGAAGGCAATACGACTCGAACACAATAGGAAATTCGGCGGCGGGGCACCCCATTTTTTAAAGTACATTTTGGCTTCCTCGATCGCGATATCCAGACCAATGGGAGATTTGTTCACCAGCGCAAAGCTGTCTACATACTGCCTTATCTGCTGGTAGGCATCTCGGTCGTTGAATGCGTACTTTTCGGCCTCCTTACGCTCATGGCTTGGCGCAGTCAAAAGACAGATATGGCAAGCGAGGTCATTGCTGTATTGCACCGAGCCAATGAGCTGACTCAGCTGCCGGGAAAAATCCTTTCGGCCCTCTTCAGAGGCCATAAAGTTGTGTTCAAGCGTCAATGCCAAGCCCTGCCGAGTGATGTAGGCAGAATAACTTTCTTTGGTCTGCGTCAATACACGCGCCGCAGATTCATATGGCACTCTGCTTGCAAGACCTTCGTCGTAATTATACACCTGCCAACTGATTTTCCCATCGGGTGAATCAAGATGAACATAGGGAAGAATTACGCTGGTAAAGGGGCTATTTTCTGGTTGTGTGATGAGACCGTCTACTTGGTCCGTCAGATAGAGCGATGGCCCTTTGAGTTTATCTGGAAGGTGATGGCGCTGCGTTCTACGCCTCCGTTGGGCGTCGAGAACTAAATTTTCGGCATCAGGGCCAAATAATTCCTTGTACTGCTCAATGGTTGGTGCACTACTAGAACCCATATTTGTGCCACCACTACTATGTCCCATATCACCATTGGGGAGGAGTGCGGTCTGCACTGGAGCTCGAGTGTCATGGTTGCCAGTCGGACCGTCAGCCATCCTGGTGTATGACAGCGGAATCTACGCACTTATATATATCGAAATTTATTTGACAATCGAAATACGGTTCCTATGTCGCACACGGGATTTCGTAAGTAAAACGCAAACGGGCACAAAACCCATACGGACGGGACTGCGCCTGCATCTTAGCCGTCTGCAACAATTTCTTATCAGGACCATCCGCCGCAATCGCGGCCGACATTTGCTTGTCAAACTCTGGCTTGGGCTCCCCCCAACCATTCTTACCCACCGGTTCAAGGTGGAAACTGCAATTCTGCAAAGTAACGTGCTGTACCTGACTCAAAACCGTTTTTCGGAGAACACTTACCGCGTGCTCGAAAATGGGTCGGGCTATGGTGTGCCATTTACCCTGTACAAGCTGCTGTTCGTTGAGGTCCTGGCCGAGATACTCCTTATTACTGCGAAGCAATGCGCAAACGGGATGATCCTTGGCCACAAAAATGATTGGCGCAGAGCGTACCTCCATAATTCCATGTGTTACAAGGTTGCCCGACGTGTACTCTGGGAATTTCTTCTGCCATTGTACGGAGTCGTTGGAGGTATGATCGGCCTCGAATAGGGTCTCTGGTGTGGAGTTGCGCCCGGGAAGAATATGAGCAAGGGTCCTGTTGCCATTCAAATCACTAGCATCTTTTGGGAATCCCTCTGAATCAAGCTTCAAAACCATCGGAAAAGAGGAGTTATATTCAAGTAGTTCAAGTTTGCTGACACGTGCATTGGTCAAACCTTGGGAACCCTGAGCCACATTGATGGTATCTACAGGTGCCCCAAAAACCTTCATCCCATTCGCCCCGACGCTTGGCATATACCAGGAACGTCCAATTGAATCACCGTCTTTCAAAGTTCCACTGTGTTCAAGTAGAACAGTCCTAACACACTTCTGAAATCGAACTCCCTCCGTTTGTGGTTCCAGTTCCAGGTTAGTTTGAACAGTCGGAGCCACACTCATTGTCGATTGAAGTTGCCTACTGAAATAATGGCTATTTAAATACAGTTTAGTAATTTTGACCTCGAAAAATGGAGACGGGAATTTCAGGGTTCGGTCGATTTTTTGACATGATTCTGTTGAAACTACGAATGTCTTTAATTTACAGCGTCGTGAATCTATCCACCAACCAACTAGTATTTCACATACAATTTGATGATATTTTGCTCGTCTGCCTCGCCCTTCACTTTATAAGCGAAATATACATTAATATACAGAAAAGTAGCGAGGTAAACTGGTTGAATGGGAGGTGGGGCTTCGTCACTTATCTTTTTCACATCGTTTCCCGGCAAGGCGTTTTTGTGATATCGGAAGTATTGAGCCTGAAATTCAATACAAGTGGGAAGCATGACGCTGAAAGTACCTTTATCCTCATTCTTACGACATGTTTCTTCGTTGTGATTGTCGTATTGTTACCAGAATGGTTCTTGCACTGTGCTGAACGGGGCTCCTTAAGAAACATTCTTCTCTTCTCGATTTGTTCTCAATTTAATGTGCTTGAAATCCCGGGCCTGCAAAAGGGGGTGTCGTGCTTTGTGTATGGTTCTTTGTACTTGACAACTACATCCATCATGAGATATTTTGAAAACAATACATCCGAATTCCGGAGACAGCTGCTCTCGGCGTTCGCGATGATATGGTCGAACCTGTTCATCACGGCCCTCGTTCCGTCTACACAAAACAGCGTCTTATCTTTCGTATGCCTTTTATCATTATACATTTTGGCTGCTTCCTTTGACTTGTTCCAGCCGGTAGAAAGCTTTTGTCTATGGAAAGTTTCTGCGGAGATCCGGAATTGGGTACTGACGATTTTTCCAAATCTCCAGTCTTTGGAAATCATCGTCATACTCGTAATGAGCTGTGGTTTGACATTGTTTACCAAAGTTGAAAAATTACAACTTTTGTCGATGATGTGTTTGATACAAGTAAGCATTTCGCAAATTATGTCTTTCACAAGAGATCACGGTTCCTCTTATTCTTATCTGTTGAGTTTGCTACTTTTGGTAATTGTCGATATCTTATTAGTTTGTCCACAAAAAAAAACGTCTCATGGGACACAGGCATAAACAAAATTCAAGAGTTCCGATCGTACCCAAATTATGCGTAGCAATAAAGACGGGGGGGATGAGCAACTGCATGTACCAGATACGTGGGACGAGGAAAATGTCGGGGGGAAAAGGAAATCGTCAAAGAAGCAAAAGTCAAATGCAAAAAAGACAAAGTTTGAGAGTATCGACGATGGCGAGAACTATGCAGTCACGGAAACAAGTATGGACTCAACGGAAGAAATTATACAGTCGATTGCGAGACATGTGGGGTTGAGCGCACAGAAACCAGGTTGCTCAATTGAGTCTGGTATTTATCTAGAAGGTATCTTGAGCTTTTTTTCGTACCACGAACTTCTTACAAACATATTTTCGGATGGGATCGACGATAAAACAAAATATTCCGTCCCACTTATCACGAAAAAGTACGAAGAAGAATGGATGCGGGAATGTGGTTTGTATCCCGACGACGCGCCGTGTGCACTCGGGTCAGACATGTGCGAGTGTATGCAGATTGACGAACAGAACGCCTTTGTTGGTGTGCAATTCAGATTGCCCGTACAAATGCAAGATGGACTTGAGCATACTGCAGAGCGTGAAAACAAACTGTGTGTTCTCTGCTGTCGAAAGCAAACACAGGCCCTCTTCTACGACGCAATCTTCAACCAAAGGTCTTATGCGTGTTTGATTCAACTGTATGGAAACATTAGCGACGTGGAGGGCGAATACTCGCGCCACGTCATGCTCTCGATGCCACCCACTGGACCAATCAGCTCAATGCCCCTGCCAATTGTATCGCACCAACGTAACCGCTATTCAGTGGAACGAAAACAAAATGGTCTACGATACATGATCCAACACCGAGTCTCGTATGAGTCTTTTTGCCAGCCCTGTCCGTGAATCTTATAAATCCACGACACCGTCCTGTGTTCAGTCTTACCAATCTTCGAGTTCGTGTGGAGAACCTACAGAAGACAAAGACTTATCACGGGCAGGGCGATCCCATCTCTATACACAGGAACACAAAAATCGTGCGCAGCAACATATGCACGATTCCCAACAACACCTCCAAAACAATTTTCTGTAAACGCTCGTACGACTTGCACCTGCACCTTGAAAAGTTACACAGAGAGCTCATCACGAATCCATGTGAAGTAATTCAGACCGAGATCGACTCTTACATTTACTGTGTGCATTTCTTGGATAACCAAATACCCGAAGATCGACCACTGTCAACAAAAGCCGTGCACAATATCATTTCACTCTTCAAAGCATTCAGAACAACAACTTCCAACGCCTGGACCATCCCAGACATCCTGTACGCATTCAGCAATCGAATCATATATGGGCAGTGGGAAAACGTCCTGTACGAACAGGTATGCAGACACGTCTTTCCGTGTCTACACAAAACAAAATGGATCAATCGATACACAAAAGATTCATGCAACTATGAACCGGGACAACCCGCAGTGTTTCTGAAAATTTTGCTCGCAATGTTGATGGGCTATTACCCGACGTGTGCAAAGAAGCCTCTGTTCGTCTATCGCGTATTTTTCACCGTCGCCGTCCGGGAACTTCTGTTGAAATCAGATGAAGAGCAGTACGCGTTTATCACCAAACACATCAACCTGGTGCGCCTCAGTGTGGCAGAATATGCCACATTCACTCTGAAGATGCTTCCGGTGGAATTTTCAATTATGTCGCAGCATTTCGACATCGAGTCCTATCTCAACCTATGCCACGCGTGTTGTGAAATTTTTCGTATATGCTTGATGCAGGGAAGCAAGATCTCCTGGGATAGGCTCGAACAAAATGCCATCAAGAGTGTTGATAAAATCGTGCGATCTGCGCGGATTGGTCAGAAGATGAATATCCCATACGTTGCTAGCCAGACTGTCATCAAAAAATTCATCAACGTAGACTGCAAAAAGAACCCGATTAGCATCGAATCGCTGTTGCGAGTTGCCAAGAAATGCCCGGTTGCATATGCACACCAGGAATCCCTATTCCTGTACAGTCAAATCATCGAGAAAATACTACCAGACCCATTTGTAAACTTCCCCAAGGTATCTGAAATCCAGCGGCTACTTCCAACAGTGATTCAGAACATACACGGCATTCTGTCGGTCTATGAGCTTCCCGCCAACTTCATCTATCGACAAATGGTTATTCTACAGGAGAAATATACCACACATGCCATGAAGCTATTAAACATTACGAGTAAGTTTATTTGTCTACACTGTCTCCTCCGGATAACAGCGAAACAGTACAGCCTTGAAGAGGCTATCAACGGCATGATTCGAATGGAATTCAGAACAGGTGAGATATCCTGCAACAAATGTTATTCGTCCTCACACATTGTAAAAATCGATATGTTGGGAAGAGTTTTGCGTATCAACCAGGACCTCATCTACATTTGTCCATTTTGCGCCGACATCCACAGTTGGAAAGGCGATGGCTTGGATCTTTTACACTGCCGTAAACAAGAGCCGCGAACATTGAAGCTACTGGAAGACATGGAAGAGTACGACCCGACTTCGAGTTACGTCAACGGGATTCGTGAAATTCATGAGGTGATGTTAAAGTCCCTGAAATTCAATGCCAAGAAAAAGCACACTTCGAAGAAGAGGGAATCTTGTTTTTTATGTGCTTCCGGTACAAACAACAAGAGTGTGCTGCTCCTTCATGTCAGCTCTGCACGTTATCTACGTATATACTTGTGCGGCAAGCATACACCGCCCAATTACGTGATGCAATACATCCGCACGACAGATGAATTTCACTCATGGTCCTACGAAGAGTTTTACCGCTACCCCACAGAAATCTCGGTGTTCCAGCGAAGGAAGAGGAAAATGTCAAAACGTAGAAGAAACATATTATAGCGTTAATTTGTTTTCAGTAGAAATGAAACTCGCTGAGATTCTCAATAAAATATTTGATGACAAACGTTACATGATCACACTGGTTGTTTTATGGTTCATAGTTTGTGCTTTCGGCTTCTCTACCGTTGGCCTCTTTTCTTCTGAGTTCATGAGGTTCGGTCCAAACGATACTTTAACTTACCTCACGGTAAAAATTGATACATGGTCAAGATACGTCTTTATTCTACTGTTCACCATCATTAGTACTTGTATAAACGATTTGGCATCGGATTCTTTGGGCCCTTTCTTTACCAATGCAATCACAGACCACAAAAGTCGACATTTGCCATATCAAAAAAATACAATCTTGCTGATCTCGCAGATCTGGTCACTCTACTGTAACTTTATGGGAATCGCATCTGTCGCACTGGTATTTTCTCAATTTGATTTGATTCTCGTTCGAGCTGTCGTGGATTTACTTGTAAACTTCTTTACGATGAATCGCTTCATGAGAAATAAGGAGTACGATCCAAGCGGCTTCAGTCAATACTTTGAACAGGAAAGTTGCGCAGAGGGGGAGTCCTCTGTGGCAAATGACATACCCGAGTAAGAAAAAATATGTTTAGTTACAGAAAAAATAAATTGCAAACCCCGCCTACTGAATGCGCTTCAAAGATTTGTATGTCTATTTCAATCAAATGGAAAAGGATGAGGAGTGCAATGCCACACTGAAGGAGGCCTTGCACTTTTGGCTTTGGGAAACAGATTTGGTGGAGAAAACCAAAAACACACTGAACCAAAACCAATATGCGGGCATCCTCTTCATTAGGGTTTTGAAGAGAGAACGTCCAAATGCACACAAGTCCATTAGTAAGTTGGTACAACTGTTGATGGATTCGCATGGTATTTTCATCCCGCACATGAATGGCGTCGACTTTCTTCAAAGTACGCTCGACTTTAGGAGGCTCTCGGACGTTTTGGACGGAGTACAACAGTATTGGGGTAGCTTGATTGCCCTCAATGTAACGTGGGCAGAAAATATCCTCACATGTTGTACTGTCTTATTGGAACCATTTATTGTATACACAGACTTACCCCGAGATCAAGCAAACCTACCAGATGCAATCGAGGATAACATGGGCGAGCTGCAGCTAAACACAGTCACGATAAAGTCAATCATGGCAAAACTGTGTTGCATGTATAGGTCGCTGTACATGGAACAGCATGCGGAAGTAGTGACTGATGAGTGCGACATTTCAGAGATTGTCGAAAGCTTCCACGTGGAGGCAGGGACCGATGTCTTCTTCAAGTTATCAATGGCGATGTCACTGAAAGTTGGCCAGTATGTCGAATATCAAAACACCTTCAGTGATTATTTCAACCACATTTCGCAAGTCGTGTACAAACACGAACCAGACTACAAACGACCCCAGCCACCAAATTTGCAAAGTGTCAAAGAGAACCCCGATTCCGCCATAATTTGCTTACCCTCCATCAATCAATTATACCCCCAGGTCGAGTTTGTTTACGAAGACGAACAATTCGAAAGTATGTCAGACTCGACGATTGCAAAGGCCGCCGATCCCGAGAAATGGAGATGGTTGCTGTTGGCGGGCAAGGTGTACCTGGTAAACAAGACATCGTTGCAGATGTACAAGGCGTCGAATCTGCGTAGTTTGATTGCACTAGTAGTCAAGTTGTTTCCTTGAATTCCTCCGCAGCAGAAATGTCTTTGATAGCTTCGTTTATCTTTGTCGTGAGTGCCCGGTGTAAGTGTACACGTACCATGATACGCTGCAGCTGTACTGATAATGCATGTTTGCGATACTGGAGTTTGTGTTTGTGATTCTTGCCACACAAAATACCCTTTACCAATGCCATCATAACAATTGTCTCGTCCAGCTTGAGGTTGAGCTTGATCTGAATGATCCCACCACCCCCCATTTGACTAGCAATGCGGTACTGGAAACGGGGAACGTCGTTGGTAGTTTTGTGTGTCAGGGCGCGCAAGATTTGTTCCGTGCATCTCTGTTGTTGTTCGTCAAACTCAACGTACGGATACAAGAATTGTAGGTCAAAGAGGAACAAACCATGCATAGTAAACGAGAGTGCGAGTGGTTTCGACAAGAGTCTAGATATTAGTTCTGTGAGGGGGTCATTCAGGCCCGTTCGACAATTTCGTGAAAAATATATCGCAATACGCCGTAGTTGACATTCAGAAAAGAAGTTTTCGGTGAGGTATTTCGGGCCCTCGTCCATGTCGTATCATTTTCACGAAATGGGGAGGGTTCTAAGTGTTACAAAAGGTTGTTTATTTTAGCCTCTGATATAAAACATATTAAGATTGACAATATCAAAAGTATGGAAGCCGCCTTTCTCGATTCTGATGACGAAGATGGCGCTCTTGTGACTATGGAGCCCACTAGTTCCGAGGTCGCGAATAGATGTTGGATGTGTCTTTTCCATGGCTGTGCCGTTAACGAAGCTGCCCTGAAGTTCATTTGTGACAGTCTTCCGCATATCACCCTCGATAGCTGTTGTGAGCAATTGGTCCCTGTTTTGAAAAAACAGGCGCCAGATTACGCAGACTGGTTCACAAAGGAAACACTCAAAGAACACATCGAGAATCACATGGCCCACCCAAAGGCGAAGCTGTGTGGTATGATTCACGGACTTGATAACTTGCAGCGACAAATACAAAGTGTATGCATCGTGGAGGATCCCAATACCAAACAAAAAACGATTAATATGGTCGCGATCAAGACCTACCTTGCAATCGTACGCGAGGTTCAAACATTATATCGGCAGAGAGAAGATTTCTTGTTATTTGGTAATCGAATCACCATGGAAAAAAATTAGGAAAATAGAGTAAAATACCGCAATTACTATATATAATACGTGAAAAACGTCACTTGCAAATGTCGTACCTTCGCATTGCAACCCCTTCAACAGAGGTCATTCCACTTGATGCCAACATGCCCGGGGTTCCCGTAGAAATGGTCGTATTTTCCCTCGGTGGCACAAACGCGGCCATTTTCACTTCATCGGATATCAAAGACGCAATGCATCGCTCGAAGTATCCAATCGGCGTGCCCGTCTACCCTTGGGGTGGGTCACACGATTTCCCCCTCGAAAATACCCTCAATTCACCAGTTCTCACCATGTCCTCATACATGCGACGGCCACAGCATCTCGACGACACATTTGACGGTTTTGCACACCAGGGGTCCCACGCGATATCCCTAGCGCCATTATTTTCAAAGATTTTCGAAGGTGGAAATGGTAAGATGTTTCGTTCAAAAACCATAAACTCCGGTGCAACATTGTCCGAGGACCCAAATGTACGCGAAACGTTTTTGTATAAATTCTCACCAAGTGTGAATTTCACAAAGCTAGAATTTGAGGGTCACGCCAATCTACAGGCAGATTGTACATATACGCAATTCAAAGAAGTACCAAGCAACATTGAGCCTCGTACGTTGAAGCTCACACATTTCAACATGCGTCCTAATACCCTTGTCGCTATTCAAGATGTCTCAAATCCCGAACATAAGATTCTAGGCGAAATTGGGGACAATCTGAATCTTGTGGGTGCCGCATTGAAACAAAATACAGACTTGTGGTCCGCGAAAAAGGTGATGGACCTAGGGAGCAACGAGCAGGAAAGTTTCATGGGTAACCTGTTCCTGAACGAAAAACTTGCTATCCACATGCCAAAAATTGCAGGACTGGAGCACGGCCCACTACAGTTTCCGAGTGTTTGTTATCACGAAGCCATCAACGCGCTTGTGCAAAAAGAAAGCTCACCACTGAATGGTGCTCAACTACTCACAATGGCAATGAGTCATTGTGGAAATTTGGCTTCAATCAATCAATCATTGCAGATCTTGAACCCCGATTCCATCTACGCGGTACACACACATAGCACTGAAGTTGACTTTGACTCGCCAATCCAGCACCGCCGTTGCCAGTGCAATTACAACGAAGGTTGTAATACAGAGAATATACAAAATATTCTGAAAACCAACTCTTCAATACCATGCGTAAGTGCAATGACATGTATTCGGGATCTACACAGACACGCAATTGGCATGAAACCCATGTTGCAGGCAATGGGTAAGTATAGCTCAGATATGACATGTCTTGGGAGCGCGATTGTGCCAAACTCAGAAAATGGTAATCCGCAATACACTGCGTTGTGGGCTGCGAGTGAAGATATGGCCAGGCCCGGTCATTTGCTACAAACATTCGCATTCAAATTCAACTCCGATGCCGCGGCACCGCATCCCGTTGAGTTTCACATGGCACTGGGTCATGACGACTGTGAGTCGCTGGCCTCTCTCGGCTGTCTGTCATCAGAGAACATCTTTGCCTATGGTGATTCACTAATAAGAGATACATTCGACGCAAAAATGGATGAAGCAGTATTCGCGAAGATCCACCCCAATATCAGAAGCAATGTACGATGGGCCGCCGAAACTATGGCGCTGTTCAGAAACAAAATTATCGTAGGCAATTGCTTTGGCATCACCACGTCCCCCAGTGCCGCTGGAACAGAGTCAAATCTGCAAGACGTAAACATGCAATGTGAGGTTTCGAAGCGCGATGCACTGAAAAAAATGAAACAAATTGGAAGGGGGGGTGCAAAGATGTTGTCAGAGGTCCCCTCTTCCACCGGGAAAAATATACGAAAGGGTCATACGATACACAACGTTGCTGATATGTGTTGCACATTCAAAGGTACTGAAGATGTATTGGGTGGACATAGCTACACCTTACACGGACTTAAAATTGATGGCGACAGTGAATCGAAGCTCTACTCACGGTTCTTGTTCACATTTGGCGAACACACGGGGTGCGTGACCCCCGTGAATTGCTCCGAAGTTGTACACGTAGAGACCATGCACCCTTTCGGAAAAACGGACACAACCCCTATCCTCTCCCACGAAAGTGCGAAATTGTTTGACACAAACCTTGCTGAGATCAAATTCAAGGGGCTGCCGCAAACGTTTTGTCAGCTATTCAAAAACCAATTAAGTATGAACAACGAGCAAGGTTGCAATGTGCAGAACATGATGATCATGAATGTTGACAGCAAAATTGTAGGTGGGCCCGCCGTATTCTACCGGTCTGTTGTCATATGGAAAAATTACATTTTTGTATCACCCGACAAAGAAACGGGAACGTTGCGACCAGGAATCCACTTACACGATCTCCTTAGCATAAAGGATGGGGTCCCAGTCGTCCCACCATCCCATCTTACAGATACCAGTGCGCTTCCATCAGGCGCTTTCATGGTACCGATGTATAATGCAGACTCGGAGAGCGCACGTAGCTACGCTAATTCCTGGCAAGAATTGCAGGAATCAATAGGGCAGGCAAGGACACCAAGTAATTTTCTGAACTTTATTTACACGAACCATTTTCCACAATTGGAGACAAAGCATTTTGAATCTAAAAATGGGTACCGCGGAATGATTTCTTTCACAGACGAAGGGAATTCACAAGGCTTCGCCGAATCAGTACGAAAGCGTGTGACTACCATGAAGCAAAACTGGAGCGGGCTTAACATTCAACATCTAGCAGATATGAACATTGCACACGGGGATGGAGTTCGGCAACAACAACTTTTTTATACTACAGTGATACCTACGACAAAAACAAGCAATCGCGGTATAGCGAGTTAAGACAAAGTATATAAAACCAGTATGTAGACAGTTCGGAAGTATGCACGCACACAGTAGTTTAGGCATAGCGCAGTTACAGCACAAGATAAAGAAATCCTTTGTGTCTGTATCAGTTTGGAGCACGATTCTCTCGTTCATATGTTTACTTTTGATTTACACAGCAGATTACCCCGGCGTATATCACTCACATCGAATCAGTTATATTTCCGATAATTTCGCATTCAAACCAGCACAGGCCACATTGTTACTTTGCACGACCACTCCAATATGGTTTCTCTTCTCCGTGTGTATCATCGACCAAACATCAAAGCGATGGATACAATTTAACTTGTTTGCTTTGCCCCTCTCATCGGGACTCGGTCTCATTCTTTTCGACATAGTGAGGGCGCGCACCATGCATTACCTGTTTACCACACTGTTCATTTCGTCCATCTTACTTTCACACCCATTGGTTGCAATAAACGGGAGAAGGCACGACATTCCGCCCTTACATTCGTGGTATTGGGCAGTTTCCTTCGCCGCCTTCCTCTTCGGATTGCTTTTTGGGGTATTCGCAGTGGCGAGCAACGGAAGCGAAAATAACGTAATGCAAAGTGTTGCCGCTGCATGCGAGTTGATTGTCTTCTTTGCAATCACCGTCCTCAACATGAGCATCGGCACAAGAGCAGTGGAACATTTGGAACATAAATATGCAATGCAAAGACGTTAAACGTGCGTAAACATCACCTTATTCAACCTCGTCAAAAACCTCGGTCTTGGGTCTCTCGTGGCACTTATTTTCTAACTCGTCATCACTGACCATTTCGTCCGTATCAAGTTCCTCCTCTGAGGTCAAGCATTCGGAATCAAGAAACGGTTCCTCTTCTCCGTCGCTTCCTTCTTGCACCGACTCTTCGTCAGAGGAATTCACTATAAAGTCGTTCAAGGAATCATCCGACGCCATCGAGTCCCCATCGCCGTTGCTGCTGTTTTCGCAGTCAAAGTCACCACTTTCCTCGTTTTCGCTATCTGAAAGTATGCGACCTTCGTATTCCTCGTTGAACCGAGTTTCAACCTGTTTCCACATTTCACTTTTTTCGGAACATACCTCCCATTCCAACACACACTTGATTTTCGATTCTGCCATTTCAGCAGCTTTGCGCTTCGGTCGTGACATTTTGACATATATTCGACAAGCACCAACAGCGTCTGTATAACAAAAAGCATTTCTTTTTTTATTCTGCCATTGTCTGCCATTTAGGCCGCGGCTTTGCGACTGTATCGAACCCCAAAGCTTCGAAAGCAAAGTCCCCAGCCTCGGTGCTTCGTATCAAACGACACCCCTCAAACGACGAGGTTAACATGTTCCAACCCGTGAAATTTTCCATCTCAAAGGTACTTCCCACTGAAACACTGGACCAGTCCGAATCTGGTAGAACGACGTTCCGAAGTGTAATGAAGCACGGACGGCCATGTACCTTGACAACAATTTCCCCGTTCCGTGCTTTGCATCGCTTCGCAACAGTACATAACATTGCAATGAAATTACGGATAAACTCATGCATTGTTCATTACAAAAAGTTTTCTTTTTGCATCAAAGAAATACCCACCACGCTCCCAACCTAAAAATGAAATTGAGCTATGGCACAAATCGCACCAGCGTACCGTTCCCACAGGACAGTATGTTCACCAACCATAACTTGTTTGACTTTGCACAATCCTACCTAAAGCGGCAACTTTGGTTTGACCCAGGCAATGGTATAGACGCAATCGTGGAAGACGAAAGCGAATTGTGGTTTTGCTGCAAGCTATTGGAAACTCACTTCAACGCAAACATGGACACGGAAGACTGGCAAAGTGTTCAAGACTCTATCGCAGATGCCGATCACACAAGAAAATACGAACATTTAATCGAAAATATAGAAACTTCAGAAGAAGAGTGCCAATGTGAATCAGATGACGATGGGTCAAATTTCTAACTCCGCCCATAGCATAGCCTCTTTTAGTAACGCAGTCTGCCGCCACTCTGTAAAATTTGCGAGTAAAATATTGATATCGTACACCGCCTTGAACCCTTCTGGTGGAAGGGTGCACTCATTTTCCCAGGGCCAGCAATGATAAAACGGGATGTTGGCCCGGATCGCCTCTTGTTGTGCCCTCAAGGGGGACAGAGTTTGCAATTCATTGTAATTCGTGTACAGCGAAAGATAGTTTTCCCATTGAATGTTGTGCCGCAGAAGAGTGTATTGATCCTCTTCCGTGAGTATCGACACGTCCACATTATCTCTCGTCTGTTGATCACCATACAACACTTTACAGACCCGTACAAACTTCATAAGGTCCCCACTACTGTCGACATTTTCAGATAGATGTATGCAAACTTTCATGCGATAGATAATGTCAGGCGGTAATACGATCCCCTTTTGCACGAATACCAGTTCATGCATACCCTGCCAGAGTCCCACATACATGCCTTCGCGCCTCTTTAGGTCCTGGATCATCTGACGACGACTCAGGTATCTTTTCATTTCCCGGTTCTTTTTGCGTGTCCAGAAATCTTTCATCGCGCGAACCCTATTTTGCCTGCTTCTGTAAGCTCGCTGCAGTCCAGTAATTCCACCATGGCGCTCCAACGCAATCCGGAAAAGTCGCCCCAGTTGTGCCCACTGAAGCCTTTTTCGGTGGTATAGACTATGATACTCGATATCGGGTTGTACGGGTATGGATTTGTACAGCACGAAAAGCGAACGTGCTCGATGGAACAAACACATAGGCGAGTGATCGAATATGATTTTCATCAGATCGTCCCTCCTTCCGATTTCACTGAACGTACGATTCACCATCGAAAGATTTCTCAGATCACTTATCCCCAAAAATTTAACAACCACCGGTAAAACATTGTAAACCGAAAAAACAAACATTTTATGACCAAGACCTTAAAAGTCGCAACGCTTACGAGAAACACAACACATGATACAGACAACCCTCTTTGGCACAAAAGCAAAAAAGAAAGAAATTACACGAGATGATTTTTTTGATGACCCAGAAGAAACTGCAGAAAAAAAGGCAATTCGGAACGCCAACATCCGAAGCACGATTTATTTTGAATCACAATCAAAACAATTTGTATTCAAAAAGTATGAGGCCAGCCAGGTAGCTGTAGGACACTGGCGCGTGTCGCTCAGTAAAGACCCAAATGCAGTTCGTGAAGTCATGGGTTAGCTGACCATAGAAGCCTATCGTCTTCTTCCGGTAATTCAGTAAAAACCCCCTTGAAGGCACCGTACCGTGTCTCGTACGTGCCAATGCAAGACTGTAAACTCTCACCATGCAGATACTCAAACGCGCGGTCATTGGCATATTCCAAACCCCTCAAAATTTTCAGTCCAGCGATGTACTTTTCGTGGTCGCCAAAATTATAGAAAAATTCCTCAACGTGTCTTGCTCTTTCCTGCTCCGTTACGGCATTCCGAATCCTCTGACTGACGCAGTCAACAACATTCTCTTCCCATTCCCTCCTCAATGATGTCTCCAGTTCGACCCCCCCCTTATCCCTCAAAACAATCAGAAGACAAAATAATGTTTTCTCAGCCTCCTCCAAATCCAAAGTCCGCCATCTTCCTGTAGTGCGTCGCATCGTATAATGTTCCATGAATCTGATAAATAAGAAATACAAGCAGTGCATCCCCACACGCTTCATGCCCCGCATCATGGTAAGCCAAAATTTTCGAACTTCGGCAGTATAACCCCAGCATGTAAAAATACAGAAGTCCCTTTCCACCCCCTTCCGCGATACAGGAATGGGTGTGAAAATATCCTCTTGGCATAGTTCCACCACATCGAGAAACATGCCGCAATCAAACGCGTAATCACCGTCGGTGTACTTCAAAAGTTGCAAGTATGCATCCTTGTACTCGTACGGGTTCACAGGCGGTCGGTAGAGAATCATGTTGTGCTATTACCCCGTTACATGTGCTTCTATATCAAAGCAAGGATCAATCATACAAATCACGACATGGTGTTTTCCCAGAACCCGTCCATCTTGAAAAGGGTTTGCTGGCCATCAAGTGGGCGTTCCCGCGACGGTACAAGTGGCGTCTGTTCCGCAATCGATTCCCTTGTTTCAACCTCCATCTGCGTAAGTGCACAGGGGCCACAGCAACCTGATACACAAAAATCGTTTACAACTCCACCCTTGATTTTTTTCTCATCCCGTACCTCACCACGCAAAAGAAACTGCAACACTCCTGTAATGGAACCTCCAATAACTTGATCAGCCAGAAAATATGCGGCTCCTCCATTGAGACTACTCCTATCATGCTTTAGATTCTTCCGAATTTTCCCAAACATCAAACACGGACAAAAAAAGGCTTCACAACAATGACCTTTTGACAAACTTTCACATAGACCAACTTGCCAATCGTTCACATATTCCCCGGAGGTCATTTCCATCGAAAAGTTTTTTGTGACAGTGGTTTAATAATATTTTTCAAAAAATATACGGGCTTTTCAAGTCATATTCAATCGTTGCGACACCCATCGCTCCCCAAAACCCAGCCCAAATGCCGGCATGCAATGAGCTCCTCGATCGCAATATGAGCATCCTCGATAATTTCACCATCTTCTTCGTGCGCCTATTTCCAACATTTCGCGAATACACCCACGACCGACCGTTCTCGCTGTATTACATACCCTGCCAAAGCGAGGTACAACAGCGGGGCTTCGAAATCAACCAGGCCATCATGCTGCTACTCGGCGTAGTGGTAGAGTGGCAAGACATTCTGCTTCGTTACGTACCCCTCTTCGAGACATTACCACTCCCCCGCAGAGGCGTAACTTGTTTCAATCGAATCACACACTTGTTTGACTTCTACATCAAGGAGTTGAGCCACATCAAAACGGACCTAGTGGGTGAAAGGCACGCCGAACAGCTCGGTTTGTTTTTCTGGGACGTGTTTAACGTCAAGGAAAGTTATGTCGAGATCATGCAACTCAACTCCCTGCTAACAGAGGAGAATAACATACTTTGTATGATTCTTCTCATGAATGGAAGCGGGGCTCGCCTCAAAGTGAGGCGTGTACTCAGAGCATTCATGTGGGCGAAATTGAAAGTGAATTCACATGTTTACTGAGAGTGCACTTGCAAAACTCAAGAAAAAGGAATCCACCGCAAGTGTCCGCGGTGCCATCGAAACGTGACTCGCGTGGTGTGTGTGTGTATGTAGACACGAAATAAATTTTTGCCAGTATTTAAAGTGTCAACCGCGTGCGTAGACACGTTACGGTCTCCGAAATGTCTCTTCAGCAACGAGTTTACTCGGTAGTAAAAAACTTGCAGGATGAAATCTCAGGGTGGAAGAAGCTGTTTAACGAGACGATGCACGAATTAGATATGTGTGCAGAGGAAAAAGCGGAACTTGAAGGCGAATGCGCTCATCTGCGAGCAGACAATAAGAATTTAAGCCAGGTTTTAGAATTATACAGACGGAAATACGGTGGACTCTTATGGGAACCCGTGGCCGGCGGGGACGACTATGAAACGCAAATAGCGAAACTTGAACCCAAATGCGCTCATCTGCAAGAGGATGATGACGACTTATGCGATATTTTTCCCACTGAAGAAGAACTGAAACAGAGACGTGAGTTTCTCGAAAACCTTACGGAAGTCTGAAGCGTTTTGGAGACCACGGGTCTCTATCCGCGGAGGAAGTAGGAAAACAACTACCGGAATTTTTCAAAAATTTGCAGAAACGGTGCGAGTGCGTACTGCGGGTTGTATAATGTGTGCGCGCTTACATTCCCATTACCTGGACCGAAAAGATTGTTGTACAAGGAATCTATGACGCCATCAATGCACACATCCAACGCATCAGGCCCATTCTTTCTTGCTTGATTCCGCGACGGAATATCAACGTGAAAAACATTTTGAAACCCCGTGATCATATCTTTCGTGTCGCTGTCCGCATAATAAGAGTTACTGTTCCATACGACGTATGGAACCGGGCAAAACACCTCGTAAATGTGTTCCCTGTCATCATCGCGATCTTCATAGACCACGACCCTTTCATTGATCATAATCAAAGCAAAGGGCTCCTTATGTTCACATACACCCCGAGTTTTTACATCTATTATATCCTCTGTCAATTGCCATCTCTTTTGAATGTAGGATAGTAGCTTGCCAAAGATCTGGGGGTTAGTACTTGCTGCGTTTTTCAACTCACCGACCATCTCATAGAAATGAAAATCAGTGTCTCTGTTTAGGAGAAAAAAGTCGGAAACTCGGCAATCGATACCAATAGACTGCTGGTTTTCGTAAAACAAAGCAGTATCAATATTCCCATTTTTATGCATGTAACCCAAAACCTCGTAAAACCGACTTTGCCATGATAGTTCTGCAACGTGCCCCTTGAACGCCGCAGCAACGGCAACCTCCCCCGATGAAATCAAGGCCTGCACACAAGCAAGGAGATGACGAAACGTGTTTTTCAAACGGTCATTACTCGACACATGATGCATTTTTGTTGCATTAAGAGCAGCAGAAAACGGTGCGATATTCCATGTTGCCCCTTTCTGCCTACGACCCCCTTTAGGATTTTCCACTACCCATGTAGCTTGTTTCAATTTCATAGCCTTCAATCCATGAATGCATCGTGATCTTATCTTGAATTTCAAAACCTCCAACCAATCTTCCCTGAAGTCCGAATATTTTTGTGTGAATGCCATAAAGCCAATTTTCTCCTTGATTTCCCGCATATACTTGTCCAACACTGTTTTGTCTATATTTTTTTTTGCAGTCCAGCTCGGTTTTTTATAATCCAGCCACTTGACCAGTACCGAGTGTTCATTGTGATCAAGGATGTGTGTAAATATGTGTTTGGGCCTTCTTCGCCTCCCCGGTTTTTTAAAGTGAGCTTTCGGCATAAGACACCAATATATTGATCACCACTTTATTAATCATCAAGTGAAAAAAGCGCCATTTTCACCCTATCCAACCCAGTCCCAGTATACCGCCACGGTGAGCATTTCCGGGGGGGCGGAGGGGGCTCGTTGAAGTTCATAGGTTGCATTGGCGGCGTCTTCAGAGCATCTTCATGCGTGGGCATGGGTGCTATCTCTCCGAGATTGTGGTAGCCACGCAAATGCAAAATAAAGCCTCGAATCCCAACTAAACCCGTCAGATATGGAAAAAAACAATTCATTTTTCTCCACGGGCGAAAAACAGCTTATAATATCGAACCGTGTCATGTTGCCCTGGGATTACCGTACCATGCAACTTCTGAGCACGATGTGTCTCTTGTATTTTTTCTTCTCCATCGTGAAACCCGTAACAGCTTTCCCACCCCCACCCACAACCGCGCTGGCAACGCTGCAGCCCACGAACACCTCAAGGTATAGGAGCTGTCGGCCAACGCCGCCAATGGATACCGAAACGCTCGCAAAACTCTACTTCGCAATATCCGGGGCAATGTTGTTGTTAGATACAAGGCCCTCTGAGGTCGTTTTATTTTTGGGTCAGAAGTGGCATAAATGAGTATATAAGTTTCGCTATGAATAAATACCACGAAAATGTCAAACGGAGCCCCGGCGCGATCCTTGGCCGACCGTTTTGCCGATCGTCTTAGAGAGGGAATCACGATCCAAATGATCAAGAATAATTTGAAAAGTGATTTTGAAATTATTTATTTTCTTCTATTCCGGTCCACGTTCCGCACAATGGAATCTCAACTTGGTACAACGACTGATCCAAACTGCCATCCCCGTGAGCGAAAATTGCTTTGGGTAGCGAAAGATTTGTCCGTTTTGTACAACAAAAGTCTCCAATATTCAGGACCCCCTGAAAGAGAACTGCTGCTTGCTATCACTTTGAAACTCAGGGAATGGGTCGACTCTGTAATTTTGTTTTGGGACACTGTAAAACTTCAGAATCTTCGTTTGCGTGACACACGCGATCTTTTTAACGACAACGACCTGGAGACATTACGAGACAGATTTCACAATCTCGTTGAGCAATTCAGGTTGATGGAGGGCATGACTTCGGGTATATTGCAATCTATTCTACCTGCCGCTTATGAAAGGCCATTTGCACCTGTTCCAGCGGAGGCACCGAACGTTGCCACAGTACCCGCCCCCCAGATCGAAGACCCCCCAAGGGCGCAAGAGGAGGATAGAGGAGAAGCAGACGCCGAGATTGAGTCTTGGGCTCATCAACACGGAGAGCAACGGTGGCCATTGCCGGTTGGCAACTTGCCAGAGGGAATTCGTGAATTCTTGCAAGATTGGGTAGAGAAGGCACAAACACAAGCACCCCAAACTGAGGGGTACAATGAAGAAGAAGCCGGAGAGGGGTACAGAGCAGAACAATTGCAGCCATCTACCCCCGTACTGAATAATCAACAGGGTTGGAGGTGGTTGTATCCCCAGGAAGATCCTTTGTCAAATTTTGAAAGAGCGAGTTGGGAAGGAGAGGGGGGCAGTGCAGAACAATTCTCGCCAGTGCCTGGGATGTCAGACGAAGATGAATACAGGGGAGGCCTTTACGATGAAAACACCGATGTGTACGTCAATAGGCTCCCTGAACAATATGTCCCCGTACCGAATAATCAAGAGGGTTCGGGGTTATTGTGGTCCCAGGAAGATGCTTATGAAAGAGCGAGGCGGCAAGTAGAGAGGGCAGAACAATTGCCACCACTGCTTGAGATGCCAGACCCCGATGTGTACCCCGGTATGTTCCCTGAACATTATTCTCCCGTACCGAATAATCAAGAAGCACCAGCAGCAGCAGCAGAAGCACCAGCAGAAGAAGCACAAGCAGCAGCAGCAGAAGCACCAGCAGCAGAAGCACCAGCAAATAATCAAGAGGGGTCGGATTGGGGAGTAGAAGAACAGAGCGATCATCCCTCTGCAACGCCATCCATCCCTCAAGCGACAGTGCCATGGTCTTTGGGGCAAAGTAGTAGCGGCTCAACGCAGCAAAGTTCAGCATACAACATCGAATCAAAGTTGGTAAAAGTTGCGGATAATCAAGTTGAAGAAGTTTTTTCTGTGCCCACGACCAATGCACAAATAATCAAGATTTATTATGACAAGTTGGAAGAGACATTCTTCATATATGATGATTCATCATCCAGTGATTTTCCCCAGATGCAGCGGTTGGACACTACCTCAGTAAATGATGAGATTCTAAAGGTAGTTAAAAATGACTCAATGTTCTATGCTGCTAAACAATGAATTTTCACAGATTTTAAAATTTGCAGCAAAAATTCTTATTTACAACGGTGCAAGCTTTAAAAGGAGTATATTCCATGAACGGTATATTCCCTGTTATGGATTTCCTGCGTCAATACTTACCCCTTTCTGCGTACCCCCCACAACATACTGTGAACGATTTGCCCGATACATACGAAGCAACATTCATAGAGAAGGTGTTCGCATTCTATTATGTAATGTTGCCACCAATTCATGCTGCGGAACTCTTCAAATACGGCAACCAATACGAGCTCCTCAGTCTCGTAGTGCTTCCAATCATTTGTGGGTACATGGGTACGCATCTACTTTTCAAAAACCTAGTACCCTTTACAATGTTTTGTTTAAAAGTGGCGATCGCTTTTTTTTGTGCCTTGTGGATTCGGTTTTATTTTACACATGAGCAAAATGTCATTTTTACCTGGTTTCTTTGAAAGTAACAGAGCGTTCTTTTTAAAATACAAATACCCCCGACTACAAAAATGTCGTCACAGAATTAATGTCACAAAAGTAGAGCAGTCTTGAAAAAGATTCGCAACTGCGCAGTCGCCCCACCACGCAAGCAGCATGAATGCTGCCACGGGAAGTAGTGGGTGCCAACCGTCTACCCCAATGGCACCCAAGCAAGTTGCAGGGTCTGCCGTACAGTCAGACAAGCCCCCAGTGCAAGCATCCGCGCCCATGCGCCCCCTACTACAAAGTGGTAGCACCGCAGACGTCTGGGGCTTGACACGGCCAATTATTACCACGGCGTCTGTTGCAGTACCGGCCAGCACTGCAGCGACCACGCGTGAAACGCCGACAAACAACATATATGTATTCAAGAAGCCGGCAACCTTCGCACTGCAACAATCAGCACCAGAAAGAGCCGCCACAGCAACATCACAGACATCGGTGCTCGAGGCGCTGCCGCAACAAAGAACGCCCCCAGAGTTGCCGTTTGACCACGCATTATCCAATCTGTTGTGCGCCTCTTTCTACGGAATCCTGCCGACGCAGAATCTTCGCGAGCAGAACAATGCCGGTGCGTCTCAACACAGCTGCAAAGCAGTGGAAGCAGAAAAGTGCAACACAAAACACGGACGAGACGACTCAGACGAGGAGATGCTGGAACTCAAGAAACAGAAAGTCGAGGTCGACTCGAAGCTGGCAAGCGAGGTTGCCAAGGCAAGCAGATATTTACAGGAAAACGAGGAGCTTCGGAAGCAGATCAACGAAATGTATAAGACATGCAGTCTCGAGAAACAATTGACACAGAGGGAAAACGCAAACCTCCGCAAAGAAATGAATGCTATGGTGGCGACCATGAAAGAGAAAGCTGCTTCGAACGGCTTACTTGCGATACAACACAAAACTCCCGGTGCAGAGCCCACTGGCTGTCAAATGCAAAACGAAACCCTTCGCAGCGAGATCAGGAGCCTACAGGCCCGCAATGAAGCCTTGCAGCAGACGATTGCTTCCAACGACTTACTCACTCTACAAAATCAAGAAGAGAAGAAACAGCTCGCTACGCTGAAGACGGAAAATGAAACCCTTCGCAGCGAGATCAAGAGCCTACAGGCCCGCAATGAAGCCTTGCAGCAGACGATTGCTTCAAACGACTTACTCTCTCTACAAAATCAAAGTCAAGAAGAGAAGAAACAGCTCGCTACGCTGGAGGCGGAAAACAGACACCTTGAAACAGAAGTCAAGACACACAAAACAAGGGCTGAACGTTTCTATCGAGAGCTTTCCTACTATGCAAACCAAAAGATTGATTTGGAAAAACAGAAGAACAACTTCAAGAAAGATCTGACGGTATTGAGAGCACAAATTCTCGACACGATAGACTCTTTTGAAGCAGACGATGATCGTACCCCAGATACCTCTAATTCGAACTCCGTATATGTCGGCTGCGAACGCATGAGCGAAGAGCCAACCGTGGAAGATCTCCCACTCATGATGCAACATCTAAAGAACCGTATGTTCACGCTCACCGGATTCAGAAACAAACCGCAAGACATGCAAGTCGAAGTTGTGATTGACGTTGCACCGCGCAGCGAAGCAAAAAATTACCGAAAGGGTATTCTCGAATCTGTCTTCCGGGTATCAGGTTCTACCGGGTATGTCAAGTGCAACGTAAAGTCGTGCACCAAGACGTATTGCATCCCCGTTGCTTCACTGACGAAAATGGTGCAGGAATGGATCGTTTCAATGCAGTAAGCATTCAGCAAAGTATAATGTGAACAAGTTTGTTTGTTCAATAAAAAACACCCTACTCATCATCGCTGATATACACCACCCCATCACAGTCCACTCTATGGCCATACTGATCTCTACGTAAAAAGGTATCATTGTCGTGTTCATCGCTACAACTGCTCGGTACACGCTTCGCCAGCGGTGACCAGGGACTTACTGGCGCGGTTTGCTTAGAAGTCTCAGAGTTGTCGCATACATTGGGCGTAGTCGACGATATTGACGAGGTTTCGCCGACAGTGTTTGTACACACAGAAGTGCCGGCATCCTCTTTCGACATCACCACTTCTGCCGTTTCCTCCCCGTCACTTGCAACCAGATCCGCCGATTGTAGGAAACCACCCCGCACGCAGATGGCGGGGTCCTTGAGCTTCCGTCGGAGTGTTTGCTTATCGTAGTTTTCGAGAACTTGTGGAGACGATTCTATAATCTTTTTTATTTGCTTCCTGCTCCTTGTCGCATTGGTTTCGTACGTAAATTTTTGTTTCGTGATTTTAGCTTTCGCAGACATGTGTGGACTATCGGACCGCGAGAACATCTCCGCACCCCATCGATGAAAAAAAGAATAAAGTCCCATCGTAACAAATTTAAAATTTTATAGAGCCCTGTGGGACAAAAAGGAGAAATACTTACGGGTTTTCTACCCCTCAAAGAGAGATCCCCTACCACCACCCCGACTTATCAAAACGCCTCGCGTTTCGCAACCATGCACATGGTTCAGGTAGATGTGGAGAAAGTGTGCAAAATTCAACGGGGGCTTCGGGTGAAAAGGGCCAAGCAAAAATTCAAATGCTTGAAGTTCCTGGATTTACATAAGAGAGTGTACGCGTTCAAGTCCATGGACCACGGCCCCTATCCAGATGTCCCCAACGGTGCTACATGGAATCAACAATGGTGGAGCCAAACGCACATGCAGAATAACAAGCGCCTTTGTGCAGCCCGCGAGTATTACAGATTGCAAAAGAGGCTCGTCAACCTTCGTGTCGAGGTTCTTGACATTCTCGTACAAAAAGTAGCCATGAAGAATGTAATAATATCGTTCAAAGACGCAATGTCGTGCGCAGTGGGCTCTGTGGAACTGTACCATCCATTATGGAACACGTTTCTCCCGACGGAAACGGTGCGGGATGGACTACCGTGCGCCTCTCGCCACGAATCTTTTCGAACTGGCTGTGAACAAGAGAACCTCCTGAGGCTGAGGGCAGAGAAAGTCAACAGTTTACTGGAAACGCTGTGCGACGCGGTTATAAGTGGCCCGAAACAGACATTGCGATGGCAAGATCAGCACGCATTCACGGCGCCGCTGTTCATGGAAAGATTCGTTTATGGTTACTACGAGTATACAACAAACAAGCATGTGCTGAATTTGACACATTGCCTGGAAGGTATCAAGGTAATTCACGAGTTTACGCAACTTTCCACGAAGTTTGAGAACGCGGCCATCACCAACACACAGCCTTCATACAACTACTATTCTCAGACAAAGGTAAAACGATTCGTCGCTGATTGCCAATGGGTACGGACCTACTTACACGAAAAAATTTGCAGAATACTCTGGGATGTGAGGAATTTCAAGCTGCAAAAAATTCCGGGGGGTTTCCCCTTGGAGTTCGCGTATTACCAAAAGTATTACGAACCTTACCTAACGCAGGACGGTTTTCTGGCAACACCACCACAACCCGAACCCAAGTATTTGAAGGAGCAGGTGGTGGGGATGAACAAAAGTAAGAGTCTTTTCATACACCCCCCCACACTTTGGCAAACGGAGATGGCCCTCAGTACGTACACCAGGGAGCAAAAAACAATGCTGCACGCAAATGAAACGATGGACAATGACAAGTGGCACCAAGAGATACTACGCTTTCTGACTACGTCTTACATACCCAACCGTTTCCATATCATCTCTATCTGCGGCGACCTCAGCAAAATATCGAAACAGATAACACTTCGGTTCCCCGCAAGCACCGTCACAGTCCACTTTTTACATTATCTACAGCGGGAGTGCGAAATTATTCAACAAGTCGTGCAGAAGTTGGAGGGGTGCGCGGACGTGCAATTCGACATACCAAAGTTCCAGGACGGTGAATCATTTGTGATGTATCGCTACAATTATCTCGGAGATGCATACCCCCGACAGGACGCGGACGTGCAAAATGAATGGCACGAAAAAAGTTTTCAGAAGCTTATCGATTACTTACAGAAAGTCGACGAGTGTTTGCATCAAATGACAAACCATGTAGCCGCGAACGGTTTCCTCAAGAAACTCCACGTCATCGACAACTGGAACGAGCTGCTGTCCGAGGACTGTGCGGCGTGGCTTACATCAGAACACGGAGACGGCGTTTCCCGCATCACGCAATTTGATACCCTCGAGAAAATGCATCTCAGAGTAGACGAGGGGAAAGATTTTCGTGATGCAGACGAATGTCTACTGAAGTGTTTCTTATTCATCTTTACACAGAAAGAAAAAGTCAAACAAAATATAATAATAGCCTGGTTCCTACATGGGCTAAAAACAGGGGAAAAACCTCCAAAGAAATAACTTCTGGGGGGTTCCATATTTTTGTGACATGATTTGAGATATTTTCTGTGACACGATTTTGAGGTCAATAAAAGCCAGCGTCCATGTTTGTCCACCACCAGCAACAATGTTGCACAATACAGACACGCACACGGCCACAGCCATTATCATTCAGCGCGCCTTCAGGGTACGAGCCGCGACCCGAAAAAGAATCGCGTTGCAGTACAAACGAGCCTCCAGCAACTCCCAGGGGTATATCAGAAACAAGAATAATTACATATCCGAGACACTAGTCGTGAACGGTCTTCACTATTCCGTAAAAGTAACAATACGCAAGGACGGCAAGTTAGGGGACGTGGTCGGTAACTTCGGAAAAGCGACGGTGCCACTCCTGAAACTACTATGGCATCGTTGCTTTTCAGGGTGCAATGACATTCGCATGTTCCGATGTAGTCGTATCGTGAAAATCATCAGCAAGTATCTCGAACGTTGCACCGTGAAGACTTTCTTGGCAAATGGAAATGGAAATCTGGTCTATGAGTATCACACAAATAGCTCGTTGGAAATTGAAGTGGAGAAACAAGTCGTCGACATTTTGGAATGGCTGAATCGTTACGCCACAGCAATCAGCACAGGATCATCGGAGAAAGAGTGGGTCGCAAAGCACGAGAATCAAGTGACACAGAAACTTGAAAGCATTTTTCTACTTGGCTCTCGATGGTTGTCAAACGATACACAGAATCACGAAGTCATGTTGGTGGAGTCCATAAAGTGCATCAGTCGCATCATAGCGACCATTGCATTCGAGAGTTGTCAAGAAATCACAGACAGTCCCCATGTCACCGCCGGGATCGATATGACACCTGCAATCTTCAGGTCACCCAGCGTCGTGCAAAAGTTGCAGTGGCTCCAATGGGATTTACAAAACATCATGTACAAATCGAAACCGATCTTGAAACCGGTGAATGGGGAATTCCCCACTACCATGAGAAGACTCGGATTGCATACATGGTTTGTACTACACGAACCCACATGCAGCCGACCTACATGGAACTCCCATTCCCTTCCACCATTCTCGGTTTTGATGGGATGCTTCACGCCGGAACTCCATATCAATGCCACCACCAAAGAAGTATTGCAGTGCATAAGGAAACACTCTGAAGAAAAGGGAATCAAAAACGCATACGATTTGTTCAATTCACCAACATGGGATGCGTCGTTCACACGCCAAAGTATGGAGCGCTGGAATCGGATAAACATCTACTTGTTCTGCACAGATTTGACCAAAGCATACCATCAAATGGTCACAACGACGCCCCCGGGTTCTACGATGCTTCAAAAGATCCTTCTCTATTTTCGACAGCAATGTTGTCACATGGTGATGGTTATGCAAGAAATCAGGGGGAAGACCAACTATCGATATTCCATACCACCCTTGTCGGAAATCAAGTCCATAACGTTGGAACAGGGTTTCCTGCAGGAGTACTTTGATATCATAGAGACACATTGGAAAAGTTACGACAAGGTGCTGCAATGCATCGCAAAAATCCGCAAAGTTCTACAGAGACTGCGCACCCAACTCTCAGAAGTCGACATCCTCAAAGAATACTACGAGTGCACAGATTTCGAAAAATTACTCACCGAAGAATGCAAAAACGCACTGTTGTCGTACAGACCACGCGGAAGGTGTTGTAGACCACACGATTACACAAAGGCAGCCAAAAAATGGAAAGACTCGTGTGGCAACGATTTAGCCTTGGCAGCTACAATGAAAGAGCTCATGTTGGGTCTACTGGAGGAGAGCCAGCATCTCAAACATAACTTGCACACGTGCTTGATCAGGAAGCAAATCAACGCAGAACTGGACCGGCTAAGCAAATAAAGTATCTTCATAAAGCAAATTGTAATTCATTGTCAGTAAGCCCCGATCGGCGCTAAATTATAGCGGATTCACGATGCAAATGAAAACCTTGTATTACCAAAACATAAACACCCCCTTTAGTCTAAATCACCCAGCCTTACGATGTCCATCAAAAGCTCCTCCCTGCAAAATCTCTGTCCTCTAAGAAGAGAGTTGAATTCAAAATAGCACAAATACAAGTCCAGCTCGATCCTGTCTAGAAACCGATCATTGTAGATATCCGTGGGGATCAACTTTGCAAGCTGCAGGAGCGCTTGGTCCACTTGCATCACGGGCCCACCATTCGACCAAGACACCCTCGTTTTTTCAAAGTCCAGATACAAATTTTTCACATGTAGCTCCTTGATCGGCGCAGCGAGGGCAAGACACGCCTTCTCGGATATCATCTTGTCGAAAATCATTTTGTCCAACGTTTCTATGGCATTCTTCTTGATGTCGCCAACTAACATGTCCCCCACCGCATCATGTGCTAAAAAACGAGACACCGGCCATTCCGTATTCACACGCACTTGATATGTGCGACCATCATTCATGTAGATGGGAATCGTTAGAAGCTCCAACAGTAGACCTTTCATGCTGCACTTAGGGACTCCCACACCCCCACCTGCTTCGGTGATAGTTTTCCCCCCCAGCCGCGCAGTGCAATTTCTTTCCTTTAAAGCCAGTCTCATATGGTGGGCTAGCATATCAAACGGTTTGCTCGAATCAAAAACATGCGAGGACATGCTATGCGACAGTAGACTTTCTACTTCTGGGATTCCCTACACAAATGCCTCCTTTTCACTTCAACCCAAAGCTGTTTGATACTGTGACACCTTTTCCACTTTAAAAAATACAAAAAATATACTATTTTTTGACATGAAAGGTTTCAACTTTTTTTACTGAAAATCACCTTCCACAAACCGCAACAAATTAGCCATACAATTGTCGCAATACTTAGTATACACTGAAACAACCCACATCATCGGAAACCTACAAGACTCACAGGTCTCCCACCACCCAAATCTTAGATCCATCGCCTTATTGGGGTCAAACGGCTCCAATTGAAGACCAAGCTCGCACTCAATACAAATGCGGAGCTCCGAGCCATCAGACAATGTACGCTTCATGCTCCGGCCGCAGTGGTTACATACAAGACGTTCAGAAATTTTACGCTTCGGCATGCTGTACTTCCGACGCTGTACAGTGCCAAGAGGTTTGCTACTTCATAAAGGGGATAAAAAAAACACAAACCCGTCACAAATGTCGAATATCCCCGAAATTTGATGTTTGTCAAGTATAAATAATAGTTGTAATGAAACCCAAGTTGACAATGAGTTGGGTATATGTGCTCGAGCTCGTGGGGGGGCGCATTTACGTCGGATACAGCGATAATGTAGCACGGCGAATTCAACAACACATTGACGGTCGGGGCGCACAGGCAACAAAGCAAGCACCTGTCGTCGACATTTATTCAATCACAAAGTTCAAAACCCGCGAGGATGCATTGCTGGGGGAGAAGGAGGAGTATAGGAAACAATGCGAATTGCATGGAAAACACAAGGTAAGCATGGGGCAGAAGTTCAGGGATCTCGTGTCACCAGCAAAGTTATTGCGAAGACGAAATTGGGTACCGCGTTATGTGTTTGAAGAATACTTTTTGAAAAAAAAGTAAATCGGTGATGCAGTTCTCAAAAAATAGTATTTGTTACAAAGAAACCAGCTCCCCATACTTACAGCGGTACGAGATGCGGCTATGGTTTACATTGCGTGATTTTGAAACCCTCGAGAAACGGGAATATGTACCCAGCAAAGTGTGCACCGCCAACCGGAAGAAAAATATCCACCGTGGACAATGGAAGCTCTTGATAAGCGAAATACAGTTTCTGACGTCAGAGTTGTCATCCCTCTCACAGACAGCATTGTGTGTGTATGTGGGCGCTTGTTCAGGAAAAGGGGAATCACATCTCCCGTTCCTCATGCAAATGTTTCCAGCAACAAAGTGGTTACTGTGTGATCCACTTTTCGATGAATACAATTTGGAACCATTCGAACCCCTCATAGAAAAAGGAAGGGTTTCCATTTACACGGGATCGTGTACAGAAGAAACGGCGCGCGCCATGAATGACTACATGCTACACAACGTACAAAACGAAATGTCATCGTTGCTCGACCAAATTCGCGCCCGTGAGTGTGAGCTCACTTTGTTCATATCAGATCTTCGCTCCGAAAATGCAGACGAGCTCACCATTTTGAATGATATGCAGCTGCAGTATAACATATTCCACACGCTGTCCCACGCCAACTCGGCAATACTCAAGTTCCGACCACCCTACCCAGATACATCTCAATCAATTATACACCCCATGTTTCGTGATAATGTGCTTACGTATCCAACGGGCAAAATTTATTGGTCCGTATTCGGTGGCGTACAAACTACTGAAACACGTATTCATATCAAACAGCACAGCAAAATGGGGTACTACGATTGCTCCGTATACGAGCAAATTCTCTACGCTTTCAATATGCTCGAAAGGCCCACATACGATAATATGGCACAAGAAGCCACCATTCAGATGTATTTGTGCAAATTCGTCCAGCGGCCTCCAAAGCATTCTCTACAACCGGCAACTCCAACCCTAAAAAGAAAAGTAAACTCACCAAACAATATGTAACCCACTGGGATCGTGCATAACATGCGGAAGTTGCCCACTTCTAGAGATTTGAGTGCGATACTACTTTTCTCGCTTACGGTAATGGTCATAGGAATTTCTATACTCAACTACCGTTTCATGTCTGAATTGCTCGACCAAATGGATTTGATTGTGATATTACTGACTACGAAACCTATAAAAAGTGTACCGTGACACGGCACAGGCTATGAAAATTCAGCTCGCGATGCTGTGGGGTTGCATAATACTATTTAATATGCTCCTTTCACAAATCACCACATTGATTGCCCTCAAAGAAAGCACAGATAGACTGCAGTCTATTGCCCCCAGGGTGCTTGATATATAAAACTATCATGCTTGATATATAAACCGTGGGAAACAGTCTCGGGGGATGACGGATATTTCTATGAGAAGTTATGAGCTCCAGCGCGCGAGCCACTGGAGAACGGTGAGAAGATGGTTGCACGCACAATACCAGCACTGTTTACGAAGAGAAGGAGACGCGAGGGCACACGTGATCCACCAAAATTGGACCGGAACTCTTACATGGGCTATGGATCAGTGGAAATGTCAAGAAGATCTTCAAGAACATATTTTGGGTTCCTTTCAGGAAATGGTCAGCATTGTTGCAACCTTTCCCCGGGTGCCGGGGTGGGAAAACAATGTACAAGCTATTGAAGAATCGATGATGAGTCCGATTCGTGCATTGATAAATCTTTACAACAATGGAATGCATCCAGATCGGGTGCTGGACCCATATGTGATACCACACCCGGATTTGTACGAATATGCCAGAACGTGGGGCTTTGAGGCAGTTGCATACAACAGAGAAAAAAGGACACAGAGAGTTCTCAAGAAACTTCCTTTATCAGACGACACGCTGAGACACTTGTTGACCTTTCTTTGATATACATTTGGTTTGGGATTCTGGCAAATGAATCACGGTGTATTAGTGACCCCCGTAGCCCCACCATACGGCCACTCCGACATGTTGAAGTTCGCACAAATCAACTCCTTCATCGCATCCAAAATCCGATCCTGTTCTTCCGTCTTTAACCGACACCCTTGCGCAATTCTCTGAAAAAGCGAAGTCATTCCACCCGGTTCTTCGTACAACACTCGTTCCAAATCCTCGTTCGCCGCAACGTACCGCTCCCAGTCGATTTCGCGTGGCACCGTCATGCCGGTGTCTCGGTGAAATAACCTGTCAGAATTCGTGGACCTTTATTTCCACTAATGCCCCCAGAATAAAACAACTAAAACCCGTCAGCTTTTTTGTCCCCGAT
>Ga0222719_10000093_pt1 | contig 85366 bp, 116 predicted proteins | sample C33_34DmetaG_FD_165039 | JGI IMG/M metagenome (GOLD analysis project Ga0222719, IMG submission 165039) | Estuarine water microbial communities from San Francisco Bay, California, United States - C33_34D | ecosystem: Environmental > Aquatic > Marine > Unclassified | place: USA: California...
TGGTACAGAAGTTCCATTAAAATTCAGAACACCGGATGAATAATCAAAGAACCAGGTATCATTAGAACCAGAACCAGCAGAAGATAACTGAACACCACCAGAATTTGGATCTCCTTTATATACTTTGACGATATAATCTGCACCAAATGATGTATCAATCCAATTTCCAAGGATTTCAGTTGATGTATTATTATACGTTGAGTATGCTATGAATGTTCTATTACCAGAAATCGTGCTATCAGCAGTCATCTGATGACCAGAAGTTCCTGCCAGGTATACCTGAACAGTAGCACCTGTTGAACCAGGTGGTGTTGTTGGAATCAGAGAACTATCTGACCATATATTTGTTGCGGGAACAACCAATGGCGATGGAATTGCTTCGCCAAATGGTGCCTTTTTGGTGCCTGTGAGACTACTTTCATCTTCCGCAATACCAGTCTTGGATGCTACGTATCCAATTTTCTTTAAGAGAAAGTCTACCTTTTGTTCTTGTGATGCTGCCACTGTTTATACCTCTCTTATTAAGTTGCGGAGAATGACATAGCGGTGATAGAATCACCTGAGTCTAATCGCCATCGGATTAGAATTCTATTGTTGCTATCGTTTGATGATGATTCAGTTCCAAATACAGAAGTAAATGTTCCGCTAGAACCACTCATATTTCCACCAGAGGCACATCCAGGTTCTGCTGATGTTGGAATACCAGAACCACGATATGCTGTGAACATACTTGCCCAACCATTTGTTCCAGACAAGGATGAAGTCCATGCAGAGTTATCAGGTAGGCAGACCCAACATCCTCCATAAGAACCAGTCACCGAAATATTGAACTGGGAGACATTTGAGCGAATCAGTTCCATCTGAAAGTATTGTGCTCCACTTCTACCGGAAGAATAATCAGGACCAGCAGGAAGATACCCAGTTGAATAATTGGTTTGGTCATGTCTTAACACTGCTCCTCTCACAACCGCTTCATAGGAAGCAACTTGAGTGCTTGAGGACCAGGCAGTATAAACCGGAGTTGGGTTGTCTCCAGTCGCTCCTGCATTGACCCTATCGGCATTACCAGACCCAGTACCGAGTGAAGTAATTAAAATGTTATCTTCATCAATTTCATTGGTTCGGGCAGTGGTGCCCATAATATTGATATTTGTACTATAACTTATTCTTTGATTATTATGACTTCCGTAAGGAGTAGAGCAATCATATCTTGAGAAGTGATTTGATGTAAGTGTGAGGTGCAAATCTCTAACTGTATTTGTGATTACACAGTCAGTACCTGTTCCAACACCAAAGTTTCTGACTGGTGGGTTTGCTCCACCGAAGTCGGTATATGTTTTATCTCCTGGATTATTGAATCCAGATGTTTGACCGTCTGATGTTACGAATGTGTGATTACTATACATATCACCAGTCGCATTAGTGACCGTCATTGTATAAGTGAAGTTATTTGCTGCTGCTTCTGTATAGTGAGGAACACCAGAAGAATAGTTAAGTGTTGGACTACTAGGTGCAGTGACTCCACTGAATGAAATTACTGGTGCTGAAACTGTGCTTGGATCTTCATACCAGAAAACATCTGCTGTATTATTTGACCCTTGATTGATATGTGCCTTATTATATCCGTCTGGTGATGCAGCATCAATTAATCTTGCGTCATAGACTTCATAAAATAGTGAAGTGATGCCTACATTTCTTGAAGAATCTGCTGCATCCTTATCATTTGCAATTTGCAATGCATCGTATGTTCCATTATCAGACTTGACTGCATAAAGTCCGAATGAGATATTGAGTGTTGTTGTTCCGACTCCAACTGCATTCACAAAACCGGTAACTGTTCCAGATTCACCAGGACCATATTCAGTGATGTAATTAGTCGTGACTGTGCTGTCAGTATTTCTCGTATATTGAGTTCCTGCTACCGGTGCTGCTCCTCCAGTATTATTGGTTGGTGTGAATCCTGCACAAAGTCTACCTACACCTGCTGTCCCAGTCAAAGATAACGAAACACCATCAATATCATCTGGTTGCGGTGGAACAAGTTTTCCTAAAATATAGTTAAGTTCATCCACTGAGTCGTCAATTTTATGATTTGCTGCTGGTGTATATGCTCCTCCTCTAAAACTACCAGAGGTTGGAGTGCCGAGAGTTAAATTTCCACCTTCTCCATGAAAATTAGTTGCTGTTACAACCCCCACATATTGTATTGCTCCCCCACCAAATGACTCCTTCCAAGGAGTTAAAAGCGTAATGGTGGTTCCAATTCCAACTCCACCTGTATCTCTTTCTGCAAACAGGTGACCATCAAAAAAGTTAATTGCTAATTCGCCTTTCTGTAATTCGTCGGGACGTTTCCCGGTCACAGAAGACCTCTTTAACCTAAAAGGTGTTGCCATTTATTCTACTCGGTATATACCAAAAAAGGAGACTTATATAAGTCTCCTTTTATTTATCCTTCTTCTTGGTTGCCTTCCCCAACCATTGTGAGTGCTTCAATTGCACCTTGAATTTTGAGGTATTGTTCTTTTTTTACATTGAACTGTTTTTCTAGGTCAAGTAACTCTGTTCTGAGTTCTGCTTCTTGTGAATTTAATTCTTCAAGCATCATTTCTGGATCCATATATCTTAAATAGTAATGGTAACTTATTTATTCTACACTAAATACTAGAAAAAGTCAAAATGGCATCGCAAAGAAAGATTTTCAAAAGAGTTGGTTTACGAAGAGATAAGAATTTCTCAGACCTTTCTGATTCAACACTTGCATTGAACAATTTGCTTGATACACTTGTTGATAGTGTTGATGCGACTTTTATATCTGAAGATTTAGACGCAATTCGTAATATTTTTTCATCAGGACTAACTCAAAGTGAGTATAGGGAGTTTATTGGTAGTGCTGTAGAAGAAACTGATATTAATGGTATCAATGTTGGAGTTGTGCCTAGAATTACGTATCAGAATCGTTTAGATAAATTTCAAGTTTCTTCTGGAACTCCTAGACTTAATGGTGGTAATGGTCTTACCGCCAAATATTTTAACGCAGACCAAGTTCAAAATACCACAGATGTTTTTACTGGGATTACCACTGGAGGTTCAATTCCAAGTGATACTTTTTGGGAAGCTGGAAACTTTGAATATACAGCAAAAATCCACCCACAATCAGTAAATACTGCTGGTGGAGTTCAATGGGAAGGTTTCTTCGTTCCAGCACAAACCGGTGTTTACAGATTTACTTCAAGTGGTAGTTTAGGGTTTACTGCTGATTTTCAAACCGAAGGATATACGTCTGGTATCAACACATATACAGAATATTCTAGAGTTCTACTATCCAAATCAACTACTGGGACAACTGAGGGTACTACATTAGTTGTAATTCCAGCAGGAGATGTGAAAAATATTGGAATTGGTATGACTGCATCTGGTTCTGGAATTCGTACAGGTTCTATAGTAAGTGGAATAGGAAACACTGGAATAATTACACTTGAAAACCCAGATGGAGACCCGATTACATCTATTGCTACTGGTGCTATTAATTTTACTAGAGAAGCAGGAACTTCGGTTTCAAGTAATTTTGATACCTATACATTAGAAAAGTTTGAACAATATAGAATTAGATTTAGATTCTTCGTTCCGGTTGGAGTTCCTAGTTTAGGAGTTGATAAAGCAATGGCATTTCTTTTTCTACCTCCAGGTGCTACTAGCAGTTCATATCTACGATATAATAACTTATATTCATTAGATTATGATTTTTCAGAACCAGCAAAGGGTAGTTTTAATAAATTCCTAGACCAATCTATATTATTTGGCGGTGGTCTTATTGGTGGAACAAGTAGTAGTGGATATGTAAAAGTTAAATCAACTAAAAAAATTGATATTAAATATGTCCCCAAAACAAACTATGCGGGAATCTTAAGAAAAACTTTCACAGCAAGTTGGAGTACAGGATCTAAAGTTATATCATTGAGTGATACTACAAATATTGAAATTGGAAATTATCTTTTTGCATCGGGATTAACATCAAATGTAAATATACCGGTTCGTGTGATTGACATTGTAATCAATGATTTTATTATTATTGACACTGCAACAACTGGTAGTGGTTCAAATGCTACTATTAATGCTATCAATCATCGTGGTTTTGTTAAAAGAGTTACAGCAAGTTCTAGTGCTGGAACAGTTACTATTAGTAATGGAAATACCAATGACCTTAAAAGTAAACAACTTGCAATATGGGATGGGGTTTCACAATATACTGGAATTACTACTAATGGTTCTTCCAATCAAGTAACTCTTTCCCCATCTTCGGGATTTGGTACTAGAGCACTTTACTTTTATGAATCTAGAGGTCTGATTGATAAAGCATTAAATTCTTTCTGTGTTCCTACTCAGACGCAATGTATATTAGTAACTACCGCAGCAACAGCAGGTGATACAACACTAACAGTTGAAAGTGTTGCAGGAGCAATCGCACAAGGTTGGGTGATTCAAGGATTCCCATTTGCATCAGGAACAACAATTTCTTCAATTGTAGGCAATACAATTACTCTAAGCACAGGAATTACTAAAAACATTAATCCTGGTTCTAATTTTACTGTTACAAATTCTGGAGGTGATAGATCACTATGCTGTCCTCCAACAGATACATCACCACCATTTAACCCAACTGAAGAAGGATTAGAAACAACCACATCATCACCAAACCTTGAAATTGTTGGTGGTAATGTTAAATTTGATGCACTTAATGCAACTATAAATCCATCTAAAATATCATTATACTCTTCTACAGACAAATCTAATAATAGATTGCAACTAAAAGGTGGTGACGGAATCACATACAATATCTTATGTGTCTAAATTCTAAAAAAGGTCTGGAGTGAATTTTTGCCCAGACTTTTTTTTCGACCTTTTTTTGAATTAAAAAGGCATTTTGGTTCAGGGAGTCATTAACAGGTAGTATGTCTCTCCATTGATTGTGACTGGAACTTTATGAGTGAAAGATTCTATATCTACTTCTGAGCCTGCTATTTGACTCGTCCCTGTAATTGTAATATCACTTGCAAATAAAAGTTCTCCTACCGTAACTTCTTCACTATCAGTTTTTAAATTAGTTCCATCAATTGTCCATGGATTATTATCGGTTGAAAATGCACGAGTCTCTCCGATAAAAATACCTGGAGATTGTGCATCATCAAGTGCTGAACTAGTAGTATTAAATTGACCGGGATCAAATAAATTAACAGTTCCTTCAAATTTTATTTCATCATCTGTGGTTGTATTGTCTGTACCTTTATATTTTTTAGTAATAAAATAACCAGCATTCTCAACATTTGCTTGAGTAGATTCAAATACATCATTAATTGAACCACTTAAGTAACTGCCAAATTCCTCATTGTCTTGGATATCTGGTCTTGTAAAATTAATTAAATTCTGTTGATGGACAAGTTCTTTTCTAATAAAATCAAATTGTGATGGAGTTGATGTTATATTAATCGTGCTTATGCCAGCAGTGCTGCTATTAAATGATAACTTAAATTTGGTTTCAGAATCAGAATTGCATATGAAATATTCAGTGCCAGGACTTAGAGTTGTTGAACCTACACTTACAGATTCACTTACAGTAACAACATCATCTTTTGTATATACAAACTGGGTTCCTGATTTAAATGTTATCTTTGCATTGGTCAAATCACTTGAAGGTGCAGCACTATTAAAGAGCACATTATCTACTTTATATGTAAAGAATGTTCCTCCTGCTCCTATGGTTTGTGTAGTAAACTGACCATTGAAAATTGTTGATGCTGTTCCTGCTGTAGTTACATTTTCAAGTATAACAAGTTCCCCACGATATGTATTATAAGGAACTGTTGTTGTTACAGTGACTAAACTAGAATTATCATCAAAAGGTATTGATTTAATCGAATCTATATTCAGAACTTTATCCGAATTAAAAATAAATTCATCAGTAGTTAAATTTACGGAATTGAATGCTAGATAAGAAGTATTTCTTAGATTATTTTGAATAACTCTCAGGTCACCAGCGATTCCAACCCCACCCAGATTACTTAATGACAGAACGTCATTTGTGTTTTCTTCAAAGTTTAGATCTCTTCTAAATCCTTGGTTCTGCTTTACTGCCATTGTTTTTTAATCGTGAGTGACGTTCCAACCTTTTGATCTCAAAATTGTGATAAATTCTAAACCAATTTCACTAGGTGGTCCATTTCCACGAAGATTTATTGTAACTCCTCTACGATTTACGGATACCCAGTTATCGTATAAATCTTCAAGTAATTGGTCAATTGCTTGTTGTGATAAAGAATTATCAGATAAATCTATATATCTGATGTAATATAATTCCTTGAATGCTCCTGTCTTATATCCAGTAAATTGATTATTAGACATAATCAAATAATACAATCTAGGACATTCACTAAGGTCAGGAATTGCTCCAGTAATCTGATTATTATGAACGTAAAGGTATCTTAAAGCAGGTAAGTTTTCAAATTTACCAATTCCGGTAAACTTATTATTTTGTAAAGCTAGATAATAAAGTCTTGCAAGATTTTTATAAGTTGGAATTGCATTACTAAGTTGATTATTGTTAAATTGTACAAAATATATATTTTGATTTGCTGCTAGGTTTGGTACTGACCCAGTAAAAGCATTTTGAAACAATCTAAGGTATGTTAGATTGGGATTACCAGCAAAACTTGGAAGAGTTCCACTAGTTCTACCATAAGAACGATACCACAAATAATAAAGAGCACTAACATCTACAAAAGCATCAGGGTGAATTGCAGAAGTCAATAAATTTCCAGAATCTATATAAAGACCACTTAAATTTGTTGCAAATTGGAAAGTGTCTCTTGGGATTACAAAACTTTCATTTCCATTTGGAGCACCTCCCTTGATTCCAGTATATCGTAAGTCTAGACTTGTTAGATTGGGATTAGTAAATACTGGGAATCTGCTTCCTGATATACCACCTGCGGCATATAATCCAATAGTTTTTAACTCACTGCATCCATCAAATCTATAATCAATACTATTTCCTCCCTCTAAATCAACTAGTTTTCCAAGACTTCTACCATATGATGCACTAAAAGATTCTAATGAATTTTTTCCCTGAGTTCCAGTAGGAAACGGTAATCCAGTTGACCCTATGTTTATAGATTTAATAACATTATTGCCCGGAGCGATTCCAAAAGTACTACTACCGAGATAATAATTACTAGCAAGGTTTAGTGTAACAAGATTTTCTAATTGATTTACATTGAATCTTGTTGTACCATCTGCAGTAAGGTCAATTGATCTAAAGTCATTTCTACGAATACTATAAGTTTCTACTGTAGACGCAACATTGGGAATAGTATTACTAGAATCTGTGGAGTCGGGATGGAAATATGCTCCACCACCTCTACCAACATCGAATACAGTCAACTGCTGAAATCTATCTGCAAATATATTTTGTGTAATAGAACCATAAAAAGTTCCTTCAAGATATAACTGTTTAACTCCAGTAGGAATCTTGTCTAAGATGGTATTTGTTGTTGTTCCACTAGGTGTGGAAGTACTCTGTAATTTTCTTTCACTTTCAACTTCACTCAAATAGAATGGATTTCTTCGTAAAAGTAATTCATTTATATTTGGTGCAACGAAATTAATATCAGGAAACTCTCTTAATGCATTATAAGAAAGTTCAATTCTTGTTGCTGCTTGGAACTTGACTGGGGGGAGACTTCTAATATTTGCAGACGTAATACTAATTTCACGAATTCTATCGGGATTATAATAAAATTGTATAAATCTTTCTCTAGAGATTGAAGATCTATACCTTATTGAAGATGTTGTTCCGCCTATATTTTTAAAATTTGAGTATCTGTTTGCGTTTCCTGTCTCAACAATCTTCCAACTTGCAGGAGTATCATTAACTAAATTTGTTAATGTGATTGTTGCATTTAGATTCCTAAAGAAACCTTTGAATATAACAGGAATACCCTTCATCGCATAAAGAGTTACTGTCTGACCACCAATGGTTGTTTGTACTTTATGAGTTGGAAATTCTGAAGGAAATTCTTTTTCCTGTGGTACAATAGAAGTCTGAAGTCTTGGTCCTGCAACAGTTGCTGTTCCGAATACTAATGAACCACCACTACGAATTCCAAGTCTTGCACCATATGATATTGGAGATGTAGATAGAACTGGACTTGCAGAAGAACTCCATGCACTAGTTCTTGAAGTTGAAATGTCTGCAATTTTAATGGTAGCACCACTACCAGTCCCATCAACATACCTATATCTAATTGCATTACCACTCAATGAACCATTAATTTTTAAATTACCGAACAGAGAACCATCTGTTCCTGCTCTTTCTAAAAGTAAACCATTAAATTGACCCGAATCACGATTTAATCTATCTAAAGTCTTATGGAGAGGGTCAACTAATCGTGAAAAACTAATCCAATCATTACGTGTTGCACCAGCATCACTTGAACCAAGAATTATTTCTAGGTCTAAGGGTGGTAAATTGATATTTTGTAAAGATAAATTTTTATCCCTAACATCAGCAAAAGAACTGAGTACATTAAGACCAAATAATTTTGGATTTTTGATTGCCATGTATCTTTCCTATTACCAAGTAGCGAGTGCGGATCTTTTCCAAGTGTTTGTTGCAACACAGACATATAGATAACTGGCATCATAACGAATATCACCTGCGGTGCCACTACTAGTTGCAGAGGCAGGTGCAGAACCTTCTAATGTGATTTCACCAGTAACACCACTAACATCTATACTAAAACTACCAGACAAAGTATCAGAATCACTAATCTCCTGAATTTGTTGAGCAGATGCATTTATAATAAGTGGTCTACGGTTTGCCATTGTATAACCTAGAGTTTCTTTCTTTTATTTATTATTGTTCTTTGTAGTTCAATGTTGCTTCGATTTCACCAGAGGAACCAGAGTCAAGTTTCTTAGCAACTAAGAAAGTTGCTTCGATATTTTGGTTATCTGGAGTGATTACATTACGATCTGGTCCAAAGATTTTAGACATATCAATTTCATCAGTTTGGTTTGCACCAATGTATATTGTATCAATTGCAGTCGTTGGTCTCAAATTTTGTTCATTTTGTTTATCAATTAGAGCAGATGAAAGTCTACTAACTTCAAGGAAATTGGTAGGTGCTGCTCCAGATATATCAGCTTCACCTCCAGCATTAGTGACTTCTATGTTGTCACCAAATGTATACAATTTTGGTGAAATTGTTCTTTGGAATTTTCCTGATGTCTCTTTAATTGAGATATTATTGATTGCAGCATTATCACCCAACTTAGCAAAGAAATATAATGGATATGGGTCAAAATTAAATAACTTCTGTCTAACAGGATTACCACTCGCTGAGATTTTGATTGGTCTAATATCAACAGAAAAATTAGAACCTGGACTTCCAAGAGTCTCACTGATTTCAATATAACTGAATATATCACCATTAGTATCAAGATAAGTTTCAACATTTCCGACATATGTTGCTGATGATGGAGATATCTCTGAAGTCAATTTAACTTGACCTCCGTCAAAATCAATTCCCGTTGGCATAGTACCTTGTTTGAGTAAGAATAATCTACCTAGTGGGTCTGGTCCAGTTCCATTTGGTGGGGGATTACCTGGTTCAAAATTAATTTGAGTTAAACCAGAAATTTCTGAAGTATCAAGAACTTCAACAGTTACTAATGAACATCTACCACTAGAATTACCTGGAGGTGAGGGAATTCTATAATCTAAAGCCATTCTTCTTGGTGGATTTACAGGACTCCAAGTTTCATTGATCTCAGTACCATCTTCATTTTGTCCTGCTCGTGAATGAGTATGTTCAGCATATAAAACATCAGATTTATCCAGAACAGTTGTTAATCCTACACCAGGTTTTATGAAACCCAACAATTGGTCTGGAACTGATATTGATGGTTGGAAATTCGTCATACCAACTGTAAAATCAGCAAAGTGTCCATACGAATCATTCTGAGAAGGATTTAAGAATTGAATTTCAATTTTAGTTCCAGTAAATTTAAAGTCACAAGCAGCATAATGATTATTCTGACTACTCAGGCGAATTGGATACCCATAATTTGGAACAGTAGGACCAGCATTTAGAGTAGTTACTATACCAGAAACAGCATCCTTAACTTGGATATCGTAGTTTCTATCAGTCAGAGTTGGATAACCATCTGCACCAGGATAACCCTTAATTGTTGCAGTCGTAAATGATTTTCCACTTCCAACAGGAGTATCATCCTCTAGGTTAGTAATATATGCATTCCAAATACTTGGAGCAATAATTTTAGAACCAAGATCAGATGCCTCAAAATATGAATCATTGACTGCTGCAAGTGTATTGCTACCAATCATTCTAACTTCAACACTTGGTCCAGTTGTAGTAGCAGCAATTCCAGGAGTATAAACATGCCCAAATCCAGGACATGCTCTACATTTTACAACCTCAACTTTTGCTAAAGAATCACTAGTAACATTCATTGTGGTTGGAATGATTAACTTTTTATTTTTAATCTCTGTTCCAATACTATTCAAAATAAAATTCTTTGGTGTGACTCCAAGTAAAGTTCTACTCGTAACATTGTTAATAGTTTTTATCTTAGAACTTGTAGAGAATATTTGTGAGGTTCCCTCGTCACCACCATCAATATAATATGAAGCACCATACTTATAAAGAAATTGTGGTGTTCTAACATCAGTTGTCTTAGCAACATTGAGTGAATATGCTAGTCTAAAGTATGAGTCTTCTAAACAAGGAGAACCCATTGAGTTTTCAATCACAAAAGTATGAATGACTACCCATCTTGCCTCACCAGGACCAGCAGGAATATATGCATAGAATCTAGCACCAATAGCACCATACCAACCAAACTCAATCTTATACATGGTAACTTTATTTGGTTGAATCAAATAACCTGATGGTCCATTACCATTCAGTGGGTCACCATTAAACTTATCTCTAGGAACTTCTATAGTCCAATATTCTTCACTATCGAACGGGTCACCAGTTCCTTTACGTACTTGGTCTAAAGAAGTCAAACCACTTCTCTTTAACGCAGATAATGGAAGAGGTATTGAACTTCTACGAATGATTTTAAGTTGTCCTGCTTCAATTTGGAATACATACTGGTCTGTTGGGTTTTTGATACCCCATTCCAAAGTAACACCACTAACTGTTTCAACAGAAGACCTTAAACCGAAAGTGAATCCACTAATACGACCAGGTTGATATCTGAATACTCTTCTAGATTGTAGATATGAATATCTTTGATTACTATCACTATATCCTGGACGAGTATCATCAGAACCAAACGGTCCACTAGCTAAGTCTAGTCCATTAATTGTGGCAAAAGTATATGCTAGAGAAGTAGTTGGATTGATAAGAATACTATCTCTAATATCCCTCCAGGTATCAGTCCAAGTATCAACTAGTGCAAAAGACTGTGCAATACCAGCTGCATATACAACATCACCCGACAATACATATGTTTTTGATGGGTCTAAAAATTTATCTTTCCAATCAGCAGGGTAACCTTCACTTGCTCCTGGTCCGCTATTGTAATAATTAAATAACTCATTTCCAAGTTGAATGAATTTTAGATAACGATTAAACAAATCTTCATTGTAAAATCCTACTTGTGTAAATCTAGGTCCAAAAGGATATGAATATGGTACGGCAAATGCTTCTAATCTAATAGCAGACTCTTGTACTTCTTCTCTCCTAGATGCATTATATCTGTTACCATAAATTGAATTTGCTCTCCCATCCCAAGAACCAAAACTGGTTCCTGCAGTGATTGCAAAAAATTCAAACTCATCATTATTCAAACCATAAGATGATACATTAGAAAATAAACTCAGTTGAGTTTCTGCTCTATTAACACCAAGAAGTGTGGTGCTAACTTCACTCGACTCTTTAAATTGTTCTACTACTTTAAGGACATTATTTGATGTATTTACTTCCCTTACTGCCCTATTGATACCTATTATACTTGTCTGTATTCCAACAATATCAACATTATTTGATAAATCAATCCTAGAATTGAATACCTTTGAAACAAAAGTTCCATCTGGGATACCAAGACCTTTTACTCTATCAAAAACTCGAACATTTAGTGTGGTAGAAATACCAACATCATCAGAAAAATATAATTTATTTTTTAAATCACCTCCCTGATCACTCTGAGTCTTAACATCAACAAATGGAAACTGAGAAAATTGTGTGCTTCCAAGACCAATATCAACAGAACCACCTGCTACAAGAGGAACAGTTTGTCCAAATGCAACTGTAGATCCGCCACTTTGTAATACATTTGCAGCACTGATACTGACATCAAAGTTCACATTATAAGTTGCTGTTGATGTACCAACAGTTGAAAATTTTAATCTCGTGTATGCATCTTCAGGGTCTTTTGGTAGTACAATAGATGTCGATCTTTCTGCTGTCGCATCGGCAACGAAGAACTGATCAACATTAGTAATAAGTGGTGTTCCAAATTCGTCAGTTAATAATTCTCCATTGGCGATATTATAAAGGTTATCTTCATTCTTCGGTATAATACTTACTGGGCGTTTATCGTCGCCCAGTTTTACATCCTTTCCTCCGTTCGCCATGAATCACTGCTCCTCCCAAGTAATACTTGCCGATACATTTCCTGTTGCTGTAGGAGAACCTGCTGCGGGGGAGAATAATCCAGGTTTATATTCTTTCTGTGTAGAACCACATAGATATAAACTATCTACAATATTTGTGAGTGGGAAAGAAAGATACTCTTTATTGTAATCAAAGTATGGTGATAAGTCGTAGTTCTCACCTGATGCGGGGATATAGAGACTTGCTACAATTGTTCCCGTCTTTGGAATAGGCGATTTATTCTGCGGACTCACTTTAATTGAAGATAATTGTGCAAGTGTAAATTCACTTGGTTCTGCGCCAACTGTATTTCCTTCTGCGTCTGCATCTTCTTCCCTAATAAATGGTTCAGTGTTGTTTAGAACAATATTAGCAGAGGTTGAATCTAATGCATAGAAGTAGTAACTATCAGTATCAATATTCTTAGTTCTATTTTTTCCTCTGTTTTCTAAGTAACCTAGAACTGAAATTGGTTTCTGTGCGCCATCAGTCTCAAAGTATCCTCTGAGATATCCGTAAGCACCACCACCAATGTCTCTAATATATTCTGCAGATGAACCAACATTACCAGTATTAGCATCAGTAGTAACACTGAATACTAAAGTGCTTCCACTAGTTCCACTACGAAGTATGATTGGTCTACTATAATCACCGGAGATTGCTCCGTCAAAGTCTGTACCGCCTGGAGCATTTCCATCAAAGATTGGATCAGTAACACGAGGATATACTTTAATAGCAGTGTTGTTATCTAAGGTGCAAGTGAATGCTAGAGACTCTTTCTTAATTCTGATTTCAGTTCCAGCACTCAATCCGTGAGCAGAACCTGTAGTTGCACTAATCAAACCAGTTGACGAATCATATGTTACTGCTGTAATTGCATACTTGGTGCTGGTATTCAATGAAGCAATCGCATTTGCAAGATCACTACTACCAGGAACAAATGTATGTGCTCCAGTATATTGAACTAATGGTAGTTCAATAGGAGTTGGTTTTCCTCTCTTTCCAATATTAACTTCAGTACTAAGTTGTGGAAGTGCAGAAGTTGGTTTAACGATTACTGAGGTTGTTTGAAAGATTGGTGTCTTCAAAAGATCAACCTTAATCACAGCATCAGAACCAGTAGACATTCTGGTTGGATATACTTGAGTTCTATTTCTTACGTCTCTACCGGTGCTACTCTGAATGAAGTCTCTACACTTAATACCTACCAGTGGTGTTACACGGTTTGGAATAACAGTGATACTTGCTGGATTGTCTGTATTGAGTGGAGAGTTGAGATGTAAACGACCATTGGATGTGTTTACATAAGTAACTTCAATATTCTGATCAAGAGGGTCAGTAGTTATAATTTTTGCACCAGTGTAATAGGCAGTGGATAATCCTGATGTTGCACCAGCAGTGATATATGGATCAGATGTATCAATTGCATTGGTAAGTGATGCCTGTGTTGAACCTACACCTGTTGAGAACTTTCTCTTCAGTCCAAATACTTCCTGTTCTATTGGAGTTCCATGGCTGAATAGTTTAACCGTTCCACGGTCGCCACCATCAATATAATATGAAGCACCATACTTAACGATATGCTCTGAAGCACTGCCATAACCAAAAGCACTTGCTGTTCTTAGTCCATTAGCATATCCAAATCTATTTGGATTACCTCCACCATACACCAGATAAGTGATAGGAAGTGTCGCATTGCCCAGTGAGGAGACCTTCAACTGGTTTGATGCCCGGAGATGATGAACTCTAACCCAACGTGCTTCTCCGTTGCTTACAGGCACATACGCAAGGAACAGAGCACCAACAGCACCATACCATGAGAATTCAACCTTATACATGGTGACCTTCTCAAGGTCAAGATCCCAGATACTGGTGTCGGTTAGAATTTCATTTGTATTTTCATCAATAACAGGACTTCCTGCTCTCTTATCTGCTACAGCATCACTATAAAGTAATGTATCAGTTGAATCATCTAATCGGTCACCACTAAACCTAGATCTTGGAACACGATACTCATAGACACCCCAGTATTGGATATCAACGTTTTGATTTACCCACTTATTATAATAGTCATTAACATTATCAATCTGACCTTTAAGTGTTGCAGTATTTGCAGCATTTAATGATGTATCAATATAACCTTCAGAATTATCATCAGCATCCGTATACTTATACGGGAACATACCCGTTGGTTTGACTGTAGTATACTTAGTAAGACCTGAACCAATCAAACTACCAGTTATTGGTTGAATAAATGGAACTGGAGTCACTAGAACATGTGAAGAAATACCAGTAAAGTTTGTCAATCCACTTAAAGCAGTGCCATCTAAATTTTCTAGTGAAACAGTACTGATACCAGTAATAGTGTTAACACCAACAGCACCTACCTTATAAATTTTTTCATCAGTAAATCCTGTAGTAACACCGGCATTTACTCCTTTTGAATACGAAACATACTGTCCATCTGTAAGACCAACTACGTATCCACCACCATTAGTAGCATAATACGTTTGAACAGTTGAAACACCAACATTAACTGTAAATTGCTTGACACCATCAACTCTTACGACATTATAACCAGTTGTCCTATTTGGATAATACTTTGGTGATGAACTATACTGACAGGTCATTCCGATCCCAGTCAGTGTTACATACTTACCATTCTTATATCCATGATCATTTTCGGTTGTGATTGTCATCAAACCGGTATTGATATTATATACTGCGTTCGTGACTGAATTAGCAAGACCTGCTAAACTAATTGTATTACCATCAAAGACTGATGTAATACCTACTTCGTGTTTTGGTTGTAATAAAGACTCATCATAAACAGCAGCATGAGTCATCATCAAGTTATCTCTCACGATAACAAGGTCACCCAATTTGCGATTAGTATAACCAGGAGGAACAGAAGTTGCTCCTGCACCAACAGATTCAGATGCTCTTGCATCTAGAGGATTGTATGGATTTGTAACACCATAGTCTGAAGTTTGTTCACCAGAACCATTTCCAAATGGTAAAGGATTAGCAAAAGTATTTGCCTGAGTTCTTCTTACAACACAGAAGTTATCATCTACACCATTGTTTCTTGATTCCCAATAATATCCATCGTAATTATCAAAGATACCATACTTACGAACTGCTGGATTCTGAACATTAGAACCGTCAGAATTAATTAAAGTCGTTTTAACACCAAATGTAGCGGATGAAACACGACCAGGTTGATATCTAAAGAATCTTTTAGATGAAAGAATAGCAGATTTATCAGCAGGTGCTTCAAGTAATGCACCAGATTCTTCTGGAACATGAGTCAGACCCCATCCCATTGTCTGACCAACACCAGCATATACACCTTCAGTACCAACCGAAGCAAACTGTTCTGGAGTTGATGTCCATTCTGTAGGGTTAACATCATATGTGTTAACGTCGGCAAAGATACCAAGTGCAACTTCCGATCTTGGAATACCTAGAAGTGAAAGTGCAACTTCTGATTGAACTTTATTCTGTTCTTCAACTGGAATTGCAGTTTGGTCACTTGCTACAACAACAGGTATTGACTTATCAGATTTTTGTTGACCAGGAGGAACCGGAGCAGTTCTACCTACAACAGTTACCGCTGAATTAGCATTTACGTTTGTATTGTCTGGCATGGATTAGATAACTCCGACTCTTCCTTTGGCGATTACGAATTGCTTCCTTATAACTATATATCCACTCTCGTCACCATTGATTTGAGAAGTAGTTGTGAATCCAGTCAATTTCACTTGTTTTGTTACTATATCAACGGTAATCTTATCTGCAACAGTAAGAACCTTAGAAGAAAGATTTGGGGTTGATGAGTGACTAACAAGTTTCACAACATCTCCAAGAGAGATGATATCAAGATTTTCTGGTTTTGTGAGTGTAACTGTGTATTCAGTTGCCCCTGCGCCAATAGTATTCCAGGCACCTGTGCTGATTCCAATGTATGTTGAAATACCACTAGGAAGATCTAGATACTCTTGTGCAATAATGTTATATCCAAGAGCACTGGTAAGACCGATTTGACTGGTCTTGGAAAGGGGCATTGAAAGATTAATGTAACCACTTTCTCTACCAAACTCTCCAGTATCCTGTGTGGTAATATCAAAGTCAACAAATCTAGTTCCAAGAGTTTCATTGGTTGTTCCCTGACCAACAATAGTTCCGATACCAGCAGATACGATAGTAACCTTAGAAGAACTAATATCCTTAGCATCTCCATCTTCAATGTATTGTAGAACAGGACCAACAAAATCTGCTGCTCTATCAATAGTGATGTTGATAGAATTGAAATCACTATCATAGATATCTGGTGATGGGATAAACTCATCAGATGGTCCAAGAATAATATTGTTGCTAGTGGTAATCTTACCAGTTGCATAAGTTCTAAGACCAGTTCCACAGTTACGAATAATATTACCACCGGTAGAAACTACAGAAGTAACAGATACATCCACAGGTCCAGGATAGTTCTCAAACAGAGAGTCATTGATTCTTAAGACTTGAGATTCTTGTGCATTAATTGGTTCATACGCATATCTATCAGTGATTGAACCATCAACAAATGATGAGTTCTCAATAGATACTCTGGTGCTTTCTTTAATTAGCAGACCATGTGCGGGACTATTACGAAGTTCAATGTTCTTAAAGAGAGATGAAGAAACTCCTCTGAAGTATACCATGTAGTTATCATCATCTGATTCAAATCTAATGTTATTAGAGTTGTTACCATCAATTGTAAGATTATCAATTGTGATATCTGTACCATTAGTAACTCCAATACCAACAAAGTTATTATCAAATGCAAGAGAATTTCCTGCTCCATCAGTCGCATCGGTAGCATAGTACTGTTGCTTCAGGATAGTATTCTTTCCTGAACCCTTAATGGTAAATGATGTTGGAAGGACAAGTTTCTCCGCAAGATATGTTCCACTTGGAATGTTGAGGTAACTACCACCCTTCGCAAGAATATCATTGACTGCTAGGGTAAGACCGTAAGTGTTATCATGGACAACTTTTACATTGTTATCTGTTCCAAATCCAACAGCATTATTGAAGTCGTATGGATTATTTACAGTGATACTATTTGCTCCAATGGATACAATTTCATCCATTGCCCATCCTCTTCTCTGTCCAGTGGTTGCAATACTGGGGAAGTGGATTTGGTCATCATCAAACTGATTCTTATTGCCATTAGATGACCATTCAGTTTGGTCATAAGTTCCATAATCTTTATATGTAATACCAGCAGTTGAATTTTCTAGTTCTTTCGGTCCAAGAATTCCAACCAGATGTGCATCATTAATGTTTGCAGGAGCACCTACAGCAGACTCTTGACGATAAACCAAGATACCATGATTAGTATCTGATCTATTCAAGGTGATAATGATGTGGTTTTGGTCATTAAAGTTATCAATAGTTGCGTGTCCGACACCAGCATCTGGAGTAATTTGAGTACCAACACCAACCTTACCAGTTCTCATATGATACTGAGCAACCCAGTAGCGATATGTTTTAGCGGTAGCAGCAGTTCCGACTCTAGTGAATGTAGGAACAGCAGGAATACCAGGAGACAATACACTATCACTGGATTGATTTACACCAAACAGTTTGACCTTTTCACCAACAGCAAACTTGGAAGTACTAATTCCACTAATTTGAAGTTTGTTGCTTACTGTACTACCAGTTCCAACATATACCGTTCCATCATTACTAACACCATAACTTGATAGAGAGAATGCATCAAGTGTATTGATATCAACTAACTCATATCCATCACCAGTAGAATTGACTTTCAGAACACGATTCTTAGCAAAAGTAGATTCTTCGCTCGTGGTGTTTGGTAGGTCACTTAACTTAAAGTTTTCATATATGTCAGCACGAACTGTACCGCTAACGTCTAGTTCAAATTGAGGAGTAGCAGTTTTAATGCCAACCTTTCCACTAGATTGATTGACAACTAAAGAAGGACTTGAATCAGAACCAACTTGGAAGAATGGATTTGCTTGAACGTTTCCTTTCAACTGCAATTTAATTGCATTGATTCCATTTACAGTATCTAATGATGTAATCTTATTAGTAAAGTTAACTGGTCCTCTGAACTCGGAAGGAAGATTTCTGTTGAGTCCGCCACCAACACGTAGGGTGTTTCTTACGTAAAGGTCATCAAAGATTCCAGTAAAGTCATTTCCGACCTCACTAATATACTTTTCAACCGGTTTGATTCTTCCATCCCAAGTGAAAAACTCACCACGATCATTCATACCAGAGAAGAATGTAACTCCACCCTTCTTCTCACAGTAAATAGATAGAAGTTCTTCTTCTGATGTAAGAGTTCTTTGAATTCTCTGTGGAAGTGCAGTTGAATAGTTACCAGGTCCATAACCAATGTACTCAAAGGTATGACCGGAAGCACGAATACTAGAGAATCTACGAACCTCAGAAGGAATAACTTTAATTCCTTTAGCAATAACACCACTAACATGTGGTTTTGCTATAGTTCCCATCACACCTCTGATGACTGTGAACTGAGTGTTGCTATCTACACTCTTGATTCTTACAATCTCGTCTTCTATTTGAAGGAAATTGCCTTGTTCAATTGTTTCTGAGTGGTCATTAGCAGTTACAAGTAAAATAGTTGAGGTTGTATTGATACCTGAACTTGTTTTTATTGATAGTCCAGCAGAAATACTAAGCAAACTACCAGAGATTTTCTCATTTTGTAGTGAGGTATCTTCACCATATGCACCGAAACCAATCTTTATTACACCCACATTTGCAGTTACTTTTGGAGTGAATACAGCATTGATTGTAAATGTGGAGAGACCTACAACTTCTTTTACAATAAATTCTTTATTGTATGCAGAAATTTCTTCTGATTGTAGAAATCCTTCAAGTTTGACTCTGTTTCCAACCGCAAGTCCATGCTCTACAGCAGTAGTTACTGTACAAATACCAGACAATGTAGTTCCTGCTGCACCAACAATAGTACTGATTTGTGATCGTTGTTCTACTGGGAATAGAACACCACTAGATGTGGTGTAGATTCCTGGATTAGTTACAGTTGAGGTCGTTGCAGCAAACGATACTTCAGTAGATGATGGGAATGAAGGAGCAAAGAATACTCCGTTATAATTACTTGAATTTCTGTTTGATACTGTTCCAACACCAATGACTTGGAATCCAAGTAAATCTTCTCTACTAACATTATTAATCGTAACAACACCAGCGTCACCACCAGAAACCGACATTGTATTACCAACACCGTATGCAGAACCACCATCAACTATTGAAACACTAGTGATTGTTCCTGCTGCACTAACCGCAATATTTGCAGTTGCACCGTCTCCAGTTCCAGTTCCACCAGTCAATGCAACATTATATAATGTAGTGCTTACACCAGGACCATAGTTACTACCTTCACTAGTTAGGGAAAGTTTCGTAACTTTAGAGAATCCGTGATTTCTTTCGGTATAATATCTTACTGTGCCGCTATCGTAAATTGCTCCAGTAATTCCAACACCAATTCTGTTATCCTTGATATACTCAATTACAGATTCTTTGGTGATACTATTGAGAGGATCATTAACCGCAACTTTACCAATGAGTTTATTAGATGCTGCAGATACTGTCTGGTTTGGGTCAACAACTGTGTTGTCCCTATCAACAGTTGGGTACAGGTATCTAAAGTTCTGTTTAAACTTCTGATGGGCAAATTGTGAAACTGTTGGTGAAATATTTGAAAGTAAACATGTAAGATAGTAAATACCATCTTGAACTCCATCCTCATATGGTTGGAGAGTATCTACATCTTGAATAATGTAAGTAGTATTGTATTCATTCTTTTCAAATGATGGAAGGTTTGAATTTCTAGTTGAAATATTATCAATAAATGTTCCACCATTTGCATTTTGAACTGTGAAGGTATTAGTTCCTGTTACAGTTTTTACAAAGAAGTAACCATTATATCCCTGCTCGGCAGTTCCATCAGTATTTGTTGAACTTTTTATATTTTTGAGACGAACTCTATCGTCAACAAACAGTCCATGAGGTTTTTCGGAAGTAACATTTACAACATCAGATCCAGAAGTACTAATATTTGCAATGATACGAGGATTACGATTTGAATTTACATCATTAATAACAGTTTCTTCGGTGACTGTCTTTGATTCTTGCAGAATAAAGTTCTTTGTAGGTGCCTTTGCATTAGAAAAATCTTTGGGGATTACATAACGTAACTTGTAAATTCTATTGGAAAGGTCACGATTTTCTGGAATTCTCTGGACATACGATGATGAATTACTTGCTGCAATTTGAGTTGAGAACCCAACAAATTTTTCATAAATTTTATTTGTAGTTACAGTGTTTGAAGATGAGATATACCAATTGCTATTAATTGAATCATATTGGATTGGATGACCAAGTTCTCCAGGAAGTTTATCAGTTACTCTACTTAGAACTGTTAAGATACCACCATTTGTGTTCTTGATATCAACAGCACTTCCATTCACTGCATTGTTGACTGAGTTTGCAATTTTAATCTCATCAGTACCAAGAGTTCCACCAGTGATCGCAAAATATGCACCTTCAGGTTCAATGCCATCAGGGAGAACACCATTGTCTGAGAATATACGAATACTTTCACCATTAAAGAATGTATGATTATCATTTAATGTAATTACATTCGTTGAAATATCAATATCGTTTATATTTAAAGTTCTAGTAACTGTGAATTCTTTTTTGCTTGATGGACCATCACCTGATGGAACCTGCATCAGAACTGGTGAATTGAAAGTTGAAGTGATACCAGCAATATTTGTGTCTAAGTACACAACTTCGTTCTCACGAGCACCTATTCTAAAACCTTCTGAGATATTAGATGGTGGATTACCCTCATCAGTTTCCCCAAGAATATAGAGTCTTGATGTTATACCAATACCGATAGTAGTACTTGGGTCTAATGGTCTCCAAGTAACATTGTTTGTTTGTTCTTGAGAATCTTTTGGTGGTATAATATGAGTGATATATCCAGTATTATCTCTATCAAATGATTGATTTCTAAATCCCTTAGAGATTAAAGATTTTGCACCAAAGTTAGAGTTTGAGTTTGTAATTGATTGGTCTGCACCATCTTCTGTTAAGAAGTGATTTGCAAAACCAATAGCAAACACAGACACTGCCTGAATGACAGAATCATTGGATGCCTTTACATGGAAACTTTCGTAGTTTGGATTATAAACTGCTTCTTGATTAATATAAAGTGGTTTAGTAACAGTGTTTGGGGCAGTATCGTTAGTGTCATACTGACCGGTAGTTTCATTATAAATTAGGAATGCTTTGGGGTCCTTTTGAAGTCCAATTCCAGTGAATTGGGCCACAACCATAGATTTAAATCCGGTTGCCTTTGAACCATCAGCGTGGAGTCCACACATACCAAAAGCAGATCTCAAAGAGAGATTAAATATGTATGGTGAAGCACCTGTTACATTGTCTGCTTCAATAACAATCTTTTCATTTCCACCGATTGTAATTACATCATCAGTAGGATCTGCAAGCATAGAGTATGTAAACTTACGCTCACTTGTGATACCAGTAACTTTGAAACTTCCATTATAGGTATCAGAACCAACACCAATAACACGGAAGGAATCATCAACATTCAAATTATGTTTGATTCCAGTTGTAACTGATGCAATTGTTCCAGATGAAGTTAATTCTGAGACATTAAAATCATTTGCACTTAAATCTCCAACAATTTTAAACTCTGGACTGTTAGGTTGGAAGTCCGTAGACGTTGGGAAGTCGGTGATTTCCCTGTTACCAGTATCAGCACCATATGCATTCATCAACTTGAAGTAATACATCTGAAGGTCACTTAGACCTGTCAGAGATTTTACATTAACACCATCAGCATACTCAAAGCAAGTCAGTTTGTGATGAGAGAAACTTGGATTTGCTTTCTGACTATAATTTTTGTTGAAGAAAACTGCTTGATTTGCATCAAACATACTGAACTGCCAGAAATAGCAACCACCAGTTACACGGAACAGTGCAGACCTTTCTATCGTTGTGTTTTCTGGGTCAGGGACATATAGCGGTCTAATCTTGGTCTTTCTTAAGTCAAGACCAACAATAGATGTTCCCTTTGGAACAATGAGACCACCATCAACAGAATTGAATTTGTAAAGAACATTAGAAGCGTTATCTAAATCAAATATCGAACTATTCGTAAGTTCAATATTGGGAGACGCTACAATAGATTCATTTTGGTCAAAGTATTGTGGAGACCCGCCATTGTTTTTAACAAAAAATCCTGGTCTATTGTCAATAGTATGAGTTCCAGGATATAATAGAACCGTAGTTCTATCAAATCGGTCATTGCTATCACCAATTTGATAAGAAAATCTTGCCGCTTCAATCAGTGCCCTTTGTAGAGTTTTAAACGGTCTAGTTAAAGAGTTACCTTTATTATCAAAACTATCCGTAGCGTCCAGATCTGATGGATTTACGTAAAGAATATTACCATCGGTATTAATCAGAAAATTTTCTAATCTTGAAAGAGGCATTTTATCAGCGCACTAATTTTTCTTCTGCTTTATTTATCACAGACAGAACTGTCTCTAATCTACAGGTAGTAATTCAGGGTTCTCTAATTCTAAATCAAAAATAAGTGGATGGCATTCTTCCATTACCAAGTAGTTTGACCACCCATACAAGTCATCTAAATCGTATTGAGTATTTCCATTTGCCCACTCTATAATCTCTGAGTCCAAATAAAAACTATCGTCTACATCATCAAATGTATATGGAATACCATTTATAAAATACATCAAAACTAATTGCGTTTTCTTAAACCAGCAATACTTGATGTCCAGATGATACTTCATTCACGTATCCTATTCTGGGAATATTTAGTGGGGTGGGGGCGCTGCTTCTACTTGCAGATCTTTTGTACTCCCTCGAATACGAGTGGTGGGAGTCGAACCCACACTGTCGAAATTTTAAGTTTCGTTTCTCTGCCTGTTGGAATACACTCGCATAAAAATTCAAAAAAGGTCTGGGATGAATTTTTACCCAGAATTTTTTTTCGACCTTTTTTGTAATCAAAAGTCAATTTTGGATTGACTATAATGTTCTCTCTAATCTTTCAGTTGCTTGGTCTGGAAAGTCTCTTGGTCTACTATCTAGAGCATTATCAGTTTTAGGTGAACCTTCATTTGCTTTCATAGTATGCTGAAAATTGATTCTCTTATATCTGATACTAAATGGATCAGGCATCCAATATGTTACTTGCCAATTAATATCAGGACACATTTCAAGATGTTTCTCTACTGAGTGATTGAAGATACCCATTTGAACATGTCCATCATGAGTAATACATCTACTATTACCAATATCAACTAGAAATAATTGTTTCATTCCCCCTTCCAAGTTGGTGGATGAAAAACACAATACTCATTGAATGTGATTTTCATTTCTTTTTCTGTTAGGTTGCAATTTTTTGCTGCTTTGGGTAAATTCCACTTCGCCGCGAACAACATTTCCATAGATTGACGGGTTTCTGGTCTCATAGTCGTAACACTTTAAGATTTCTTGATAGAGGGAATGTGAATACTGCATCAGTCAGTAAGAGATACTTCTCCACGTAACTCCATAAGTTTAATCTCTGCAAGAGTCCCAACACATTCCCAGTATGTTTCTCCACTGATACGAGTATCATCGCAGTAATGTTCTGCAATGTCTTCCTGTAGATGCTTGAGATTAACAAGGTCGTCTCGGTCGATTTGCATTTGAGATTCGTTGGTTACCTGATTATTATAGCAGGTCTGGAGTGGGTCGTCAACCCTATGGTTCAAACTCACTAAGGTCAGACCCATCCAGTGTGCTAATCTGATTATTGATTCTATTCATCTCTGAAGTCTCAAATGCAGATCCAGTTAACAAACTATATGCTTCTAGTTCGTCTTCATCTCTTATCTCTCTCAATACGGAAGAAAGGTCATTGAGACGATTTATTTCATCAATATTAGAATTGATTGTATTTGTAAGCGTAGTCTCACTAGCAGCGATAGTGTTATCGATAACAAGACAAGAACCAACACCATCAACCACACCAGTTGGAGAAATACTAGTAACAGTGGCTGTTGATTGAGGACCAGCAAGTGTGCTACTAGTTGAAACTAAAACTTGCCCCTCAAAAGCATAAGTAGCAACACCAAAAGCAACACCAGCAGCAGGACCAGAAACAGTTGGCCAACTTGTATTTCCTACGTAATATACAGCAGCACCAGCACCAACGGCAGGTTCAGGGTCATCTGATTGTTCTTTCCATTGTACTGGACCTGGAGGTGCTCCATTATTAATAATTTCTGTCTTGTGTCCTATGCCCAATTGTGTTCCTAAAATACCAATAGTAACAGGGTCTATGGGACTCTTCAAATAATCAAAGTCAGAATCAATATCTTTTGTAGATCTAATAACAGTAAAACTCTGCCCAAAAGCATCTCCATTTCCAGTCTGATCTAATATTAATGTAGGTTTAACGCCAGATGTACCAAGATAAAGAGTACCATTTACAGTAGATGCTACAGCAACATTACTTAGAATAAGAGATGGACAAGTAACTGTTATATTAGTATTGGTCTGACTAGTGGCATCATAAAAAGGCACAACAGCATTTGCAGTTCCAAATCCAATGACAGTTGTTCCCTCAGGAAGGATACCAGTAAATGAAACTGCACTTCCTACTTCAGCAGCAAGAGTAGTTCCAATGCCGACATTAACAAAATGGTCTGAACCCACACCAATACTACCCCCAAGTGATGTGGTGAAACCAATAACATTTGCTGTTCCAAATCCAATTACTTTTGGAATAAAACCTTGACTGAATACTGATGGAGAATCAAGGTTATCTGTGACAAGATCACCTAATTCAATACCATCAATTCCTTCATCACTAGTTACAGCAATTGTAATTCCTCCGCCAACAATATTACCTGTCAGTTCAGAGATTATATTTGAACCAAAGTCTCTATTTAAAGGTTTTCTATAATACTTCTGACCATAGTAGTTTTTTTGTTCCTTAAGAGCATCATTTTTGACGCAAGTATATATCGTATATGTTGAATCATCTGCTTGATTTATTCCAGTCTCAGTAATTTCCCACTTCAAATCACTTCTACATCCACTGGAAATTCTTGATAGGTATGCTGCTTGTGCTTCAGTAGACCTAGTATTAATTTCATCAATAAGACTTGGAATTTTTCTATCAATGTTGATAATCAATTCATCAATCTTATCAATCTTAGCATCTTTCAATGCAAGTTGTCCAAGAATACTCTCTCTAGAGTCTTTCTTGTACTTTATTGTCTGTTTTAGTTCTTTGATTATATTATCTTTGGTTGACATATTTTATTTCCAGTTAGGTTTTCTTCTATCGTAATCCCATCCACCAACTAAGAATTGCTCTGGGTTTCCTGGGTAATCATCAGGAGATTCACCATCATAAACGACATGAAGTTTTTCATCATGGTTTCTAGGATCAATCCATCGTGCTACCCATACGTGGTAGAAACATTCAAATGGTTTATCGTCTGCTTCCTTTACAACTATCTTTTCTTTATCCATTTCAATTATATTTAAATGATAATGTCTTTCACCAATAGGTTGTAGTTGAACAGTGATACTATCATAGTCAACCAGACCATCCCAATAATCAGGTAATTGTATCACATTACTATCTTTAAGTCTACCTCTGATATAAATTCCTGCTTCAGGTCCCTCTGCACATAAGTGACGTATTCTTTTTCCTTCATCTTTCCAATGAGGAAGATCAAAAGCACTTAATGGTTTGTTTCCAGTAGCCTTTCCAATAAGTTTTGGAGCAACAACAATTGGTGCTACAATACCGGCATTTGCAAACAATTTACCATTGAAATTACTTACAGCATTCGCAACATTCAGACCATTTTTAATGTCAATAGAGTTCTTAATAGAGAAACCATTTTTTATAGTTCCCCCAAACATCGTATTTAACCCAAACAGATTAGTAGTTCCAAAATTATTCAAGACCCCAAAATACTGAGACACACCACTAACTTCTAATGAGAATGGTAATGTTGTTCCCGGAATAGTAAGAGGAGGACCGATGCTTACACCTGCTCTTACTACTCCTGTCTGAAGTGATGCACCAAATATACTAATGCCAGGATTTGTAAGAACTCCTGACGCAGTATATTGTGACACACTAAGTTTTGATAAATCTGGTGTTCCTATACTGACTTTACCAAATGAACCTTTTGCTGCCTTATACATATATCCTATCCACCGAATGTCCTACCCAATTTCTTTGCCTTGTCTAAGACATTGAAAATTGTAGTGATTAAAGATGGACTGAGAACCGGATCTTGTCCACTTCCGGCAACAATAGACCCAGTTTCAGAATATAATGTTAAACTACCAGCAGTTAATAGCATATCTGAATAAGCAGTTATATTAGATTTAGTTGCAAAAACATTGAACTCTGGTGACTCTGTGGTAATAGTTTTGTTAGATTTAATAGACACATCACCATCAGCATCTGTTGCTTCAATCTTTACATTAGCACCCTGTAAAATCAAATCACCATTTCGTGCTGTGATTTTAATATTTCCTTTCGCAGCATCAAGAACTATTGTCATACTCGTTTCATCTTCTGATAGTTCTCCTGAATATATTTCAAGAGAATCATTACTAAGGATTTTACAATTCCCCTTCTTATAGAAATGAATTCCTTGATCGGTATCAGTGCTCATAGAAAATTCTGCTTTTCCATGTTCTTGAGAATTATATTCAGATTCAATATTAAATCCAGGACGACGCATTGCAAAATACTCTTCTGCATATCTTCCTATTTCTTCTTTTAATATTTGTACTTCTTTTTCTGTCATATACAATCAATAACGCTAGTGATTCCAACAAGACCAGACCTATTGGGAGTTGTGTCTGTATTTCCCAACTGCTTGTAGGACAAGATTGGTATTAAGTCAGCACCCCTTCCTGTTCTAGTATTTATTGTAATTGAGGGAATGAAATTATACTCACTATCAATGTTGGGTATATTAACATCAATAATTGAACCATTACCCGGAGTAAGAATAGGTGTAACAATATATCCTGGTAAATTTACCTCTCCAGATTCACCTGGTGTTCCTGGTACAGTGTCATCAATAATTCTCGGTAAAGGAATTAATATACTATCACCACTGGTGTATCCAATACCTGGTGAGACAATGTAAATCCCAGTAATAATTCCAACAGGGTTAGATGAAATTGGTCCATCATTACTCACATAATTATTACCACAGTTTAGGACAACAATATCACTAATCTTACCATCATCAACGATAACTTTAAGTCTTGCACCAGAACCATAGTTACTATTATCAATCACAGATGCTGCAGTATCAGAATCATATCCAGAACCTGGATTCGTAACCTGAACTGCAATGATGCAATTAGAACCACCTACAATAGGCACTGCAGTAGCGCCAGACCCTCCACCTGATATTTGAATTTCTGGTGGTATACCTTTTTCAAACTTGTATCCCATAGGCATAGGAATCAAATCTCTTTGGCGTGTTGGATTATTAATTTTTTCAGTACAAGCATCAAATATAGTATTAGTTCCAAACAATGATGTAGTAGAAATTGCACTTTCAATAGAACCTAGTCCTTTATCAAGTGCTCCAGATGCATTACCTCCAGTAAGACTATCAGTTACTTTTAATATACTTCCCAATTTCATTCCACTGTAGTCAGTGTCTTGGAATTGATCAGAACCAAAGAAATTACCAATATCAGATTCTGCTTCGCTACGAATTCTTGAAAGGTCAGAGGATACTCCCTTGAGAATATTGATATTACTAACTTGTTTTTCCCAATCGTCTGCTGCTGTAGAAATAGAACCACTTAATGTAGATACCCATTTAGATGGAGTAGTACATTTTCTACCATCACAACCAATGAAACTCAGGATTTGAGACGCAAGGTTAGATGCCTTTCCAATAAAATCTGAGATTACTCCAATACCACCAGTCAACCAATCAAGTCCATCTAAAACTGGTCCCAATAAATCTTCAAGTGATTCAAATAATTTAGCAAAGATACCTGAAACAAATTGCTCTGCCGCACAAAAAGGACCATTAACAATATTTTCAATTAGAGTTCTAAACATATTTCCCAAGAACCCAGTCAAATCTTCTATAACTTTTTCAAATATACAGAAGATAGTATCAAGAATTCCCTGAAGTGCTTTTCTTGATACTTCATCAGAAATAAAGTCTAATGGATTAACAAGATTTAGTTTACCTAAGAACTGAGAGAAGATAAGATTTAACTTTCCAATAATTCCATTTCTGATATTATTAATTATTCCTTTTACAATTCCCTTTACCTGCCTTACAATTCTCTTTATTTCTGCATCCATATCAATGATTGCATTCGTAATCGGATCAACAAACTTGTTTATAGAATTTTCTAAACTATTTGTGAATGCGATAAAGTCAGTAAGTATCTGAGTTATTCTTCCGATTGCATCATTACCACAGTTACTTGGATTTACTTGTACCTTAGTTGCTCTTTTTTCTATATTTTTTGCAGCATTACTACCAGTTCCACCTGATTGAATAACACCCTGTTCAACTGTTGATATTAGTCTTTTAGAAACAATGTCTGCTTGTATCTGATCAAATGTAAGATCAGCATCTGCTGCAGCAGCAGATGCTGCTCCAATAGCAACTGCATCGGGGACAAAAGGAATTACATCTAATTGTATGCTACCCTTTATTGCAGGAGATTTTGGTGTTTGTATAGGATTTGTATTACGAGATTTCCCTTTAGTTGACCTTTCATTATTACCCCCAGTGAAATTTTTAAAAGATGAAGTGCCACTTGATAATAGTTCTTCTTTAGGAAGAGAATTTGGTATTGAATTGTGTCTGTTTAAGAGACCAATGATAACTGGTTGTTGTGCTTCTTCCCCATCGAGAAAAAACCCCATGCATGTTTCTCCACCAACCAAACACAAAGAGTCTCCCATACCACCCTGACCACCGCCAGTGACAGCATCCATCATTACTTCTGCCCAAGGCAAATCCTTCTCTGGTAATTCATTAGTGAATGGGTGATACCCAATTATTCTCACCTTACATCGTTGCCCCAAACTATCCGATTGAGACATAACGACATTTTCTTTTTTCCATACAGAAGAATCGGCAACTCTACCAATCCACCATACAAAACCATCTCTACCGAGAAAATTAGATTTTAGTAATGACTCGTCTATCATTAGTCTTCATACACCAGACATTCTGGTTCTGATGGGTTAGCATCACAGTATAATTCTAGTGGCGTAGGATCATGATGATCACCTGCTTCAATCTCTGACTTATGATGTTCTACATACTCTTCCAATTCATGCAGTTCGCTCTCAATGTGACGACGTTGTTGTGGGGATATAGTTGAGTTGTCTAGAATTTCTTTATCAACTTTAATATGCTTTTCGATGCTTTCCATTTAGTTTACTCCGTATGAATCTCTCATTAGTTTAATACTTGTTGTGTTCTGAGTAGAGGAAAAATGATGTCGTAGTTCTCTAATCAAATATAATCCGCTGGATTCTGGATCAATTTCTTTTGATCTTCCTGCAGACATTTCTGGGAACTCACAGTATATGATATCCCCTACCTTTAATTTAACATTAAGTGGTATAAGAATATTTAGTGCCTGTGAGAATAATAGATTATATCTAGCAGAAGACTTAGCAAAATCTGCTGGTGTCCTTCCTGAAGTTTCAGTTCCTCCATTCTTTGACATTATACCATTGTCTGTGGTCCTGACAAGTATTCTGCTAGAATATTGAGATATATCATCAGGCACTGACAATTTGTCTTGTTTGGTTAGTTTCTTATTTTTAATTTCATTTTTCATATCATAATTATAAACACTTACTTCATTGGTTGAAATATCAAACAGATATGTAAAATTATTATAGGTTCCTGTTCTTAATGCCTTTCTCATATCAATATTTTTTTCATGAACAAATTCTATGATATCAAAATTATTTCTGATATCATTTGCCTTAATAATTTTACCACCATAAGAATACTTAAATATATCTTTCTCGTCTGCACTCCCAGATTCTTTTAAGTCAGATGTCAAACTATCAATACTTTTAAAATTAAACCCTTCACTATTTTCAAAAAAGAAAAATCCAGAAGTTCCTTTTGCCTTTTCTCTTACAGAACCTGATGGGTCAGGATCGGATTCTCCTGCATTAATTGATAATGATTTTGGACCCAACCACTGCAAAACATTAAATGGTTTTCGCATCGAACCAATAAAAGAATATGCATTCGCAGATTCCTCTATATTATTATCTAAAAATTTTGAAGTATTTAAATCATTTTGAAGAATGTTTTTCACTGAGTCACTTATCTTTCCTTCATATCTTTTATATGACCTAGAAACTTCATTATTAAAATACTCTTGAGTTGTGAGATGTAGAGTAAAGTTCTCTGCCATTCTAGTCCCATCAAGACCACTTACTTTATAAACACGAAGATGATTATCTTCATCATTTATTGTAAAGTCACCAGATGCTGTCTCAATATCAATTTCTACTTTCTCTCCACCACGAATTGGTAGATTACTTACAATACTATATGAATTAGTCACTTGAACAGTCATAGTTACTGAGGGACTTAATATATCCTCAAAATAATCTATAGATAAAATTGAGTTTGTGATATCAATTTTATTTCCATCCATAGAAGTAATGAAAAATTGTTTTGGTTTATATCCTCTATATGCTTCTGACATTATGCTCCATCTAGTTTAGTTAACATAAGTGTTTCTATCATACTATCTAGTGAAACGCCAGCAACTATTACGCTATTGTTTCCATTACTACCACCGCTACTTCCAATAGGAATTGGAATTACATCACCACCTTGTTGCTGCTGAGGTGGTGCTACCTCTCTGATAACAACGATATTATCAGAATTTGCTGCTTCTGCCTCAGGAGTAAGCATTGAAACGTTCATATCCTTTGGAGTGGTAGATGCTACTGGTGGTGCTTCACTGCTTGCAGTGCCTAACAATTCAGCACCATCGGCAGTAACAGAATTTATAATTTCTGTTGACCCTTTTGCTAAGACAGATTTTTTAGAATCGGGAGTTCCTAGAAGAACATTGAAGATGCTCATCAATCCATCTAATCTTTTAGCATATGATTCAAGCATTGCGACCTGAGGGTCAACTCTTTGTTCTGTATTTTGGGAACGAGCAGGTAAATTACTTGGATTTAATTGAGCTACCCGATTATTTTGTGATGTTTTATCAGGGTCGAGTCTACCAATAACCAGAGCAGAGACATATGGTTCTGGGTCTATATCAGACCCACCTCCGCCTCCAGCAGGTCTCACCTCAAAATGTAAGTGTTGACCGCCACCACCAAAACTTCTACCAGTATTTCCAATCTCACCAATGATTTCTCCATTATATGGTTGTCCTGGTTTTAAATTTGATTTTCTTGCCAAGTGGGCAAAGATGAAATCTAGATTACCAATTTGAATAATAACTGTATTACCATAACCACTTAGATACTGAACTAAACTTACTCTTCCACTTCTTCTATATGCAACATAGTATCCAGTCTGACTACCAGTGCCGATGTCTACACCGCCATGACCACTACTTCTACCTCTGGTTCTAACTGGACCAGTAGCAACACCATAAGTCTCCTTTATTGCTTTCTGAGATATCACATCCGTGAGTGGACCATTTCTAGAACCAGTCATCGAAACATTTCCAAAATCAGTAGATGGACCTGTGTTATTCATTGGAGTCAATTGACCAGTATCAGTCGTTCCCATTAATTCTTCTTCAGACCTTTCATCTGCGGCTGCAGGAATATTTGGTGATTGTCCCTTATTGAAAATCTTATCATATAACCACCCACCAAGCATATCACCAACATATCCTCCACCAATAAAACCAATAGCAGTTCCAATTCCAGGAACTATACTAAGCATTGCACCAAGTATCCCAGCACCAAGAGCAGAACCGATTGCTTTGAATGCTGCTTTACCTGGATGCACTTTAAATATAAAAACATCCATAGCAAAACCTATTAAAGATCCAATAAATGGAATTCTTTTAACAAATTTTCCCAGCGTCTTTGCTAGTGCAGTACGACCAGCTTTAGATTTAAATATCCTTTCAACTAATCCCTGTATGGGATTCTTACCACCAAGACCTCTAGTGATTGCTGGTCTAGATCTAAATGGATTTTGTGGTCGTTGTATCCCAAACCTTTGTGTTGATGCACCCCTTCCATATCTTTGTTGATATCTACTCTGTGCTGCGTCTGGTCCACCCCTTCCTCGCGAGGGTCTTTCCCTTCTTCGCAATGGGTTCCTTAGTCCACCCCTATTTACATTTCCACCACCACTTTGGGTAATTGCAGTTCCTCTATTGAGACCCAAAGATTTTCTAAGACCTGGTGTGCTTCTGCTACTAGTTACACCGCGACGACCAGTAGTAGAACGACTAGTACCCTTTACTGCTGACTTGAATCCTGCTTTACCTAAAAACTTTTTTATTCCAAATCCACCGAGACCAAGACCTAATGCTCCACCAAGTCCTGATGCTCCAGCAGCAACACCACCAGCAAGAGCAGTAACACCACCAGTAGCAATCGTAGCAAGACCACCAAATGCAGCACCACCTATGCCCAAAGCAGACGCTGCTAGGGGTAATGCCGCAAGAACTCCTAGCAGTCCAATTTTGGAAGGTTTGGCTAAGTTTACATCCTTTTCTAATTTTTTAAATTCTTCTTCTTTAGGAAGGTCAGACTTTTCTTTAGAAACAAACTCTAACCACTTTCTAAATTTTTCAAGTTCACCTTTACGGTCAAGATCAACTGCAGCAATACGCCTAGTTGCTGCTACAGGTCTATACTTTTTTTCTTTTGGATTTTGTTGAAACAGAGAAAGTGTTTTCATTATCCTATAACACCATTTGCGATTCTACCAGAAATAGATGACTGAACATTATCACTATTGGAAGTAGAATAAAATGCGACTGTAGGACTACCTCCTAATGATCTACCTGCGTCCGGTTGAATAATTCTTTGAGGTCTGCGTGATGCTACTTGTTGTACTCCTGGAACAGTAATAAAGGATACATTCGGTCCTTTTTTAGGAGGTATTAGTTTCTTTAATCTTTCAAAATGTGCCTCCCATTCTGCTGGTGTTGCATCAGCATCTGGCATCTCACTTAAAGGAACAGTATATTGCTGTTGTGTAGTAGGTTGTGGTCTATTGAATTTTTGTATCGCTTGTTTTGCTGCTCTAATTCTATTCTCATCATGTGCTTCATGTTCTCCAGGTCTTTCATAATATATTCTAACTGCCATAGATGCTTCTTCAACAGTTTTTGCCTTTTTAATTTGACTCATAGCTCTACTTTCAGAACCTTGCAATTCCGTCATAGAAAATTTTAATTGTGTTTTAATATCTAAAGGATTTAAATTATTACTTGCTGCATAATTATACAAATCATCCTTTCTAGATCCTAACCATTGTCCAATACCAGTAGCACCAATTTGATTTACTGCTTTTGGATCATATTTACTTTCTTGATAATAATTCCCAACAAATCCTGCTGCTTGTTCTGGAGTGAACCCTTGTGATTTGTAAAAATTAAAAATCTTTTCAGCATTACTACCACCAGTAAAATCTGCTGCACCACTTGCTCTAGTAGAACTGCTACTACTGCGTTTTAAATTAAATGGATTAGTTACTGCTCGTTGAGGACCAAACATATTCCCCAATCCAAGTAAACTGGATGCCTGATTTCCTTTCTCTGTAAGACCAAGCATGGAAAGGAAATTATTAAATATATCCCCCATGAAATCTCCTGTCCCGCCAAGAAAATCTCCAATACCTGAACCAATACTACCTACCATACCACCCAGAGTTTTACCTTCTAAAAAGTTAAATCCACCAGCACCAAATGCTTGTTCATATGAAGGCATCTTCTCTGGTTGACCAATTTTTGGAAGTGGTATTCCAATCTTATCCGCAATAGTTTGAACTGCATTATTATATGTTTCAATTAAACCAACAAATTTATTATTATAGAGATCCATAACAAAGGTATAAATCCCTTTAATTTTTTCGTCTATATTTGATAAGAAACCTTTAACATTTTCAAATACATTTTCTGCTTGTCCTACAATAAATTCATATGCTTTCTTTATCTGGGGACCAAATATTGCTGCGACTCCAACTACAACTGCCGCAACAATTCCAATAATACCTAGTTTACCAATACCTCCCCCACTTGTACCTTTACCAAGTCCCTTAATCTGTCCAACAATATTTCCAATCGATGCTCTCAAACTTTTAGCAGCCATGAAACCTTCTACCAGAAGGTTTTTAAGCGAAACAATTGCTGATCTAATTGCTTTAGTATTTTTCTTACCACTAAAGAAGTTTAGATAGTCGAGACCAGATGCTTTACCAAAACGACTCTTCGATTGAGGATTTGCTTCAACTAAACTTGGTTTGGAACTAGCAGGCGCAAGCACTCTACGCTTAGATGCAAAAACTGAACTAGCAGTTCCACCTCTAATAAAGTTTTTTGCTCTTACTCCCGATGGTCTCATTTAGATGCCTTGCTGTTGAATTCGTGTATTCTCTTCTTCAACATATTGATTTAACAATCCAAGATATATATCTCTCTCCCATGGCATCATATTTTCAATCTCTGTTAAACTATATTTATGATGCTGCATGAGAGAAAAATTAACCTTATAGTATGACTCAAGATCAATATGTGCCATGATTAACCGAAAAAACTTTGTAACCCCTCCAATACAACTTCACTTTCAATCTTTGTATTTGGATTCTTCACCTTAATTGTATGAGTAAGTTTTGGCATAGTTGCAAAAAACTTTTCAATTTCTTTGAACTGATTAGAATTTAAATCATCCATCCAAGTAAGTAATTCTTTCTTGGTACAATCAGATGTAGACCAACAATCATCTTCATTAAAGATCATATCAATACATGAAGAAATAATCTCAAATGATTGAGTCAATGATTCACCTTCTTCATCAAAGTTAAAATTAGTAGAAACAAATTGATCCAAAGACGGATACTTCATACGAAGTGTTAATGTATCATCTAATTTAATATCAGGTGTATGGTCACTATCCTTAATAACACCAATCTCATCAATATAAACTTTAACTGGAACCGTAGTCTCCCCATCATCTGGGCAAGTAATAATTAAATCTACTGCTTCACCTACAGACTTACCTCTGATATTCAAAAACAAATATTCAATATCAAATGTAGGAAGAGATTCAACTTTGATTCCTCTAGTTTGAATGCAATCTTTCAGTGTTTTCTTAATTGCATTTGCAATCTGAGTAGAATCTTCGCTTTCTAATGCAAGAATAAGAACTTTTTCTTCTCTAACTAAGAAAGGACGATACTTAATCTTCTTTCCTGTTGATGGTAATTCCAACTCATATGTCGGGGTAGAAATCTTTGGTAAAGGCATAATATCCTATAGATGTTTCAGTAAAATTATTTATCAGGTATACTCAACAGTTACTTTTTCTTTGGGTTCTGTTTACATACAGTGTATCTAGAGTAACTAAAATTGACAGTGACTTTTGTTAGCGTGCTTCCATCATATGAAAATGGAATAGCAGCAATGTTCATTGGGAAGGCATCAATGAAATCATATTTTAGAAGGGGTTGCTCAAGTAGTTTCTTTTCCTTGTTATCTTTATTTGGATTTCTCCAAAACCCTCTTTCAAATTTAAGAATAGAAATACGAGTTTTATATTGATTGGGATATCTAAACCTAAAGAAGCTATTACTTTCATTAAATCCTTCTTGCCCATCTTCATCACCAAAATATTGATCTGACCCTCTACTCAATGGGTCAACCCAATTCAACCACTCCTCAAAGAGACGAATAGTATTATACTCTCTATCAACATAAAATGATAAATCAAAGTCAGCATAAATTCTACGAATTGGAAATCTTTCAATGATTCCTTGACGACTACCACTCTCTTCTGACATATCAAAAGATGAACCTGGTAAGGATGCTTCCGAACATAAGAAATCATATGTTTCTTCTGTGGATTTGGATTGTCTAAACAATCCACAATCAGTAAGATATCGATTCAACTCACCAATACCACTTTGTCGAATAGCAGAACGTCCAAGATTCAATGATACCATAAATTGAGATGTCTGCGACAATGCACCGAATGTGTCCTGGACATCATTCATTCTCTTATACAACATCTCAGGCGAATATGTTGCCATCTAAATACTTTGAAACTACTTATATACTATGTATGTCGTATAAGGGAAGGTATCTCCCGTCTTATCCGAAGAAATATAATGGGAATGCTAAGAATATAGTCTATCGTTCCTTGTGGGAGCGAGGTTTTATGAAGTATTGCGACCTTACCGAGTCAGTGAAGGAATGGCAGTCAGAAGAATTTTTCATTCCATATGTTTCGCCTGTAGATAAAAGAGTTCATCGTTACTTCCCAGACTTCTTTATCAAGTATGTGGATAAGACCGGTAAGTTAAGACAGATGGTTATTGAAATAAAACCAAAGAAGCAAGTAGCACAACCAAATATGAATCCCAAAAGGAGAACTAAGGCATGGCAGAACTCCATAGTAACTTGGGCAGTTAATCAAGCAAAGTGGAAAGCAGCACGAGAGTTCTGTGCTGACCGCAAGTTTGAATTCAAGATTATGACTGAAGACGATCTAGGAATCAAGTAATGGTAAGACGACGTGCTAAACGAAGACGCGCAGGCGGTCCTTCTTATGAAGAAGTAAAAGCACAGATAGATGCGAGAGAAGAGGCATCTAAAACTATTGGTCGAAGAATCATGGACCGAGCAGGTCAAGGTGAAGATCCTGACTGGTATGCAAATGAACTGTTCACTGAACTCCAAGAGTATGGCACATCACCTACAATAGGTGCTCTCTGTTTCTTCAGTTACAATGCAGCATATCCTGCTAAGTATCCTTTCTATGATAGAAGACCCCTTGCATATATTGTTGACATTAATGAAAATAGAATACTTGGCGCTAACTTGCATTACTTAAATCCTTCACTCAGAGGACAACTTGCTGCTTCCTTGATAAATAAGAAACAAGTAGACTTTTCAATAGGTTACTCTAAACTTATACACAGTTACTTTCCTGGTAACATGGGTGATTTATATGCTATTCCAGTTGATGGAAATGAATGGAATGATGTTGCAAAACTAGTGACTGAAAGTTTTGTGAACAAGTCAGGAACATATGTCGAACCTCAAACCGCTTGGGATAGTATTTAAATGGCAGTAAGAACGGATGCAAATGTATTATCCTTTAATCCACTCGATCCTGGTGCAGGCAATACTTTAATCACTAAAGGAACCAGTAGTCTTAAGACTATGAAAGTCACTATCAATGGTGAGCAATATTTTGTACAGACTCGTTATGATCAAGGTGATGGAACTACAGCAGCAGTAGCTGTAGCACAAACTGAAACTGTGACTAAATCTGGGACGGGGAGAAAAAGTAGAACCACAGTCAGAAAGACAGATACTCCATGGGTAATATTTACAGTAAATTCAAAGGGTGAAACTACATTTGGTGGAGAGGGTAGAACTGATAACCCCGACACACTTGGTGATATTGGTCCTATGCATATTACATCTGAAGAGACTGCAAAAGCAATTGCAGCAACTTTTGAGATTGATGGTGCACCTGCTACTCTAGCAGAAGGAGTATCTGAACATAATACCAGAGCAAAAGTATTACAGAAAAAGTCTACCCGAATATTTCATACTAAAGATGAAAGCAGGGTAGTACAAGGTGTAGCAGTAAAAGAAGCAGTAATAGAAGAAACAACTCCTGTTCCTCCAGTGAATATTAACGAATCTCCCAATGTTGACACAGATAATGGTGAAGAACCATCGAATAATGACGTGAATGCCGATTCGATTACTGATGCAGAAGGAAATACATTAGCAACAATTGGAGATAAAAGCAAAGATGTACTCCAATTAATTCAAGAAAAACTTGGACAAGCAAATGCCTTAATTAAAATATCACCAGAAGATCGTGCAGCATTTGAAAAATTATTTGAAGAAGGTGGTGGAGATACAATCGTTGGTGGTAATTATCCAATCGATAATACCTATGGGGAATTTTTCGGGCAAGATTATGTCACCATTGACCAGTTCATATATCAACCACCGAGGAGAGATCAAATATTTGGGGAAAATGCACTACAAAATATAACAAGTGGGAATCAAAGAGTCACACCATTGAAAAAGTTTGTAGCAATGGTCAAGTTACCAATGCCCAATACTATTACAGATGCAAATGCTGTTGCTTGGGGTGATGATGTAATGAATAATCTTTCTGCAGCAATTACTGCTGGTACTATGAATAACCCAGTAGCAGTTGGTGCTGGTGGTTTTCTTGGTAGTCTGATTGGTCAGGGTCAGTTAGGAGCACTAGCAGCACTAGCAATCGCAGAGAATAAGAGTAGTATAGAGGATATAAAAAACTTTAACTTTGCAGGTGCTTTTGGTAGTGGTGCTAGTGGTGCTTTGATGGGTAAAGCTAGTTTGGGTGCTGCAATCTTGGGGATAGCAGGTTCTAATGTCTCGGCAGATGATATATTACAAAGAGGTGTTGGGGTTGTTCCAAATTCAAATATGGAACTTATGTTTAATGCTCCAGCACTGAGGGATTTTAATTTTAGTTGGAAGATGAGTCCAAGAGATGAAAAGGAAGCATTAGAAGTAAAGAAAATTATTCGTTTCTTTAAGCAGGGAATGGCTGCAAAAACAATGACGAACCAGGCAGGACAAAGAAGTCTATTCCTAGGAACACCAAATGTTTTTAGACTTCAATATCGAACTGCAAAAGGAGAAATTATTGAAGGTGTAAATAGAATTAAACCCTGTGCTGTTGTTGGAACATCGGTGAACTATACACCTGATGGGGCATGGGCATCGTATGATGGTGGTCAACCTGTCAGTACTATCCTATCAATCAATATGAAAGAACTTGAAGCAGTATATGCTTCTGATTATAGTGAGAAACAGATTCTTTCAGAAAGACGATCCAAAGATATTACTGATGGGACAATGGGAGAGGATGGTGATCTTTATTCAATTAGTCCAAACGAGGTAGGTTACTAATGTCTTATTTCAGAGAGTTACCAAATATATCTGCTCTATCTTTACTGCCAGGAAGAGCACGAGATGATGAAAGAGTTTTAATCAAAAACTTTTTCAAGAGACCAAAACTTAGAAGCGATATTGATATTGCAATTACTGCCTTTGATTTTAAGGTTATTAAAGATGGGCAGAGACCTGATAACATTGCAGAAATTATGTATCAAGATCCAGAATTGGATTGGGTAGTTCTGATTACTAATAATATTACAAATATAAGGGACCAATGGCCACTGTCTAACAATAATCTTCATAATTATATGCTAGATAAGTATGGTTCTGAACAGGCACTTCAGGAAGTCCACCATTATGAAACATTTGAAATTAAAGATGAATATAATAGAACAGTTTTAGAATCTGGTCTTGAAGTAGATGAAGATTTTTCATTCACATTCACAACAGTTAATGGTAACCTTGTAACGAAATCAAATGCAGCAGGTCCAGTTACAAATTATACTTATGAAAGTACAAGAAATGATGCGAAAAGAATCATTCGTGTATTGAAACCAAAATTCGTTGGTAGTTTTATCAGTGATATGAAAAAGATGATGAAGTATGAAACATCTTCCCAATATATCAATAGAACTACTAAGGCAGCGTTTAACACCAGAAAATTTGGGTTATAAAAAAACCCTCCTTTCGGAGGGTGTAAAGGTCAGGAGTTGACCAGTTTAGCAAAGTAGTTGAGGGAGTCGTCTTCATCTTCCGTGTTGCTACTGAGAGTGGTGTCGGGGTCATTAAATGACTTACTGCGACCTTCACTCAAGTCCTCATAGGAAGCACCAGCGGCACTAGGTTCAGAGTAGTCACCACGACGCTCACGTTCCCATTGTGCTTCTTCTTCCTGAGTCTCAGGGTCTTGCATCTTAGGAGTACCCTTGTTACCAAGAGTATAATCAAGACGCTTCTGAAGTGCATCATATGCCTTGAAGTTCTTAGGGTCAAGGAACTCATTCAGGTCATAGAGATTGTTGTAGATTTTCTCTAGTTTATCATCGTCATCGAACAATGCGCTAGGGTTAGCAAACTCACTGCTATCATAGTTCTGATAACCAGCAACACGGCGAATCTTCAGTTTGAAGTTTGCACCCTGCCAGAAATCAAAAGGATTGATAGGTTCTTCGTCAGCAAACTCAGGCTTCATTGCTTCCATGATTTTATCATGGATCTTCTTACCATACTTGTAAAGGAAAACTTTACCGTCGTTATCGGGATTAGAAGGATCACTTACAACAAGAATGTTGCTATAGTATGAGAGTTTACGCTTTTGCTTACGTGCTTGCTCTTTACCAGCATCAGTGCCGTTGTTCCAAAGGGTAGAATTATATTCACATACAGGACATTTCTGCTCTTTAGTGGTTAGACATTGGTCAATCAACCAACCACCAGGACCTTGGAATGCATGGGTATAGACTCGTGCCCAAGGAAGTTCATTTCCATCTGCTTCAGGGAGGAAACGAATAACTGCAAAACCATTACCAGTCTTATCAACTGATGGTTTCCAGATACGCTCGTCAGCACCATTCCCCTTGTCGTTGAGTTTTTCGACAGACTTGATTAGTTTATCAGTAAGGGAACCAGAACGGGACTGCTTTTTGAGATTTTGAAAAGACATAGGATTGATTAGGATAAATTAGGATGTGTTGGATGTGGACAGGTCTATTATAAGGCATGTGCCTTCAGATGTCAAGTGTGTGCTCTAGATTTGCGATAGTTTTGTCGAGTTGCTCAAAGAACTTTTCCATGCCGTCACTCTCGGTATATCCGAACATCTTTGCTGCTTCAATTACCTTCTCCTTAATCACTAAGGCGTCAGGGTCATCAGACAGTGAGACACGAAAGAAGAACAGTTTCTGTTTCTCAAGGAATGTCTTAAGTCGCGCCAAGTGATCTCTTCTTTCTTCAACACTATACTCTGCAAGATGCATTAGATCAATAGTGAGTTCTTGTTGCAGTTGCTCAAGCTCCATGACTGTACCACGGACTTGATCTGAGTCAAAAAATCTCATACTACCTGCTCTTTAAGAATCGACTTGAATTTGTTCACATCAATATTTAGGAATGGTTTATACTTTTTAATTTTGAGACTGACGGTATTCCACACCGGGTCTTCGAGTTTTTTATCAAAGTTCTTCACATATTCTAGGATAATATCTAATATTACCATGGTCTCAATAGACAAAGCACCCTGCAGATATTTCTTCAATACCTCAGGGTGTGACTGTCCCTTGATAGAGAACAGTTGTTGAAAGTTTTCTTTGTTGACGAAGACTTCTACTTCTGTCTTGAACATATAGGTTAAAGTTTGTGACCTTTTCATCCAAGATTTATAATTATCTTCTCCAGAGGAAATAATATCGCCAATCCATAGACGGTCTGGGTCATCACACTCAACAAAGTTTGCTAAAAAGTATTCTTTAATCTCACTATCATCTTTTTTGCGAGACATTCTTTCAAAAAAGTAACGATCTTTACGATTGTTATATGCTTGAACAGATGCCCTAGACTTACCAGAGTATTTGAAGTAACTATAACTCTGCTTTGTAAAATGATTTTTGAATGCTAGATATGTTTTGTATACATCAATCGGTGTCATCATCAATTCGTTCAAAATCTTCAATTTCGTCTGCAGTAACTTCGTGTTCATTATTGATTAGATACCAATGATGGCCAGAACGTTTACCAAGATACTGTAATTCTTCATCGATCCATGAGTTTTCACGCATTGCTGCTTGAATTTTATAATGAATCAATTCACCTCTAGAAATCATAATGGAAGTTTTGCTCGTGTAGTTTTTTTCAAAAAGTTAAGTTGAGTAGCGTCACATTTAAGTTTTTCTTTCAATGGTTTTGAAATTAATTTACCAACAGATTCCATTTCGATCTTGTTCTCTTCACAAAACGTGAGGATAGCATCGATGTAATTGAACTTGTAAGTCTTGACTAGACTCTCAACCTCTTGTGCAAACTTTGCTGGACACAGAAACTTTTCCTTGATGAGTTCATCAACTTGATTCTCCATATTCTCCTGTTTTATATTCGACGAACTTTTTGATGTACTCTGTGAGAAGTTTAATATAGTGACCCTTGTTTGTTTTTTCGTAGACAAAGCTTTCTCCATTTTCTGCAACCATAATAGTAATTAATTTTTTAACTGGGATACCAGTCATTTCAAAATACATGCAAGCATAAGCAGTCTCTTGCACGAAATAATTTTCAATCCATTTTTCGGGTTTGATCTTGGCCGAGGTCTTAAAGTCGATGACTGCAAGTTCTCCGTCGTACTCTGCTATGCAGTCTACTCTACCTGCAAGACCAAGATAATCACTATACAGCGATTGTTCTATAACATGTATGTTATTTATACGGTCAAGATTCTTTTTCGCTGAGAGTAGAAGAAACTTTGTAGAAGGAAGCATATCAATGTCCTTGATGGGAACATTCTTGATGTATTGTTCTACAGCGTCATGGAACTTTGTCCCACGAAATGTAGATTCCCTAAGGACTTTATTTGCTTCTTCTTCACCGACTCTCTTTCGCCATTTGACAAAAACTTCACGGTTATAGAAACTCGTTACAGAAGTGATGGATGGATACATCTTTCCTGATGGAACTTCGTAAAAACGAGTTCCATCAATCATGGTTGCTTCTAAATCAGTTTCGCCTTTTAAATTATCTAGATGGACAAACATTAAATACCGAGTGCAATTTTAGTCATGATGTAGTTACGAACAAATCCAGATCTAACAATATCATTGACATCATACTCTACACAAGTAAAGTCATCAGTCATTGCTTGGATGATCTTCATGAAATCAAGAATTCCATTACGCTCGTTGGTCTTCACAAGGTCAGACTGTGCTGCGTCTCCACAGAAAACAATCTTACAATTTTCACCAACTCTTGTTATTATACTATCAAGTTCATGAAAATTCAAGTTCTGCATTTCGTCAACGATGATAATACAATTATCCATTGTAGTTCCACGAATGAATGAGGTAGACCAGAAGCGAATAGTCTCCTGTGCTTTGAGTGCTCCATAAAGCATCTCAAATTCATTCTCATTCTGCATCTCAAACATATACTTCACCATATTCTTATATGGAATTTGGTATAGTGCTGCCTTATCTTCATGGTCTCCAGGAAGAAATCCAATCTCACGAGTAGAAACAAGAGAACGAACCACATACACCTTTTCATAAGGTGTGAATTGATCTAATACGTCTTTAAGTGCAAGGTATAGTGCAACAAAAGTTTTGCCTGTACCTGCTGCACCATAAGCAAACATATTTTTGCCTGCATTATATGCCTCAAAGAACTTTTCTTGGTTATCTGTTAATGGTTTGATGTCAACCATTAAATCAGAATTGATTGGATGCTTTCTCTTCAGTTGTCTTGAACTCATACTGCCGACTCCAACACTGGAACCGCCTTTTCTCTTTTTAGCTGGCATACTTAGATTTTTTGAATGTTAGCACCTGGGACTGATTTTACCTTGGATAGAACATCGTTCCATCCAGGATTCTTCTTACGAAGTTTATCCTTCCATTCACCGACTTCACCTGAAGCAGGACAAGTAGATGGATCACTCCAGTCCCTATGCCAGTCAGGATTATCGTTACACCACTGAGACCATTCAGTGACACTCATTACGATTTCTTTTTGCTCACCAGTCTCTTTATGGACTATTGGATATGTTGCCATGGTTACAAAACTCAATGAATTATTTAGACCCATTCAAGGGCTTCAGCAATGATAGAAAGGTTGTTGTGTATTTTTTTGATATGCTCTGCAAAATGTTTTACATCCATATCTAACTTCATACTATTACATATTCTACAGCAAGGAACGCAGTTCTCTTTGGTATAACCAAGAGTATTATCTACTCTATCAACACCTGTATAGTAGAAATCGCCACTGGTTTTTCCTCCTCCCTTTACTCTATTCTGACCTTGACTTCCACAATAAAGACAAGGAGCAGTTGCTATACCACAAAACTCATCTTTTGTCAAGTCAAATGTGTGGTTTCTTTTCTCCGCACATTTAGAGTATTGATAGTATAAGTTATTTTTTGCAGCCTCACCAGGAGCAAGTTGCCAAGACCTGGTGTATGCTCCACCATTATGTTTCCAAGTAGAGGATATTTTTTGGTTACATCCACAGGAGTATCTCCTCTTTATGTTGAAACTATACATCTCCTTTACATTATCACATAAAGAACACCTCACAACTCCTCTGGTGTGTCGTCCTGATTTAGTTGCAGGTATTACTTCCAGTATAGTAAAGTTTCCTACAACATCTCCAACATTGATAGAAGATTTTCTTCCCATAGTAGTAATGTATCCAACTACTTATATTTATATTATATCATATCAACCACTCATTATCAATACCTCCAAGTGCTTCTGCTGTTATGGGAAACTCTTTACAAAATATCTCCTTACAAGATTTTGCAATTTCCATATGCTCTTTCTGTGTTCCATTCTTCTCTCTCAGAGCAATGTAAGTAATCCAACTCCGCAGACTGCCAGTCATGTAGATTCTGGTGGGAGTACAGAGGGGAAGCACATTTCTTGCACATTCCTTTGCCACACCACGCTCAAGCATCTGCTGATATAATGCCATAGAAGAATCAAACAGAGTCTGCATTTGCAGTTCCATGTTCTGAATTATAAAAGGATCAAGGTCATCAATCGAGTTCTGACGATTCTTTGTATCCTGACGGCGAAGTTCAGGCAAAGGAATCTTATCACCAAGCAGAGATGAATCTGCATACCGTTGTGAAAATTCTTGATATGTGAAACTTCTATGACGCAATATCTGAGCCGCAATAGCACGGGTAGTCTCAATCTCTAAGGTCATAGTGGATTGTTCAAACACAGACCAGTGGTTGTGCTTGATACAGTAACGTAAAAGACCAGCGTACTTATCGTTCTCCTGGTTACTGGGGTTGGAAACTCTAGCGATATACGCCATAGTCTTTTCTGCGTCAGGAGTAACGCTTACTAGTTGTGCTCTCATAACATTTGCAATAATCTATGTTCTTTGTGATGATTTCTTGTGCCCTTATATGTTTTGTGTAGAGTTTGTTTGTTTAAATCATTCTCTAAACAAAATGTCGTAAGGTTTTTCACCTCTATTATATCACCAGAAGGGATTTTAATCAACCACCTTTTAGAGTTGTCTGGCATTTTATAAACCCCATTCTTAATGGCGTCTTCAACATTTTCTTTTATTGTTCCCCATTTTAGATTAGATAAAGAGTTATTATCTTTATTGTCGTCAAGATGTCTAACTACTTCGTGGTTCTTTGGGTTTGGAATAAATGCCATAGCAAGAAGTTGATGTAGTCCTTTCTGCCTTCTTTTTCCTTTTAAATCATACAAAGAAAAAGCATAGTATCCCCTTTTGTTTTTATGCCCGTTAATATATCTTTTAAGTTTAATCGAATAAACTTTTCCATCTGGGTATATTTTATAATGAGGATACTCATCTAGTATTCTACAATCCATCTCCATCATCGTCATTGATTAGTAGGTATGGATTATTTATACTTTTAGTCACGCCATCATCATCGTCTTCAAAAATCTCATCGTAGTCGCCTACAATTGTAGTATTTCTCTCATATGTATATGCTTCTATATCCGAGTAAACCTCAGACTCCAAAGCATCGACAAGAGATTTTAAATTACGTACAATGAGTTTTAGTTTTTGTTTGTCCATAAACTCAATTACAGTATCCATACATTCTACACAAAAAAAGCGTGTCTGTCAAGACACGCTTCGTATATTAATTTAATAGTCTCCTACATATTCGTTTACATACAGATTGAGAATCATCGCACTCAATCAAACAATCAAAGTAGTCGTTTGTCAAATCCATTTCATCATTATATAAATTTAAACTTTGTCCAATATTCCTCCATTCAGCTAATTGGTTACTTGACATGACATTGTGCATAGTTTAACCCTTAAGAGTTTACATCATTGATATAGAAAGATTTTCAGATCATAGGAAGTTTTTTAATTCTGTATTATTTAGGTTAGTTTGTGTTAATTCACTAACATTTGTTAATTCGTTACTTAAAGACAAAAAAAGAGAGGATAGTCAATCCTCTCTGCAATGTAAGTTAATGAATCACTTAGTATAAGTACGACCACGATAGCAGAATGTACCGTGCGACTCTTTGTTTTCTACACAACGAGTAGAATACTCAACACCACGATATGAAGTGTGAAGAATTTGTGCGTTATGCAGTGCAGATGCTTTGTTGATCTGCTGCTTTACCATTTGAAGGGTGTTCATGTTGTTACTCCTAAAGTAGTTGGATTTTTAGGTCCGTTCCTTTAGTCGTTTGCGTCCCAATACCACTCACATTCTGGTGCTGAGTCCTTAAGAGTCTCAATCAATTCAATCTTAACTATATTACTAAGATTAGAATTTTTCTCAATCTTCAGCATAATAGCATCAGTTTGAGTACAGCTGAGTGTTGTATAGAATAATAGTTCTAACATGGGATGAACGATTAGAGTGATTTTTTCCAGCGACGAATAGAAGTATGAGATGTTTGATAATCTTCTGCAAGTTTTCTAATAGGCAGTGTAGCAAATCATTCTAATTCTCCGTTCCGCGACTTACTTGCGTCTCCTAATCAAGTCCAAATTTGTTCCAAATTAGGAGATGAACGATAGGTCTATTATAGACCTCATACATTATTTAGTCAAGTAGTTCTGCATTATCGTTTTCTTTCATAAGATTAGATACTACTTTTTCTGTACCGTCAATAACTTTAATCTGATACAGGTTAGACTTCATATACTTTTTAATTTTCTTGTACTTCTTCTTGACTTGCTCAATACCATCAAAGTTGATATCAACATTCAGATTATTGTCAGTCATTTCTTTTTCTTTTCTTCTTTCTTGGGTTCACTACCAGGAGCATTCCACATTTTGGGATTCATTGTTCCACTAGATTGTTTCATATCAATAAAGTTATCACGATACTTGTCCCAATAATGATCAAAGATATCTACTTTCTTAGTTGCAATAACTAAATCAAAATGTTTTCCACCATCTACCTTATACTCAATAAGATAGCAGGTATAAGGTAGAGACTTATCCTTTGATAATTCTGGATCACAATCTTCATGCAATATTTTAAGTTTACTCAACTTCTCCCTCCCCAAGTGATATCAGGATATGCTTGAGAAACAATATCCTTAGTAATATTATACTTATTTTCTAGGTTCTTATCCTTTACAAGGCACAAGATCTCTGCGTCAAGTGGATGCAGACCTTCAAGCATCTGAATAAACATGGTCTCTCTACGAAGACTCTTAAGTTGGTCGTTACCACCTTTACAGAAGTTGTAAAATCTCCGATACTCTTTACGAATAGTGGTCTTGCCTTTCTTCAGGTCACTAATTCCCATGGAATCATTCTGATTATATTCCATGGTACCAACTGCCTGAGCAATCTTAGTGCTCAGAGTACCAGTAGTAATTTGCTCATCCTTCATACTAGAGTATGGCACTTCACCAGGAGGGAGCAGAGAAATCACACTCTCATCAAAATTCCAAATGAATAATGCTTTGATAGAATCATGTTCATGCTTCTTAAGCACCTCTATCTTCTTTGCTTTTGTTTTCTGCTTATTCACCAGAGCAAAAACTTCAAAGGTAAAAGGATTAGGTGGCAGTTCCAGTGTTGCTGGTGCTGCCTTCGGTCTAGGAGTAGACGCTTTCTTAATCGTCGTCTTCCTCGTCGTGGTCTTGGGTTTCGTAGTCATTTTCAAATCTTACAGCTAAAATTTCATCTGGTAATACATTACCATATTCATCCAACATTTCAGGATGAATGTACGGGAGTGCCTGTCTTTGGAATATTTCTCTTGCAATGAGTCCAATCAAACCACCAATAAGCAGAAATTGAACAGATACAAGGGAAAAAAGAGTTATAGTTGCAGCATTCATAAACCTTCTCCAAGAGATTTTTTTCTAATAAGTAAATTTATCTCAAAGTTAAAATGAATCTCTCTTCCAAAGAAAGAGACCATTTTGGCAAACTTCACATAGTTGCCTTTTTGGGGTGCTGGTCTCCCTCCCAATAGTAATTCTACACCTTTATTTATTGCAATATCAGAGGAGTTTTTCTTCCCTGAGGTATTTGATGGTTTCACTACATCCTCCAAGTTTCTTTTGGTCCGCTAGAATTTGGGGAAATGATGTACCATGTCCGAATTCATTATAGAATTCATCAGGGGTGAAGTCTCTTCCAAGTTTATATTCTACAAACTTTTGTTCGGTTAGTGTGAGGACCTGAACGATCTTATCACAATATGGGCATCCTGGTTTTGAATATACAATTAAATTCATTGTTGTACTCCTTTCCAATCATTTTCAAAGATTGCCATTCCCATATCGGTAAGGATATGATCATGCATCTGTTCAAATATAGAAGGTGGCATAGTTACTACACTAGCACCATTATACCATGAACGGACAGCACGTTGCACACTACGAATAGATGCCGAGAGTACTTGAGTAGGAGCACCCTGTATACGATACAGTTCAGAAATAGAACGTACAACTTCTAGACCTGCTACTGATTGGTCATCCAATCGTCCTACGAAAGGAGAAACATAATATGCACCTGCTCGTGCTGCAAGAACTGCCTGGGCAGCAGAGAAGATAAGAGTCACATTGACACGGATGTTATTGTATGATAATTCGCTGCAAGCTTTAAGACCTTCACGAGTCATAGGAACCTTAACAGTGCAAGGAAACCCAAATGTTTCAAACAAACGACGACCTTCTGCAATCATATCATCAGCATTCCCCATGACTTCCATGCTGATATCTCGGATACCCATGTCCTTGATCTCTTGATAGACATCATCAGGTTTCCGACCACTCTTCATAATCAGAGTAGGATTTGTAGTGATGCCATCAATCAATCCAGTATCATTATATTTACGAATCAATTCTGTGTCTGCTGTATCCAGAAAAATTTTCATTTGAGTTTATTTAAAAATTCTCTCTCGTCATTATATAGAAACTTCATATCTTTGTCAAGGAAATATTCAATTCCTATCACGACTTCTGGTAGCAACCATTCATGCACTGGTAGACATGCTTCCCAGTTCACAGGTTGAATACAATTCATAACCACCACCGACCAAAAGGCAGCAGCATAATTGATGATGCTAGTCATGTTACTTTCCCGATAACCCATGACCTCATACCGAATGGAGTATCAGCAATCAGAGTTTGAGTTAGTGTTGCTACCTCTTGTGGCACCACCAAACAGAATCCAATACCAAGATTGAATACATTACGCATCTCATCTTCAGCAATGTCTCCTGCCTCCTGGATCTTGTTAAAGAGTTCTGGTCTCTCCCAAGCATCATAGTCAACATCAACTTTAAGACCTGCTGGAAGGCATCGTGGAAGGTTCTCAGGCAGTCCTCCACCTGTGATGTGTGCCATGCCTAGGATAGGAACCTCATCCAACAGGTGCTGGATCAGACGAGAATAGATGGTGGTTGGAACCAGCAGCTCAGGCATCTCTTTATAATAGATGTAATTTCTCCACAGCATATCATTGACGAGTGTGTATCCATTACTATGAAGTCCACTGCTCTCAATACCAATGACTACATCACCAGGTCTGATGTTACTACCATCAACAATATCATTCTTCTCTACAATACCAGTACAGAAACCAGCAAGGTCATATTCAGTTGCTCTATAATGTTCTGCCGTTTCTCCACCTAGGAGTTCCATACCAGCCATTACACAACCAACATTAACTCCATACACAATGTCACTGACGTTAGCATCAAGTGATTTAGTAGAGATATAATCTAGAAAATATAATGGTTTAGCACCAGAACATATAACGTCATTGACGCACATAGCAACAAGGTCCTGACCAATAGTGGTGTAATCAAAAGCAATCCTACAGATATTAATTTTAGTTCCGACACCATCAGCACCAGATACCAGCACAGGTTTCTCATATCCTGATGGAATCTCCATCATTCCATTGAACCCACCAATGTTAGGTGCCAGTGCTTTGATATACTCTACAAAGGAACGTCCCTTAATAATATCAACACCAGAAGTTTTATAATCCATCAGTCTCTTCCCAAACGAATGTACAAAGTAATCAATGATTGTGAGATTAGATCACAAGAATATGTGAATCCAATCTTATCTTCCTTGTCCCAGTGTTCTCTTTGACTTTTAAGAAGTGTGGAAAACTCCTTAATTTTAGACCTCATTTCCTCTTTAGATAATTTATCCAATGATTTCACCTTTGGCAATTTGTTCACGACGTTTTAGTTTCCATACGATGTAATCCATTGTAGGGATACACATAGGATTCCAACCAACAAAGGATGTTGATTCTCCACTTGGTATCTTCCAACAGGGAGCATCATCATTCTCAAGGTCTAATGACTTACGATACTCTTCCTCACCAAACATAACAACAGCACGTTCTGCTTCATTCAAACTCTTGAAGCAATCAAAAGAATTCTTTCTAATGATGTCAGGGATGTGATGTTTCATTTTGAATCTCAAGTTTAAGTTTACGAATACCAGTGATGAAATAACCAAAGTCCCTGGTTTCTGTGATGGGTTTTGTCTCACCACATACACCACACTTTGATTCATACACAGATGAACATCCTACAGAATAAACTCCATACTTATGTCCACAATCAAAACAAGTGTTGTAGGCAGTTTCAAGTTTCTTAAGTAGGGTCTTTTTTTCTTTGATGGTCATTATTAAAATCTCCAAGTGCGTTCCAGTAATCCAATATTCAATCCAAACTTATAAACACTAAACAAAATAGAAATTAGATTGCCCATACCAGATTGGATTTGAAGAAAAGGCCAAACAGGATACTCATACCAATGTGCTGATGCTTGAAAAAGTGCCCATCGTTTGGTGAATAATACTTGGACATACCAATCTTGTCCAAAATCACAATCACGGGTGAACTTAATTAGTTTCATGTTTCATATCCGTAATACTTCTCGTTGTAGTATGGGTTGCTGTTTATAAAGAACGACTTAATAAACTCTTCTTTACTTTCTTTCTTTGGTGGCACATAGTACATCTCCAACCATCCTTTATTGATGAGCTCAAAGAAACTTGGTTCCCACGATGCTAATGAGTTTAATGGATCAAACCTTTCACTGATTGCTAACCACCAAGTATCATACCAGTCTCCACCAAATCTAAAACGGATCTTGTCAAGTTGTTCTTCGGTCATTGGATTGCAAGTGGTTGTAGTCTATCTAGAATCTCACGATAGGCAGGTACAATATCTCCTTCATCCTTTCGGAATAGGTCTTTATCAAATCTTTCATCACTACCAATCTTCCATAGTCTCATACTATCAGGACTAATTTCATCGGCAAGATACAAATCACCATGAGCATCATAACCATACTCAACTTTAAAATCTACAAGGTCAACGCCCATGATGTAAAACATCTGACGTAAGAAATCATTGATACGCAATGTCATCTCAATGAAAGGTTCAGGATCATATCCCATCAGACGCACACGGTCAGGGGTGAGTAGAGGATCATGCTTGCTATCATCCTTCAGGAAGAATTCTACAATAGGATGTGGTAGTGGAGAACCTTCTACTAAAGTTGTTTCTCTTACAATAGATCCAGCAGCACGATTCCTACAAATAACTTCTAGAGGAACAATTTCTACCTTCTTACAGATCATCTTGTTAGCACCAACCATATTAATATAATGAGTTGGAATAAGTTCTTTGGAAAGTTTCTCAAAAATGATAGATGAAATACTGCAGCAAAGAGATCCTTTTCCTAAAGGATGATCAACCATCTCACCATTGCCAGCAGTTACCTTATCATGATACTCAATGATGACTTGCTGTGCATCGTCACCTGCGTATACCGTCTTTACCTTTCCTTCTGTAATTACTTCCATTAATTAACCTCAGATTTGTATGTAATAGTAATTTGATTATATACTTCATCTCTATTGTCGCTGTTGTAAACATGACAACTTTCCATCTTAGCATCTAATAATCTCACCACATTATCTAGTTGCCATTTAGCAGCATACTCTTTAAATTCAGGAGTGATACCTATCTTATTAGATCCTGGTGTGTTAAATTCCATTACTCAATACCTTTAGGAAATTCTTCAATCTCAGTCAGTTCGTAGTCCCAGTCTTCCATGACTGTATTGGCAAGAAATCTATCAGATAGCATTTCAAGTTCCTTCTCAGCATACTCTCTGCTCTCTGCTTCTAACCAAATATCAATCACCTTACCTAGTCTAAGTTTCTTGATATTTAACTCAGACAATCTCTTACAGGCATCTCTCACGGCATTACCAGGAGAGTCATCAACCTGTGATCTCAGACGGACAAATACAAGTGCTTTAAACTTCATGCTTGTTCCCTCTCATCAAGTGCTTCATTGATAATCTGCTTCAACTCTTCACGTTCTTCTGGTGTGAAGATTGTACGGATTTTCACTGGCATCGGTTCATAGCTACTTGGTTTCTTTGATTTACCAGGAAGACTCATGCCTTGAGTATCAATTTTGTCCATTGTTCTTTTTCACCCAGCAAGGTTTACATAACGAATTTGTCCAACTACCACCAGGTGCTTGGTGTCCTACTTGAGGTGTTTGATTCGCTGGCACCATTTTACCACACCCAACGCATTTTGTCTCCCACATTTCCATAATTACTTTTTGCGGGTTTTTATTTCATTGCAAATTTCTGTGATTTCAGATTCAAAATAATTCCTATCTCTTTTTATTAGATCCCGAATATTGATACTAGTTACATAATTATAATTATGAATATCATTTTTGATATCATATTCCAATTTATGAATACGATATCCAAGTTTACGCATTTTAAAATATAAAATACAAATTATAACAACAAGAAATCCTATTGCGTAGTTGATCATTAAAAAAGAGGGTCCTTAACCCCCTTATTATATCACTGATTGTTCTGCTTGTAAAGGTCTTCAAGTCTTTCTCTACTGAGATCAACATACATCAACTCTTCACCTGCTTGTGGTGCCTCGGGATGCTTTGGTTTGGGAGGATTCCTCATCTCTACGTTAATAGATTGAATGTTACTCCACATCATAGCAAACGCAGCACCAGCAATGAGAGCAAAGCATACACCGTAAACAAAAACAAGATAGTGATTCATAGTAGTTATTTGTTGTTTTTACATGATAGTCCATAATAATAAATCTTATTGTGATTGTTCTGCCCCATTCGATAAGGAAACATTTCTTCTGCTCTTTCCTTTATCTGAAGTTCAGTTAAGTTTGGTGCCTCATAACAAATCGTAGACATGTAATAAGACATTCCTGCTGCTAATAAGAAAGACATAAAACTTATCATAATTTAATTATCTATAATAAAAGCACCCCTGTAAAGGAGTGCTGTGACGGTTTGGGAAGTGGTTTAGAGTGCTTCCAGATTTTCTACCAGTGTTTTGAGTTCTGTAAGTGTGGCATCATTCTTGAGAGTATTAGCCCTATAACTTATTACCCAGATATTATCAGGAGTATATCCTTTTCCAGGAACTTTTTGATCTAAACTTGGATTTCTTGGGTCTGTCTTATCACTTGTAGATACTAATGGTATTCCAAGTAAAGGACAAACTTCTGGTATTACAATATCATCCATAGAGATTGTAAAGGGTATACCTTTTTTCTTTGCTCTGTGTTGAGCATTATGATACATCTTATATCTACGGTCGTCTCGTTTGAGAGTTCCTTCAGGTTTCTTTTTAGTTTTATTGAAGGTAATTGTAGTTTCTCTTCTAACACACCCACAACTTGTAGTTCTTCCAGTCGTTAATCCACTTCTGTCACAAGTTTTTTCTCCACCACATTCACATTTACAAGTTGCATATACTCTGGTTTTTCCACTCTTTAAAATAACTTCTTCTTTTAAAACAGTAAGTTTTCCAAACTTCTCATCAACTAAAGCACCACAAGGTTTTGATTTATTATTTAATCCCATGACACGAACTATGAATAACTATTATTATTTATATAATATCATACTCTGGGTCTTATGTAAATAAAAAAGACCCCGAAGGGTCTTGAGTATCAAAGAGCATTTCCTCTTGGAAGGATCTCCTCAATTACAGGAAAGTTTTCGTGTGGTTGGTCAATAGTCATCATCCATTCACGGAGGCCATTGTTCAACAAAATATTTTTCGTGTAGAAAGTTTCGTATGAAGCGTCCTCTGCTGCTCTAATCTCTTGACTCACAAAATCATAGGCACGAAGATTAAAAGCAAGCCCAATGATCCCAATAGAGGAGACCCAAAGACCCATGACAGGAACAAAAAGCATAAGGAAATGAAGAAACCGCTTATTGCTAAACGCAATCCCGAAGATTTGCGACCAGAAACGGTTCGCAGTAACCATCGAATAGGTCTCCTCCTCCTGAGTGGAATCGAACGCTTTAAATGTGTTTGCCTGTTCTCCATCTTCATACAATGTATTTTCTACTGTGACACCATGGATAGCACTGAGTAGTGCTCCTCCTAGTATACCAGCAACTCCCATCATATGGAAGGGGTTGAGGGTCCAGTTGTGGAAACCCTGAAGGAACAATAGGAATCTAAAGATTGCTGCTACCCCGAAACTAGGTGCAAAGAACCATGAAGACTGACCCAGTGGATAGATAAGGAATACACTGACAAAAACAGCAATAGGACCAGAGAACGCAATAGCATTGTAAGGACGGATACCAATCAGGCGAGCAAGTTCAAACTGTCGAAGCATGAAACCAATGAGAGCAAAGGCTCCGTGGAGTGCCACAAAATTCCAGAGTCCCCCAAGTTGGCACCAGCGTTGAAAGTCCCCTTGAGACTCAGGACCCCAAAGTAGCAAAAGAGAATGACCCATAGCGTCAGCAGGCGTCGAGACAGCTGCCGTAAGAAAGTTAGCACCCTCAAGATAGGAAGAAGCAAGACCATGGGTGTACCAACTCGTAACAAAAGATGTGCCAGTAAGCCAACCGCCAATGGCAAGATAAGCAGTGGGAAGAAGTAAGAGTCCAGACCAACCCACAAAGACAAAGCGATCCCGTTTAAGCCAGTCATCCAGGACATCAAACCATCCCCTCCCTTGTTGCTGTGATAATGTTGATGTTGTCACTATTTAAACCCTCCTTTTAGATTTTTTTGTTTTTTGTTTTTAATATCCAAAACTTCTATATGAGATTTGAATACTGTTGGAAGATTAAACCATTCTTCTTGTGCTCGTTCATAACCCTCAAAGATTTTACTTTGACCGTCTGAATACACAAATCGGTAGTGATGTCTATCATATGGTGTGTCAGAAGTTTGAGCAAACCATTTCGGTAGTTCTGGTAAGACATCATCCAAGATTCTTTCTTCTGGATCTAATTTTCCATTCATGAGAATAAGTAATTAAACTTAACATTTGTAAGTAAAAAAAGAGGGGATCCGAAGACCCCCTTGCTTCCTATTAATTATAGCAGATATATCAACCAACTGTGGGTGCAATTAAGGCCACAGGTGTGGACTCTACTGCTGCCAAATCAAGTGGGAAGTTGTGTGCGTTTCTCTCGTGCATCACCTCCATACCAAGTCCTGCTCGGTTAAGAACGTCTGCCCAAGTGTTAAGAACTCTACCCTGTCCGTCGATAACAGACTGGTTGAAGTTAAATCCATTCAAATTGAATGCCATGGTGCTTACGCCCAGTGCGGTGAACCAGATACCAACAACAGGCCATGCAGCAAGGAAGAAGTGCAATGAGCGTGAGTTGTTGAATGAAGCGTATTGGAAGATCAAACGACCAAAGTAACCGTGAGCGGCAACAATGTTGTATGTCTCTTCTTCTTGTCCGAACTTGTAACCATAGTTCTGTGACTCAGTTTCAGTCGTCTCACGGACGAGTGAAGATGTAACCAAAGAACCGTGCATCGCTGAGAACAATGAACCACCGAAGACACCAGCCACTCCAAGCATGTGGAAGGGGTGCATCAGGATGTTGTGCTCTGCTTGGAAGACAAGCATGTAGTTGAATGTACCACTGATACCCAAAGGCATCGCATCAGAGAATGAACCTTGACCGAAAGGATAGACGAGGAATACAGCAGATGCTGCTGCTACTGGAGCAGAGTATGCTACACAGATCCATGGACGCATACCTAAGCGGTAAGAAAGTTCCCACTCACGTCCCATATAAGCATAGATGCCGATAAGGAAGTGGAAGACTACGAGTTGGAAAGGACCACCGTTATACAGCCACTCATCAAGAGATGCTGCTTCCCAGATGGGATAGAAGTGAAGACCAATTGCGTTGGAGGATGGGACAACAGCACCAGAGATGATGTTGTTACCGTACATGAGTGAACCAGCAACTGGTTCGCGGATACCGTCAATATCGACGGGGGGTGCTGCTACAAAAGCAACGATGAAACAGATGGTTGCCGCCAACAGAGTTGGGATCATCAGCACACCAAACCAACCGACATAGAGACGATTGTTGGTAGATGTAACCCACTCGCAGAATTGTTCCCACGAAGAGGTTGATTGTTGTCTAGAAAGAGTTGAAGCCATTGTTTTGAACAAAAAAGTAAGACCATCAGGGAATGGTGGAGTTACTATTTCCCAGACACCCTAAGTCTGGGATATGAAAGACTGTTGTTTAGACACGCTGTTTAGTCTTGGTAAGGCGTGTTACAAATGGTTAAGAAATGTGTTGGTTCCGTAACCTCTCGACTTATTTATAATACCACTGTTTTGGGTCTCTGTCAACCCCCTAGTACCGATATTCTTGAATTCTATCCAAGACTCGATTGAGATACTTGTGTGCTAGATCCTTTTCTTTCTGCCAAACCGATTTCGATTCTCCGTCAACCTCATGCTTGAGTTTGAGAACATGGCATATCAGTTCATCTTTGTTCAATTGATTCTTTGGCATATTACAAAAAAAGACCTTACTCAGTATATAGAGTAAAGTCTTTTTTGTCTGTTATTGGATTGGGTTTTGTGCTGGTATCAACATACCACCATCAAAATGGTCATCGTCATCAACATCTTCTGTAAGCACTGAATGAATTATAAAAGCACCCAACATAAAGGTTGCTAATAACATCATCAAAATATGCCCGGAATCAATTGACCTGTGGTTGCATATGCTCCGATTGCTGCAATGACTCCAATCATTGCTGCCCAACCGTTAATACGTTCTGCTCTTTCGTTCATGAGTTTTCTCCTAGTTTAAGATAAAATTGAGTTTGGTCTTTTGGTAACTTTGGTGAAGGATCATAGATCGAACTATCACCATATGTTTTGTGGTCTTTATATCCAACCATACGTCCTTTCGTATTTTGGATTGCTCCCATCATAGCAATAATCAGGAAGATTGCAGGCGGTCCTATAATAAGGGCACCACCAATTACATAATAAGTAAGGAGTTCAGCAATAGAAGTTTCCATCAATAAGTTTCAGATAAGTTTTCAATAGAGAAGCAAAGTAAGACAAGAAATGCAATGCTTGTCATGGTAAAAACAAATTCAATCATCAGAATCCGAAGACACCAAAGAAAAATACGCTACCACTGAAAGTATAAGAGACAACAGCAGCAACAAATCCAAGCATAGCAGTACGTCCATTCAACTTCTCAGCTCTCTCTGCATATGTCTCAAGACCATAACGTTCTGCATCAGTCTCAGAGATATACATTCTAGGTTCTGTGGCATACATGTTTGTGCGCCCACCGTCTTCAGTTGTTACAGTCATGTTACACTCCGTAATGTTTCTTTACATATTATATAGGAAACATAAAAATTTGTCAAGCAGTCTGAGTGACGGTATCTTGCGGAACATATATTTCTCATAAAACTCTAATAAAAATCACATCTTTCTAAATACATATACATACCTCCTTCGGAAAAAAAATATGAAAAGGTTATTGCCTTTCATAATGTTATTGATGACCGCACCAGCAGCAAATGCAGGCGGACTTGTATCAAAAATGTCTTCTAGTGTTCAACTAACTGTTGAATCTGCTAGATCAACTGCTGTAAGAGTTGGTAATTCTTATAGTATTTCAGGTAGTGGTATTAATACTACTGATGGCACCACAGCAGGAACTGTTTCTGCTGGCACTATTACTAGTGGCATCTATTCTCCTGGAACTATCTCAGCAACTCAGGCAACTGATGGTAATGCTTTCACATATAGCACCTCGTTTACTCAAGGTGATGATATCCCAAGTGCTGCTCCTACTGTAGGAGATGTCCCTAACTTCAGTAATGTAACTTCTTACACTGCTGGTGTTGCTGGATCTTTGGCTGGTACTGTAGCGACTACAGGTGCTCTAACGGTGACGGCTGGTGGTGCTGGTACTACTGCAACTGGACAATTCGTTTCTGAGATTACTGTTATCGACTGAGGAGGAACGCAATGAATACTATGATTCGTTGGTCTGTCCTAAGTGCGGTGGGTGTAAGTGTCACACTTGCTCCTGCCCTGTCGGTCCCCGTGGTCCCAAACTTCACACAGGGATCAATGACGAGCAGAACGGAAACAACTCAGAAGATAACTGAGACAATAAATAGCATGGATTATAACACTGGGTATCAGTATTCTGCTACTGGTTCTGGTGTCACAGCATCTGGAAACCTTTCACCAGGAACAGGTGCTACAAATGTAACTATTAATGGAGTGACTTCATCATGGACTGGAGTAACAAGCAAACCGCAATTCACACAAACAGTACCAGGAGCAGCGTTTCAGTTCACAGAAACTTATCGAGGACCTGGTTTAAGCAACCAAACGATTATCCAAAGAGAAACCGAGGTTACAAGCATAACTGAAACAACCTCAATTTTTAGTCAGTGATTTCAGTGCCTCATAGAGCATTCCAATTTCCTCTATGGTGGCATTATTCTTTATACGATTAGCACGAGCAGAAATGATCCAAACATTATCTTTTGTATAACCTTTGGTGCTATCAATCCTATCAACAGAAGGAGAACAATCTTGATGAGTGTCTGATCCTGGTTGTAATTTAATACCAAGCACAGGACAAAACTCTGGGATTACAATATCATCCAGAACCAAACTACATTCTTCACCTCTTCTTCTGGCATTACGACGAGCATAGTTTAGCAGTCGTGTTTCATTCTTTTTAGTAGGATTAGCTCTGGGATGTGTGTAACCTGCTGACTTTCTACACCCACAACTTACTACTGGTTTCCTACCTCTAAATATATCAGAACTAATAAGTTTTTCATTATTACACTCGGAACACTTACACCAGTAAGTTCCTCTCTTATTTTTCTTGGTTGCCTCTTCATCCTTACGAATAACAAGAAGAGCACCAAATGTTTGTCCCGACAAATCTACTACTTTCATTATTGTGATAACATTATGTCTTTACTAAAACTATTTATACACAATAGATATTCTAAATCACTTCTCGCAGTAACTTTATTATTTGCTAATCCTTCTTATGCTGAAACCGTTGGTGGTGTGTCTGCTACTGCTAATCCTGTTGCTAATTCCTCAGGTAGTGTTACAAACCAAGCTATTCAGGTCCTTCAGGGACCTTACATTACGAACACCTACGGTGGAGGTATACAATGCCAAGGTCCCACTCGCAATTTCACTCCGTATGTAACAGGAAGTGTTTCTGCTGCTAAACCTTTTCAAGGTTATTATAATGACCCAGTATATGATGTCACCGATAATTTTGGTGCCTTCGATTCTGACGGGAATCCAACTGGAGATGGTATCTTAGATAATCCTGGTGATGTAAGTTTCTTTAAAAGAACTAGAACAGGACAGAAAGATAACTATAGTTTAGGTGTAGGGTTCTCTATGACATGGAGCACACCTACGGATAAAAACTTACAAGACCTGTGTAAGAAAGCAGCAACTACACAGATTGAATTGAACAGTCAAATTGTTGCCAATAAAAGATTGGACTTTGAGATAGCCAGACTTAAAAATTGTGGGGAGTTGAAGTTAAAAGGAATTCAATTCCATCCTAAGAGTCCTTACTATTCTGTGTGTGCTGATGTATTGGTAAACAATCCACCAGGACATAATCATCCACACTACCATGAGATTCCTAGCGTTTCTTCTTCTTCCTCGGGAAGACAGAACGTAATGCCTTCACTGCATGATTCATCTGACGCTGCTCTGCTCGGCGCTCCCCTGACGACAAGATAGGAGGTTTCTTACCACGTAAGGTAGCAATCTTCTTCATAACTTTCTTAACCGTTGGTTTGACTGACTTTAGTAAGATGTCTGCCAACGGTTTTGCTAATAGTGCTGATGATGTAGCGATGACAGCAATACCACCCACCTGCATCACTTGTCCACCACTAGGTAGACCAGCAAGTATTTGTGTAGGTAGAGGAACTGGTTCTGTTATCTGAACACATGTCTTATCAATGAGTTTATAACCAGTAACTTTCTTTCTAAATCCTTCTACTAATGTCCCTACAGGTTCTTGTGCCTGTTGTACTTTAGTAGGACATTCTACTACAGCACTAACAACAGGTTGTTTTGTTTGTGGTGGTTTAACTTCAGGTGGTGTTGGTTTGTCAGGAGATCTAGTATCCACTTTTGGTGGACCAGTCAGTATCATCTGGTTTGGTTCATAAGAAATAGGATTAAAACTGGGATAACCAGAATCGCAATACGTAACCACACCATTGGGATCGTCCTCTCTTAGTTGATTATTTTTAGCACTATTAGTTTCAGTCGCCTCAACACATCCTGGAATGTTAACCACAGGCACACCAATATTTACAACTACTGGTGGTGCTGTAGGAACTACTGGTGTTGTATATTGATATGTTTGAATATCATTGATACCAATATTATTAATATCGATATCCATTCCAGTAATCAAAGGTATATCCATCAGTCGATAATCATAATATATTACTGCCTCTAGAAGGAATTAATTGATATGCCATCTTATCTCTCAACTTATTTACACGTTCTTCATTATATTGTTTAAAGTTACCTCTCTTCTCCACTTTCTTATAGTAGTGTAGTGCATTGAGAATAATTGCATAATCCTCCATTGTTAATTCAAAATTCATAGTCCAGGAATAACACTGTTAGTTGTAGTTGGCATGGTAGGAATAACACCACCAGTAGCATCAGGTAATTCTGGCATTGCTGCATCCATCATTCCGGGAAGAGCACCAGTAATTGCTTCTGCAGCTGCAGCAGCAACTTGAGATTTGATATTCTCAACAATGGAATCTTTATTGAGATAAACAAAAGTGCCTGCGCCAACGATGGCAGCAGACACAGAAAAAGACGTGATAGCTAATACATTAATTACTTTTTGCATGACTAGTTCTTAACTAGAAGTATATATCACTTTAATAGAGTTCTTCCTCCACTTCTGCCTGAATAACGCAATCACTAGTAGGATATGACACACAAAGAAGTGCGAATCCTGCTTCAAGTTGATCATCGTCAAGGAAAGATTGATCTTCCTGATTTACCGTTCCTTCCAACACTTTACCAGCACAAGTAGAACATGCGCCAGCACGACAGGAGTATGGAAGTTCTAAACCTGCTTCATCTGCTGCATCTAGGATATAAACATCGTCGTCACAAGAGACTACATTCTCAGTTCCATCAGAGGAACGAACTGTTACGTTATAAGTTGCCATTGTTCTTTTAATTTACGTGAATTGTACCGGTCATACCAGCACCTTGGTGTGGACCACAGAAAAACTCATAGTCTCCTGCATCCGCAAAAGTGATGTCTTGTGATTCTCCTGGAGAAAACATAAGTGATTCTCGTGAGAGATCAGCACGACCCTCAACAATAATATTGTGAGGAGGCAACATACCATTTATAAAATGTATAGTTTCGCCTGCGTCAATTGTAACATCAGATGGATCAAAAATCAAGTTTCCACCTGAACCCATTGTGATATCTACTGCCCATGCTGGAGCAGCAAGAAATAGTGTAGCAAAAAATGCAAATAATACTTTCATTTTAATCCTCCAAATACTTTTCGATTACTTCGATACGTTCTTCTTCTTTTGCAATTGCATCAATCTGATCTTGAATTGCACCAAGAACGTCAGGATGCTCACCAATACCTACAGGATTTGTAAGGTATATCTCAATATTCATTTTTGCTTTTTTAATACTCCCAACAGACAGTGCCTTGAGAGCGTCTAACATTTCTCTTCTCATAATTAGTCTACCAATGTTCCGTGTGCTCTACGAATCTCTCACAATGCTTCGAGATTCATATCTTTTGTTCCCCCATCGTATTGGACCCATCATCCAATTCGCTAAATGCAATTTTCATTATATAGAAGATATATCCCCCAACTCCGCCAAGTAATATAAGTAATGAAATAATAACACTCCAAACAGGATCACTAACATTCTCCAGAGGTCTCAGTAATAAATTCATATATTATATAATTGGGTTCAAATATATCTATATTATTCTCCTTCACAATCTAGTTGCATTGTGGCGATTTCCGCACCTACATCTGCGCCAGTATCTTGACCTAACATTACTGCCCAACCAGATATCAACCAACCAACATATGGGATACCCGTGAAGATAGGAGCAATGCCTGATGCAACACTAGCACCTACCATTCTTCCGGTTGATTCTCCAGCGCCCTCCGCTTTGATGCATGCCAGGTTTTGAGCAGTCAACTTTCCCTCAGCACCTCCTAGATGCCTTACCCCATCCATTGTATATTCTTCTTCAGTTACAATTACTGAGTTACCACCAATACCAAACAACCCATTGTTCTTATTAATATTTCTCCTAACTCCCATGACCTTGGGATCATTGGAACTATATTCTATACTGTATCCGTCTTTACCTGCTTCTACACTATATGAGGTATAGTCACCCACAGGTAAATTTATGATAGGAAGTTTATCCCTACCAATAAGATGTCCCAATAAACCAATATGAGCGACACCGAACAGTGTTCCTACTGTCAGTGCCGCCCACTTAAATGGAGATCGTTTGTTAATCATAACTTACATTTTGTAAGGTTCTTCTGCCTTGTCAACTTTAAGAACTACAGGTGCTTGCTCGATACGGAGAGTCTGATGTGGTGCAGTTTGTGCTGCTTTCTCAATCAGTTTCTCCATCTGGTCCTTAGTGATAGCAGATCCGCCACCACTTTCACCTGCCTTCTTTGCTGCCTGAACACCAAAAGTCGCAAGCACCCCAGTAAAGACACTTGCGATAAAAGTTGGATCTAGTTTTTGTTCAGGTATACCGAGTGCAGGTGGAAGTTTGATGTACGCCAACGTGAGTATTCCCCCAGACCAGACAAGAATGCCAAGTCGAACAAAAGTAGACAGAATAGCAAGCTGTTCTTCTTTGTCATCTGCTGCCTCTTTAATTTTACCTAATAGACCTTTCTTCTTCTCGTCAGGTTTTTTGACTTCTTCTGGCATATTTAATTGGTAAGGCAACTCTATTTAGAGAGATAACCTTTTTCAACCAAGTATTTACGTGTCAATGGTGTTGGTTCATAGTCAGTCCACATAGTTCCACGAGCACAAGACTCAAGTGCCTTGGCAGTCATACCTTCAGTTTTACCTGCCCAGTATGCTTCTTTCTCCCAGGGAATTGCTCCAGGTTGATCTCTGTATGTTGATTTTACAATTTCTTGATACAGTGGAGGAACAGAATCTTCAGGCAGAATGATAGCAATCAAAGAGTTATTGATAGTACCTGCCATACAATCCTGTGCTGCATGCCATCCTTCATGACGCATAACACTCATCAACATTCCAGGTCGATTCATGTATGCTTTATTCAAGAAGAAATTATTACTGACAGTATGATATACCCCACGGTGTCCCACAGGGAAATACTTCTGGTCTGCTAGAAAAACCTTAGCTCCGACCTTATTAAGTGATCTGACAAGAGAATTAAACTCAACAGCAATAATGTCGTAATTAGTAGCAGGTATCTCAGAATTGATATCTGAGATGGACTTAACTTCATTGATATCTTCTATACATTCTTGAAGCAACATACATCCCATAGAATGCATTGTAAAATACTCACTATCTTTGAGGGGGGCGGAATGGACAGGTAGGGCAAACGCCGCCGCAACAACCGCCGCTGTAAATAATCTTTTCATTTGTAGTATGCCTCATAGTATTTGACAATTCCATTACTATTTACATGCCCTTGAGAAACCCAATCGTGACAGCAATTTTGGATACTCTCCATACTACAGATTGGTTCACCATTTTCTTTAGTTAAACCGCCAAACTTGTTCAGAAGAATAGTATAGACGTGTTGCCTCAGTTCCAGTTTTTCTTCAGAGTATCGCCAATCGTCAACCATACCTTCTGCTTTCAACTTATTATAGTTGTAACATCCGTCAAATGTAATTTGAATTTTTGGTGCTTTAGATTCCGTCATGATAAGTAAAGAATTCAAATTTTTTATTCTTGGAATATTTCTGATCCACCTTGACTTAAGGTATTACTATTCTTAGTAGATAGTTCATACATTACTTGATGAATATTTTCTGGTTCATTATTTACTTTCCAAGAACCACCAACTCCTCCATCCATATTCACACTGATATCATCAGCAATTTCTTTTTGTTGTTCACTCATAATCGGTTCTCCAAACCAAGCATCATTTTTAAGAATTGATGGTGCAGGAACACCAACATAAGGTTGAGTGAATGTTTTACAATCAACTGGTTTCTCATCAATTGAACATTCTACTTTAGTTGTTGAGATACCAACAACGTTTTTGATAAGAGACTTGAAGTGACTGATCATGATTGCCAGTGATAATGATAAAAGTTTCCTTTACGATCACACATAGGATCTTCTGCAACTACACGATAAGGCAACATACGTTGTCCTTTGAAACTGGTTCTATCACCAATAATCGAGTATGCTTCCATAAGTTTTTCTGTGTTCTTTAACCTAGCAACAACACTAGGTTTAGCAGCTGGACGACGATAGATAAAACCTTCGTATTGTCCAGGAGCATAAACTACATCAGCAACAGTGTTAGGGAATGCCGGAGAGTTAACTCTATTAAGAATGGAAACTGCAACGCAGTATTCATCATCAGTTCCAGTTGCTGCCTCAACTTGCACTGTTCGTGCAAGATGGTCATAATCAACGGCACTCAGTGCCAAAATAGTTTCTAAAATCATAAGTCTAAAAAGGGGGGCGATGCCCCCCACACGATACAATTAATATATCAGAAGTTGTACTTCAGACCCGCTTTGGTTCCGTAACCACGATCGATATTGTCGTCACCTGAACCGACGAAGGAAACTTCGCCATAAGCACCAAGTGCATCGGTCAGTGCAAGACCGAGACCTGCCTTACCAGAAGGAACAGTGTCACTTTCAGCACCGTCAGGGGAGACTACAGTAGCTCCTCCTTGGACGTAGTATGATGCACTCTCACCAAGTTCACCTTCATAACCTACGTGCAGGTCAGTGGCAGTTCCAGAGTAGTCAGAACCAGTCCAACCTGAGTTTGCTTCGACGTTAACGTAAGGACCAGCGAAAGCAGCGCCAGCAGATACGGACAGGGCAGCGGTTGCTGCGAATACAGATTTGATCATTTTGTTTAATTACCTTTAGTTACTTGCGGAATGGTTACCCGCAGATGAATAGAGACATCGACTTGTCTCGTTATGGATATTATACCACAGAATCTTGGCGATTAGTTGAGGCGTTGAAACTGTAACAATTCGTAATGCGCGTCACGAATAGGTATTTATACACCCGAAATACTAGTATAACCGAACTTGCCTGGTGTGTCAACTCTCTTTATTTTGTTCTACAGGGGGCAGTCTTCCCATATATGGGTCATACTCAAACAATTGTTCCCAGTCTTGTAGTAGTGGTGCCTGTTTAGTCCACCATTCACGCAATCCATCTCGACTTGGAACATGGAAAGTATCAATATGCTCCTTATTCCAGATCATTGACTCAAGATGAGGAGGAGAGAATAGTAGAACAGGCATAGCAAAACTGTTACCAGACTCATAAATCAAGTGCTCTGAATTGCATCTTGGTTTTGCCTTGTAGTCAAGTTTGTACTTACCATCCCTATAACAGAGATCCATTAGTTTCTTGGCATGATGCCTCGTAATCATATAGCAGGCAGTAGAGAAGTCATTGACAAATCTCTTATGCAATGCTACATGCAAGGCACCAGGATTGATCACAGCAAGTTGAACCAAGTCATAATCAAATGGCATTCTTGTATAGAACTCTTTCCAAGTAAATGGCCAATTAGAAACAACTGATAGATCACAATCATCTTCCATCATAATAGCACAAGGAGTATCAGATGTAGTATACCATTGGTGGATTGCTTTCAAGTGTGATGTACAGCATCCAACGTCAGTAGGACCCATTTGGTCAGGGTAGCGACCCTTCAGGATACCGCTCAAGTCGTCTTCACCAGTACCATCGTATCCAGAGATACGGGTGTAGTCTTCAATCTCCCAGTATTTGAACTGGTCCTCCATATACTTCTGACGTTCTGGACTACGATCCAGGTTCGTGTAGTAGATAGGTGGAAGACCTTTGAGTTTATATGCTGCCTTATTCTTATCCATTAGTTTTGATCCATTCCATCACATCAATTTCAGGTTTCCATCCAATGATTTCACCAATTCTATCTATATTTGCAAGAGTAGTCGATGCTTCACCAGAACGTTCAGGCAAGTATATTTGAGCATCAGAGATAGCGTTAGCAATCTCTTGAATAGAATAGTTCTTACCACTACCTACATTAAATACATGACCCAACATATGGTAGATGGGTGATATGGCTGCAAGATAGTTTGCTCTTGCTACATCATGGACATGAACAAAGTCACGTCTCTGTGAACCATCACCAATAATAGTAAGTGCATCTCCACTTTCTGCTTGTCTCTGGAAGATACCAATCACTGGTGCATACTGACCAACAGTAGGAGACCTCTCACCAAATACATTAAAGTATCTCAAGGATATTGTCTCTAAACCATAAAGATCGGTATACATCTTACATAGTTTCTCACCTGCAATCTTGGACACAGAGTATGGGTTTAGACAATCATCAGGTTGTGTCTCTACATTAGGCCAACGATTACCACCATAACCAGATGAAGTAGAAGAGTATACTACTCTCTTCACACCTGCTTCCCTTGCACATTGTAGAACTACAGTAGTTCCAACACAGTTTTTAGTGACTGCATTGATAGGGTTCTCAATAGCAGGTTGTAGGCGACTCTCTGCCGCTAGATGAAACACATAATCAATACCATCAAAGTGTTCTCTCATATCTCCATAACTGGAGATGTCTGCCTTCACATTATATGCTTTACTATTCCAGTAAAAGTCATTGTTGTTTGCACTTTCATTATCAATACAAACAACATAATGTCCTTGTTCAATAAGATAATCAACCAGGTTAGATCCAATAAAACCTGCAGCACCTGTGACTAAACTTTTAGTCATATTTCTCGTTTCTCCTAGGCATAATAGAATTGTGAATCAATGTTTTTAATCGAGTACTAGAGTACTCATGGTCTCTAGGTAACCAAGTAATTGGAATGCCCAGACCAACACCACTATAACTTCCATCAGAATAATCGTCTCCTAGGAACCTTACATTATACTCGCCACTTTCTAGGAGTGCAAGGTATTCATCTTCAATGTTATAAAACACAACATCATCAATGTTTCGCATACCCAGAAGAATTTCTTTGCGTTCCTCTGCTGTCTGCACTGGTTTCAGTTTATGTGCCCTCTCGGTTGAAGGGTCAACGTGAAGTGCAACAGTTAGATGGTTACAATACTTCTTTGCATCAGCAAACATACGAACATACCCTGGATGGATTACATCAAAGGCACCTGCAATGATTCCTTTTCTTTGTGGTTGACCAAGAATCCAATCGAATACGTTAGCACCCTTATCGTCAATGAAAATATCAGCATTGGGTTTGTGGAACATAGGTTCCAGTTCGTGATACTTCACACCCCAGTCATTCAGACTCTTCTCGGTTTGTGATGTCCAATCCTTACCTGATCCTCTACCACGAGCAGTCATGATAATAATATAATGCCCCTCATCATAAAGACGATTGACTGTCTGTACCATAATGGGGATAGGAAGTGCATCCCAGTATCTTTGATTGTGACCATCAGGGTCGCAGGGAGTATCACAGATAGTCCCGTCCAAATCAAAACAAAATCTCATACTACTCCGTGCAGGAAGATTTGATGAACACATTCTACCACGCCATAAGACCTACTATTAATCCAATAGTTCCATAGAGCATTAACTGCAATGGTTCGTATTCTATTATTACATTCAAACCCAGTCAGCACTCCGTATGATACTTTATTATCCTCACACCAATTCACACAGTTAAGCATGTTCTTGGATTCACCACCAGAACTCATGATAACTACAAGAGTATCATTCTCGACATAATACTCTAAGAATTTTTGATATGCTTTCTTATATCCAAAGTCATTGGAAAGCATAGTAAGCATAGAAGGGTCAGAGAGGATAGATACCTTCTTACCCCTGAACTTCATATAGTCCTGAGAGATATGGGATGCTACGCTGCTACTACCGCCATTACCTAGGATAATAATTCTATTGTGGCAGTTAAATGCTGCCTGAAATCTTAAAAACTGTTCTTGTGCATGGGCGCATTTAAGTGCCTCTACATATTCTTCAAATGGATTTACCATAGACACCATCAGTTCCGACTCGTATTCTAACAGAGTCGTATGGTATTGTCAATGTGCCAGGTTTAGAGAATGTCAGGAAGAACCCACCATTACCAGCACCACACAGTCGGTGTGCTAGAACAGTATCGTTGAGTTCTAATGCAGAGTCCATCATTTGAATGGTCTCGTTCTCTGCGATAGTTGATGATGTCTGTTTCTTTTGTCTCCAACTCTTGCTCATGAGATTTAAAAAACACTTATAACTCTTATTGGAAAGTAGGTAGTATGCTTCATCACATGTTTCCAAAAGAGGTTTGACCTTATCCAGGTTCTCCGTCACATTCTTCAGAATCTTCTTGGAGTTTCTTGTGACACCTGTAAAGACAAGGTGCGTATCGTAGTGATCAAATAGATCGGTAGATAGGAACTCATAGGTGATACAATCATCTCCCATGAAATTGATACGCTTGAATCCACCAACACCACATCCGTATGGATCTTGATATCCACAGTATGGGTTATAAGTTCTTTCTAACTTATATGCGAGTTTACATGCATCACTGTCGGTAATCGGAATACCCAGGAACATTGTGCATGCTTTGATAAGACTAATTGTATAAGAAGAAGAGGATGCAAGACCACTGCCCTGTGAATATGCATCACTGGTCAGAGTTACCTGAACTGGTGGCATATCATAGTGCTGCAATACAGTCCTTACAACCTCGTTCTGAATGTCTCCAATACTAGAGACTTCTTCTCTTCTAGAATAGTTGATGATATATTTGTGCTGCTCTCTATTGAAACCAAACTTGTCCTGTGTGATAGTCACATAGGTCTTCAGACTGGATGTAAAACTAATTACAGAACCACGTCCATACTGCTCTACGAAGTATGGGTTATCTGTGGAACCACCGAAGAGTGATACACGAAGAGGACAAGATGCAATAATCATTTCCAACACCTATACTTGTGTAGATATTTTTGATTTGAATAGTATTCAATTAATTGGTCTTTATCGTACTTTTGGAGTTGTTCCCAAAGACTCCAATTATGTTGCCAATATGGATGCTGTGACATTGACTGGGGATAAGAATTCATACCCCGTGAATGTTCTAGGTGACAGATATGATTCTCAAGTCTATGCACTCGATAACCCAATGTCCTAAATCTATATCCTCTCTCATAATCGTCTGGTGCAGAACCCATAAAGTTTTCGTTCTCCATACCCCCCTCAAAGTATACATCACGACTTAAAAACTGTACCCATCCCTCACCAGCATTATCAATCCAAGAAGCATTCTGCAATACGGTAAAATCAAAGTCTTCATTCAAGAAGTCAGAGACAACTTGATCTGTTGCCCTTACTCGATACTGCCATGGACCTTCACCATAAGGATAGACCATATCGCATTCATCTTCCATGATTCTACGATATGCTTCCACATATACTTCTGGTTCAAATAATACATCACAATCATAGTTAACAACTACCTTTGTAGTAGTCTCAACTAACATCTCATTAAGAATCTTTTCCCTAAGAAATAAGGGGTCATCAGACTTCTCAAAAATATGTTTGATACAAGTTGCGTCATCACAGAACTCTTGAATCTGTGGAAGTGCTCGATCGGCAAATACAGATTCGGTATCTACTTCCTTAACAATAACATTAGTATCAAAGTTAGAAGCAATAAAACACAGTACTGTAATTACATTCCGAAGTCTATCTTCAGACTCAATACGAACTGGAACAATAAAGGTACAGTCTGTTAGGTCTCTCTTCATAATACAATCCAGTTTTCACAATACAGGTCTTTGGTATTATTGTTTGGGTATGCAGGACCGAACCACATCTTGGGAGCAACAACCTTACCCCTACCATTCTGCAACCAGGCACCCCACCAACTCATAGAACTATTAGCAATTATAGCACCAGAACACAAAGACATCAAGCACATATCAATATAAGGTTCATAAGAACCATCACTATACTTATCCTCTGGAACAGAGATAGCAAAGCGATCATCACTAAAGAAGTCTTGTGTCTGAACCCACTCAGGAGAATCAGAGCATACGATGACGGGAACATCATCAGGGAATTGTTTCAGTGCCTTTTCATAATAAGAAATTGGTTGTGGTGGATGCTGGTCGGAGCATTCTGTATATGACCACTTGAATCCACGAGGGTCCATTAAGTTGGGGTCACCCCTGCGAACATGCAGAAAGATGGGAGGTGTATCAAATCCTTCAATTACTTCTTTACAAGGTCCAAGAATATGATCCTGGAAAGTATATTCACTACGGATATCATCTCTGATATTTTCAAAATACTTTTCAGTCTGAAAAAATCCTTGTAATGTAATATGATCAGGACAAAGATCAAATAACTCTTTATCAAAATGAAAGTAACGTTCTGCTACTACAGGAGCATATCCGTTATCTAAAAACTTTCTATTACCTGGTCCAACAGAAGGCATCGTGAATGCATTATGCAGACTATAGTTTTCAATACTCTTTGCATTTGTAGGGGGAATACACCACTCGTATCCTTTATTAGCAGCAATACCCCTAAGTGTAGCGTACTCAAACATCTGGTTACCTAGTCTTCCTAAGTTTCCAATTTGATTAAATCCAATCATTTATTCAACCTCTTTTGTACATAGTCTTGCTGTTTGCAGTAATTTAAAATGGTATCTCCGGTTTGTTCTCGGACCCAATTCCATAACATAAAGTTATCTTTCCATAGAGGATTAGAGAACCATGAATCATTAGTTCGTGAATGCTCCAGGTGATAGACATAATCATTCACTCTACCAACTTTATTACCTAAGACATTAAGTCTATAGTAAAACTCTGAATCTTCAGGACCCCATGCATGAAAATTTTCATTCATCATAAAAGAATTTATATAGTTTTCTCTACGGACGAATTGACACCAACCAATAGTTGAATTACTTAATGTCACATATGGGTGTAGAGAAGTTATGTCCATATCACTTTTAATAAATTCATCAAAAGTTTCACTAGAATATGTGACTGCTCTTTGATATGCACCACATCCGTATGGATAAACTGCATCACAATCACCTCTCATGATAGCATTATATGCAGCATGATAACTATTCTCTGGAAGTAATACATCTGTATCGTAATTACATACTACTTCTGTATCAGAACGCAGTAGTAGATCATTCAATACCTTTGTTTTATGAAAGTATGGTTCTGTCTGATTATCAAAAGTGTAACCAAATCTATCTGAAATATTTCCAAACTTTTTATTCAGATGAGGCATAACAAGTTCAGAGAACTTACTCTCTGTATCATGCTCTTGTACTAAAATTTTAGAATTGAACTTTGACAAAAGATAAGTAAGAACTGTCTTAAGATTTCTTACTCTATCTTCTGATTCAAGTTTTACGGGAATTAAAAATGTTAAATTCATGAAACTGGTTCAATTGGTGTTGGGTCATTATACATTTTGATCCATCTATCTGGAATTAAATCTTTAGTATCAAGATGTGAATTTGCTGAACCATACCAAGGAGTAGGTGCTACAACTTTACCAGCATCACCCTGCAACCAAGCACCCCACCAAGACAGGGAGGAGTTTGCAATAATTGCACCACTACATAAACTCATCAAACACAGGTCAATATAAGGAACACTAGCACCATCTGCAAACATCTCCAAAGATGAATCTGAAAAGTGAAAGCGGTCTCCTTCCAACCAATCTTGAGTCTTACACCATTCAATCAAATCAGATACAACGATCACATTAATATCATCAGGAAAAATCTTTAGTGCCTCTGTATAATATTCTGGTTTACACAGAGGGTGAAATTCCTGCAGCATTTGATAAGACCACTTCTCACCTCTACGACCGGTAATGTTAGGACTGCCACGACGAACATGGAGGAATATACATTTCTCTCTTCCACCGATACTATCAATATACTCCTTACAGGGGTTAAGATAGTTCTCATTAAAAGTAAGATCTACTCGCAATTCATCTCTAATGTGCTCAAAATATTTTTCTGTCTGGTAAACTCCAGAATAATTAATATTATCCCTACAGTTATCAAAAAGTTCTTGCCGAAATAAAGTATCTCTACACTCAAGAGTAGGATAATTACCTTCTCCAGTTTGCGTACACCCAGTCATTTCAAAACAATCAAACAAACCATAGTTATCAAACCTAGGTTCTTCTGGTCCAGGAATCATCCAATCAAGATTACATTTTGCAGCCATACCACGAATGAAAGCATACTGAAATAATTGATTACCCAGTCTACCCTCATTACCAAGTCCATCAAAAGATATAGACATTACTTACTCCAATCTAAAATTTTCCAATGGTCAGGAACCATATCTGATGTATCCAAGTGTGAGTTTGCAGGTCCAAACCACTTCACAGGATTTGGTGCAACAACCTTACCCCTACCATTCTGCAACCAAGCACCCCACCAAGAGAAAGAACTATTAGCTATTATAGCACCAGAACACATAGACATCAAGCATAGGTCAGTCTGAGGTAACAGAGTGTTCTGCCTCTTACCGGTGCCGTCAATAGTCTGATATGAATATTTCTCGTTGCTCTCATTGAATAGGAATCTATCTGCCTTGAAGAACTCTTGCTTCTTACACCAGGCAATATCATCAGTGAATACAAAGCAGGGAGTATCTTCTGGAAATTGTTTCAATGCTTCTTCATAGTAAGTCAATGGTAAGATGGGATGATACTCCTCCCTACCTATAGCATCTGTTCTTCTGATATGCAAGAAGATCGGAGGGGTATCAAGACTCTTAATATATTGATTACAAGGAATAGAATATCCTTCGTTAAATTGGAAGTCTTGTAGAATCTGATCCTTGATATGAGAGAAATACTTTTCCGATTGGAAGTACCCTTCAAGGTTCACACCATCTGGTAGTTCAGTAAAGAACTCTTCAATGAACTGGTGACCATTCTCCTGAACTGAGTTACCTTCTACAAATCCAATATTACTGGTCTTTACATTCTTAAGTTTGAATGACTCAAATAATCCATAGTTATCTCTGTGTGGGTAATCCTCTGGTGGAATAGTAAAGTCATATCCATTCTTCGCAGCAATACCTCTCAGTGCTGCATACTGGAACATCTGATTACCCAGACGACCATTAGAACCTAATCTGTTGTATCCAATCATAAATCAATCCAAATAACTTTTTCTTCTGGTACGCTCCAATTAATTCTACTATCGCATTGATGTTCTACAACATTATCTACAACATAGACCTTGCAACCTAAGTCTAGAAGACCCAGACATAGTTTGTATTGCTGACTCTCGGTAAGAATATCAGTTCCCCTCTTATATGCAACACTATCAAATGCATATGGCAATCCCATTGGATTATTATTTACGTAATAATCTATTAAGAACTTACTGTGCTCTTCGTTAAATGAATCAGTGACTTGTCCCAGATTATACTCCAGTCCTAGTTTTTTAGCACAAGCAGCAAATGCTCTGTTATCTCTAGGAAGACAAGGACCACCGAATCCAAAACCAAATCCCAAATACTTGTGTCCTACTCTACTGTCTGAACCAATGGCATCCAATACGTTATCAATCTCATCACCCATACCACTCTTATGCATCACCTGACCAATCATATTGGCGTATGTAATTTTAGTGGTGAGGTAACAGTTGACTGCTAACTTAACAAGTTCTGCTGCCTTGCGACTCATCACATAGACATTCGGAGTTTCAATCTGAATATCATCGTAGATTTTTTCAATGTCTTGGATGTGCTTACCAGTACCGCCAACCAAAACCATATCAGCATGCTCCAAGTCCCTGACAATAGACCCCTGTGCAATAAATTCTGGGTTGTAATATACATCTACACCATATGATCTCAGGTGATTCTGGAAATCATCACAGTCACCTGGATTGGTAGTACAACCAATGACTAGACTCTTACATTCTACATCACATTCCTTAAAGTCTTTGATAATTTGACGAATACAACTAATATCATAACTACCATCAGGGAGTGATGGAGTAGCAACGAAAGTGTAAATCAAATCACATTCATGAATTACATCTATATTATCAGTAACAAAGGTAATATTCTTAGACTTGGAAAGAAGATTACTAACTTGTGGTTCTGTTGTTTTGATTAACCCAGCACGTAAATTAGCAACGTAGTCTTCACGGATATCAGAAGCAATAACTTCATATCCTGCTTTTTCTAATAGTAGAGCAAAACAGATACCAAGTCTGCCTGCTCCCAGTATACCGATTTTCATTTTAATTTAGCAGTAATTAATAGATGCCACCCAAGTTTTTTCTCAAGGATACCAAACATTTCATCTGGCATTTCAGCAAACCATGGTTGCTTCAAATATTCACCTTTTTTATAAGGTTCAATTTGATATGGAAAGATGTGGTCTTGTTCAATAGATAGAACTTCATATCCATCAAGTAGATCTACCACCTCTTTCTTAGTATATGTATTCGCAATCGGACAACCATACTGTGCTTCTGGTTGGTCTAAACCAGCATCAATCATATAATTTTTCCAAGAGTCCTTTGCATAAAGCATAATCTTAAGAACACTATTCTCATTCATATAGTTTTTAATCTCAGAAATAATCTTTTCTGGATGTGGACTATGATGAATCACACCAAATGAATAAACTAAATCATAAGTTTCCACAGGAACAAATGATGAAAGTTCTTCTGCGTTACCACAATAGAAGTTACCTGATTGATCAGAGACATCAAATCTCTTCTGTGCAAGTTTCATACTCTCTTCAGAGAGTTCAACCCCAGTATAATCAGCACCAGAAATTGCAAAGTTGATACCTACTGTTCCAAGTCCACAACCAATCTCAAGAACTTTCTTATCACTATAATCAGTGAACTGACTGAATGAAATAATATGTGGTTCAACAATAAACTTTTTATATGTTACTTCTTTAAAGTATTCTTTGGTTCCGATATCTTTTTCAGAGTGTCTTACATTACAAGGACGGTCATTCCAAAATTGTTTTACGTCTTCAATAGTTGCTTTCATAGTTTGAATGTAGGAATGGGTATCATCTTATGCTTATTCTTTGCATTTAGATCATGCAAAATTCTAACAGCAGGTCCATTACCATTCTCCATTGCATATTCTAAATCTTCGTATGAAGCACCAATCTGTGCCTCATCGGTTCTCGAATCGTCCCACAATCCATCTGTAGGTGATGCATCAATTATACGTTGACCTACGCCAAGATGCTTTCCAAGTTCCCATACTTCAGTTTTATAGAGATCAGCAATAGGAGCGATGTCAACACCGCCATCACCATATTTAGTATAGAATCCAATACCATAATCTTCTACCTTATTACCAGTTCCAACAACAATACCTCCAATAGATCCAGCAATCTGGTATAGAGTCACCATACGAATACGAGATCTTGTATTTGCAAGGGCAAGATTATCATCATTATATCCATCCATAGTGGATGCAAATGTATCAAAGGTATTCGTCAAATCAAACTTAAGTTTAGTTACATTGGTATATTTGTAGGACAACCACTCAAGATGTGCGTCTGACAGATTCTCTTGTTCCTCATTCTGATGGATAGGCATTCCCAACACATAAGTGGGCATACCAGTTTCTGCACAGAGAGTAGAAACTACAGCAGAATCAATACCGCCAGATACACCAACAACTAGTGAATTGATATTATTCTTATCTGTATATTCTTTAACCCAAGTAATAATACTTGACGTTAGTTGACTATAACTTTTAATTCGATTCATCATTCCCCTTTGACAAAAAGTGCATCACCCCAGTTTTCAGCGTGACGATAGATTTCAGTTTCAATAAAACCTTTGGATTCCAATAATGATTTTAACTCATTATAGTCAGTATTGTCAATATAATCAGGATTATCCCATGTTGCCTCTGTCGCAATGTACTTAACAGTATCTAAGAATTTGATTGCTCCTTGTAATACCATAAGTTCTGCACCTTGCACGTCCATGTTCAGATATTGAAAGTCAGAAGAATTAAAGTCATTCTCATCAAGGAGAGTGTCTATCTTAATTGTTTCAACTTGAACTGTTCCCTTTGACCAGGATTCAAATCTACCACTTGTTTTAAGTAAAGAAGAACATCCCTTATTTCCACGCATATATGCTGCATCAGGACCATAGTACAGATTAAACTCAACCATCTCATGATCAGTATTACTTGCAGCATACTCATATGCATGAGAAGTAACTGCACATTGAGCAGTAGTCAAAAAGGTTTCCATTTCATCAAAGAGTTCAGGAACTGGTTCAACCCAGATTACCTGTTTTACCCCCATAGTCTCATAGTCATAAATCTCTTCTCCTCTGTGAGCACCAACATGAAGTACACCAGTTACATCAACTTTATTCTGTTTGAAATAATTAAACTGACTGCTCATGAGAAATAAGTTTGATAAAGATAATCTTCTGCAATAGGAAATTCAATAGCACGTTCAAGATTTTCTTTGACTGCATCCATTTTAGAATAGTATAAGTCTTCGCTTAACATAGAAAGGTCAAAATCATCATCCAAGAAGATAATGCCGTCTGCATTAAAGTATTTGGTGACGCCTCGGCAACCATAAAAGATAGGAATGGTTCCACAGGCAAAACAGTCGGTCAGTTTCTCGGTGAAGTAAGTATCATAAACTGCGTTCTCAATACCAACAGAGAACATGTAATCTCTCAGTCCATCTTCTTTACAATCAATCTCATTGAATCCACGACCATAGAAGTCTAGTTTATCTTTAAACTTCTCCACAAATTGTAAGCGTCTCATATGACCTTCACACATCTGCTTGTTAGATGCAATCATAGAAACCAGTTTGCTCTTCTCGTGAACCTTACGGTCCTGCACCCAAGGTGCTGCATTGGTTACGGCATACTGAATCTTAGGATACTTTTCGCATAATTCTTTATCGCAACTAAAAATACCATCAACTCGTGATGCAACAAAGTCATAGTTGTCTATCACCCATTGATAGTATTGTGGAATAATCTGCTTAGATTCTAACAACCAGATATAATTTGGTTTACCAGAAGTATCATTGATAGCGCCAAGTGCCTGCTGACTCACGTAAATGTTTGCTTCACCAGAACCATCATAGGTCCACTGAACATATTTTGTTTCATTCAGAGCAGAACTAGATGGTTCAAGATTATCACCACAAAATAAATTAAGTTTATACTTACTCATAATTCTTCTTCATCGCATCAAAAACTTTTGCAATCCCTACATCAATACCAGTCTTTGGTATCCACCAACCAGTAATATAAGTATCTGCCTCATTTCTCTTATCCATCTGGACACTATCTTTGGCAAGACCTGGTTTGATATTAACTGATTTATCAATTAAATTAAATTGTCCCTGAATAATTTGAGCAACATCTTTAATAGAAGTCGAGTGGAATGAGGTGATGTGTAGAGGGTCTTCAACTTTAAAGTCAGTAAAGTTCTCCATAACTGTTTCTAGTGCCTCACAGCAGTCCTCAGCATACAAGAACTGTCGTTCTTCTGTGCCGTCAGTCATCATCTCAAATTCACCCTCCTCAAATCCTTTACGGATGAAGTCAGTGATGACGTGTGCTTTCTCCATATCATTCTCAATACCATACACGTTCCAGAACTTAACAGTCAGTCCTTTAAGTGCAGTGGTATGGAGTTCACCAACACGCTTCATCACACCGTAGGGTGAGTAAGACATGTTACTCATCTGTGAAGATGCAAAGACAAATCGCTTGTTATACTTTTCAAGTAAGGCAAAGGTATTTGCCATCATCTTGGTATTATTATTAATAAATTGAAAAGTATGCTGATACTTCTTCAGGTAGTGTGAACCACCAACATCAAATGAAAGGAAGAATACAAAGTCTGCATTCTTAATAATACTCTCAACATAGGTATTGGGTGTGACTCTTAGGTCATTCTGAATACCATTAACGATATCAACACCAATAACATTATGTCCTTTTTCTTTTAGATACTCTTCCAAGTATGCACCGATCTGTCCAGCAGATCCTAAAATAGCAATGTTCATAATTACTTCCAGCTAAGTTTATGCTTAGAGTCAAAACTTACAGCACCAGTACCACTCATATGTCCGACATCTGATACATCAAGTTTAGGGAATGTGATCCGGTTCCAAAAGTCTTCAATCTCTGGCCACATTGGACCAATGTCATCAAGGAGTACTAGACCCTTCCATCCTTTCTCTTCTAAGAATTCAAACATTTCTTCTTCTTGAACACCATCATGAGGATCAACATCAATCATAATAATTGAAATATTATCCCAATCAAGAGTATCATCGTCTCGGAAATCTTGAATCTTCCAAGTGATATTATCTTTCTTGATGTTGGATGCACCTTGCTCCTGCAAATCATAACTGATAACTTGATTATCCTCGTTATATGAAAGTGCTAAGGCAGAACCGCCAGTGCGACTACCTACATCCAGGATAGTTGTCCCTTTAAAGAATGTAGACAAATGTGCATACAATCTATACTCACAAGTTCCAGACTCATGCCAATCACACTGATTGAGTGCAAGTTCCTTAAGGTGATCAATATTTAACCCTTTAACTACTTCCTTATCAATTGCAATCTTCATATCAAACTCCTACTTTAATCTTTTTAATTATTTGCTTCACTGCAATCTGTGAATCAATCCAATGATAGGTCTTAAAGATACCTTCTTCAAGAGTCTGTGAGTAATCCCATCCAAGTTCCCTACGGACAACATCGTTGTTAGAGTTGCGACCACGGACACCAAGAGGACCATCAATGTGTTTGATTGTTACCTTCTTACCAGATACTTTTGCAGCAGTATCTACCAGTTCATCGATAGTAACCATCTCCTCAGAACCAATATTGACTGGTCCAATGAAATCAGACTGCATCAATCGGTATGACGCTTCGATGCACTCATCAATATACAGGAAAGAACGAGTCTGCTTACCATCACCCCAGACCTCAATCTCTCCACCCTCTTCAGGAAGGTATGCTACCTTACGACAGATTGCTGCTGGTGCCTTTTCACGTCCACCTTCCCAGGTTCCTTCCGGTCCAAAAATATTATGATAACGGGTAACCCTAACAGGAATACCGTAATTGCGGTGGTAAGCAAAATACAGACGCTCCGAGAAAAGTTTCTCCCATCCATATTCAGAGTCTGGGTTTGCGGGATACGCTGATTCTTCACGGCAGTCGGGGTTGTCTGGATCTAATTGGTTATGCTCTGGATACATGCAGGCAGAACCAGAATAGAAAATCCTAGTGGCATTCTTACCTTTCTCTTCGTTCATCTTGCGCTGACATTCCAGCACATTCAGATTGATAGTAACAGAGTTGTGCATGATGTCTGCATCGTTCTCACCAGTGAATACAAAACCTGCTCCACCCATGTCAGCAGCAAACTGATAGATCTCATCAAAAGGTTGGATATAACGATGAGGAACTGAATTATAAAAGTTGCCTCGGTCACCCTTATACTCTAGGACACGACGGACAAAATCTACATCACATAGATTACCCTGAATAAATTCGTTTGCTTCAGTTTCAGAAAACTCAGGACGCTTAAGGTCTACACCACGAACCCAGTATCCTTCTGCTCTGAGTCGCTTGACCATATGACTTCCAATGAAACCACCAGCACCCAACACGAGTGCTTTTTTGACATACTGTGCCATAATATTTTTTATACTATCCTATCTATTATACAAAAAAAGAGGGGTTTTGGCAACCCCCCTGTAGTATTATTGATATTGTTTTACAGTGTCTCTAACATAACAAGGGACACCATCTGGATCTAACCAAAGAGTATACTGGTAGTCTTCAATAGCAGTCATCAACTGCATCTCATTATCACACAAGTAAATGTCTTTGTATTTTCCACTGTATGAATCCACTTTCTGAATACGGCAGTCTGGTTTACCATTGGTCTCCAGAACACCTGCTTGGACATAACGATATGGGAATCGTTCAAGAAGAACAATTTGCTTGTTCATTGTGTAACCTCAACAGTTTCAAGATCAATAGCGATCTGTTCCATCATCATATCATAATCATCAAGCACATCTCCAGTAAACACTATGCCGTCATTCTCATAAAACTTACGAACTTTCTTATAGAGTTTTGGGTTCTTTACATCAAGAAAGTATTCACCTTGTGCTGCTAGACGAAGAATACTAATATCCTTATTCTTGAACTTTTCGTTGAGTGCCATTGTTCTGTGTGTTGACCTGTCTATTATAGAGGAATGACGGATATCCGTCAAGTGCTTGTTACAGGAGTCGAACCTGTTTTAATCCTGTTATGAGCAGGGCGCAGTTACCGAAGTGCTAAACAAGCAAGTGGGTCTGCCGAGAATCGAACCCGGTTCATACACTTATAAGGTGTAGGCATTAACCAATATGCGACAGTCCCTCAAGAACCTTCGTTGTTCTGTTCCGTGTATATGCGTATGAGTTCATCATCCGCCGGAACCATTATAGCAGTATTCTTCCCGTTTGTCACACCTATACTTTCCCCGTCTTCCACTCTGGAAATCAACTCTTCCCAGTTCTCTTGCCAGTGTTCCACAGTGTAAATGTCCATCTTACATTTATATATGTGTATGATAATTATCAGGGTTCCTATCGCCGCTAATGCTGAACCCTGAAGGACATTACCGCAGTCAATCTCTTGACTCAATTAGTATACTATTAGTTATGCCTCTTGTCAAATGGTTCCCAGTGTTGCCAATCATATTTGTGAACTGCCCACATTCCTATTATAGGAACAAATATTAAAATGGTTGAAAGAAATCCTAATCCATATGGGTTGTTTAATACAACACCACAAAACCTAGCAAATTGTAACATTACTCTTGTAAAAGTGAAAGGACAAAAAGAAATAATCCAACTGAACAATAAACTATTGCAAAGGAGATGACCATGTTTTCCATAGTTCTAAAAAATATCGATCAACTTTATACAAATCACCTGTAGGTGGTTGGTCATCAATTTCAGACCATTCTTTACAGAGTGATCTCATCTCGCATGTCATTCTATTTGGTGTAAACATTCTAGCAAATGATGACATAGCAAACGCATATCTCATCTTAATGCGCTGTTCCATTTCCGTCATATTTGTCACTCTCATAGTAGACATTTTCACCTTTTCTGTACCCGAAATATGCGGTGGCACATATAAAGGGTAGTGATCCGAAAAGTAGGACATGTGCCAAAGTCATTAAATTTTTTCCTCGTAGATTTTAATTAAGTTCATTACTTGTTTTTTGTCAGATCCACAAGGAGCATTCTTTAAACATCGAAGAATTAATTCATCATCACTGATAGTAGGTTTGATAGTAAAACCCCACTTATCAACTTCACCTTCGACAGGTGCTTCACAAGGGTCGAATTCATGTGGCATCAGATCACATTACCAGGAGATAGAGATTGAAAAATGCTAGAGCAAATATCAATAGCGTAAGGTGCTCCATATACTCCAGAGTGGATATAAGATATACCTAACTTAGAACAATACTTTTCTAGTTCCTGACATTTTGAAACATCATTACTACTATAGTCAATAATGATATCACCTGCTTCAAGTAAAGGTAGTAACTCATCAAGTGTATCTTCTACCTTTTTTTCTGGAAGTGTGATTTGAAATATACCAGGAACTTTACCTGCACTAGTGTATCTAAGACCATCAGATTTAACTGCCTGAACAAGATACTCTAGTGAGGTCACACACCCACTAATGTATCCTGCTTCATATTGTCCACAGGCACTCTCATAGTTAGTACTACTGTAACCCCAGACTTCAATTCCCTTTTCAATCATACGGCGAGACATACCTTCACCAGTGCGACCTAAACCAATCATTCCAACTTTCATTTTGTTCCTCCTCTATACGGTACTGGCCATGTTAAATGCATTCCCAAAGTTAGTAATATAATAAATCCAAAAACAAATAATGCGCTCATAATTGTATATGTAACCAAGGTAACAATGGTGGAATTACTCCGATAAGTCGAAGTAAACCCTCAGCAAAAAGTGCGAGAACAACCCAACCAACACACATACTGATAATTCCAGCATTACGATTATGTTTTCGTATGGCATCATCTATCATCTCCTGTGCTTCTGTTTTTGTTATATAATGTTCAATCATCCTGAGTGTCATCTATATTATCAATTGGGTCTGGTTTACCTGATACAATTGCACATGCTCGTTGATAATAAAAATTATCAGTAGATCCAGTTTTTTCAAAAGTTTCCTTAATCTTCATCCAATTTTCGTAGGATGTATTATCCATTTTGGTTTTTGTTTTAAATTTACATCATTATATTATTGGATATTTATTAAAAGTCAACCAAATATGTTTTTACCATCACAATTTATGTGAGATTAAACATAAAGATTAAAAAAGTATTAACGAATATCAAAGTCTAACTTTCTAATCTTTCTTTTTTTCCTAGATTCTTGCCATTCCATATCAGATGACGTTAGTTTTAGTTTTAGTTTTTTTTCTTGACCATTATCAATCATAAGAACTTTAGATAAATCGTTTGCTGAAATCTTATCTCCATTGATTGTAGTCATATTAGGACAACCACAACACACTGTCCTAGAACCCCGTGCAACCAATTCCTCACCACACTCTTTACATCTTACCTTTAACATTGTACTGTACCAATCTATATCCTCAAAATCAAATTATATATGAATGCTCGAAGAGGGGATCGAACCCCCGACACCCAGAATGTAACTCTGGTGTTCTACCGCTGAACTATTCGAGCGTGAGCATTATGGGTATCCATAATGCCATATCAATTATTAATTTATAGTTTCAACAGCAGCAAGTGCTTTCTGTCTCAAGTCTTCAGGCAGTGGAACATAACCAAGACCATCAGACATTGCCTGTGCCTTCTCACTCAACATATAACGAAGAGTTTCCTTCACACCAGTCTTAGACTCAGGATACGCTAGGATCCAAGTAAGGGAGACAATAGGATATGCGTTGGCACCAGCAGGATTAGCGTCAGCACCACGAAGTTGATCATCAAGAATGATCTTACTCAAACCTGCTGCAGATGTTTCAGCATTTGCTTTGACATAGTTACCTGCCTTGTTTTGTAGTGATACTTGTTGAAACTTATCACCATTCACATAACCATAGTTCAGGTAACCAATGGCACCAGGAACTTGCTTCACTTGTGCGGCAACACCAGAGTTACCTTTACCACCAACACCAGCAGTCCACTTTACTGCCTTACCTGTGCCGACATTCTCTTTCCATTCAGGAGAGAATGCTGATAGTGAGTTAGTGAAACCTTTTGTGGTGCCACTACCATCAGAACGATATACAGGAAGAATATTTTTATCTTCACAACCAAAGGTAGACCAGTTAGTAATCTTACCAAGATATACATCAGCAAGTTGTGTCTGTGTCATCTTGACATCACAACCAGGCATGTTGTAAGCAGGAACAATAGCACCACCAGTCATAGGAATGTGGA